>JADMIO010888873.1_pt1 | contig 61266 bp, 55 predicted proteins | sample 8958161 | NCBI WGS metagenome assembly JADMIO01 (sample SAMN16585339, study PRJNA669376) | soil metagenome | isolation source: Crop rotation soil | place: USA: Cullars Rotation, Alabama | collected 2011
GCCGCGACTTCAAGTCACGTGAATTCCAAGCTTCGGATCCCACTGTGCTGGAAAGCGTCCAGCTCGATGCGGTAGCCGCGCACCTTCACCTGGCGATCCGCGCGGCCGCGGTAGTCGAGTTCCTGGTTCTGGTTCCAGCACACCAGGTCGCCGGTGTCGTACATGCGCTCGCCCGGGCGGAACGGATTGTCGCGGAATGCCTGCGCGGTCTTCTCCGGAAGATTCAGGTATCCGCCGCCCACGCAGATGCCACCGAGCCACAGCCGGCCTACTTCGCCCGGCGCCACCGGCTTCAATCCTTCATCCAGCGCGTACAGTTCGCAGCCGCGCAGCGCCTTGCCGATGGGCACCGGCGCATCGTTGGCCATTTCTTCCGGCGTGATCCAGTGGTAGCTCTGGATATCCGCGCATTCGGTGGGGCCATAAGTGTTGATCACGCGCGCGGCGCAATCCGGCCGCGACAGCCACGGCCGCAGCCGCGCCTTGTGCACTACTTCACCGCCCAGAGACACCTGGCGCAACGAGGCCAGCTGCGCCAGCCCGCGCTCGCCGGCGTTTTCCACAATGCCGTTGAAGGCGCTGGGCGTGGCGCACACCAGCGTGATGCCTTCACTGGCGATCAGCGCGCGGATTTGCGCGGCGTCGAACACCTGCGGCTCGTACAGCACCACGCAACCGCCGGACAGCAGCGGGCCGAACACCGCCTTGTGATACAGATCGAATGACAGCGAGCCGATGACCAGCGAGCGCGTCTGTGCACCCAGGCCAAGTTCTCCGGCGAACCAGGTGTAGAGATTGGCCACGCCTTTCTGGAAATTCAGCGCGCCCTTGGGTTTGCCGGTGGAGCCCGAGGTATAGATGGCGTAAACCGGGTCGTCCGGTGTGATCACGGCCGGCGCCGCGGCCGACCCTTCCTGGACGTCGTCGTCCATGTATAGACGCTGCGCTTCAGGAATGCGCTGCGCCGCCGGCAGCGCGCGCAGGCTGATGCTGGTGGCGGCGCCGCAGTCACTCAACAGATAGTCGATGCGCGCGTCCGGTTGTCCCGGGTCGACCGGGATGAACCAGGCTCCGGCTTTCTGCACGGCCAGCATGGCGACGATCAACTCGATGCCGCGCGGCAGCACCAATGCCACCGGCTGGCGCGCGGCTACGCCACGGCGCTGCAGCCGGCCGGCAAGTTGTGCGGCCTGCGCCTCGAGCGCTTCGTAAGTCAGAGAACGGCCGCCGCAACGCAGCGCGCAGGCATTGCCGCTGAGCCGCACCTGCTGCGAAAAAATTGCCGGCACGGTCAAGTCCACGCCGGCACTGCCTGTCTGCCCGCCGCCTTTTTGAGTCTTGGCCTGCCGATCCCTTTTACCAGTCGTCATGCAATGTCCTTGCGCTCCGGTCTTCCTTGTCCGGCTCTCACTTAGACGCTGCAAACAATCGTAGTTCAGAGAGATTTTTTTCTGCCCCGGTAAAACTTTCCGTGCTCTGAACTCCCCCGGGGCGCGCGAGTCTAGTGGGAGTACGGGCACACGCTGGCCGGGAATCGCACGATGAACACGATCAGGATTAAAGGGATGTTTTGGGGTCTCGGAAACACTTCGCTCGCGACGCTGCTTTGTCTGTTCGGCGCCGTGATGCTGGCGCCGTGGCCGGCGCATGCCGACGGCGCAATCGCCAGCGGGCGCGCACTCACGCTGGACGCCACCTTGTCGGCCTCGGTCGAACCCGCACGCGCGCCCGCCATGGCGACGCCCCCCGCGGCGACGGAAGCGAATACGTCCATCAAGGGCGATCCGCTGCTCAAGCTCGGCGCGGGCGATCTGGTGGCGGTACAGGTATTCGGGCGGCCGGAGCTGAGCATTTCCGCCTACGTGGCGGATAACGGCAGCATTACCCTGCCGCTGGTGGGCGCGGTGCCGGTGTCCGGACTGTCGCCCTCAGAGGCCGCGCAGCGGGTGGCGGATGCGCTGAAGAGAGGCGACTTCCTGGTGAACCCTCAGGTCAACATGACCCTGCAGCAGTTCAAGAGCCAGCAGGTTTCGGTGCTGGGCGAGGTGCATACGCCGGGCCGCTACGCACTGGATTCCAAGACCAATATCTTCGACCTGCTGGCGCAGGCCGGTGGTCTGGGCGCGGATGCCGCCGACACCGGCTACCTGCTGCGCAGGGACAAGCAGGGCGATGTGGTGCGCCTGCCGGTGGACCTGCGCAACCTGGCGATCAACCAGACGGGCAATGCCGACTACGCGCTCAAGGGCGGCGACTCGCTGTACGTGCCCAAGGCTTCGCAGTTCTATATCTATGGCGAGGTGCGCTCGCCCAATCGCTACAAGCTGGAACCCGGCATGACCGTGGTGCAGGCGTTGACGCTGGGCGGCGGCATCACCGACCGCGGCAGCGAGCGCCGCATCGAAATCCGCCGGCGGCTGGGCGACGGCAAGTACAAGACCCTCGACGCCCGGCCCTCGGACACGGTTGAAGCGGACGACGTGATTCGCGTGAAGGAGAGACTCTTCTAGATGGACAGGAACCTGCCAGCGGCCGTGCCTGCAAACACGGCTTTCATCCCGCATGCCTACCTGAATCCCGGACTGAGCTTCGGCCAGCTGTGGGCAATCCTCTACGCCTACCGCAAGCAATCGCTGATGATCCTGCTGACCATCCTGGTCGCGGCTGCGGCGGCCACCAAGCTGATGCCCAAGACCTACAAGGCCACGGTCACGCTGATGGTCAATTTCGACGTCAACGATCCGCTCGGGGGAAAGGAATTCCCCACCGGCCTCATGTCCAACTACATGTACACGCAGAAGGACCTGATCCAGAGCCCCGCCGTGCTGCTGATGGCGGCCGACCAGCTCAACCTGACCAAGAACTCCGAGTACACCAGCGGCTACAACGCGAAGAAGAACGGCGACCTGCGCAACTACGTGATCGAGCAGGTGGCCAAGAACCTGCAGGTGGAACTGGGCAACTACGGCAGCCAGCTGCTGTACATCAGCTACAGCGCGCACAGCGCGGCCGAGGCCGCGAAGTTCGCCAACACCATCGCGCATATCTATGCCGACCAGCAGTTCCGCCGCACCAACGATCCGGCGGGCGAACGCGCCCAGCGTTACGGCTCGCAGCTGGATGAATTGAAGAAGAACGTCGAGAAGGCGCAGGCCGACGTCACCGAATTCCGCAAGCGCACCGGACTGGTGGAATTCAATTCCAAGACCAACATCGGCGACGAGCGCCTGACCGATCTCGAGCACCGCCTGCTGGAAGCGCAGGAAATGCGCCGCACTGCCGAGGCGCGCGCCGTCGGCCGTGGCGAGGTGCAGAGCCAGGCCTTGTCATCAAACACCGTGCAGTCGCTGAAGAACGCGCTGGCCACGCAACAGGCGCAGCTGGCCCAGTTGCGCGCCACCCTGGGCCCCAAGCATCCGCAGATCGTCGAATTGCGGCAGCAGATGGCCGCGACCCAGGCCTCGCTCGACGCGGAACTCCGCACTTACACTGGCAGCGTACAGGCCGAGGTCGAAGGCGCGCGTCAGCGTGAGGCCGAGGTGCAGCGGTCGGTCGAGGCCGAGCGCGCCAAGGTGCTGCAGACGCGCCAGCTCCAGGACGAGGGCGCCAAGTACGTGGTCGCGCTGGAAGCGGCGCAGACGCTGTACCAGCGCGCGCTGGACGGCTACGACAACGTGCTGATGGCGTCGAGCGGCCGCTACTCGAACATCAGTTTCGTATCCGAGGCGACGCCGCCGACCAAGCCGGCAAAACCCAAGCCGCTGCTCAACATGGCCATTGCCCTGGTGCTGGGCCTGCTGTTCGGCTTCGGCGGCCCGCTGCTGTACGAACTGGTCAACCGCCGCGTGCGCTGCCGCGACGACCTGGAGCGCGAACTCGGCATACCGGTACTGGTAGAGCTGGGCCGTCCGGCCTATGGGGGACATGCAACATGAACGCCGAAGTTTCCGAGAGGGTGTCGCAGAACGCAGACAGTGGGCGCCTGAAGTCCGTGCTTGCTTCGCAGTGCGGGTTGAGCGACGACAACATGGCCGAGATCGATCGCGTGCAGGCCGACATGGGCCTGGATTTCGGCGAAGCCGCAATCCACCTGAACTACGCGCGGCCCGAGGACATTGCCCAGGCACAGGCGCGTGTCCTCGGCTCGCGCGCCATCGCGCGCCGCCTGCCCGACGCTGGCGCGCTGGTGCGCCGACGCAGCGGCCCATCCGATCCGCATGCAGAAGACCTGCGCGCCCTGCGCACCGAACTGATGCTGCGCCATCGCGCGCGCTCCGGCGCCAATGTCATCGCGGTGCTGAGCCCGTGCAGCGGCGAAGGCCGCTCGCAGCTCGCCGCCGAACTGGCCGGCAGCTTCGCCCAGCTGGGCCAGCCCACCCTGCTGGTTGACGCCGACCTGCGTCATCCCAGCCTGCACCTGCTGTATGGACTCGACAACGATCGCGGCCTGGCCAATGCCATCGCCGAGGATCGCGCCGCCCATCTGCACCCTGTGGGCCCGGGTGACCTGATGCTGCTGACTGCCGGCAGCGATACCGCCAATCCGTCGGAACTGCTGTCCAGCGAGACCTTCGAGAGATTGCTGGCGGGCTGGACCGCGCGTTTCGATCACATCATCCTCGACTCGCCACCGGCGGCCGAGTATCCGGATGCGCTGGCGCTGGCGACGGTGGTCGGACGCATCCTCGCGGTGAGCCGCGCTCAGCAGACATCGATGAAGGCCACGCGCGAAATGCTGCGCCGCCTCGAGGCAACCCGCGCCGAACTGCTCGGCGCCGTCATCGGCCACTTCTAACCCATGAGCACCCGGGCCCTGGCACACGGCATGGCGGCCGCGGGCAGCGAGCCCGCATGGGAGCGCGCCTGATGTCGAGCGCCTTCGCCTTTTCGGCGGCCGCTATCACGCCCGCTTCACCGTCGGCGCTGGGCACCTGGCATGTCGACAGCCGCGGCGCCGCGGCGGTCATGACCGTGCTCACCTGGCTGCTGATCGCGCTGATGACGGTGCCCGACAACCTCGACTACGCCAGTCTGAATACTTCGTACGCGCCCAGCGAGGGCAGCGGCCTGAGCCGCGTGCTGTGGCTGATCCTGCTGTCGGCACCGCTGGTAATCATTGTCTGGCGGCGCGCGCTGGCATGGCTGCTGTTGCGCTGGCTCAATCCCTTTCTGCTGCTGTTCTGCGGTCTGGCCCTGGCCAGCCTGGTCTGGTCCGATTATCCGGACGTGACCGCGCGCCGCTTGATCCGCGTCCTCGCGGTGCTGTTCAACTCGGTCGCCTTCGTGCTGATCGGCTGGCAGTCGCGCCGCTTCCAGCAGGGCGTGCGGCCCGCGCTCACCGCCATGCTGATCGGCTCGATCATCTTCGGCCTGCTGCGCCCCGACCTCGCCATACACCAGGAAACCTCGCCCGAACTGCTGAACGCATGGCGCGGCCTGACCAACCACAAGAACACCCTGGGCGACGCGGCCAGCATCGGCTTCGTGCTGTGGCTGCACGCATGGCTGACCAAGGATGGCAGCCGCTGGCTGTCGCTGGCGGGCGCGGGCATTGCCATGGCCTGCCTGTCGCTGTCGCGCAGCTCCACTTCAATGATGTCGAGCATCGCCGTGGCCGCGGTCATGCCGGTGCTGATCTGGGCGCCGACCCGCTGGCGGCCGTGGATCACGCCCGCCATCGTCTTCGGGCTGGTGGTGCTGGTGACCTACTCGGTGGCCGTGCTGGGCCTCATACCCGGCATGGAATTCCTGCTCAAGCCGATCACCCATCTCACCGGCAAGGACCTGACCTTCAGCGGGCGCACCGATATCTGGGCCATCATCGTCAAGCACATCCACCTGCATCCGCTGCTGGGCAGCGGCTATGGCGGCTACTGGATCGGGCCGTATCCGTGGGCGCCGGTCTACGAGTTTCTGCAGAAGCTGCACTTCTATCCGGGCTCCGCGCACAACGGCTACCTGGAAATGATCAACGAGCTGGGCGCCGTGGGCTTCATCGTGCTGCTCGGCTATCTGTGCATGCTGCTGCGCGACGCGCTGCGGCTGTTCGCCTTCGACAGCGCGCAGGGCGCATTGATCATCGGCCTGTTCTTCCAGCAGGCCATCGCCAACCTCTCGGAGACGCACTGGTTCAGCGTGCTGTCGCTGGATTTCACCATCGTGACCCTGGCCACCGCCGCGCTCGCCCGCGCCCTGCTCGAGCGGCGCCTGCGCCTGTACTTCGGCGAACCCAGACTCGGCGGGCGCGTGCGTCCCAGGCTGCAACCCATCGAGATCACGGCGCAGGTGCGCCCGGGCTGGGCCGCATGAGCGCCGCCTCGATGCATCCGGCCGCACCGCGCGGCGACATTCCCTCGCTCAATGGCATCCGCGCGCTGGCGGTGTCGCTGGTGTTCCTGGCGCACGCGGGACTGGACCGCGTGATTCCCGGTGGGCTTGGCGTCACCATTTTCTTCGTGCTCAGCGGCTATCTGATCACGACGCTGATGATTGAAGAGCAATTGCGCCGCGGGCAGCTCGATCTGCGCGCCTTCTATCTGCGCCGTTTCCTGCGCCTGATGCCACCTCTGGCGCTGGTGCTGCTGGCGACCGCGCTGCTGGCCCGCATCAATGCGATCGACGGCGACTACAGCGTCGCGGGATTCCTGTCGGTACTGCTGTATTTCGGCAACTACTTCGTCATCGCCCACGACTTCAGCGGCGTGCCCGCCGGGGTCGGCGTGGTCTGGTCGCTGGCGGTGGAAGAGCACTACTACCTGCTCTATCCGTGGCTCGCGGCCCCGCTGCTGCGCATGCGCGAACCCCGGCGCGCCGCGCTCTGGCTGGGCGCGTTGTGCGTGCTGGTGCTCGCCTGGCGCTGCGCGCTGGCGGCGGCCGGCGTGCCCGAGGCGCACATGATCATGGCGACCGACACGCGCCTCGACGCGATCCTGATCGGCTGCGTGCTGGCGCTGGGCGCCAACCCGTGGATTTCTCGGCGGACCGTGAGCAGCGCCTGGCATGATCGCGCGCTGCTGCTCGGCTGCGTTGCGCTGCTGGCCGCTTCGCTGGTGGTGCGCGATCCGCTGTTCCGCGTGACCCTGCGCTACACCCTGCAGGGCGTGGCGGTGGCCGGCCTGCTGTACCTGGCGGTGGCGCGCGCCGGAGAGTTGCCCTTCCGCTGGCTCAACTCGCGCGTGCTGGTTTATCTCGGCACCATCTCGTACACGATCTATCTCACGCATCACGTGCTGCTGTTCGCGGTGGCGCGGCACTGGCCTGAAGCGCCGCAGCTGATGATCGCGCTCGCCGCGGGTGCGCTGACCCTGGGGCTGGGGGAACTCATGCGCCGCTACGTGGAGGAACCTTGCGCCCGCCTGCGCCGCCGCCTGCATAACGCGTCTGCGCCACGCCCGGCAACCCTCGCCCCCGCCAGCCAGGTGACGTCGTGATGCGCGCACTGGCCCGTGACGCGGAACTGGAACCGGCGCCCGATGCGGCCGCCATCGACGTCTCGGCCGAACTGCCGCGGGCGCGCTTTGCGGCCGGGCCGGAACAGGCGCTCGAAGCCCTGCGCGCGCACCGCGGTGCGCTGCTGGTCGATCTCGACGAGACCCTGTTCCTGCGCAACTCCACCGAATTGTTCATCGACAGCGCCTGGCCCGGCGTCATTGCCTTGCTGGTGCTGCGCCTGCTCGACTGGATCAAGCCCTGGCGCTACACCGGCGGCGAGTGCAGCCGCGACAACTGGCGCGCGGGCGCGGTGGCGCTGTTGCTTCCCTGGACATTCTGGCGCTGGCACCGCCGGGTGGAGCAGCTGGCTGCGGAGCAGACCAACCGGCCGCTGCTCGACCTGCTGTTGCGCCGCACGGTGGCGCCGGTGGTGATCACCGCCGGGTTCCTGCCCATAGTCCGCCCGCTCTGCCGCGCCATGGGCCTGGGCGATACGCGCGTGATCGGCTGCCGCCTGCTGCGCCCGGCCGACCGGCGCGCCGGCAAACTTTTGCTGGCAACGCGCACCCTGGGCGCGGCGACGATCGGCGAAGCGCTGGCGCTTACCGACTCGGCCGACGATCTGCCCTTGCTGGCGCATTGCCGGCGCGGACTGCTGACGCAATGGCCCGATGCGCAGTTCATCCCGGCACTGACGCGCATCTACCTTCCAGGCCAGTACATCTCGCGGGTCAAGCACGTGGGCCAGCGTTACATCTGGCGCGGCATCCTGCAGGAGGACTTCGCCTTCTGGGTCCTGGCCTCGATCACGCTGGCGGCATCTCCGCTCTGGCACTGCCTGGGCCTGCTGCTGCTGCTGATTTCGTTCTGGGCGATCTATGAGCGCGGCTACGTCGACAACGACATCACGGGCGCGCGCCACGAAGAGCACCCGAAGCTGAGCCCGCAGTTCCACCAGGCGCCGGTGGCGACGCCCGCGGTCGAACCCTGGCTGTGGGCGGCGGGCGCAGGCGCGCTCGGCGTGCTCGCGCTCTGGCACCCGGCGTCGCCGGAGCCGGAGGATTTCGCCACCTGGGCCGGGGTCCTGGTTGCGGTCCATGGCTGGTACTGGTTCTACAACCGCGTCGACAAGGGCACCCGCGTGTGGCTCTACTCGGGACTGCAGGTCGGCCGCACCGCGGCCTTCGTCGCGCTGGTGCCGGTGGCGGAAATCGGCGTGGCCGCGCTGGCCTCGCATGTGTTCGCGCGCTGGATTCCGTACTACTTCTACCGCCATGGCAGCAACCGCTGGCTGACCGAGCAGTTCCATCTCACGCGTCTGCTGCTGTTCGTGTGGCTGACGGTGCTGCTGGCCATGGCCACCGGCCTGCCCAGCGTGGTCAACTGGACCGGAGCGCTGGTATTGGCCTGGAATATCTTCCGCGCGCGCCACGAGCTGCGCGCTGCGTGGCGCAACGCGCACCGCATCGACCGGCCTGCGCCATGACTGCCGGCGAACGCATCAGTGTCTGCCTGGCCACCTACCGGCGCATCCCCCAACTCACCGCGCTGCTGTCCGATCTGCTCGAACAGACCCGCCCGCCGGATGAGCTGGCGGTGGTCGACAACGATGCGGCCGGCAGCGCGCGCGCAGTCGTCGAGGACTTTGCGCGGCGCGCGCCGTTTCCGGTGCACTACGAAGTGCAGCCGGAAAAGAATATCTCGCTGACGCGCAACCGCACGGTCGCCGCCGCCGGCGGTGACTGGCTCGCCTTCATCGACGACGACGAACGCGCCCCGCGCGACTGGCTGGAGCGCCTGGCGCAAGCGCAGCGCGCGCATGATGCCGATGGAGTGCTGGGCCCGGTGCTGCCGGATGTTCCGGCCTCCGCGCCTGCCTGGATCCGCCGCGGCCGTTTCTATGAATGGCCGCGCACCAATACCGGCACGCCGGTGCCGCACAACCATCTGCGCTTTGGCAACGTGCTGTTGCGCGGATCGCTGGTCAGAACTTCCACCGCGCCATTCGATCCGGCATTCGGCATCACCGGTGGCGAGGATGGCGACCTGCTGGTGCGCCTGGCGCGGGGCGGTGCATCGATCGTCTGGTGCGACGAAGCGCCGGTGCACGAGCCGGTGGACGCCTCGCGGCTGTCGCTGCGCTGGCTGCTGCGCCGCGCGCTGCGCGGCGGGCAGGACTACGCGCGCCACTGCCGCCGCGGGCTGTACCGCCCCACTGGAAAACTGCGCGACGCCGTATTGTTTGCGCGCTCATTTGCGCAGGCTCTCGCGGCCATCGCGCTTGCGCTGCTGTTGCTCCCATTCGGCCGCCACCGCAGCGCGCACTGGTTGATGAAGGCCGTCGCCAACCTCGGAAAACTCTCGGCCTACTGGGGCTGGCACTACCATGAATACGCTTGAACTGCTGCACCTGTGTGCCACTGCGCTCGTTGGTGCGGTCTCGCTGCTGGCGGCCGGTGCAAGCAGCTACCTGCTGCTGCTGACCTTGTGCTCGCGCGCCGTGCGCGCACCGGCGCCGGGCGGTGCGGGCCTGCGCTTCGCCGTGGTGGTGCCGGCACACGATGAAGCTGCCGGCATCGCGCGCACCGTGCACAACCTGCGCGCGCTCGACTGGCCGCAGGACCAGGTCCGCATTGTCGTGGTCGCCGACAATTGCACGGACGACACGGCCTCGAACGCGGCGGCCGCAGGCGCGACAGTGCTCGAACGGCACGACGCCACTCAGCGCGGCAAGGGTTACGCGCTGGCGCACGCCTTCGACCGCATCCTGCAGGAAGCATGGGCTGACGCGGTGGTCGTGATCGACGCCGACAGCCGCGCCGATGCCCACCTGCTGCGCTCGCTGGCCGCCAGCCTGGCCGCGGGCAGCGAGGCGCTGCAGGCGCATTACGCGGTCCTGAATCCCGGCGACTCCTGGCGCACGCGCCTGATGACCATCGCCATGTCAGCGTTTCACACGGTGCGCTCGCGCGGCCGCGAGCAGCTGCGGCTGTCCTGCGGCATCCGCGGCAACGGCTGGTGCGTGAGCACGCGCTTGCTGCGCCTCGTCCCGTACAGCGCCTACAGCATCGTCGAGGACGTGGAATACGGTGCGCGCCTGGGGCTGGCCGGCCACCGCGTGGAATACATTGAACAGGCCTGCGTGCGCGCGGAGATGGTCAACCGCGCCGAACACGCGGCGCCGCAGCGCCGCCGCTGGGAACTGGGGCGCCGGCAATTGCTGCGCACCCTGGTGCCACCGCTGCTGCGCACCGGGCTGCGCCGCGACGACTCGGTGTGCCTCGATCTGGCGGCCGACCTGCTGGTGCCGCCGCTGTCACAGCTGGCGGTGATGCTGGCCGGTTGCATGGCGGCCGCGCTGCTGCTCGATTCTTCGTCGCTGATCGCCGTGAATCTGGTCAGCATCGTGGCGCTGGCCGCACATGTGGGACGCGGCTGGCAGCTCAGCGGCCTGGGCTGGAGTTGCGCGTTCGACCTGCTGCGCATTCCCTACTTCATCGTCTGGAAACTCGCAGTGCTCACGCGTCACGGCAGCACCGGGTGGGTCCGCACGCAACGGGAACGTCCATGATCACGCCCGCGCGAACCGCTCTGGTCAAGCTGCTGGGCAGCGCGCTGATCGACCAGGCGGTGCTGTCGGCCTGCAGCTTTGCCGTCAGCCTGATCCTGATCCGCCACAGCGCCGATCACCAGTACGGCTACTACGTGCTGGCCACCAACGCGGTGCTGCTGCTGGTGACGCTGCAGAACGCATTTTTCGGCGCGCCGCTGGTGAATTCGCTGACGCGCCTGCCGGAAGAGCAGCACGGTCCCCTGGTGACCGGGCTGCACCGCGACCAGCGGCGCCACCTGTGGGTGGCGGTTGCAGCGTTCGTTGGCGTCGCATCGATCGTCTGGCTGACCTCCCTGGTGAGCGGCGAAACCGCGGCGGTCATGGCGGCGTTCGCGCTGCTGGCGTTGACCATGCTCAACCGCGAATTCTTCCGCATCGTGCTGATTGCCCGCCGGCGTACGCACACGGTGCTGCTGGCGGACATCACCTTCGTCTGCGTGCTGCTGCCGGGTGTGTGGCTTGCATCGAAGAGCATGGCGCCGGCCGCCGCGGCGCTGCTGGCGATGTGCGCAGCCGCCGTGATGGGCGGGCTGGTGCTGAACATCGCCGCGCGGCAGTCCGGCCTGCTGGTGGCGCAGGCGCGCCCCGGAACCCTGCGCCAGCTTGCACCGCTGGGCGCGTGGGCTGCGGCCGGCGGCGCGATCCACTGGACCTTCAGCCAGGGCTACAGCTATCTGGCGGCGGGCCTGCTGGACCTCGAAGCGGTGGCTGCGATTGCCGCTGTGCGCCTGCTGATGATGCCGCTCAATCTCATGTCGACGGGCCTGTACCAGCTGATGCTGCCCACCGCATCGCGCTGGCTGCATGCGCATGGGCCTGGCGTGGTGTTCCGGCGCTTGACGCTGATCTCCGCGTCATTCCTTGTCATTGCCGCACTTTACTTCTGCATGATCTGGCTGCTGCGCGACTGGCTGTTCGGTTCGATACTGCACAAGAGCTTTCCCCAGCGCGACCTGCTGCTGTGCCTGTGGGCCGGCATTTTTTCGCTGATGGTGATGCGCGACCAGCTCATCTTCCTGCCGGTGCTGGCCGAGCGTTTCCGCGAGCTGGCCGGCCTGGCGCTGGGCTGCGCCTTGCTGGCGCTCGCGGTCAGCTACACCGCGATGCGCATGTATGGAGCCCCCGGCGCTCTCGCGGGCATGCTCACCGGCGAGGCTGCGAACCTGCTGGGTGTCCTGCTCCTCGCCCTGCGCGAGACGCGCGGACCGCGCCCTGCGCGCGTGCTCGCCGGCGGCGCGGCCTGAAGCGCGGCGCACTGCCGTTCATCCGCAGCGTGGTTTTTTTTCCGGGTTTGAGCCCTGCCGCCCCCTTGTAATTCATGTTTGCTTTAATAAATCTTATTAAACTTTATCTATTAATTACTCACGGCAGTTTTGCAAGGGCGGTCAGAGCAACATACAGCGGTGAATTGTGTAAATCATGCTGAAAATTCTCCATCACCACGTAAAAGGTGCGAATTTTCAAATCAGCTGAATTTTTTTTCGGTAGTGCGCTCCAAGATGCAAGGACTGCTCCGCAAGACACGAAGGTCTTGCGAGGGAGGACGAAGCGGAATTAAGGAGCGCTTGAGATGGATGGATACGCCGCGGTCCCTGCAACAGCGTCGCGATTTGGCGACTTCGCACCGGTTGTCGATCACGCACAGGGCAGCAGCACCTCGCATCGCATCCAGGGACTGGTTTACGCCGCGGTAGTCGCGGGCCTGCTCGCCGCCATCGTGCAACTCAGCGGCGCCGCCTTCACGGTGCCGTACCAGACCCTCGCCATCCTGATGGCGATCACCTGCTACTTCTCGCTGCGGCACCTGTCACTGACCGCGGCGTGGGACACCGGCCGCCAGGGCTCGGCAGGCACCGCGCTGCTGCTGATCTGGACCAAGGTCTCGCTGATCCTGACGGCGGTGGGCTATGTCACCGGGTATCTCAGATATTTCTCGCCGCAAATTCTCCTCACCTGGTTTTTTACCGCGCCCGCCGCGCTGGTGGTGCTCAACGGCCAGCTGCGCAAGCTGATCCGCAGCAGCGAACTGGTGGCCGGAGAAACGCGCACTGCGGTGCTGGTGTTCGCCAACGACACCGCGCGCCAGTTCGCACAGCGCCTGCACGACTCGCAGTCGCACGATCTGCTCGGCTATTTCGAGGACCGCGATCTCGACCGCGTCGGCGGCCTCGACACGGTGCCGTACCTGGGCACCACCCGCAACATCGCCAGCTACGTCAAGCAGCGGGCGGTCGACGTGGTCTTCATCGTGCTGCCGATTGTCGGCAGCGAGCGCGCACTGGCGGTGGCGGAGTCGCTGGGCGATACCACGGCCTCGGTGTTCTTTGTGCCGGACTACTGCGCCTTCAGCGTGCTGGGAGCGCGCGCCACCGAAATCAACTCGATGCCGGCGCTGGAACTGATGGAGACGCCCTTCTATGGCGCCGACGGCCTGCTCAAGCGCGCCTTCGACATCGTCTTCTCGACCTGCGCGCTGATTGCGCTGGCCCTGCCCATGCTGCTGATCGGTGCACTGGTCAAGCTTACTTCGCCGGGGCCGGCGCTGTTCAAGCAGCCGCGCTACGGGCTCAACGGCAAGGAGTTCTTCGTCTACAAGTTCCGCACCATGACCGTGGCCGACCGCAACCACGAGATCGAACAGGTGGCGCGCAACGATCAGCGCGTCACGCCGCTGGGCCGCATCCTGCGCCGCACATCGCTCGACGAACTGCCGCAGTTTTTCAACGTGCTGATGGGAGACATGAGCGTGGTCGGCCCGCGCCCGCACACGGTGGCGCACAACGAGCATTACCGCCGCCAGGTGCGCCGGTACATGAGCCGCCACAAGGTGCGCCCGGGCATCACCGGCCTGGCTCAGGTGCGCGGCCTGCGCGGCGAAACCACCACCCTGGCGCTGATGGATGCGCGCATCCATTGCGACATCGAATACATCCGAACCTGGTCGGTGTTTCTTGATCTAAAGATCATTCTCAGGACCATCCTGCTGGTGATCAATGACAAGAACGCGTATTGACCGCGACCACCTGCCCTCCCTGCGTTCCCGCCCCAGAATCGCGCCGCCAGCCTTGATCCAGGCGACGGCGATCTGCCTGGCGCTGGGCGTATTTGCGCGTCCGGCCGCCGCGCAGTTCAAGTTCGACACCAGCCTGTCCGGTGTCGAGCAATTCGACTCCAATGTCTTCCGGCTGCCGTCGGGAGCCACCGACCCGCTGGCGCCCGATCCTCCGATAGGCCCTGACGAGCCGCGCGATGACCGCATCACCAACGCGGTGGCGACGGCCAAGCTGGAGTACCAGCTGGATCAGCAACGCCTCTATATATTCGGCGATGCAACGCGCCAGTGGTACCAGCGTTATTCCATGCTCGATCACGACGAGTTCAGCGGCACCGGCGGGCTGGACTGGCGCGCGGCCGACTGGGTGGACGGCAGCGTGTCGGCGCACAAGGACCGGCGCATGGTGCCGGAGAGCGCGCGGCTGATTCCCAGCCTGGAGCTGGATTTCGTCACCGGCCGCAGCGCTAGCGGCGCGGTCAATTTCACCATCTCGCCGCAATGGCGGCTGGAAACCAAGGCCGAGTGGACCAAGCAGGATTCGCCTTCGCTGACCGCCCTCTATTTCATGAACGAGCGGACCTATACGCTGAACCCGAAATTCACCGGTCTGGGCCAGGCTGCTGTCGGCCTGCAACTGCAGTATGTCGACGGCACCATCACCGCACCGCAGGTTCCGCTCAACACCAAACCGGTGCTGGCCGACGCCATCTCCGGCGTCTACCCGATCGTGACTTCGCGCTATCGCCAGTACAACGAGGATGTCACCGTCGATTACACGGTGAACAGCCTGTCGAAGCTGACCGCCAAGCTGGGTTCCTCGCAGCGGCGCGATCCCGACAACGTGCAACCGCCGAGCAATGGCTTCACCGGAGAGTTGCAGTACAAGCGCACAATCAGCCCGCTGACCACGATGACCTTTGCGCTGCAAAGAAAGCTGCAGAGCTATCCCAGCTTCAATGACTTCGTGGTGGAAAGCGGCGGTTATGCGCAGCTGGAATGGAAACCGACGCTGAAGATCTACACCAGCCTGCTGGCTCAATACCTGGAAGACAGCTTTCACAGCGTTGACCGCACCGATCAACTCGCGCTGGTGGATGCCGGTGTCAACTTCCAGGCCTTCGAACATTTCTCGATCAAGCCCGGCTTTCACTTCGAAGACCGCCGTTCATCCGGCGGCGTCTATTCGTACGTGGACCGCATCTACAGCGTGGAAGCAAAACTTTCGTTTTGAAGATCGGCCGAACCCCGCGGCCGCCGCGGCCTCTATACAACAGGGTGGCTCGGCTGCAGCGGCGTTGGAGCAGGCACATGGGTGGCGACATGTTTATGGGTGAGATGGGACGCCGGGCGGAGTCGCTCGCGGCAAATCCGGCGGAGAACGCTTACGCATTTGACGGCTACGACGTACCGGGATTTGTGCGGGTGGCGCGTGATTTCGGAGAAACGCGCTATGGCTACGTGGTCACGCCCAATGTCGACCACCTGGTGCGGCTGCAACGCGAGCCGCGCTTCGCCTACGCCTACAACGTCGCTTCCTTCGTGCTGCTGGACAGCCGGCTGCTGGCCCGGCTGCTGCGCTGGCGCCGCAACATCGACATTCCGACCTGTCCGGGCAGCGATCTCACGGAACAGCTGTTCAAGTCCGTGGTCAGGGCTGACGACCGCATCGTGCTGATCGGCGGCTCGCTGTCTCAGGCGCGCAAGCTTTGCGACATCTATGGGCTGCAGCGCCTGGCGCACTTCAACCCGCCGATGGGCTTCATCAAGGATTCCGCGGCCATCGAACAATGCCTGCAATTCATCGAGGCGCATTCGCCATTCCGCTATTGCCTGCTGGCCGTCGGCTCACCGCAACAGGAATTCCTGGCGCAGGCGTTGCGCTCGCGCGGTTACGCGCGCGGGCTGGCGCTGTGCGTGGGCGCATCGGTCAACTTCCTCACCGGCGGCGAAAAGCGCGCCCCGGCTTCGATGCAGCGCTGGGGCCTGGAATGGCTTTACCGCATTGCGCAGAGTCCGCAGCGCATGTTCATGCGCTATGCGCGCGCGCTGCCTGGCCTGCTGCACCTGTTGCGGCACGCGCGCTTCGGCTTGCGCGCGCCCGCGGCAGCAACCGGGCACCCGGGCAGCGTCATCCTGCCCAGGACGGAATGACCCGGCCCGCATCGTCGAAGTGATAGCGGCCTTCCAGCCAGCCTCGACCAAACAGGATGATTGCCTCGTCGTAATAGTTGGCCTTGCCCAGGCCCACCTTGTGCCTGAGTGCGGCGCTATCCAGGCGGCCGAGTTGCCGCTTCAGTTCAGCCTCGTCGCCCAGCGCCTTGAGAAATGGCAGCACAGCGCCGGAATAACCCAGCGGCAGATACTTGTCGGCAAGCACGCGACCACTGACCGGATCAACTTTTTCCGGTGGCGCCTCGTAGCGGTGAATCAAGGCCGCAAACGGCGCCAGCTTGCGCAACAGCGGCTCGCCTGCGCGGCCTGACATGCCCGCCCAGGTGTAGACGCGGATGGCGTCGTAGCTGCCCACCGGCGGCGCCTCGCTGTCGGGGCGGACGCCGCCTCCCGGTTCCACCACGAACATGTCCGGCGCAACGCCGGCCGCACAGGCCTTCAGCGCCAGCGGCTCGAACGCGTTCCAGATTTTTTGCCAGGGACCGTCCGGATCGGATACAGCCAGGTAACGGAACATGAACGGCGGGAAGTAGCTGGTGACCAGCCGTACGCGATCGCCCGAAAGCTTGAAGCCTTCCGGTCCAGGCAACAGCAGCGGCCCGACGCCGGCAACTTCCGTTACCTCGCGTCGGCGAATCTGGTCCAGCAGCTTGCGCGCCAGTTCGCTGTAACGCGGCTCATGCCACAGGCGTGCGGCTTCGAGCAGCGAGTAGGCAATCCAGAGATCGCTATCCGCGGCGGAATTCTGGTCCTTGATGCCCCAACTGCCGTCGTCCTTTTTCCCCCAATTCCAGGCCGGCAGCCGCGTGCCGAGCTGGTTCCAGGCGAGGTTCGAAGAAGTCCAGTTCAGGATGGTGTCGAAGCGCTGGCGCTGGTTCGCCACCAGGGCGAAGAACAGTGCGTAGGACTGCCCTTCCGACGTGCTCTTGCCATCGAAAGTAAGGTCGATGATGCGGCCGTCGCCCTGGGAGAAACGGCCCAGAAAGGTCTCCCACTCGGGCCAGACGGCGTCTGATCCGCCGGCATTGCAGGCGCTGGTGATGGCGCTGGACGCTATCACCAGGGCAGCGGTTAGTTTTCGCCACTGGAGCAGGCTGCGGGACATGGGCAGAGTACGGGAAGGATTAACCGGATTTGACTGCCTGGCCCGGCCCCGGGTTCTCGAAACGCCATGGCCACGGGTATAGGATAGCCATCGGAGGAATGGACTCCTGCGAATGAAAACTCAGCCCACACAACCTCGCCTGGCGCTGATCGATATCTGGCGCGGATTCAGGCCGCTCGCCGCCGTAGGCGCCGTGCTGCTGCTGGCCTTGGCGTTGTCCCGGGGCCTGGGCAAGCTGTTCCCGCAATTTGCCGCACCCACCGCCGGCGTGATCCCGGATCTGGCCGCACGCGGCGCCGGCCCGCTATTGATGGCCGGCCTGGTGATCGCGGTTCTTGGCGCATCGGCGGCAGCCTCGATGAACGCGCGCCGGAAACGCGGCGTACGCAACCCGCGCGAAGCGGAGCTGGAGGCCGACATCACTGAGCGCATGCAACTGCAGCTGCCCATACCCATGGCGCAACTGCGCGCCGCGCATCCCCATCTGCTGGAAAAAATCGCGGCCAGCTTCGAACGCCGCGAAGACCACGCCCAGAGGTGGCTGATGCGGCCGCACCCTGCGCTGAACAATCAGCGCCCGATCGATGTCATTGATCTGCCGGATGGCGAGGAACGGGTGCTGCAGGCGTTCGAGGTTGGTCCGAACGTCTGAGATATCCAAGCAAGACCGCTATCCGCCGCTGCCGCCGCAAGTGCGGCCCGTTGGAGATTTCTCTGCCGACCAGATCGATTGAAAGTGGTCGGGGCGACAGGATTCGAACCTGCGACCTCTTGCTCCCGAAGCAAGCGCTCTACCAAGCTGAGCTACGCCCCGCTGCCTTTGCGGATATCAGCTGCCGCGCTCGGTGTTGAAGCGGGCCAGCTCGATCAGCGCGTTTTTGTGTGGCGAAGCGGGAACATCGCCTAGCGCGTCGATTGCTGCGCGGCCATGCCGTTCAGCGAGCGCGCGAGTGTACGGGATCGCACCTGTGGATTCAACGATTTCGAGCACCGCCGGCAATTGATCCTGCCGCCCGTGCGCAATCGCGTCGCGTATGAATGCCGATTGGGTGGCGTTGCCCTGACGCATGGCGTGGATCAGCGGCAGTGTCGGCTTGCCCTCCGCAAGATCACCGCCCAGGTTTTTGCCGGTGCGCCCGGGATCTGCGGCGTAGTCGAGCACGTCATCGATCAGCTGGAAGGCGATGCCGAGGTCGTGGCCGTATTGCGCCAGGCGGTCCTGCTGCGCGGGCAAGGCGCCGGCGCAGATGGCGCCGGCGCGGGCGCCGGCTTCGAACAGGCGCGCAGTCTTGAGCTCGATCACGCGCATGTAGCGCTCCTGCGTGACGTCAGGATCGCCGCAGTTGACCAGTTGCAGCACCTCGCCTTCCGCGATGGCGTTGGTGGTATCGGCCATCACGCGCATGATCGGCATGCTGCCGGCATCGACCATCATCTGGAAACTGCGCGAATAGAGGAAATCGCCGGCCAGCACTGCTGCTGAATTGCCCCACAGCGCATTGGCGGTCTTGCGGCCGCGGCGCAGCCCCGACGCATCGACGACGTCGTCGTGCAGCAGCGTTGCCGTGTGAACGAATTCGATGGTCGCCGCGAGCAGCACCGGAGCATCGCCGGTGCAGCCCAGCGCGCGCGCGGCCAGCAGGACGATCGCCGGCCGCAGGCGCTTGCCGCCGGCCGCGACCAGGTAGTTGGCGACCTCGTTGATCAGGCTGACTTCCGAGCGCAGCCGCTCATGGATGACGGCGTCGACGCGCTTGAGATCAGCGGACACCGGCTCGAGGATTTGTTTGAGTTCCATGATCTGGCTGGCAACGGCGGCGGGATGCTAGAAGCTGGCGGGGACAGCGTCAAACAATTCTTTCACGAATAAAAAAGGCACCTTGCGGTGCCCTTCGTACAACATAAGTGGCGGAGCGGACGGGGCTCGAACCCGCGACCCCCGGCGTGACAGGCCGGTATTCTAACCAACTGAACTACCGCTCCACGCAGTATCTTTGGTGGGTGCTGACGGGCTCGAACCGCCGACATTCGCCTTGTAAGGGCGACGCTCTACCAGCTGAGCTAAGCACCCTTGCTTGGGCTGCTTAAGACATCAGCCCCACAAAGAAAAACTATTTTATAGCGTCCTTGAGCGCTTTGCCAGATTTAAAGGCGGGAGTTTTGCTGGCCTTGATCTTCAAAGGAGCGCCGGTCTTCGGATTGCGGCCCACGCGGGCGGCGCGTTCACGCACGAGAAAGGTGCCAAAACCGACCAGCGAAACCTTGTCCTTCTTCTTGAGCGCCTTGCCTACCACTTCAAAAAAAGAATCCACTGCCTTGGCGGCATCGGCCTTGGACAGATCGGCCTTGGCCGCGACAGCGGAAATCAACTCGGTTTTGTTCATATATGGAAATCCCTCGGCAGGATGAATGGCAGTTCCGGCGTGGCGCCGGATGGATCGGGTGTTGAATCTGTCTCGCCTCGCACGCAGCGCTGGCCGCGGTGTTGAGTTGTGGTCAATTTTTCGATGCGAGAATTCGCCGCGCTTTATAGCAAGCGAGTTTTTGAGCGTCAACAAACTTTGCCCGTAAGCAGCCAGGTGCGGACCTCCGCTACCCGGGTAAATACTCTTGACCGGGTTAACCACGCTCTATAGCGTGCGTCGCGTTGCCGTCCTGCACCGCGCTGCCCTGCTGCGGAGCGGGTTCCAGCATACAAATAGTGAGCGCCCGTCCGGATGTATTTTTCGCTGCCTGTCTGGCGGGTGAACTGTTTCAAGAATCGCTGTGCATCTTCAGGGGAGTCAAACCATGTTTTTCTTTTCGCCCAACCGCTTGCTCGCAGGCGGCATCTTGAGTTTTGCGCTGGTGGCCACGCAGACCTTTGCCCAGGAGCCGGCGGCAGCCGATCCGGGCGCAGACCAGTCGGCCGCCGCTCCCGCTGATGCAGCACCCGCAGACCAGGCACCGGCGTCGAATGAAGCGGCGGCTGCAGAGCCCGCAACTGCCGAGGCCACACCCGCCACGGCGCCCGCGCAAGACGCACCGGCGCCCGCGGCAGAAGTTGCCCAGGCAGTCCCGACCATCCCGGTCAACACCAAATCCGATGAGGAGCCGCTCAAGGACACGGAAGGCGGAAAAGCCACCCGCCTCGATGCGGTGCAGGTGACCGGCTCGCGCATCAAGCGCACCGACTATGAAACCGCGCAGCCTGTAACGGTGATCAACCGCGAGGAAATCGACCGCTCGGGCCTGACCAATGTCGGCGAACTGCTGGCCAGAATCTCGGCGGCGGGCGCCAGCGTCAATCCGACCTTCAGCACCATTGCGCTGGGTGGCGGCGAGTTCAATCTGGACCTGCGCAACCTGGGTTCCAACCGCCTGCTGGTGCTGGTCAACGGCCACCGCTGGGTCAACGGCCTCAATTCCACCGGCACCTCGTCGGTCGACCTCAACAACATTCCCACCGCCATCATCGAGCGGGTGGAAGTGCTGAAGGACGGCGCCTCGGCCATCTACGGTTCGGACGCAATCGCCGGCGTGGTCAACATCATCACGCGCAAGGATTACGACGGCCAGGAATTCACCACGCAGTACGGCATGTACCAGCAGCGCGACGGCGCACGCCAGCAGCACTCGCTGTCGTTCGGCCGCATGCTGAGCAAGACCTCGGTCTTCGCCAACATCACCTACTCGCAGGACAACGTGGTCAAGACCACCACGCGAGACGTGTCGGCCTATCCCCAGGTTGGCGCGGGCAACACGCGCCTGAGCGCCTTTGGTCCCAATGGCATCGCGGAATTCATTCCCAATCCGGTCAACGGCACCCTGTTCCAGTGCCCCAACCTTGCTGGCGGCGTTGCGGCCGGCACAATCAGCACCACCACGGATACCAACGCCACATTGTCTGGCAACGGCGTGCCCGTCCCGACCGGCTTCCCGAGCCTGGTGTTGCCTGGCTACCAGCTGACGCCGCAGCAAGTCACGGCGCTGAATTCGGTGCCCGCGGGCCTGCAGTTATGCGAGCTGGTTCACACCCCCGGCGGGGTCGATTCCAACCCGGCCACTCCGTTGGGATACCACGCCTACGACCAGAATACGGACGGCTACAACCGCTACGAGGACAGCAACCTGCAGAACCCGAGCAAGCGCGGTGGTCTGTTCCTGCAGGTCAAGCAGGAACTCCTCGACAACCTGAACTTCAATTTCGAAGGTCTCTACAACATTCGCCAGTCGCAGTCGCAGCTGCGGCCGCAGGCCTTGCTGATCGGTGACCTGGCCGGAACTGCCGCCTACGTCGCCAGCGACAACATCTACAACCCGTTCAATCAGGACATCGGCAAAGGTTCGCCGCAGGCACTGGTGGACAACCTGGGCCTGGGCATCGGCTCGGGCGTGGTCGGCATGCGCCTGACCAAGACGTTCCCCGGCGTGATCACCAAGGACCGCTACAACACCCTGCATCTGGGCGGCGGTCTTGACGGCAACTTCAGCATCTTCACGCAGAACTTCAACTGGGATGCGGGCTATGCCTACTCCACCAACAAGCGCAAGGAACAGCGCACCGGCGATTACCGCTCCGACCGTATCGCGCTTGCGCTCGGTCCGGCCGCTGACTGCACGGGTGACTGCGTGCCGTTCGACGTGTTCCACGGCATCGACGGCGTGACCCAGGAAATGGTGGATTACATCGCGGTGATTGCGCACAACCTGACCAAGGAAACACAGGAAGACGCCTACGCCAACATGTCCACCGACCTCGGGCCGATCCACCTGCCGGCCGGCCCCATCGCGCTCGCATTTGGCGTGGAGTACCGGCACGACACCTATCGCGACGATCCGGACCAGATCCTCCAGCAGGGTCTCTCCTCGGGCAACAACTCGGTTGCGACCGAAGGTTCGGCCATCGCCAAGGAGCTGTATGCGGAGTTGGGTATTCCGCTGCTGAGCGAACTGCCCGGCGCCAAGCTGATGGAACTGAGCCTGGCCGGCCGCCGCTCGATCTATCGCGATTTCGGCGGCGTCAACACCGGCAAGGCGGGCTTCCGCTGGAAGCCGGTGGATGACCTGTTGCTGCGCGGCACCTATTCGAGCGCATTCCGCGCGCCTTCGGTCGGTGAGTTGTTCCTGGGCAATTCCGACAGTTTTGAAACCGTGAATGACCCCTGCGCCTCATCCAACGATCCGACCACGCAGCAGAACTGCGCGGCCGATGGCGCCGACGGAGCCCAGCAGCCGACCGGCAACCAGCTGCGCTCAACCGTGGGCGGCAACAGCCACCTGCGGCCGGAACGGGCGCACACGGCGACCTTCGGTTTCGTGTTCGAGCCGTCGCTGGTGCGCAACCTCAGCATCACTGCCGACTACTACAGCATCCAGATCAAGGACATCGTGTCGCAGCCGGGCGCACAGTTCATCCTGGATTCCTGCTACACCAATGCCCAGCGCAGCCTGTGCGAGTTCGTGCATCGCACCGGCGGCAATCTGACCAACATCGAAGATCGCCTGGTCAACTACTCTGCGCTGAAGACCTCGGGCATCGACTTTGGCGGCAATTACATTTTGCCGATCGACGCTTCGCTGGGCCAATACAAGATCAACCTGGATGCGTCGTACCTGCGTCAGTACGACCAGTTCATTCCCGATGCCAATGGTGGTGTGCAGAAGTTCGGCTTCGTGGGCACCAGCGGCGGATTCGTCGGTGTCCCCCGCTGGAAGGCCAACGGCGGCCTGGCGTGGAAGCAGGACCATCTCATGCTCAGCTGGAACACGCGCATGGTCTACACCAAGATGGAAAGCTGCGTCGACGCCATCGCGCCGCCCAACGGACCGACCCTGCAGCAGCTGGGCCTGTGCTCGGACCCGCATGTGGTTGCAGCGCCCAATGGCGACATCAACCCGCCCGTGCAGGTGCCCGGATTGGAAGGCGCGCCGATCGACACCTCGCAGAACCGGTTGAAGACGATTTTCTACCACGACGTGCAGGTGGCCTATGAAGTCGCGCCGCTCAATCTGAACCTGACCATCGGCGTCAACAACCTGTTCAACCAGGACCCGCCGATTTCGCGCGATGCCGGCACCGGTGGCGCCTACTTCAACTACGACGTGCTCTCGTATGACATACCGGGCCGCTTCCCGTATGTGCGCCTGGGCATCAAGTTCTAGCAGGTCTGGCTGCACCAAAAAAACCCCGCTCCGGCGGGGTTTTTTCTGCCCGAACTTGAAAGGCTCAATTCAAGCCTCATTAGGGAGAAACTACCGGGCCTTAGGCCCCCCTTCAACGATCCGGCATAATGGACCAGACCCCACTCTCAGGAGCACCCGTGGACACAGGGAATGACCGCGTTGCGCCCGTCCTGCCCTTGCGCGACGTGGTGGTGTTTCCGCATATGGCGATCCCGCTGTTCGTGGGCCGCGAGAAATCGATCAAGGCGTTGTCGGCCGCGATGCAGGACGACAAGCGCATCCTGCTGCTGGCCCAGCGCACCGCGGACACCGACGACCCGGCGGAGAAAGACCTCTACCGCGTGGGCACGCTCGCCAGCATCCTGCAGATGCTGAAACTGCCGGACGGCACCGTGAAGGTGCTGGTCGAAGGCTCGCGCCGCGCCAATGTCGGACGCCTGATGTTCGAGGGGCCGTTCCTGACGGCCGAGTGCGCTCCCGTCGCCGACGACACCGTCACCGCCACCGAGAACAAGGAGATCGACGCCCTTACGCGCTCCACCCTGGCCCAGTTCGAGGCCTACGTGAAGCTCAACAAGAAGGTGCCGGCGGAGTTGCTGCCGTCGCTGTCATCAATGGACTCTCCCGGCCGCCTGGCCGATACCATCGCCGCGCACCTGAACCTGAAGCTGGAAGACAAGCAGGAAGTGCTGGAAATCTCAGATCCGCAGAAGCGCCTTGAGCATGTGTTCAAGCTGCTGGAAGGCGAGATCGACGTGATGCAGATCGAGAAAAAGATCCGCGGCCGCGTCAAGCAGCAGATGGAGAAGAACCAGCGCGAGTACTATCTCAACGAGCAGATCAAGGCGATCCAGAAAGAGCTCGGCGAAACCGAGGAAGGCACCAGCGAGCAGGACGAGCTGCAGACGCGCATCGAAAAGTCCGGCATGCCCAAGGAGGCCAAGACCAAGGCGCGCGCCGAGTTCAACAAGCTGAAGATGATGCCGCCGATGTCGGCGGAAGCCACCGTGGTGCGCAATTACCTCGACTGGCTGACGCAGATGCCCTGGCGCCGGCGCAGCAAGGTGCACATCGACCTCGACGCCTGCCAGGCCAAGCTCGACGCCGATCACTACGGTCTCGAGAAGATCAAGGAACGCGTGGTCGAGTACCTCGCGGTGCAGTCGCGCGTGAAGAAGGTCAAGGGACCGATCCTGTGCCTCGTGGGCCCGCCCGGCGTGGGCAAGACCTCGCTCGGACGCTCGATCGCGGAGGCGGTGAATCGCAAGTTCGTGCGCATGTCGCTGGGCGGCGTGCGTGACGAGGCCGAAATCCGCGGCCATCGCCGCACCTACATCGGCTCCATGCCCGGCAAGATCATCCAGAACCTGTCGAAGGTCGGGGTGAAGAATCCGCTGTTCCTGCTCGACGAAATCGACAAGATGAGCACGGACTTCCGCGGCGATCCTTCCTCGGCCCTGCTCGAGGTGCTGGACCCGGAGCAGAACAGCACGTTCCAGGATCACTACCTGGAAGTGGACTTCGACCTGTCTGACGTGATGTTCATCGCCACCGCCAACACGCTCAACATTCCCGGCCCGCTGCTGGACCGCATGGAAGTGATCCGCCTGCCCGGCTACACCGAGGAGGAGAAGCTGGCCATCGCCAAGCAGTACCTGATGCCCAAGCAGATGAAGAACAACGGGCTCAAGGAAGGCGAACTGGAGATCACCGACAACGCCATGCGTGACGTGGTGCGCCATTACACGCGCGAAGCCGGCGTGCGCAAGCTCGAGCAGCACATCAGCAAGATCGCGCGCAAGACGGTCAAGCAATTGCTGCAGAAGCCGGCCGACAAGAAGGTCAGAGTCACCGAGAAGAACGTCGACAAGTTCCTCGGCGTGCAGCAGTTCCGCTACGGCCGCGCCGAAGAGAAAAACCAGGTGGGCCAGGTCACCGGCCTGGCGTGGACCGAGGTCGGCGGCGAATTGCTGACCATCGAAGCCGCGCTGTCGCCGGGCAAGGGCAAGATGACGCAGACCGGTTCGCTGGGCAACGTCATGCAGGAGTCGATCCAGGCGGCGCTCACGGTCGCGCGCTCGCGCGCCAAGAGCTTCGGCATCGATCCCAAGTTCTACGAGAGCAACGACATCCACGTGCATGTGCCGGAAGGCGCGACGCCCAAGGATGGACCCTCGGCCGGCATCGCCATGTGCACGGCGCTGGTCTCCTCGCTCACCGGCATCCCGGTAAAGGCGGAAGTCGCCATGACCGGCGAGATCACGCTGCGCGGCGAGGTGCTGCCCATCGGCGGCCTCAAGGAAAAGATGCTTGCGGCCCAGCGCGGCGGCATTACCACCGTGATCATCCCGCAGGAAAACGTCAAGGATCTTTCGGAGATTCCGGAGAACGTGAAGAGCAAGCTGAACATCGAACCGGTGCGCTGGATCGAAGACGTGCTCAAGTTCGCGCTCGAGCGCATGCCCGAGCCCAAGCCGGAGGAGCCTGCAGCTGCGCCGGCAACGCCGGCCGGAGAAGGCGCCAGGGCGCATTGATCTGTTGCGGAGTGGTTTTTTGTGCCGACCGCCCCCTCGCCGGGGCGGTTCTTTTTTGCTGATTAGATTAAAATATATTCAATACTTGTAAACATGATTTCGAGGGGGGCGGTCAGCGTATTTTGCGTCGATCAAACTCCTGGCCACTGCTCCGCTGACCACCGATGCATCTCGTCCTGCTCATCGCCACCCTGCTCGCCCTTTGCGGCGGGCCGCTGCTGTATGGCGTCACCACGCGCCGCCCTGGACTGCGGCGCCTGATCGATCGGGTGGTGCTGGCCGGAGTGGTGCTGCTGATGCTGGCGGAAGTGCTGCCGGACATCTGGCGCAACGGCGGCATCATCAGCTTCGCGTTCCTGGCCGCGGGCATGCTGGGCCCGACGCTCGCGGAACACGCGCTGCGCAACGCACAGCGCGAAGCACACATGGCGGCTCTGGTGCTGGCCTTCATCGGCCTGATCGCGCATAGCTTCGGCGACGGCGTGGCGCTGTCTCCGGCGGGAGGCGCTGCGACGGCGCTGCCGCTGGGCATCGCGCTGCACAGCATCCCGGTGGGACTTGCCGTCTGGTGGCTGCTCGCACCGGTGTTCGGCGCACGCGTGCCGGCGCTGGCGCTGGCGGCGATGTGCGCCAGCACCGTGGCGGGATTTGTCGCAGGCACCGATGTCAGCGAGGCTCTGGCGCCGGAAAAACTGGCGTGGCTGCAGGCGCTGATCGCCGGCACCATCCTCCACGTGGTCTTGGGACGGCCGCATCTTCATGGTCATGGAAAAGACCATGACCATGAAGATGTTTTGCCGTCCTAGGCAAGAACGCGCCATCCCTGGCGCGTACTTTCAAAACAAGCGCTCGGGGTTTAACCGCGCCCGCTAGCCATACGCGTGATCTGCATCGCCAACTCCAGCGCCTGCTCATAGTTCAGCCGCGGATCGACCTGCGAGCGGTAGGCGCGTTGCAGATCGCTGTTGGTGAGATTGCGCGCGCCGCCGGTGCATTCGGTCACGTCTTCGCCGGTCAGTTCCAGGTGCACGCCACCCAGGCGCGAGCCGCTGGCGGCGTGAATTTCAAACGCCTGCGTCAATTCCGAACTGATGTCTTCGAAGCGCCGCGTCTTCAGGCCGTTGCCCGCCGACTGAGTGTTGCCGTGCATCGGATCGCAGAGCCAGAGCACTTTGTGTCCGGCATTGCGCACCGCTTCGATCAGCGGCGGCAGATGCTGTGCGATCTGCGCGGCGCCCATCCGATGGATCAGCGTGAGGCGCCCCGGCTCATGGTCCGGATTGAGCACGCGGCAAAGCTCCAGCACCCATTCAACCGACATCGACGGACTGACTTTCACGCCGACCGGGTTGCGGATGCCGCGGCAATATTCGACATGCGCCCCATCAACCGCGGCGGTGCGCATGCCGATCCACGGGAAATGCGTCGACAGGTTGTACCAGCCCTGCTTGCGCGGCACCGTGCGGGTCTGCGCCTGCTCGTACCAGAGCGACAGCGCCTCGTGCGAGGTGAAGAAATCGACGCGCGAGAAATCTCCGATCGGCTGGTTGGCCAGCGTCTCCATGAAGCGCACCGAGTCACCGATATTGTCGACCATGCTCTGGTAATCGGCCGCCAGCGGCGAGTGCTTCACCCAATCGAGGTCCCAGTATTCCGGGTGATGCAGGTCGGCGAAGCCGCCGTCGATCAGCCCGCGTACGAAGTTGATGGTCATGGCTGAGCGGGCATGGCCCTGCAGCAGGCGCTGCGGATCGAGCCGGCGTGCATCGGCGGTGAATTCCGCGCCGTTGACGATGTCGCCCCGATACGACGGCAGGGTCACGCCGTCGCGCGTCTCCGTGTCGGTGGAGCGCGGCTTGGCATACTGTCCGGCGAAACGGCCGATGCGCACCACGCGCTTGCGCATGCCGTGCACCAGCACCAGCGACATCTGCAGCAGCACCTTCAAGCGGTTGGTGATCAGGCCCGGCTCGCAATCGGCAAAACTTTCTGCGCAGTCACCGCCCTGGAGCACGAAGCGCTCGCCGGCCTGGGCCTGCGCCAGCTGCTGGCGCAGCGCGTCCACTTCCCACGATGTCACCAGCGGGGGCAGGCGCTTGAGCTGCGCCAGCGCCGCCTGCAGCGCTTGCGCATCGGGGTATGGCGGGTGCTGGGTGGCAGGCTTGGACTGCCAGGATTCCGGATGCCAGTCTTGATTCACGCGGGGAGCTTCAGCGGCGATAATGGGGGCGCCAGTATAAAGCGCCACCGTCCCGCACCCATGACCGCCGTTCCGTTCAGCGAGCACACGCCGCTGATGCAGCAGTACCTGTCGATCAAGGCGCGTCACGCGGACACGCTGGTGCTGTTCCGCATGGGCGATTTCTACGAGCTTTTTTACGATGACGCGCGCAAGGCCGCGCGCCTGCTCAACATCACCCTGACCCAGCGCGGCGAATCGGCCGGCGCGCCGGTGGTGATGGCCGGCGTCCCGCACCATGCGGTGGAACAGTACCTGGCTCGGCTGATCAAGCTGGGTGAGTCCGCCGTCATAGCCGAGCAGACCGGTGAAGTGGGCGTCGAGAAGGGGCCGGTAAAGCGTGAAGTCACACGCATCATCACGCCCGGCACTGCCACCGAGGAAGCGCTGCTCGATCCGCGCAAGCAGAACCTGCTCGCGGCGGCATGTGCCGGCGGCGGGCGCTTTGGCCTTGCATGGCTGGAGTTGTCCTCCGGCCGCTTCTCGCTGCTGGAATGCGCCAGCGCTACCAATCTTGCCGGCGAGTTGCAGCGCCTGTCGCCGGCGGAGTTGCTGCACCCCGAGGAAGCAACGCTGGAACTGGCCGGACACCCGGCGCGCCCGCGTCCGGCCTGGCATTTTGACCGCGCCTCCGCGTATCGCCTCCTCACCGCCCAGCTCAAGACGCGCGACCTGCGCGGCTACGGCTGCGAGGACATGAATGCGGCCATCGCCGCTGCCGGCGCCCTGCTCCAATACGTGCAGGAAACGCAGAAGGCGCTGCTGCCGCATGTGTGCGCGTTGCGCGTGGAGCGCCACGACGAGGCGCTGGTTCTGGATGCAGTGACGCGCCGAAATCTCGAGATCGACCATGCGCGCTCCGAGGATTCCCAGCACACGCTGGCTGGCGTCATGGACGGCTGCGTCAGTGCCATGGGTTCGCGTGCGCTGCGCCGCTGGCTGCTGCGTCCATTGCGCGACCGCGCGCAGCTGCTGGCCCGATATCAGGCGGTCGCGCGCCTGATGGATTCGGGCGCGCACCTGAACCTGCGCGACGGCCTGAAGGACATTGCCGATCTCGAGCGCATCGTTGCACGCATCGCGCTGCGCTCGGCGCGTCCGCGCGACCTGCAGGGGCTGGCCAACACGCTGCGCGCCTTGCCCGCGCTGCGCGACGCAGCGCAGTCCGCCGAGGCGCCGCTGACCGGCGAACTCGCACGCGCGCTGGGTGATCACGCAGCGCTCGCGCTCGCTCTCACGACGGCGCTGGCGGACACCCTGCCCCTGCTGGCGCGCGACGGCGGCGTATTCCGCGCGGGCCATGACGCCACGCTCGACCACCTGCGCGCGCTGTCGGAGAACGCCGATGGCTTCCTGGTCGAGCTGGAGCAGCGCGAGCGCGCGCGCAGCGGCATCGACGCGCTCAAGGTCGGCTACAACCGCGTGCATGGCTATTACATCGAGGTGGGCAAGACCCACGCCGCGAAGATTCCCGCCGACTACACGCGCCGCCAGACGCTGACCCATTACGAACGCTACATCACCGAGGAGCTGAAGAAGTTCGAGGACCAGGTGCTGTCCGCGCGCGACCGGGCGCTGGCGCGCGAAAAGGAATTGTACGAAGCCCTGCTCGACCAGCTCGCCGGTCACCTGGGCGTCTTGCAGTCCGCCGCACAGGCGCTGGCTGATCTCGACGTGCTGGCCTGCTACGCCGAGCGCGCGCAGGCGCTGAACCTGGTGCAACCCGAACTGCTGGCCACGCCGTGCATCGACATCCGCGGCGGCCGTCATCTGGTGGTCGAACAGACCTCGCGCGAGCCCTTCGTCGCCAACGACCTCTGCCTCGACGACGCCACGCGCCTGCTGGTGATCACCGGCCCCAACATGGGCGGCAAGTCCACCTACATGCGCCAGAGCGCGCTGATCGTGCTGCTCGCGCACGCCGGCTCATTCGTGCCGGCAGCCAGTGCGAAGCTCGGACCGATCGACCGCATCTTCACCCGCATCGGCGCCGCCGACGACCTCGCCTCCGGGCAATCGACCTTCATGGTCGAGATGAGCGAAACCGCCAACATCCTGCACAACGCCACCGCGCAGAGCCTGGTGCTGATGGATGAAGTGGGCCGCGGCACCTCGACCTACGACGGCCTGTCGCTGGCGCGCGCGTGCGCGGAAGCCCTGGCTACGAAGACGCGCGCCTTCACGCTGTTCGCCACGCATTACTTCGAGCTGACCGCACTGGCGGGCAGCATCTCTGGCGTCGCCAACGTGCATCTCGACGCGCAGGAATACGCCAGCGCCGAAGGCGAGCGCCTGGTGTTCCTGCACCAGGTCAAGCCCGGACCGGCCAATCGCAGCTTCGGCTTGCAGGTGGCGCAGCTGGCCGGCGTCCCGCCCGCGGTGATCGCCAGCGCGCGGGTCTACCTGCAACAGCTCGAGCGCACCGCGCCGCCCGCGCAGACGCCGCAACTGCCCCTGTTCGAGGCGCCTCCCAGCCCTTCTGCCGCGCTGGAACTGCTCGACCAGGTAGACCCCGATGCGCTGTCGCCGCGCGAGGCGCTGGACTGGATCTACCGCCTGAAAAACCTGCGCGAACGCGACGGCTGAAGCGCGCGTTTGCCGCGGCTATACTGCGACGGCATCCACCTGGAGGGAGTCAATGAAAAAGACAGTTCTAGTGGCCACCTGCTGCCTGCTGCCCGTTGCCGCGTTCGCCGCCGGCCATGGCAAGCCCGGCCTGTGGGAAATCTCGACCAAGATGAGCATGGCCGGCGCTCCGCAGATTCCGCCGGAGCAATTGGCGCAAATGAAGCAGATGGGCATCAAGATTCCCGGCATGGGCGGCGACCCCATCGTCATCAAGCAATGCGTGACCAAGGAGCAGGCCGAGCGCGACGAGCCGCCCAAGACTCAGAATGAAAAGAGCGGCTGCGAGATGCAGAACGCCAAACAGGACGCCACCAGCTACAGCGCCGACATGGTCTGCAACGGCGAGATGAAGGGCAAGGGCGAGATGAAGGTGACCTACAACAACAAGGACACCTACAACGGCTCCATGCATTTCAAGGGCACCGAAGGCAAGCGTGGCCATGAAATCGACATGACCACCGAGTTTTCCGGCAAATGGCTCAGCGCGGATTGCGGAGACGTAAAGCCGCGTGGCGGCTAGCACCCCGCTGAAAGAAAAAGGCCGCGCATTGCGCGGCCTTTTTTTGTTTTCCGGCGAGGCCGCCTACGAATAATCCTTGAGGATGTTCCGCGTCGCGGCAATGTCGGCCTTGGCCTTGGCATGGATGTCATCGACCACGATCTTCTCGATCTTGCCGCCCACCAGCGGAATGCCACAGCTGACATCCCATTTCAGGTTGTTGGCCGAGCCCTTGCCCTCGTTCTTCAGCGTCATGTCGGCCACCACTTTCACCGGAGCGCCCTTGATGGAAACTTCCAGCCGGCCGGTCATGGCGGCGATGTCCCAGGTGTCGGTCTGCGTGATCACCGCCGTCTCCGGCACGAACTTCTTGACGAAGTCCGGCAGCGGCACATTGGACTTCATCGTGTAACAGCACTTGATGCGGAATTTCTTGGCAGTCTTTTCGCACTCCAGCACGCTGATGTCCCAGCCGCCCAGGTCCTTGTACTTGCGCTCGAAGTACTTCTGGTCGGAAAACATCTTGATGACGGTCGAGGCCGGCTTGTCGAAGGTGTGCTTGTCGTCGAATTTCATGTCTCTCCCCTGCTCTATTTTTTAAAAGAGAAAGCCGCCGGCTGTGGTGACAACCGGCGGCTCATTTTTGCATCAGATCCTTCGGTTCGCCGCCTAGGTGCGGCTCACTCAGGATGATCCGCGCTATACGCGGATCACTTGGTCGTGTTCTTCTGCACCGAAGCCGCGGTGAAATAGTCGGGCGAGAAGTTGACCGTGAAGTTGTTCGGCTTGTCCTCGTTGCTCATGGCGGTGATGAAGTAGCGGCCCGAGTCGAAGTGGTAGATCACTTCCGGCACGGTCGAGGCCGACTGGATGTTCGAGCCGATGCCGATGTGCCCTTCCTGGAACTGGAACAGCTGGTCGCGGTTGTCGTAGTCGTCGACCAGCGAGATATCCCACGAGTCCTCGTCGATGGCGAACACGCGGCGCTTGAAGGTGTGGCTGGTGCCGGGCTTGAGGGTCGCCTCCACCATCCACACGCGATGCAGCTCGTAGCGCGGCAGGTCGGCGTTCAGGTGATGCGGCTTGGCCATGTCCTTGAACTTGGTCTGCGGCCCGCCCAGGCGGTTGCCCTCGTACGGGATGTACATCTCCTTCTTGCCCACCAGCTTCCAGTTGTAGCGGTCGAGCGCGCCGTTGAACATGTCGACCTGGTCATAGAACTGGTGGCCGTCGGTGCCTTCATACGGGTTGTCGCAGCAGACTGTCGGCGCGCGGCGGATGCGCTTGAGGCCGGGCGAGTACAGCCAGGCGGCGCGGCCTTCGTTGCCGGTGCTCGCCTTCTCGATCACCAGAATGTAGGTGCCGGCCAGGCGCGGCGGCGCCACCGTGTGCGACAAGTACTTCAGGAACTCCTTGTGGCCGGCGTCCAGCGGCACCGGGTTCTTGATGCTGGCATAGGAGAACGAAACGTCCTCGATGATCTTGGTCAGCTGGAAATCGCCGTTGGGCTGCACGATCATCTGGTTGTTGTAACGGGTCACCGCTTCACCGCGCCACTTCAGCTTGTGGTTCCAGATCGGCTCGGCGCCGCTCTTGGGAATCGGGAACGGAAAGCCTTCGGATGCACCCAGCGGATCGTCGGTGCCCTGCATCTCGGCGCGCGTGGCGTTGGCGATGGTCGCCTTCATGATCGCCTCGGGGAAATTGGCCTTGCGATGGCTCGGGTACACATTCATCTTGTAGCTGTCGTAGGTCGACAGCAGCTTCTTGTGGCCTTCCATCAGCTTGTCGGCGTGCTGCGCCATGTTCGCCTTGGTGATGGTGAACAGGGGCTTTTCCTTGTCGACTTCCGGATCCGACGCGTACAGGCCGGTCATCGGGCCGCTCTGCGGCATCGGCGTCCACTTCGGAATGGTGCCGTCCTTGTTCGGTCCGGCCTCGGCGCCGATCGGGGTCAGCTCCTTGCCCAGCTTGGCCGCCTCTTCGGGCGACACCTTGGCCGCCACCTGGAGTGACGCGCCGAGCACCAGTGCAGCGGCGATCGTCGCAATCTTCTTGATCATGGGGTACTTCTCCTCGGATTGAGTGTGGGCTGGCAACAGCAGGCGCCCTTATGGGTGGGGCGATGCTAGCGTAAAAATTACGCCCCTGCCAAACAGACAACCACGGCGAAAAAAAAGCCGCCGGAAATTCCGGCGGCTTCTGAATGACAGCTGAATCGTAAGACTATTTTGTCGTGTGCTTCTGCACCGAGCTGGACTCGAAATAGCTGTCGTCGAAGGTCGGGGTGAAGTCGTTGGGCTTGTCCTCGTTGGCCGCCGCGGTGATGAAATAGCGGCCCGAGTCGAAGTGGTAAATGATCTCCGGTACGCCCGAGGCGGACTGCACGTTCGAGGCAAACACCAGGTGGCCTTCCTGGAACTGGAACAGCAGGCCCTTGCTGTCGTAGCACTCCACGGCCTCGACATCCCAGCTGTCTTCGTCGACGAAGAACACGCGCTTCTTGAAGGTGTGGTTGGTGCCCGGCTTGACATTGGCTTCCACCACCCAGTAGCGGTGCTTCTCGTAGCGCGGCAGATCCTGGTTCAGGTGCTTGCCCTTGGCCATATCCTTGAACTTGACCGCCGACGAGCCGATCTTGTTGGAGTTGTACGGCAGGATCATTTCCTTCTTGCCGACCAGCTTCCAGTCGTAGCGCTCGAGCACGCCGTTGAACATGTCGACCTGGTCGTAGAACTGGTGGCCGTCGGTGCCTTCATACGGGTTGTCGCAGCACACCGTCGGTGCGCGGCGGATGCGCTTGAGGCCCGGCGAATACAGCCAGGCCGCGCGGCCCTCGTCGCCCACGCCGCCCTTGTCGTGCACCAGGATGAAGGTGCCGGCCATGCGCGGCGGCGAGATGGTCTGCGACAGGTACTTGAGAAACAGCTGATTGGTCTTGTTCAGCGGTTGCGGGTTCTTGATCGAGGCGTAATAGAACTTCACTTCCTCGACGATCTTGGTCAGCTGGAAGTCGCCCGAGGGCTGCACGATCATCTGGTTGTTATAGCGGCGCACGTTTTCGCCGCGCCATTTCAGCTTGTGGTTCCAGATGATTTCCGCGCCGCTCTTGGGAATCGGGAAGGGAAACCCGAGCGAGGCGCCGTCGATCAGGTCGGTGCCGTTAAGCGTGGCGGAAGTGGCGTTGGCCGCGGTCGCTTTGTAGATTTCGTCGGGCCACGACACCGTGCGGTGCGTGGGATAGACGTTCATCTTGTAATCGTCGTACGTCTTGAGCAGGTACTTGTGGCCTTCGGTCAGCACGTCCTTGTACTGGTCCATGTTGGCCTTGGTGATGGTGAACACCGGCTTCTCGGCGTCGATCTTCGCATCCGACGGATACACGCCCGACATGGCGCCGCCCTTGGGCGTGCCGCCGGTCCAGGCCGGAATGCTGCCGTCCTTGTTGGCCGCTTTCTCGGCGCCTACCGGGGTCAGGTCCTTGCCGAGCTTGCCCGCCTCGGCGGCGTCAACCTTGGCCAGCGCGTGCTGGGAAGCAAATCCAAGCAGCACGGCGGCAAGCAGGTTTATTTTTTTCTTCATGCGCAATCTCCTTGTTGAGCGGCAGGACGTGGATGCTATGCGACTGGCTTTGGATTTGCCATTCAACGGCCATGACCATCGTAAAGAGCGTCCACCGCCCTGCTCCGAGACATGTTCTCAATTGTTGTTTTAACTGAATATTAATCAGCATTTCATCTCACTCAAAAGGAGGGGGCGGTGTCATCATTTTTTCAGCTAGCCTCGCTGGTCGAAATCATTCGAGCGTCTCAATGAATGTGGACATGTCCGCCGCCATCGTCTTGCGCGCAACGCGCGGCGCGTTGCTCGCCGCGCTGATCGCTGCGCCGTGCGCATCGGCAAAGGTGTCCGCGGAGCAGGCGGCCGAACTCGATGGCCCGCGCCTCACGTGCATGGGCGCGGAACGCGCAGGCAGCAGCTCAGGCGTGGCCGCATATACCGGAAAATTTCTCGGCAAATGGCCGGGCATGACCAGACCCTACGGCTATGAGCCCGGCCCGTACGCCGAAGAAAAACCGCTGATGACGGTTACCGCGCAGACAGCGGCGCAATACGCGGCGCAGCTCACCGAAGGACAAAAGGTGTTGCTGCAAAAATATCCGCAGAACTACCGCATGCTGGTGTATCCCAGCCATCGCGATTTTCGATTCGACGATGACACCTGCCCGGTGGCGAAGAAAAACGCCGCCGTGGCGGAGGTGGTGCACGACGGCAGGGGCGTGAGCGGTTTCGGCGGCGCCGTGCCCTTCCCCATTGCGCAGAGCGGACTCGAGGCGATCTGGAACGTGGCGCTCGCACGCCGCGCCTGGAGCGAATCGGTGACCGCCGACACTGCCGTGGTTTACGCCAATGGCGGCATCACCTGGGGCAAGAGCCGCTTCGTCGACATGTACCCGTACGGCGATTCGCGCAAGAGCATGTCGCTCCAGGAAAAGATCGCCGCGTATTTCTTCATCACCTACCTGCTGCCCGAGCGCGACAAGGGCAACACCTCGGTCGGGTTCCAGCCGCTGGATTTCTCGAAGGACGCGCTGCAGGCCTGGGCCTACATGCCCGGCACGCGCCGCGTGCGCCAGGCGCCGGAAGTGGGCTACGACTACCCGGTGCCGCCGGCGGGCATGCATACCTCAGACGAAGACACTTTGTGGAACGGCTCGCCCGAACGCTACAGCTGGAAACTCGCCGGCAAGAAGGAAATCTACGTGCCGTACCACAACTTCCGCATCAACGATCCGGCCCTCAAGTACGACGCGCTGATCAAGCCCAACACCATCAACCCGGATTACGAGCGCTACGAATTGCACCGCGTGTGGGTGATCGAAGGCACGCTCAAGCCCGGCCTGCGCCATGTCTACGGGCGGCGCGTGCTCTACGCCGACGAAGACACCTGGTTGCCGCTATGGGCCGACAACTACGACATGCGCGGCCAGCTGTTCCGCGCCAGCTTCGTCAACTGGTTCTACTCGCAGGAGTCGAGCACCTTTCATCGCGGCGTGACCGTGTACCACGACCTCAGTTCCGGCGCGTACGAAGCGACTTACCTGGTGAACCAGGCAGGCACCGGCTGGTGGCGGCTCAACCAGAAATTTCCGCTGTCGATGTTCACGCCCGAAGCGGCCGCGCGCGGCGGGCACTGAGCGCCGCGCTTCAGTTGTCGATGGTGACGACCAGCGCCTGGATCCTGCCGTCGACCGCGCCGTCGCCGAAGCGGCGGGCGATGGCCTGCGCGGCCTGCGCGGTGGCTTCCTCCAGCCGCGAGGCATCGCGCGCCTCGATCCCGGTTCTCAGCGGCGTGCCCTGGCAATAGGCCAGCGCCGGGACCTGCGCCGACGCCGCCCGGCTGCGCGCGGTTACGGTGTCGATGCGTGGCGCGGCCACGAATCCGGCGGCTGCAAGGTCGCGCTCGATCTGGCGCGGGTCGTGGTACCCATGCGGCGTGCGCGCCAGGAACATCGGCGGATCGTCGGGAAACATCGCGGCCAGCGCACCGGTCACTTCCATCGCGAACTCGTTGTCCTCGATCCGGTCCCACACATTGAAAATGAAAACGCCGCCGCGCCGCAGCACGCGGCGAGCCTGCGCAAACGCATGGGCCTTGTCGGGAAAGAACATGGCGCCGAACTGGCACACCACGGCGTCGAACGACGCGTCCTCGAACGGCAGCTGCATCGCATCGGCCTGGCGCCATACCACTGACCGCGCGGTTCCGGCAACGCGGGCCTGGTCGAGCATCGCCTGGTTCAGGTCCGTCGCCACAATTTCGGTGCTCGCCGGCAGGCTGGCCGCCAGCGCGCGCGTCACCACACCGGTTCCAGCCGCGATCTCGAGCAGGCGTGAAACCGGGCGGGAGCGCAGGCGCTCCACCAGGTCCGCCGCATAAGGTTCAAAGATCAGCGGTACCAGATAGGTGTCGTAGAGCTTTGCGATCGAGCCGCCAAACACCTTGTCGCTTTCGGGAGTGGCCATGGTGACTCCTTAAAAGGACGCGGCTGCTCAGCCCCGCCCGGCTTCGCGCCTGATCTCGGTGGCCAGCACGCCGAGCTCTTCCATGCACATCCTGCGCTCGTCATCCTTGGCGTGGTTGGCCTCGCGTTCGGTCAGTCCGTCTTCGAGGCGCAGCACGGCCTGCTCCAGCGCCCACAGCGCGCCGGCCTTCCAGCCGGCATCGGCCTCGAAGCGGTTGCCGCCCACAACCTTGCGGCGGTCCCACCATTTGCCGAAGGCGCGGGACATGGTTGACGGTTTCATGCGAACAGCCCCGGCTACTTCCTGCCCTTCTCGCTGCGCGCGGCCTTCTTTTCCTTCATGGTCTTGGCCGGCTTCTTCTTGCCTTCCTTCTTGCGATCCATGCCCTTGCTCATGCGCTCTTCTCCGGTGTCGTGGTGGTCTGCTCGGGCGCTGGCTCGGCCGCATCGCCGGCGGATTTCTTCAGGCGCTTCTCTTCCTTCTTCTTGGCTTTTGCCAGCTCGCGCTGGCGCTTTTCAAACTGGTAGTTGGGTTTTGCCACGGCACATTCCTCGGCTGGATGACGCAGTTTAGTGCACCGCGCGGCCCGCTGTTTCGCCGAATGAGCGGCGGGATGGTGATGCGGCTAACAAACGCGGCTTGCCAGCGCCCGCGCGCAGGCGTTTACTGCATGCGCCGCTACTACACAGATTCAGGATTTCGGGGAGTTCACATGAATCGAGCACAAGCCGGTTGCGCCATGGCCGTCGTCGTTTGCGGTTTTTCCGCGGCATCAATGGCGTCCGCGGCGCCCGAGGTGCAACCGCCGTTCGACAGCTCCTATCAACTGGTGCGGATCTTTTCCGATCAAGGCACCGGCAGCCAGCCGATCGGCGGCTTGCCGGGTACCTATGCGTCCGCCGCCATCAGCGCCGACCATCCCGACACCCTGCTGATCGCAGGGCATGTCTACGGAAGCGACGACAACGGCGTTCCGGCGGTCTACACCATGGGGCTGGCGCGCGACGCCAATCATCACATCACCGGCATCACCGGCACGGCGGTGCTGCTGGCGAATGCGCCGGGGCTGGGCTGTCCGGCCTGCGGCATCGGCACCGGGCTCGCGGTGGGTCCCGGCGGCGTGCTGTTCTACAGCGTGCTGGGCGACAACAGCCTGGGCATGATCAAGCCGGGCAGCGGCAGCGCCGACAAGCACATCGACCTCGGAGCGCTCGCGCCCGGTTCCGGCGACTTCGGTCCCCTGGCCTTCGTGCCGCCCGGCTTCGCGGGCGCCGGACGGCTCAAGGTTTCTTCCAACATCGGCAAGTTCTTCCAGTTCGACGTGGCGCCGGATGGCTCCGGCACGTTTGACCTGGCCAACACGGCCGCGCAAGGCCAGCTCGGCGGCGTGGGCCCGGATGGGCTGGGCAATACCAACTTCACCACCGGCCTGGGCTATGTCGCGGCGGGCAATCCGCAGTTCCCGCGCCAGAGCCTGATCACGGCCAACTACGACTACAACACTGCCGTGTCGTCGGAGGTGCTGGCATACGAGACCGACAGCAAGGGCACTCCCCTGCTGGCCACCGAGCGCACCATGATCGTGGGGCTGGACCCCGCGGGCGCCACGATGGACCCGGTCACCGGCGACATGCTCTTCATCTCGTATTACGGCTTCGAGTTGTTCGTGCTGCAGGGCTTCACCGTGCCGCAGGTGCCGGTGCCGCGCTTCGCCGCGCCCAGCTATCACGCCGCGGAAAACGCCGGCAGCGCCGCAATCGTCGTGCAGCGCTCCGGCCCTCCGGGCGGCACCACCACCGTGCACTACGCCACCTCGCCCGGCACCGCCGTGGCCGGCGTCAACTACACCGACGTCAGCGGCGACTTGTCGTGGGCCGACGGTGACCGCAGCCCGCGCACCATCAACGTTCCGCTGCTGGGCGACAGCACCTACAACCAGGCGCTCACCGTCAACGTCGCACTCAGCGCGCTCAACGTCGGCGTGCTCGGCGCCAATGCCACGACGGTCCTGTCGATCAACAACGTCGATGCGCCGCCGGTGGTCAACCTCACCTCGGGCAATGTCGCGATGGGTGAAGGCGATGGTGACGTGACGCTGAGCGTTGCGCTGTCGCATGCGTCCGGCCTGCCGGTGAAGGTGCCGTTTTCGTTCTCCGGCACCGCCAACAAGAAGTCCGACTACAGCTTCGATCTCGACGGCATGGGCAAGCCCATCACCGCCATCACCATCGCGCCCGGCGCCACCACAGGCACGCTCACCCTGCACGTGACCAGCGACACGGTGCCGGAACCCGACGTCAGCGTGATCGCCACCATGGGAACTCCGGCCGGCGCCTCCCGCGGCAGCACGGTGAGCAACACCATCACCATCCAGGACGACGATCCCGCACCGACCATCGCCTTCAGCAATGCCACGAGCACCGTGACCGAAACGAGCGGCGTCACCATGGGCGCCATGGCCATCGAACTTTCAGGCGTGAGCCGGCAGGACGTCAGCGTCCCGGTGAACCTTACCGGCGGCACCGCCGACGCGCGCATCAACATCGCCGGGACGGTGACGATCGTTGCTGGCAAGACCAAGGCGAAAGCGGTGATGCTCACCGACGACAGCGTGATTCAGGGCACCAAGGTGCTGACCTTCTCGCTCGGCGCGCCCACGCACGCCACGCTGGGCACGCAGACCACGCACACGCTCACGGTGAAGGACAACGACTGAGCGCGCCGCGCGGCGCGCTCAGCCGAGCTCGAATTCCTCGAGGTGCGGCACCTTCATCTCGTCGCGGAACTTGGCGAAGGTCCAGGGCCATAGCGCCGGCAGGCCGCTGGCGTCCTGGTACCAGCTCTTGCAGCCGCCCTGCACCCATACCGTGGTCTTTATCGCCTCGCGCATGGCGTCGTTGTAGCGCGCCGCAGCCTCGGGTTTTGCCGTCACCGTGTGGTACTCGCCGCGGCGGAACATTTCGACGAAGGTCATGATGTAGTCGGCCTGCGATTCGGAAATCGCGATCACCGAGAAATTTCCGATCGGGCTGTGCGGCCCCACCATCATGAAGAAGTTGGGGAAGCCCGGCACCGCGACCGAGCGCAGCGCGGTCTCGCCGGTCGACCAGACCTGGTCGAGGTCCAGTCCGCCCGGGCCGATCACCTTCATTGGCCGCATGTAGCGGTGCGCGTGGAATCCCGTGGCCGTCACCAGCACGTCGAGCTCATGCAGCTTGCCGTCCTTGGTGCGCACGCCTTGCGGCTCGATGCGCTCGATCCCCTCGGTCACCAGCTCCGAGCCCGGCGCCTGGATGCCGTCGTAGAAGTAGTCGGCGAGGATCAGGCGCTTGCAGCCCGGCGAGTAATTCGGTGTGAGCTTGGCGCGCAGCACCGGGTCCTTCACCGTGGCGAGATTGCGCTTGCAGCCCCAGTTGAGCGCCGCCATCACCCACCAGCTGTTGATGGCGATGCGCGCGAAGGTCAGGTGGAAGAACTGCGTGTACCACCAGTGCATGACCTTGGCCATCCACGGGAAGCGGCGCATCACGCGCTTGCTCCACTCCGAGTATTCCGTGTCGTAGATGCGGTGCACCCATTGCGCGGTGCGCTGGAACAGCACCAGCTTCTTCACCTTGCCGCCGAGCGCGCCGACGATCTGCGCCGAGGTGGAGCCGGTGCCGATGATGCCGATGCGCTTGTCTTTCAGATCCACGCTGTGGTCCCAGCGCGCGCTGTGGAAGCGCTTGCCGGCAAACGTCTCCAGCCCCGGTATGTCGGGGTACGAGGGGTGATGCAGGATGCCCGCGGCCGACACCAGCAGGTCGGCGCGCGTGGTTTCGCCGTCGCGCGTCTTGATGGTCCAGCCGCCGTCCTCGTAGGTGCCGCTCACCACTTCCTTGTTGCAGCGGACGTACTTCTCGAGCTCGTACTTCGCATACACGTGCTCGAAATATTTCTGGATCTCCGGGCCATGCGCGAAGCGGTGACTCCACTCGGTGTAAGGCTCGAACTTGTACGTGTACATATAAGCGGGCACGTCGCAGGCCAGCCCTGGATAGGTGTTCTCGCGCCAGGTGCCGCCGACCTTTGCGCCCTTCTCGAAAATCTCGAAGCTCTCGATGCCCGCGCGCTTGAGCATGATGCCCATGAGCATGCCGGACATGCCCGCACCGACGATGACCACGCGTGGATCGCGGCGCGGCGGCTGACCTGCATTGGTGCCCATCGATGTCGCTCCAAAGAATGACGTAGGAGTCAAGTTTAGCCCGCTCCATGCAATCAGACCCTACCCCAACGGGCAGTAATGAAAAATGTTTTGGGCTGTTCGAAACGTCTAAAAACGCCCCACCGCCCCCCGTTTGATCATGTGTTTATTAGTTGACTATATTTAACTATAGATGGTTATTTAACACATTCCCAGACGGGGGGCGGTAGGTCCAATTTTTGGCCTCTGGGCTATTGAGACCTTGCCGCATCCACCTAGAATCCGTCGTCAACTTTTTGGAGTGCCCCATGCCGCGCATCGACGTACCCGACGATCTTGGCGGCTGGATGGCATTGCGTCCCGACATGGCGCCGGGCTTGGTCGCGATGAGCGAAGCCGTTTACGGCAAGTCGCGCCTGCCCATACGCGAACAGGAAATCGCGCGCATGCGCATCGCCCTGGCCAACGAGTGCGAGGTCTGCCGCAACGCGCGCCATGCCGATGGCGCGGCCGCCGGCATCGACGACGCGTTCTACGCGCAGGCGCTGCAGTGGCGCGACTCGCCCGTCTACAGCGCGCGCGAGCGCCTGGCCGCGGAATACGCGGAGCGCTATGCGCTGGATCACGTGGGTCTGCGCGCGGACGATGATTTCTGGAAGCGCATGCGCGCGCAGTTCCGCGACGAGGAAATCGTTGACCTCGCGCTGTGCTGCACGCTCTGGCTGGGCGCGGGGCGCACCATGCGCTTGCTGGATGTGGGGCAGAGCTGCTCGCTGGTTTTGAAGCGCAGCGGTTAATTCGCGTATTGGGGAGTGCGCTTCGCGCACAAATCCCCCCGCTCCTTCGTCGCGACCCCCTTTGACAAGGGGGCAAGCCAGCACGATCGCGCATCGTGTCTTACCCCCTTGTCAAAGGGGGTCGGCGCAAAGCGCCGGGGGGATTTGTGCGCGCGCAGCGCGCACTCCCCAACCAACAGTTGCGCCTAGACCGTCAACAGCTCCTCATAAAACCCACCAATGCGCCGCGCGCGATCGACGAAATGGATTTCCAGGATCCAGTGCTTCTCGCGCCCCAGCACATCGAGCCCGCGCATCGGCGCGTGGTTGTCCGCGTGCGCATACGCGGTGGCGCGATCCTGAATCTCCTTGTGGGGAAACTCGCCAACCAAATGCCCGGCGATGGTGCCGCCGTATTCCCAGCCGTAGCTCGCGGCCAGCTGCTGTGCATGGCGGAACAGCTCGCTGCCGGTGGCTTGCGGGTGTGACTCGAACCAGCGCTTGCCTTGCGCGAACGCACTCGCCACGTCATCGCGCAATGTCAGTTTGGCCGGATCGTTGCCGAGCACGTAGGTGCGGCCGAAGTCGGCTTCCCACTCTTCGAACACCGGGCCGAAGTCGAGGAACACGATGTCGTCTGCGCCGATCACCAGATCATCGGGATTGTCGTCGTAAGGCAGCAGCGTGTTGGCCCCTGCCCGCACGATACGCTTGTGCCAGTTGCGCGTGACGCCAAAGCGGCGCTGCGCCAGATCGCCGATCTCGCGCGTCAGCTGCGACTCGCTGACGCCCGGGCGGATCAGCGTCGCGGCGGTCTCCTCGAACAATTGCGCGGCCTTGTGCTGCGCGTCGAGCAGGGCGTGGCGGCGCACAAGTTCAGCATCCATGCGCGAACTCAGCTGATACCAGGTACGGCAGGCGGCCGCTCCGGCATCAGGTCCACCGGCAGATCGCCCGAGATCACCACCGTTTCGGAAATCTTGTCGTGGATCGCCTGGCGGTTGCGGTCCCAATACACCTGCGCGAATCCGAGCAGGCCGGTGGCGAAGCCGGCGCCGTAACCGCCGTAGCGCTCGAATGCGGTCCACAAGGTGAAGGGTTTTCCGTCGAGCCGCACGGCGCGGATGCCGGCCAGCTTCTTGCCCGGCGTCTGCCCGCGCCACCACGCGGTGAACACGCTGAAGTACAAGGCGGCCCAGCCCAGGCCTATACCCAGGTCGTCGAGGATCCCCTTGGCCCAGGCCACGATGCTGTACTGCGGCTTGTCTTCCTTGCCCGCGTCCTCATCGCTGTCTCCGATGATCGCTTGCGCCAGCGCCGGCGACGGCAGGCTGCGGTAGCGCTTGTGGAATTCCTCGATCAGCGCGGAACGCTCCTGTTCACTCACCGGCAGATCCTTGATCGCCTTGGCAGCGGCGTCGGCGGATTTCTGCTCATCCCATTGCTTGGCCGCCGCCACCGCGGCGAAATCGAACAGCGGCGGGCGCACGCATTCCACAGTCCGGCAAACGCCCGCGTGCGCCAGCGTCATCAGTTTTGTCAGGTGGACGGAATGATTGATCTGCTTTTCCACGGCCTTGGGTTTGGGCGCATCGTCACGGCCATAGCGGACTTCATCGCGCACCGCGTTGGTAAGCCCGAACAGTCCCATCAGCGCCGCGCAAGCCGCCGCCACGCGCAGCAGGAAGCGCCAGCGGGTCAGCGCCGGCGCGCGCCCGATCCAGCGGAACAGCACGATGGCCGCGATCAGCAGCAGCGCGCCGCCATGCACCGCGGACAATGCCCCGATCAACAGGCCATCGATGCCGATCGCGATTGCGCGCTGCCACGGCTTGGCCAGCGGCAGGCCGAGCAATTGCGGGTGCACATGGAAGGCGTACGGCGTGACGATGTCGCGCGGATCGCGCCCATTCTTCAGTGGCGGAAATTTTTTGTCTGGTTCCATCGGGCCGGCCCCTGCACGGGCCGCTATCTTAAACCGCGCGCCGGGCCGAACCGGTTTTTGCGTGCGCGGGTCGAAATCCATGTGCCCATTTTTCGACGGAGCCCGCCCATGCAACAGCACCACGCCCGCAGCCCGCACCGCCCCAAGACGCCGCTGCCGCCGCAACATCAGAAGAAGCCCGGCATCGAGGCGCGCATGCGTCCGCGGCCACAATTCAAGGGTGTGTCGTACAAGGCGGCGGGCAAGCTCAGGGGCCGGGTGGCGCTGATTACCGGCGGCGACTCAGGAATCGGCCGCGCCGTGGCCGTGCTCTACGCACGCGAAGGCGCCGACGTGGCGCTGGTGCACCTGCCGGAAGAAATCGAAGACGCCAGCACCACCCACGCAGCGGTACGCAAGGCCGGGCGCAAATGCCTGCTGATCTCCGGCGATGTGCGCGAAGCCGACTTCTGCAAACAGGCGGTGGCGCAGACGGTGGAACAACTCGGCCGCCTCGACATCCTGGTCAACAACGCCGCGTACCAGCAGAGCCAGCCGGGGCTCGATCAGCTGAGCGATGCGCAACTCGAGCGCACCTTCCGCACCAATATCTTCGGCTACTTCTACATGGCGCGCGCCGCGCTGGAGCACCTGCCGGAAGGCGGCGCCATCATCAACACCGGCTCGATCACCGGGCTGGAAGGCAGCAGGCAGCTGCTCGACTACTCCGCGACCAAGGGCGCGATCCATGCCTTCACCAAGTCGCTGGCGCAGAACCTGGTGGAGCGCGGCATCCGCGTGAACTGCGTGGCGCCGGGGCCGATCTGGACGCCGCTCAACGTCGCCGACCGTCCGCCGGAAAAAGTGGCGCGCCATGGCGCGGAAACGCCGATGCAGCGGCCCGGACAACCCGACGAAGTGGCGCCGGCCTACGTGTTCTTCGCCTCGAACGCCGACTCCAGCTACATCACCGGCGAGGTGCTCACGTTGCTGGGAGGGTCGACCACCGCGTCATAGAAACACGCGGTGGCGCGCGCGGCATGGCTAGAATTGCGCCATGACCCGGCAGGAACCCGCGCCCATCGAAACCCTCGCCATCGAATCCGCCGACGGGGCGCGCACCGCCGCCAGCGTCTTCGCGCACGAAAATTCCAATGCGCCGGTCATCATCATCTGGCCGGCCATGGGCGTGTCCGCGCGCTTCTACCAGTCGTTCGCGCAGGAACTGATGCGCGGCGCGAGCGTGCACGTGGTCACGCCGGACCTGCGCGGCATCGGCGCCAGTTCGCTGCGCGCCTCGCGCAAGGTCGACTTCGGCTACGCCACGCTGGCGCAGCTGGACTGGCCCGCCGCCATTGCCGCCGTGCGCGCGCGCTTTCCCGCCTCGCCCATCTATCTGTTCGGCCACAGCCTGGGCGGACAGCTCAACGCGCTGTACGCGGCGCGCGCGCCGGAGAGCATCGCGGGGCTGATCTTCGTCGCCAGCGGCAACGTCTGGCACCGCGGCTGGAGCTTTCCGCAGAACCTGAAGTTCCTGTTCTTCACCCAGTTCGCCGCGCTGATCGCCGCGGCCCTCGGGCATTTTCCCGGCAAGAAGATCGGCTTTGGCGGCACCGAGGCGCGCACGCTGATGCGCGACTGGGCGCGCAGCGCACGCGACGGCACTTATCGTCCCGCCGGCAGCGACACCGACTACGAGGCCGCGCTCAGGCGCGTGCGCCTGCCGCTGCTCGGCATCAGCTTCGAGGACGACAACTTCGCTCCGCACCAGGCGGCCGCCAATCTGTTGAACAAGTTGCCGCAGGCAAAAACCACGCACCTCAAGCTCAGCGCCGCGGACACCGGCGGCAAGCGCATGGATCACTTCAGCTGGGCCAGGCAGCCTCAACCGGTGATCGAGCGCATCGCGGCCTGGCTCCGGGCCCAGCAGCAGTAGCGCGCCGCACGCCCCTAGTAGTGCGGCGGGATCTCTTCTTCCGGCGTATTGCGGTTGCCTTCCTGCGGTCCGCCCATGATGCGTTCGGCCAGCATGCGGCAGATCTGTTCCAGCCGGTCGATCTGCTTCTGCTGGCGCGCGATCACGTCATTGAGATCGCGCAGCGTGCCCTCCTGATAGGCCAGGCGGGACTCCAGTTCAATGATGCGGGCTTCGTCCATGCGCACACTTTAAACCGGCGGCCGCCCGTGTGGAGGGAACCAATCCCGCTGCGCTGAAAACCAATAGGGAGATGAGCGAGACCAAACCCGCGGGATTCTGGAAGGCTTTCTTCGACGACGTGGTCGAGGACGACCTGACCGCGCTGGCCGCCGCCATCGCCTACTACACCACCCTGTCGCTGGCGCCGCTGGTGCTGCTGGCGCTGGTGCTGATGGGCGCGCTCTACCCGTCGGCACAGGACCGCTTCATCAGCGAGGTCGGGGCGCTGGTCGGCGGCGACGGGCAGAAGGTGATCGCGGCGATTGTCGACAGCGCCTCGAAGCGGCCCGACCTGCGGCAGATGGCCGGCTGGATCGGCGCGGCCGTGCTGGTATTCAGCGCCTCCGCCGTATTCGCGCAATTGCAGTCGGCGCTCAACCGCATCTGGGACATGCAGAACCGGGCCTGGTCCGGCTGGCGCGGATTCCTGCGCCGCCGGGTTTTTTCCGCCGGCGTGCTGCTGGCCGTGCTGTTTCTCACCATCGTCTCGTTCCTCGCGCAGGCGGCGATCAACCTGTTCGGTTCCAGCGAGGCGCTGATCCTCAAGGCGCTGCTGTGGAGCATCAGTTTCCTGCTCTATGCGGCGCTGTTCAGCATGCTCTACCGCTGGCTGCCCGACGGCCGCGTGCCGTGGAGCACCGCCTTTCGCGGCGGCATGATGACCACGCTCATGTTCATCATCGGCCGCGCGCTGATCGGCCTGTACCTGGGCCACACCGACACCGCCGGCGCGTTCGGCCCCGCCGGCGCGCTGCTGGCCTGGCTGCTGTGGGCGTTCTATTCCTCGCTGGTGTTCCTGCTGTCGGCAGAACTTCTGTACAACATCGCGCGCAAGCGCCAATGGCATTGGGCGGCGGCCTCCGCGCCGCCCGGCGCTTCCCCCATCGAGCAGACGCCGGTGCGCTGAGGTTCTGCGGCCGCCCGCCGCGTGCTAGCTTTGAATTCATGGCCAGGCACTACCTGTTGCGCTACGAGTTCGTTCCCGACTACGTCACGCGGCGCGCGCAATTCCGCAGCGAGCATCTGAAGCTCGGCTGGGCCGCGCACGACCGTGGCGAATTGATACTCGCCGGCGCGCTGGCCGATCCCGTCGACACCGGCATGCTGCTGTTTCGCGGCGACTCGCCAGAGGTGGCGGAGAACTTCGCGCGGCACGATCCTTACGTGGTGCATGGCTTGGTGGTCCGCTGGCAGGTGCGCGAATGGAGCACCGTGGTGGGCGACACCTCGGCCAATCCGGTCAGGGGCTGAACATGAGCGAAGCCGACACCAAGTTCTATTTCAGCGCCACGCCCGACCTGGTCGACGCCGGCGCCGCGCGCCTGCCGGTGCGCCGCTACGGCGCGGGTCCGGCGCTGCTGCTGGTGCACGGGTTTCCCCTGTCCGGCTACACCTGGCGCAAGCTGCTGCCGGAACTGTCGAAGCGCTACACCTGTTATGTGCCCGACCTGCCGGGCATGGGCGCGTCGCAATGGAGCGACGCGACGGATTTCAGTTTTCCCGGCCAGGGCCTGACCCTGAAGGCGCTCGCGGATAGTCTCGGTCTGCAGAAATACAGCGTGCTGGCGCAGGACACCGGCGGCACTTTTGCGCGCTATCTCGCAATCGCCGATCGCGCACGCGTGGAGAAGCTGCTGCTGATCAACACCGAGATTCCCGGACACCGCCCGCCGTGGATACCGCAATACCAGTTCCTCATGCGCCTGCCCGGCACGCTGGCCGCGTTCAGCCTGCTGCTGCGCTCGCGCACATTCCTGCGCTCGGGCATGGGCTTCGGCGGCTGCTTCTGTGACCTGAGCCTGATCGAGAGTGAATTCCACGAGCACGTGGTGCTGCCGCTGCTGCGCGAGCCGCGGCGCATGCAGGGCATGCGCAGCTATCTGCGCGGCGCGAAGTGGCCGCCGGTGGATGCGCTGCTGCACGAGCACGCCAAGCTCGACATGCCGGTGAAGCTGATCTGGGGCGCGGAGGATCCGACGTTTCCGCTGGCGGATGCGCGCGCGATGGTGCGGCAGTTTGCGCATGCTTCACTCGTGGAGATTCCAGGAGCGAAGTTGTTGGTGCATGAGGAGAAGCCCACCGAGGTCGTGAAGGAAGTCATTTCCTTTCTCGGCTGAGGGGCGTTCGCTGCGCTCACGCAAATCCCCCGCCGCTTCGCGTCGGCCCCCTTTGACAAGGGGGCAAGAAGTTCGAGCGCGCTGGGTCTGCTTGCCCCCTTGTCAAAGGGGGTCGCGACGAAGGAGCGGGGGGATTTGTGCGAGTGCAGCGAGCGTGCCTTTGCAGCGCTAAACTCATCCCGCAATGGCCGCCAGCACCCTCATCCAGAACGCCTCGCTCACCGTGGTGGATTTCCGTTGCACCGCCGGCCCCAACGATGCTCCGTTTCCCGAGGAGCACCGCAACTACTCGGTGTCCTACGTGCGCAAGGGCAGCTTCGGCTACCACAGCCGCGGCGAATCGTACGAGCTGATCGCCGGCTCGCTGCTGGTGGGCAATCTCGGCGACGAGTTCATGTGCACGCATGAGCATCATGTGTGCGGCGACGAGTGCCTGTCATTTCAGTTGAATGCGGAATTCGTCGACAGCCTCGGCGGCAAGGCCCAAGCCTGGCGCGCGGGCGGCGTGCCGCCGCTGCCCGAATTGATGGTGCTGGGTGAGCTGGCCCAGGCAGCGACGGAAAACCGCAACGGTGTCGGCGTTGAAGAGGCCGGCATGCGGATCGCGGCGCGCTTTGTCGAGCTGGCGTCGGATCACCCGCGCGCGCCGCTGGTGGCGCGCGCACAGGATCGCCGGCGCGCGGTCGAGGCGGCGATGTGGATCGACGCGCACTCGCACCTGCCGCTGGATCTCGACCGTGCCGCGGCGCAGGCGCACCTGAGCCCGTTCCATTTCCTGCGCCTGTTCGCCAAGGTGCTGGGCGTCACGCCGCATCAGTACCTGGTGCGCTCGCGCCTGCGCCGGGCGGCGCGGCTGCTGGCGGACGAGGAGCGCGCCATCACCGGCATTGCGCTCGACGTGGGTTTCGCTGACCTGTCCAACTTCGTGCGCACCTTCCATCGCGCCGCCGGCGTCTCGCCCAGCGCCTTCCGCCGCGCCGCGCGCGGAGACCGCAAGATTCTCCAAGATCGCCTGGCCACCGCGCTCTAGATTGCAGCCTCCAACCACGGAGGCTTTATGTACGATCACATCGGATTGCAGGTGCAGGACGTCGACATCAGCGCGCGCTTCTACCGCGCGGCCTTGGCGCCGCTGGGTCACGTTGCCGACAGCTCCGGCGCGGGCTTCGGCCCCGAGGGCGCGCCGGCGCTATGGCTGTATGCGGCCAAGGGCGCGAAGAACAACGGCGGCACTCACGTGGCGTTCCGGGCGTCCAGTCACGCGGCGGTCGATCGCTTCTACAAGGAAGGCCTCAAGGCCGGCGGCCGCGATCATGGCAAGCCGGGTCTGCGTGCAGACTACAGCCCCACCTACTACGCAGCTTTCCTGCTGGACCCCGACGGCAACAACGTCGAAGCGGTCTGCATGAGCTGAACCGGAGAATTCTCATGGCATCCATACGCAAGGAAATTCTGATCGACGCGCCCGCTGCCCATGCCTGGGCGGCGGTGCGCGACGTCGGCAACCTGCACCAGCGCCTCGCGCCCAGTTTCGTCACCGACTGCCGGCTGGAAGGCGACAGCCGTTTCGTCACCTTCGGTAACGGCATGACGGCGCGTGAGCGCATTGTCGACCTCGACGACGCGCAGCGCCGCCTGGTGTGGACCATCGTCGAAGGCCGCTTCACCCACCACAACGGCGCCTTCCAGATTTTCGAGGAAGGCCCTCGGCGCTGCCGCGCGGTGTGGGTGACCGACCTGTTGCCCAATGAACTGGCGGCGCCGATCAGCGCCATGCAGGACCAGGGCATGAGCATCATGCAGCGCACCCTGCAGCGCAGCTTCATTGCCTCCACCGTCGCAGAGGCAGTGAACTGACGGGAGAAAAGCCTGCAAAACATGCTGACCGCCCCCTCGATTTACGAGTTTAATAGTATTAATTATATTTAACTTCTAGTAATTGTTTCGCACACATAAATCAGGGGGGCGGTCAGAACAAAAACCGCTCCCCGGGCTGATTTTGGGAAGAGATTGGCGCATTCTCTGGCTCACACCTTGTCCCCTTCCCAAGTCCAGCAAGGAGCCTCGCATGACGACGCTTGCCCACCTCTGGTTGCCGATACTCGTGTCTGCATTCGGCGTGTTCATTTCCAGCGCGCTGATCCACATGGTCATCCAGTGGCACAAGGACGACTACCGCAAGCTCGGCAACGAGGACGAAGTCGATGCCGCCATCCGCAAGAGCAGCCCCAGGCCCGGCCAGTACGTGCTGCCGCATTGCGAACCCAAGGACATGCAGACGCCGGAAGCGCAGAAGAAATTTGTCGAAGGCCCGGTGGCCTTTCTCATCGTCAGGGAAAACGGCATGCCGAAGATGGGCCCGACGCTGGCGCAGTGGTTCCTGCTGACGCTGGTCGTAGCCGCCGCCGCGGGCCGCATCGCCGCATCGAGCATGCACCATGGCGCGCCCGGCCATCACGTGTTCCAGATCGTCAGCGCCGTCACCTTCCTCACCTATGCCGGCGGCAGCCTGGTCAACGGCGTCTGGATGGGCCGGCTGTGGAGCGCGGTGGCGCGCGACCTGCTCGATGCGCTGATCTACGCGGCGATCTCCGGCGCCGCCTTCGCCTGGCTGTGGCCGCACGCCTGATCCACGCGTGGCCATCGAGTTCTATTACGGTTCCGGCTCGCCCTACGCGTGGCGCGTGTGGCTGGCGCTGGAGCACAAGGCCCTGCCCTATCACCAGCAACTGCTTTCGTTCTCCGCGGGCGATCTGAAAAAACCCGGGTACCTCGCGCTCAACCCGCGCGGGCGCGTGCCGGTGATCGTGGACCAGGGTTACGCGCTGTATGAATCCGCCGCCATCCTGGAATACCTGGAAGACGCCTATCCAGCCGCGCGCAAATTATTTCCCGCGGATCTGCATGCGCGCGCGACGGCACGCCGCCAGGTGCGCGAGGCCGACGAGTATGTCGCGCACGCGATGGAAGTATTGGTTGAGCAGGTCCTGTTCACCGACGCGGACAAGTGGGATGCCCCGGCGATCAAGGCGGCGAGCGAGCGCTTCGTTGCCGAGCTTGCGCATTTTGAGCAGGCCCTGCGCACGGATTTCTTTGCCAATGAAGTAGGCGCGGTCGACTACACGCTCTACCCGATGCTCGCTCTGGCGCTGCGCATGCAACGCAAGAAGCCGGACCTGGGCATCGCCGCCGGCATCGGCCCGCGCCTGGCCGCGTGGATGAAGCGCATGGAGGCGTTGCCGGTTTACGCCGCCACCTATCCGCCGCACTGGAAATAGGCGCGACGCCGGCATGGAGCCCACCGAGGAGAGCAGCGCACCGGCACCGGCCCCGCCTGCCAGCATCGACCTGGACTCCATCGGCGAAGAGCAGCTGCTTGACCTGCGCATCTGCGATCTGCCCCTGTCGATCCACGGCACCTGGCTGCAGAAACAGGTGGCCCAGCTCTACGACGAACTGCGCGTGCGCGACATCCAGTTCGAGCCGCTGTGCTACCTGGCCGACGAATGGCTGACGCCCGAAGGCGAGCCGGTGATCGGCATCCCGTTTTATCTCGCGCATCCGCGGCTCATCGCGCTGGAAAAGAAGCTGATGCTGGAAGCCGAAGGAGAAACGCCGGACTGGTGCATGCAGCTGCTGCGTCACGAGTCCGGTCACGCGCTGAGCTACGCCTTCGGCCTGCACCGCAAACGCAGCTGGCAGAAAGTGTTCGGTCATTCCTCGCAGGCCTACGAAGACACCTACCGGTTTCGCCCGTACAGCAGGCGCTTCGTGCGCCACCTCGACAACCACTACGCGCAATATCATCCCGACGAGGACTTCGTGGAGACGTTTGCCGTGTGGCTCACGCCCGATCTCGACTGGCGCAAGCAGTACAAGGGCTGGAAGGCGCTGGACAAGCTGCTGTTCGTCGACAAGCTGATGCAGAGCATCGCCGGCCAGCCGCCGACCAAGGAATACGGGAAAGAGTTGTGGAAGGCGTCAAGGATCAGGAGCACGTTGCGCCGCTACTACGCCAAGCGCCGTCACGCCGAAGCCGAAAATTATCCGGACTTCCACGACGAGAATCTCAAGCGCATGTTTCCGGTGGGCGCTGCGAAAGGCGAAACGCGCCGGCCGGTGGCCAAACTGATCCAGGAACATCGCAAGCCCCTGCTGTCCGCCGTGTCGCGCTGGACCGGCGAGAACAAGTACATGGCCAACGAGGTGATCAAGGCCATCTACCAGCGCAGCCGCGCGCTCGGCCTGGTGACCGATGAATCCGACACGCGCGCGGTCTTGCAACTTTCCACGTACTTGACCACGCTGCTGATGAATTACCGGCACACCAACCGCTTGCGAGGCAAAGGCTGATGGCAACACCGCTGCGCGTCCTGCTGGCATTCGACATGGTCTACGCGGTCAAGCCCGACCACGACTACGCCGAAGAATTCGCCGACCGCAACAACCACGAGACCGAGATCGACGTCTACCAGGCGCTCAAGGACAACGGCTACGAGGTGAAGCGCCTGGGCGTGTACAAGGACGTGCGCCCGCTGCTCGACGCCATCGACGAGTTCAAGCCCGACGTCATCTTCAACCTCATGGACACCTTCCGCGAGGTGACCGGCTTCGACAAGAACGTGGCCGCGCTGCTCGAACTGCTCGACGTGCCGCACACCGGCGCCAATTCCGCCGCGCTGTTCCTGTGCAACGACAAGGGCCTGTCGCGCAAGATCCTGCGCTTCCACCGTGTGCGCGGCCCGCGCTTCCACACCTTCTACCGCAACCACAAGGTGTGGCTGCCCAAGACGCTGAAGCTGCCCTGCATCGTCAAGCCACTGACCGAGGAAGCCTCGCGCGGCATCTCGCAGGCCTCGATCGTCGACGACGAGAAAGGATTCATCGAGCGCGTGGCCATGATCCAGCAGCGCATGGGCCTGGACGTCATCGTCGAGGAATACATCGACGGCCGCGAGCTGTACGTCAGCATCATCGGCGACGCCCGCCTGCGCGTGCTGCCTGCGCGCGAGATGACCTTCGGCCAGATGTCGGAAGACGAGCCGCGTATTGCCACATACAAAGCCAAGTGGGACGACGCCTACCGCGGCAAGTGGGGCATCAAGAACGATTTCGCCAACAAACTCGAACCCGAACTCGAGCGCCGCGTCATCGACACCTGCAAGCGCGCCTACCGCGCGCTCAACATCAAGAGCTACGCCCGCTTCGACCTGCGCGTCACCGCCGCCGGCGTGGTCCACGTGATCGAGCCCAACGTCAATCCCAACATCGCCGCGTCGGACGAGCTGGCGCAGTCGGCGGCCAAGGTGGGCATCACCTACCCCACCCTGATCCGCATGATTGTGCGGCAGGCGTTGCGGCCGAAGGAGCCAGTGAAGGTTCGGGCAAAGAAATCGGCGGCGGCGGTTGCGTAAAAGGCGGATGGTGCGCTGCTCCAATGTCCAAAGAGCACTCATCGACACTTTGCCCGGAGACTCAGGTGATGCGTAAAGTTCTAAGAACGCTCCTCGGGGGAGGAAATATGAAATGTCCCGTCCAGGTTGCCGCTTCTAGGAAAAACAATCGGTTGACGTCGCCGCTGCCGGTTTATCCGACATTTTGTCGCTCAATTAGGCGTTAGGCGCCCTCAATGGGCATCGCTGCGGCTGAGGTCTATCAATCAATCCGCGCCGGCATCGGCGGGAAACTCAAAGGCCTTGGTCTCAGGCCGCTCAAATCAAACAAGCCTGCTTGGTCACGCGCGGCTCATGGCGGGCACCTCGCCGTATGGTTTGAGTGTCACCACCGTCCGCTAACGCCCTCACAGCTTGGCTCTTCGTTTTCTGTGCTGCTCCAGCACGGTAGTAGCCCTGAGCTCGGCTCTGATCTCAAACACCGGTGCACAGTGGCGCAGGTCTTGAGCCAGAAGCAACTTGAGGTCGTTCGGGTTCTCAACAACGGAGTTGTTGCATCGTTGCCGCCGCTACCTCCGGAGCATCCTATCTTCAGCCTCAAGGAGCCGGGTAAGAGCCTGCTACTTGCTCAGCTTCAAGAACGGCTTGCACCGTACCCTCGCAACACAAACATTCCGTTCCGCTACTTCTCGGCGCTAGATGTCGTCACCTGGGGCGCGTTTTTCAACGAGCATTTTGAGTCCATAATCAGTCGCTATGAAGAGTACATTGAACGGCCGGGCGCCTAACCAATCGCTACAGGGGACGTCTCGTAAATTGCATGAAGAAGAAGCGCAATTTACGAGCCGCCCCTGAGCTTGGGCGTTAGGCATGCTCGAAATTCCGTTTCCATCGAATCGCGCTCCAGAACTACGCGGGCTAGATCCCGTCACGGCTCTGAGAGTGTTTCAAGAGGCGCACGATGCCATCTCCAAGCCGGGCGGTCGCTTCAGGAGAGTTCTCTTCCTATACGCCATCGGCGTGCTAGTTTTGGTTCTCGCATTCGGGCCAAGCCTTCAGCCCTTGTCAGCAGGCAGAGAGCTTGGGTTTGCGGTCGCATTTGCAGTGTTCTCCACTCCTATCATTATGTGGTTCCACTATCGCGAGCTTCGCCAATATCTGCGCGAGCATGGTTATCCGCATGCCTAACCAGTCGCTCCAGGTGACGTCCCGTAATTTGCAGAAACAAAAGCGCAAATTACGGGCCGCACCTGAGCTTGGGCGTTAGGCGCTAATGCTCAGCTCTGTAGCGCTCAGAGACGGAAGCCGCGGCACACCCGGTCGCCTTATCAAGATTGATCACTCCGGCGAGTTCGGTGCCGTCAACATCTATCGTGCGCAAATCGTCGTGGCGCGGCTCACGGCTCCGGCCCTGATTCCAGTGCTCAACGAGTTCTTGTCGCACGAACGCCGCCATTTAAATATCTTCACGCAAGTTCTCGCTAGCAGAGGCATCGCGCGTTGCAAGAGCTATTGGTTTTGCGGCATTGGCGGCTGGGTTTTGGGTTTCTTAACTGCCCTGTTTGGCAAAGCAGGAATCATGGCCTGCACCGCCGCAGTCGAGACCGTGGTCACTGGTCACCTCATTGAGCAGCTTCAGTTCCTTCGCCAAGCAGGTGACGCTGAGGCTTATAGTGCTGTTGCGTCCATCGTCCAGGAAGAGCTTGAACACAAAGAGCACGGGGTGGCTCAGGGTAAGGGCAGCGTCCTGTTCCGGCCGCTGGGCGTCGTTGTCGCTGCATCAACATCTTTCGTCATATGGCTAGGTTCTGTCCTTTAGCGCCTAACAAGGCGCTGCAGGGGACGTCCCCAAACTTGCAGAAGAAACAGCGCAAGTTTGGGGCCGCCCCTGAGCTTGGGCGTTAGGCACCAAAGCGGCGGACACCTTGAGCATGCCAAGACCAATCCGCACGGTTGTCTTCAAATAGAGCGCGTGTGAGCGACCTTCAGTCATCAAAACTCATCGTGGCTAAGGGCATCATGTTCTTTGCCATTGCGTGCATATCTGCGTACCTTGTGTTTGCTGAGGCCCCATCGCTCAAGGTCGCTTCCCTGCTTCTGCTCGTAGCTTGGGCGTCGGCACGTTTCTACTACTTCTTGTTCTATGTGCTGGAGCGCTACGTTGATCCAACCATGCGTTACTCAGGCATCTTCAATCTCGTAGCCACCATTGCAAAACGGAGCAAAGAGCGTGGGGGCTCTGGTGCCTAACCAGGCGCTCCAGGGGACGTCACAAAAACCGCGAAGCGGTTTTTGCGCCGCCCCTGAGCTTGGGCGTTAGGCGGCACTGCCATGTCCTTTGGTCTCTTCACAAAAACGTGCCCTTGGTGTGAGAAGCAATTGCCTCAGGGCACACAGTTAGGGCAACGACCCGCGCCGGTCCCTGCCAAGTGGTATCAATTCAGCAAGCACGAGCTTGTGTGCCCGCTCTGCAACAGCCCGGTTGCCATAGAAGAAAATGGTCGCTGGTGGATGCTCTTGGCATTACCTCTTCCACTCGGCACGCTCGCAGAGTTAATCATTGGCCCCTCTTTTCTCGTTCCATACTATGTCACCCCATTTCTCTGGGGCCTTCTAATCATCGGAGCCATCGGATACGGTCATGGCATCAAGCTCAAAAAGGTCGGTGCCGCCTAACCATGCGCTCAAGTGGGACGTCACCCAATTTGCGAGAAGCAAAAGCGCAAATTGGGTGCCGCCCCTTAGCTGAGGCGTTAGGCCCCACAAGCCATGTTTATTCTCGGCGGCGAGCGCGATGAAGATGTTGTTGGCGCATTTTCTCGCTACGAGAAATATCTGCTCGCCAACAGCGCTCACTTTCCTCCGTCGGCATATGCGCTCGCCACATCCCAGTGGTATTTCAACTTTAACGATCATCGCGCGCCACACGACGCATGGCTTGAGTCTGTCTCCATCAACGAGCCATCGAGCGGAGAGCGCAGCGAGGTCCGCAGCTCGTCACTCACCATTCGCCTCCTTGGCGCGTATCACGACGGTTATATAGAGTTTTACTACCCAGAAGTATTCGGGTATCAACTCGCCGCGGCGAACCTGGGCCAGGGCCATGGAGATTGGCGCTACGATGAGTTCCGGCTAGATTCTCGCGGGCGTCTCGTGCATGAAATCGAATGGGCAACGTTTGCTGAAACACATCGGTGGCTCATCGTCGCGTCCGACGTGCAGCACAGATGGGTGCCACGTGGGGCCTAACCAGGCGCTGCAGTGGGACGTCACAAAAAATGCGTTGCATTTTTTGCGCCGCCTCTGAGCTTAGGCGTTAGGCACCACAGAGGAGAAGTTGAGAATGGACCCTCGTGTTAAGGCCGTACTAGACGACGTCATGAGTACAGCCGACTTCGGCTACGTCGAGTTCAGTGACATCAACGACACAAATGCTTTTGGGGCTAATGCCTTGCACTGCGTATGTGTATGGGGAGATCTAGAGGCTGCGAAGGTGCTGGTAGAGGCTGGCATTAACGTCAACCAGCCGGGTGAATTCGGCGAAACGCCTTACTCCATCGCATGGTGGCGAGGGCACCGTGATCTGGCCAACTATCTAGTTGAAAACGGAGCAGACCCACATGGCAGTGGCAAGGCGACGTTCCATCCCGAGCAAAACGCGCAGCACATGGCGAAACTCAGTGAAGGAATCAAACGGCTTGAAAAAAAGATCGAAGAGCAGTGTGGTGGCGGTGGCGCCTAACCAGGCGCTGCAGTGGGACGTCACAAAAAATGCGTTGCATTTTTTGCGCCGCCCCTGAGCTTGGGCGTTAGGCCTCACACATACCTGTTTTATCAACCCAACCGTAACTATCAAAGACGCCCGATCAATGATCGTCGCTTACGGTACACCCTATGCTACTGGTCCTTGCTCATTGTCTGCGGGGCTTATTTAGTCACCAGAACCTATGCGTGGCGCTGGCCCCAGCGCGCGTTGATCGCCTCGCTAACCTCAGTTTTATTTGCTCCGTCCTATATCGACTGCGGTCACGCTGCGTGCATCGGCCCCGCGCTCATCAATGTATGGGAGCTGTCTATGCGGTCTAGTAGCACCACCTATATCGCCGAGCTCTGGGTGTATGGCATCAGCCCGTTACTGGTTTGTTCCGTTGTTCTCTTCATTACATTTAGCATTGTTTTTCACGTCACCAGAAGGTTCCATGAACAAGCACGAGCCAAAGCCAAGGGCGGCGCGCGTGAGGCCTAACCAGGCGCTCCAGGTGACGTCCCGTAATTTGCAGAAGCAAAAGCGCAAATTACGGGCCGCACCTGAGCTTAGGCGTTAGGCGCCATGTTCGAGACCTCGGTTATCAGAGCAACCGGCCAGTGGCAGAAATTCGTCGCGGCTCAGGTCATCTTTATCGTCGGAGGCGTTGGGCTGTTGTTCGCGCCCCAATACCTCATGCAGTTTGTTGGCTTTCTTCTGTTGGTTGGCGGCATCGGGCTCAGTTGGTCCATCACGTGTCCTGCATGCGGGGCGCGCTGGGTAAAGCTCGCAGTCACAACTCAACCCGCTAGTAGTTGGTTTGTGTGGCTCGTTCATCTTCAGTCGTGTCCCGCGTGCAAAGATGCGGGGGCACATGTCGCCTAACCAGTCGCTCCAGGTGACGTCCTGTAATTTGCAGAAGCAAAAGCGCAAATTACAGGCCGCACCTGAGCTTTGGCGTTAGGCCTATGCAGGCGCGCTTTTGCTGGCGCTGCAAGAAAGAAGTCCCAATGCTGGAGCCGCAAGAGTGGGAGCGCGTGTCTCCCCTGCTGTCGGAGGCAACGCAGCAAGTTAAGCGGTATCGTGAAGCGCATGGCGCCTCAATTGAGGAGGCGCGGTGTGCTACCAACTTCGGGCATGAAGCGCTTGGTCTGTATCACGAGATCACGGGTTACAAAGAGACAAACGCAGATGCACTGTGGCATCACCAGCTCAATCAGTTCGGTCCGCCATGCGCTTCGTGTGGCAAGCCCTTGCGCACTCCTCACGCAAAGCTGTGTGCAGAGTGCGGAGCGCCTCGTCGTGCATAGGCCTAACAAGGCGCTGCAGGGGACGTCCTCAAACTTGCAGAAGAAACAGCGCAAGTTTGAGGCCGCCCCTGAGCTTGGGCGTTAGGCCCCATGGCAAAACTCGTTTGTTTCATGGCGCTCTTTCTGGTTGGTTGCGCCGCCGTGAGTGAGCCGCGTAACTGGAGCTTTGTTCAGTCGGTCGGTGGCATCGAGGTTGAGTCGCCCATTCAAGTTCAGGGTGCTTGGGTTCTTCCTGTTCGCGGCGACGTCAGTGGCCTGCAAGCCATCACGGTCAAACCAGCGGGGCTCAACTCGGGCATAGCTTGCTACACCCAAGCAACAGTTGAGGGCGCCTCCATCTTCATCACTGTGTCCACTAGCGTAGCTGGTGGCGATCGTGTCGCTCGGTGTCCACCTGCAAACCTTGGCTCCCTCCCACCCGGGCTTTACACGGTGTTGTATCGTGGCCCCAATGAAGCGCCAGTTGAGTTACGTGTGGTGTCCGTTGGGGCCTAACCAGTCGCTCCAGGTGACGTCCCGTAATTTGCAGAAACAAAAGCGCAAATTACGGGCCGCACCTGAGCTTAGGCGTTAGGCCTCATGAAGACAGGGCGCGGTCGAGACGAGTGGCTGAATGCCTATCAAGGGTTCAAGAAGTATTTGAACCAATGCGTCATGTGCCAGGACGTCGGATACGATCCCGTTAAGATCGAAGTTAAAGAGGGGCTGTATTTCAAAGACAAAGCTATGGAGTACTTCCATCCGCTCGTCGTCAACGACATTGGGCTGTGCCGAGGGTGTGCAGCGCGGTTTGAGGCAAGCCGAGAGTCGGGGCCATGAGGCCTAACAAGGCGCTGCAGAGGGACGTCACCAAATTTGCCGAGAAGCAAAAGCGCAAATTTGGTGCCGCCCCTGAGCTTAGGCGTTAGGCCTACATGAGCGCACTGCCGTCATTTTTTCTCGCGGCCATCTCCGCCATTGCGGGCGCGTCGCCGTGTGCGGGCGTCGATCGCGCGTTGGCAGAAGCGCAAAGGCAGGCCCTGTCTCCTGCGCTCGCTAGGCAGTTGCGGGTTTCATCCGTAGATGTCTTGGCGTCAATGACCATTGGCAACTGGAGCATCGTCTCGGTCTCCACCCACAACACTGATCCACCGTTTTTGTTCTTCTCTGGCAATCCTGCCAACAGTCACTACGTCACGCTTTGGAGCGGGGCCGCAAAGCAAGACGAGCGCACAGAGATTGAGGCATGGGTTCTTCGCAATGCGCCGGGCATTCCGTCTAAGCTGGCGGCATGCTTTGCATGGCATGTCACAACGGAGCGCCCATCGTGAGTAGGCCTAACCAGGCGCTCCAGGTGACGTCCTGTAATTTGCAAAGGCAAAAGCGCAAATTACAGGCCGCACCTGAGCTTGGGCGTTAGGCATCACTGTCAGCCGGCCATGACCCTGCAAATACTTTATCGCGCTGCATTGGCAGCCTTGCTAAGTGCCATTACAACATCAGCCTTTGCAGCTGATACGGTAGTTTTTTATCTTGATGAACATTACAGTCCAGTGGTCCGACTTGATCGCCTACCTAATCCGTCCGAGGCCACAAAAGCACTTCTGGCTTTATATGCCTTAGAGAATGGCGCCGGCTGCGAAGGCTTCGACGAAAACCGTTTGGTCAGATGCTCACTGACAAAGAAGCTCGGCCTCGGCTCCAATTGTTCGCCAGAACACATCTCACTTGTGCGCTCTTGGTTTACCAGAACCCCGAACCTTACTTCTCGTTGGTCTGAAAAGTTGAACGCAGACACAAAGAAGGCAACATCACTGGAAGACCTGTGTTATGGCCAAACATATTCAGCTAGTTGGCAGAACATCTGGGAGATCATCAGGGTCGGTGCAACTGGAGACATAATTACTGTCAACGCCATTCAAGTTTGGGGTTCACAGAACGGACATGGTCGGGTCAGATACAAGTCCACTTACAGGATCGAACGGCACACGATTACCGAGCTCAGCTCCGACGTCACGGAGTTGGAGCGCAGTTCTGAAAGCGCGTTCTAGAAGCGAGGTGATGCCTAACCATACGCTCCAGGTGACGTCCCGTAATTTGCAGAAACAAAAGCGCACTTTCCAGCACATTGGGATCCTAAGCTTAGAATTCCACGTGGACAAGTTGTCGCG
>JADMIO011197728.1_pt1 | contig 61263 bp, 43 predicted proteins | sample 8958161 | NCBI WGS metagenome assembly JADMIO01 (sample SAMN16585339, study PRJNA669376) | soil metagenome | isolation source: Crop rotation soil | place: USA: Cullars Rotation, Alabama | collected 2011
GCCGCGACTTCAAGTCACGTGAATTCCAAGCTTCGGATCCCACTGTGCTGGAAAGCAAGTCTCGCCACAACCTACGGTCGCGACGCATTGGGTGCGACTGCGCCCGCTGACGAACGGAGCAACGATGATCTCGGTCGGACTGGTTGTGAAGCTGACGGCGAAGGCAGGTAAGGAAGCCGACCTGGGAGCGTTCCTCGCGAGCGCGCTGCCGCTCGCCGTTGATGAGGCGGGGACACCGATCTGGCTGGCGCTCAAGACCGACGCCTCGACGTTCTGGATCGTCGACGCGTTCCCGGGCGACGATGAGCGCCAGACCCACCTCAGCGGCCCGATCGCAGCAGCGCTGATGGGCAAGGCTGACGAGCTGCTCGCCGTCCCGCCCGAAATCGGCTTCGCCGAGGTGCTCGGCGCCAAACCCTCCTGACCGGCAAACCCGTCCAGCATCGGACGCGCCTGCTTCGGGAGCGGATCGCTCGAGGCGTGGCGGGAGACGCACCGTCGTCGCCGACAGGGCACGCAGCCTTCTCGGATCGGGCCCAGCGGTGGCCCATCCTCGTGCCGAGTGCGTCCTCGAACGCCGATCCATCGGGGGACATTGCGGCTCCTTCATCGCCGACTCGCAGCAACGAGTCGCCGTCGCGTCGACTTTGGTGAAGGTGGCCTTGATCGTCCTTGCCCAGCTGTTGGCGCGTTCTTCGTCGCTCGCGTCGTCGCCGAGCTCGTGATCATCGACGACAGCGACCCTTCGTCCTACGAGGACGACTGCGGTGGGCCCGATCATCCCGGGACATCGTGGGGCAGCGCCGCGCACCTACCGCCGGCTCAGTCGCGACGGTGCTGTTGAGAAGCACCAGCCTCGTCCGAACATCGCGTTGGAGGGCGAGTCGACCACCTGCCCTCGAAGGCTGGCCCGCCGCGCCGCCGCAGCGGGGAGCGCGCTACTGGGATGCTTCAGACGCTGCGCGTCGCAGCTTCCCGCCGATCCGGGACGGCGCGAACGGATCGACGGTCAGCCGATGCGCCGGCTGGTCAGAGGGTCACCGCGGCGTACTTCTCGGCGATGTAGTCGTCGGCGACGACCGGCGGGAACATCGCCCCGCCACCGGCCGGAGGCGGCAGCGTCTCGATGACGGCGTCGGCGTCGAACTCGTGGAAGAACACGAGCGAGAGCAGTTCCTCGGCGGGCGCGTCGGGCGACGGCGGCAGCACGCGATGGAGCGTCGAGCGCCAGCGCTCCCCGGTCATCCGCGCGAGCAGGTCGCCGACGTTGACCGTGTAGGAGCCGGGGTGGACGGGCGCGCCGATCCACTCGCCCTCGCGCGTCTGGATCTGGAGGCCGCCCACGCCCGCCTGGCGGTCGAGGATCGTCAGGCACCCGTAGTCGCAGTGCGGCCCGATCCGGAACTGCCCCGGCCGCGGGTCGCCGAGGTGACCGAGCGCGGGATACCAGTTCAGGTTGCACTCGCTGTCGGGGTGCTGGGACCTGCGGGTCAGGTGGTCCTCGTCGATCCCCAGCGCCAGCGCGAACAGCCGCATCAGGTCGGCACCGAGGCCGAGCATCGCCTCGAAGTAGGCGACCATCGCGGCGCGGAACCCGTCGATGCCGGTGTCCCACCGGTTCGGCCGGTAACGCTCGCCGTCGGGCTCGTGGCCGATCGTGAACGACTCCTTCAGGTCGGGCAGCGACTCCTCGCCCGAGGCGTAGCCGGTCGCCTCGAAGCCCGATGGCACCCAGCCGCGTCGGTCGTCGACGTGCACGGCGCGCTTGGCCGCATCGGGTTGGTGGAAGAAGCGCAACGCCGCGCCTCGAGCGGCCAGGCGGATCGCGTCGGGGACGCCGTGGCCGACGACGACGAGGAAGCCGTCGGTGACGAGGCACTCGTCGACGCGGTGGACAAGCGATTGCAGCGCGATTGCGTCGCGGGTGCGCAGCGGCGTCAGGTCGAGCAGCGGCAGGTGCTCGGTCATCGCGACTCCCGGGCGTAGGGCTCGCCGAGCGCCGCCGGCGCAGCGACCTTGCGGGCACGCCTCGGGCTCGCCGAGATCACGATCACCACCACGTACGCGGCGATGAACGGGATCATGTTCAAGAAGTCGGCGGGCACCGACACCTGGGCGATCTGCAGCGTGAAGCCCAAGCCGCGCAACGCCCCGAAGACGTAGGCGCCGACGAGGGCCAGCCAGGGCCGCCACCCGGCGAGGATCACGAGTGCGACGGCGATCCAGCCGATGCCGGCGGTGAGGCCGGTCTGCCACGTGCCGAGCACCACGAGCGACAGGTACGCCCCGCCCATCCCGGAGCCGAACCCACCGATGATCGTGGCGAGGTAGCGGGTGCGCACCACGCCCAGCCCGGCGGCGTCCGCCGCGGCCGGATCCTCCCCGATCGCCCGCAGCGACAGGCCCGCCGACGTGCGGTAGAGCACGTAGCCGGCGACGGCGACGAGCGCCCACGACAGGTACACGACGACGTCGTGGCCGAACACGATCGGGCCGACGCCGGGGAGGTCGCGCAGGACGGCGGGGAACAACGGGTGGGCATCGACACCGTTCGCCGACTCGAGCAGCGGCTGGTCGCCGGTGCTGCCGAGGAACGCCGACAACCCGCTCCCGACGATCACGAGCGACAGCCCGGACACCGTCTGGTTCACCCGCAGCGACACGGCCAGGACGGCGTGCACGCAGGCGAGCAGCGCACCGGCGATCCCGCCGACGATCAACGCGAGGAGGAGGCTGCCGGTGTGCACCCCGGCCCAGAAGCCGATGACCGCGCCGACGAGCATCATGCCCTCGACGCCGAGGTTCATCACGCCGGAACGCTCGGCGATGATCTCGCCGAGGGCGGCGAGCAGGATCGGTGTGCCGGCCACGATCGCGCTCGCCACCGACAGCACCAGCACGGTGTCGTTCATCCAGCCACCTCCGGGGACGGTCCGATCGCCGGCCGGGCCGGTGAACCACCGACCGCTGCCGCGGCGGCATGGGCCCGGGAGGCGAGGGACACCTTGTTGGTCACCAGGAACTCGCACGCGGTGACCGACAGGAAGATCAGGCCCTGCAGCAGCACGACCAGCTCCACCGGGATCCCGATGCCTTGGAGGCTGCTGCCGGACACGGTGATCGCCGCGAGGAGCACGGCGACCGGAACTACCCCCAGCGCGTTCAGCCGGGCCACCGCGGCGATGATGATCCCCGTGTAGCCGAGCTCGATCGCCAGCGCCTTGGGGTCGAGGCCCTTGGTCACGGCGCTGACCTCGATCGCGCCGCCGGCGCCGGCCAGCGCGCCGGAGACCGCCATCACGCCGATCGTCATCGACCCCACCCCGATCCCGGCGTAGCGCGCTGCGCGGCGCGAGTCGCCGATCGCCTTCAGCCGGAAGCCCCACGTCGTCGAGCGCATCACCAGCCACAGCAGCACCGCCGCGCCGATGGCGATGAAGAAGCCGACGTGCAGGCGCTCGAAGACCGTCGGCAGTTGCGCCGAGTCGGGGATGTCCCTGCCCTGCGGCACCGGGTGGGTCGGGTTCCGCCAGAAGGACCTCGACCCCTGGATCAGGTAGTTCATCAGGCCGAGGGCGACGAAGTTGAGCATCAGCGTGGTGATGATCTCGTCGGTCCCGAACATGGCCTTGGGGATCGCTGCCAGCTGCGCCCACAGCGCGCCGGCGAGCGCGCCGCCGACCAGCACCACGGCGATCATCAGCGGCTTGGGGAGGTCCTCCGGCAGGGCGAGCGCGAGCCCCGACGCGGCGATCGCGCCGAGGAACAGCTGGCCTTCGGCGCCGATGTTGTACAGCCGCATGCGGAACGCCACGGCCGCCGCCAGGCCGGTGAGGATCAGCGGCGTGGCATAGGTGAGCGTGCGCGTCAGCGGCCGCCAGCCCTTCAGGCTGGACTCGAACATCGTGCGGTAGGCGTCGAGCGGCGAGTCGCCGAACAACAGCAGCACCACGGCGCCGAGCCCGAGTGCGGCGAGGAGTGCGAGCAGCGGCACACCGAGCCGGACGAGCGCGCTGGGACGGGCGCGCGGCGCGACGACGAACGGGTTGGCCGGCAGCGCGCTCATGCCGCAGATGCCCCGGTCATCAGGAGGCCGACGGCGTCGACGTCGACCTCGTCGCGCTCGAAGCGCCCGACGACGCGGCCCTGGTACATCACCAGCACGACGTCGGACAGCTCGAGGACCTCACCGAGATCCTCGGAGAACAGCAGCACGCCGCGGCCTGCGTCGCGCTCGCCGCGCACGAGCGCCCGCACGGCCTCGGCGGCGCCGAGGTCCAGCCCGCGGGTGAGCGCGGCGGCGAGGAGCACGTCGTGGGGCTGGGTCAGCTCGCGAGCGAGGATCGACTTCTGCAGGTTGCCGCCCGACATGAAGCTGACGGGCATGCCCGGGCGGTTGCCGCGCACGTCGAAGTCGCGGATCAGCCGAGCCGCGGTGTCGCGGATCGCCCGCGGTGAGAGGACCCCGTGCTGCGAGTGCGGCGGGCGGTCGAAGTCCTTGAGCACGAGGTTGTCCTCGAGCGTCAGCCCGGGTGCGAGCCCGGTCCCGAGCCGATCCTCCGGCACGTAGGCCAGGCCGGCGCCCGATCGGGCCCGGGCGTCGCGTCGGGTGCAGTCGACACCGGCGATGGTCACCCGCCCGGCGGCGGCCGGGCGCAGACCGCCGATCGCCTCCTGCAGCTCGCGCTGGCCGTTGCCGGCCACGCCGGCCACGCCGACGATCTCGCCCCGCCGGACGTGCAGCGACACGTCGTCGACGGCGACGACACCGCGGTCGCCGTCGACGCGGAGTCCGGCCACGTCGAGCACGACCTCGCCCGGGTCGGTGCCGGCGGACGACTCGTGGGCCACACCGACCTGGCGCTCACCGAAGACCATCCGGTTCAACGCCTCGCGGCTCAGCTCGACGGTCGGGCCGTGGCCGACGGCGCGCCCGGCGCGCAGCACCGTGACCCGGTCGGTGTGATCACGGATCTCGTGCATCTTGTGGGACACGAGCACGACGCCGTGGCCCGTGCCGGCCAGGTGGCGCACCACGCCGAACAACCGCTCCGACTCGTGCGGTGCGAGCACCGCCGTCGGCTCGTCGAGGATCAGGATGCGGGCGCCGCGGAACAGCTGCTTGACGATCTCCACCCGCTGCTGCTCACCGACCGACAGCTGCCACACGTACGCCGACGGGTGGATGTCGAGGCCGTACTCCTGGACCAGCTCACCGACGCGGTGGAGGGCGCGCCGGCGCGCCGCCCGCCCGCGTGACGTGGCCAGGCCGAGGACGATGTTCTCGGCGACCGTGAACGAGTCCACCAACCGGAAGTGCTGGTACACCATGCCGATCCCGTGGGCCGCGGCGTCGTGCGGCGAACGCAGGTGCACGACCTCGCCGTCGATCGCGATCTCGCCGGCGTCGGGCCGGTACAGCCCGGCGAGCACGGAGCACAGCGTCGACTTGCCGGCGCCGTTCTCGCCGAGCAGTCCGTGGATCTCGCCGCTGGTGACGTCGAAGTCGATCGACTCGACCGCCGGCACGCCGTAGAACGACTTGGTCAGCCCACGGACGGTGAGCGACGAGAAGGGCGAACCCGGATCGGCCACCACGTCAGCCGGGGATCTCCCCGACGACGCCCTGCGCGAGCCACTGGCAGCATTCGATCCGCTTGTCGAACGACACGGTGTCGCCTTCGGCGATGACCACGTTGCCCTTGTTGTCGGTGATCGGCCCGGCGAACATGTCGAAGCTGCCGTCGATGATGCTCTGCTTGCGTGCGTCGAGCTTGGCGATCATCTCCGGGGTCACGTCCGGTCCGTACGGGGCGAACGTGATGAACCCGTCCTTCAGCCCGCCGTACGTGATCGCCGGCTTCCAGGTGCCGTCGATCATGTCGCCGACCTGCTGCACGTAGTACGGGCCCCAGTTGAACAGGAACGACGACGCCCATGCCTTCGGCTCCAGCTGGGACCAATCGTTCGTGTAGCCGATGACGTGCCCGCCGTTCTGGGCCGCGACCGTCGCGTACACCTGGGCGCCGACCTCGTGGGCCAACACGTCGGCACCGGCGTTGACGAGTGCCTCCGCTGCTTGCTGCTCGAGCGCCGGGTCGTACCAGGTGTTGACGTAGACGACGTGCACCTCGGCCTTGGGGTTCACCTCGCGTGCCCCCATCGTGAAGGCGTTCACGGCGCGATTCACCTCGTCATAGGGGAACCCGACCGGGTAGCCGATGATGTTGCTCTTGGTCAGCATCCCGGCGACCATGCCGTCGAGGTAGCGCCCGTCCTCCGACGCGCCGTCGAAGTGCCCGACGTTGTCGGCGGTCTGGTAGCCGGCCCACGTCAAGAACAGCACGTCGGGGTTGGCGGCGGCGACGTCCATCATGTCGTCTTGGTAGAACGTCGTGCCGATCACCATGTTGGCACCGGACGACACGGCGTCCTCGAACGCGTTCGTCGCCGTCTGCCCCGGGGCGATGTCCTCGACGTAGTCGACCTGGATGCCGGGGAACGCGTCCTCGATCATCTGGCCGCCCTTGGCGTGGGCGGCGTTCCACCCGCCGTCGTCCATCGAGCCGTCCATGATCATGACGACCTTCCACTTGCTGAAGTCGCCCTCGCGTGGCGTGACCGCTCCTGCGACCGACGAGCCCGGGGTCGAAGCGGTCGCGCCGCCGGGCGCGATCGTCGGCGAGGCAACGGCCGTCGCCGAGGCGGCGGTGGTGACGGCTGTGGCCTGCGTCGTCGCGGCCGAGTCGTCGCTACTGCCACATGCGGCGGCGACGAAGGCGGCGGCGACGAGCAGGCCGGCGAGTCGCGTGGTGGGCCTGACGCGGCGGTGGCGAGAGGAGCGCATGGGAGCATGCAAGGCGTTTCGCATGACGGTTCCGTTTCCGGGTGATGAAGAGGGCGGGAGTTCTGTCGCCGTCGGCGATCAGGTCGCTGCAGGCTGGCGGTACACGTAGGTGTCGTCGTAGCGGGAGCGGAGGTAGTCGCCGGAGACCACGGGCTCGTAACGGGCAGGCCGCTCGGCGGTGACCGCCGCCGGCAGGCAGCGGACGTCGGTGTCGTAGCTGGGGTTGACGAACATCGGCACCGAGTACCGCTCGCCACCCGTCGGCGAGATGACGCGGTGACGGGTCGAGCGGTAGCGGTCGTTGGTCCACCGCTGCAACAGGTCGCCGAGGTTGACGATCAGCGCGCCGTCGGGAACGGTCACGTCGACCCACTCGTCGTCCGCGGTCAGCAGCTGCAGGCCGGGCGTGCCGTCGCAGTAGAGCAACGTCAGGCAGCCGTAGTCGCTGTGCGCGCCGCAGCCCGGTTGGTCGTCGGCGGAGCGCTCGCCCGCCTGCGGGTAGCGCAGCAGGCGCAGCGTGACGATCGGCTCGGCGAGGCACTCGTCGAAGTGGTCGTACGCCAGCTCGTTGGCCTCGGCCACGATCCGCATCAGCAGGCGAGCCACGTCGATCGCCGCGGCCATGTACCGCTCCAGGCCCGGACGGAAGCCGTCGAGGTCCGGCCACTGGTTCGGGCCGTCGAGCGGTGAGACCGAGGGGTCACGTTCGATCCCGACGTCGAAGGTCTCCTTCAGGTCACCGGGCAGGTCGGGTTGCAGTTGCTCGGCGGCGATCGCCCCGTAGCCGACCGCATGTCGCGAGTTCTCGACGGCGAGGGCGCGCTTGTGCTCGTCCGGCAAGGCGAAGAAGCGGTGGGCCTGGCGCAGCAGATCGGCGCGCTGCGCCTCGGGGATGCCGTGGCCGACGACCGCGAGGAAGCCGACCTCGCGGCAGGCGCGGTCCACCTGGTCGGCGATGTCGCCGACGGGACGCCCGGCCGTCACGGACGGCCCGATGTCGATCACCGGGACGCTGAACGACGCAGACGTGGATGTCGTCGTGGACATGGTCATCACACCCCCAGCGCGGCCATCTTGGCGGCGAGGTAGTCGTGGGCGAGCACGGGTTCGTGCAACGCCGGATGGTCGTCGTCGACACAGGTCGGCAGGGCGACGATCAACGCGTCGTCGTCCGGCTCGTGGAAGAACACCAGGCTGATCAGCTCCTCGCTCGGCGCCTCGGCGGGCGGGGGCAGGACGCGGTGCTGGTTCGAGCACCAGCGGTCGTTCGTCCAGCGCCGGATCAGGTCGCCGGTGTTGATCACCAGGCTGCCCTCGACGTACGGCGCGTCGATCCACTCGCCCGACTCGTCCTTGACCTGGAGCCCGCCGAGACCCGGCTGGCGGTCGAGCACGGTCAGCGAGCCGAAGTCGGTGTGCGGCCCGACCCGGAACTGGTCAGGCTCCGGCTCGTCGGCGCCGCGTGGCCCGTACCAGTTCAGCGAGACCTGTGCGGTGGTGGCCAGGCACTCGTTGCGCAGCGCGTCCTCGCGCAGGCCGAGCGCGAGCGAGCAGAGGTCGAGCAGCTCGTCGGCCAGCGCCCTGCCCGCCCGCCACCACGCCTCTGCGGCGCGCTGGAACTGTGGTGGGTCCGACGGCCAGCGGTTCGGTGCGAACACGATCGGGCTGCGCTCGCGCCAGTGCTCGTCGGCGAGATCGACCGGCCCGAACGCGAACGTCTCCTTCAGGTCGGGCGGCGTGTCGATGCCGTAGGTCGCCGCGTTGGACTCCAGCCCCGGGCCGATCCATCCCCGGTAGCCGGGGCCGTCCAGTGCGACCACCGCCTTCTGCGCGGCGGGCAGGTGGAAGAAGGCGCGGCACTGCTCGCGGCAGTCGTCGATCACCTGCTGCGGGATGCGGTGGTTGACCACCAGCAGGAAGCCGAGCCGGCGGAGGTGGGCGTCGACGTCGTGCGCCAGCTCGGCCCGTTGCTCGGCGTCGCCCTCGAACCAGCGGTCGAGGTCGATCAGCGGGATCGTCGTCATCCGGCACCGCCGATGCGCGACGCCTCACGCTGGGCGTGGGGGTTGAGCTCGAGGCCTCGTGACCCGCCGAGCTTCTGGGCGAGGTGCTCGCCGACCGTGACGTCGGGATACGTGCTCGAGCCGTCGGCGGCGCGGCACGGGGCCAGCGTTGAGATGAGCGCGTCCGCGTTGCCGTCGTGGAAGAACGCCGCAGACCGGCGGCGCAGGAGGTCGCCCGCTGCGTCCCGAGGCGGTGCGACGCGGTGCATCGTCGACAGCCAGCGGTCGTTCGACCAGCGGGCGAGCAGGTCGCCGAGGTTGATCAGCAGTGCGCCGGGTTCGGGCACGACCGGCAGCCACGACCCGTCGGGACGGAGGATCTCCAGGCCGGGAACCGGGTCCGCCCACAACACGGTGACGATGCCGTAGTCGGTGTGCGCGCCCATGCCCATCTGGCTGTCGCCGACGATGACGCCCTCCGGTACGTCGTAGAGGTTCATCCGCAGCACGTCGATCGAGTGGTCGGTGAACGGGGCGAAGTGGTCACCCGGCAGACCGAGCGCCGTGGCGAAGATCTCGGCCATCCGGCGGGCGACGGCGCCGGCGGCGGCGAACCACCGCAGCACCGGCTGCCGGAACCGGGCGCCGTCGTCGTCGACGCCGTCAGGCCAGATGTTCTCGGCATAGGTGTCCGCGTCGAGGTCGAGGCCCGGGTAATCCGATCGGGCGGCGCCGACGTTGAACGCGGCGAACAGGTCGTCGGGCGACACCACGCCGAGGCTGTAGCTCAGCCGTTCCGATCGCGGCGGGGTGTAGCCGCGGTTGACCGACGGACGGGGCGCTCGCGTCGCGGCCTTGGCGTCCTCCGGCAGCTCGAAGAACCAGTCGATGGCCGCGCCGAGGCCGGCGACGACGTCGTCGGGGATCCCGTGGCCGACGATCTGCATGAACCCGACCGTGCGGCAGGCGCGGTCGACCTGGTCGGCGATCGCCCGCCGCGACGCCGCGTCACCATCCGCCCAGGCCCCGATGTCGATCACCGGGACGATCCGTTCGCTCACTGAGCCACCGCCATCTCGGCGCGCAGAGCATCGATCTCGATCCGGAATCGCTCGGCGAGGGCGCGCTGCTCGTCAGGTGGCGCCCAGCTGGCCTCGATGGCGCCGAGGGCGAGTTGCGCCATCGTCTCGAAGTCGTAGCCGAACGCGTCGGCGACCTGCTGGTAGTCGTCGGCGATGGTCGTCATCGACATGCCAGGGTCGTCGGAGTTGATCGTCACCAGCACGCCGGCGGCGCGCTGAGCGGCGAACGGGTGGGCGGCGACGCTCGGCACGGTGGCGGTGAGCACGACGTTCGAGATCGGGCACACCGTCAGCGGGATTCGCTCGTCGACGACACGGCGGGTCAGGTCGGCGTCGTCCATGAGCCGCACGCCGTGGTCGATGCGCTGACAGCCGAGCGCCTCGATCGACACCCGGATGTTCTCCGCCGGGCCGTCCTCGCCGCAGTGCATCGTGCGCTGGAGTCCGGCGCGGGCGGCGAGCGTGAACGCCGGCTCGAAGAGGTGGTGGTCCACGCCGCGCTCGGTGTTGTCGCCGCCCACGCCGACCAGCTCGTCACGATCCTGGGCGGCGGCGAACTCCACGAGCTCGACGGCTGCGGCTGCATCCGCTCCCTTGTCGACGTCGAGGATCATCCGGCAGCGGATGTCGAGGTCGGCGTGCGCGTCGGCGAGCCCGGCGCGGATCCCCGACCAGACGGTGTCGAGCTCCACACCGTACGGCAGGAGGAACCCGGGCGAGAAGAACATCTCGCGGTAGCGGATGCCGACGGCGCAGGCGTCCTCGAGCGCCTCGTAAGTGATCCGGCGGAAGTCGTCGGCGGTCTGCAGGCTGGCGCAGATGATCGAGTAGACGTCGAGGAACTCGGTGAGGTTGCTGAACCGGTAGAGCTCGGTCGGATCCCCGACCGGCAGGGCGACGCCGTTCGCTCGCGCCAGCTCGGCGACCGTCGTCGGCCGGATCGAGCCCTCCAGGTGGCAGTGCAGCTCCACCTTCGGCAGGCGGCGGGCCAACTCGCCGACCGTGGGCGTGCCGGTCACGACGTCGCCGCCAGATCGGCGAGCATGCGCCGGTACTCCAGGCAGCCGAGGTCGGCCTTGGTGTGCACCTCGGCGCGCACGTCGAGCGGGATGTTCGGATCCTCCATCTGCTCGAGGATCCAGAGGTCCTCGATGCCGACGTCGGTCTGCAGCTTGAGCGCCGCGGCGATCTGCTGCTCGTCGCCGCCGAGCGGGTAGGCGTGGACCATCCACCACAGCGACGTCTCGTCGTCGACGGGGCAGACGAACGACCAGATGTAGTCGGAGCCGTCGGGCCGGTCGATGCGCAGCTCGATGCTGAACGGCAGGCCCACCTCGTACACCGCCGCGCTGTCGACGGATTCGGCGAGGTGGGCGCCGTCGACGACCTGGCGGTCGAACTGGTGCAGGCGCCAGCCGTCGCGCTCGACCCGCAGCGTCGGCCTGCCGTCGTCGTCGCCCCCGAACGTGTTGCGGTGCAGGAACGGGAAGTGCGCCGAGTCGATGAAGTTGTCGGTCAGGATCGCCGCGCCGACACGGGTCTCGAACGGGCCGGCGGTGAACACGTCGTTGACCGGGTCGAGGTAGCCGGCGTCGTCGAGGATCTCGTCGAGCGGCTCGTCGGCGAGGCAGATCCAGACCAGGCCGAACCTGGTCGTGACCCGGGCGGTGTCCACGCACGCCTTCGGCGGGATCGGGGCCCCCGGCCCGAGGGCGGGGATCAGCGTGGCCTTGCCGCCGGCGTCGAAGCGGTAGCCGTGGTAGGCGCACTCGACTTCGTCGTCGACGATCCGCCCGGCGCTGAGCGGGACGAGCCGGTGCGGGCAGCGATCGCGCAGCGCCACGATCTCGCCGCCGAGGCGGGCCAGCATCCAGCGCTCGCCGAGCAGGCGAACGCCGAGGGGCGACGACTCGGGGACCTGGTCCTCGAGCGCGACGGGGTGCCAGCACTTGCGCAGGCTCGGATGCAGGTTGCGGAACGTCTCAGGCACTGCCCGAGATCGTAAGTGACACTTACGGGTCGTGGGTTTCCGCAGTGTGAACGACGTTCGCGCCGTGCGACGTCGGGTCGCCGACGACGATCACGACCTCGGCCGGCTCGTCGCCTTGCAGCACCCAACGATGCGGGGTGGCGCCGTCATGGTGGAGTGAGTCGGCCGCGCCGAGCGCCACGAGCGAGCCGTCGCCGAACTCGATCGCGATCGAGCCGCGGATCACGTACACCACGTCCTCGCCCGGGTGCTCGAACCACTCCTGGGGGTCGTCGGCGGGCTGGATCACGTAGTGGTACGCCTGCAACAGCACGTCGTCGCCGGTACGGGAGATGAGCCGCGGCTTCTGCGAGTGCGACCCGGCGCTGGCCTGCAGGCGGATGCCGTCGCCGGCGCGGGTGACGTGCGATCGCGGCTCGGTCGCCCCGCCGAGCAGGGCGTTCGGCGTGCACCCGAGCGCCGCCGCCACCCGGTACAGGGTCGGGATGCTCATCGACGTGCGCCCGGTCTCCACCTGGCTGATGAACGGCGCCGACACATCTGCTCGCCGGGCCACCTCGGCGATCGACAGCCCCGCCGCAACACGGCGAGAGCGCACCTCCGTGCCGACGAACTCCCGGAGGTCGGCGGGGATCGCGGTCACCTCGGTCAACCTAACCCCCACGGCCTGCTCGATGGCCGTGCGGCGAATCGTCGGCGAGGCCGGTTTGTCGGATGGTGAGGCTGAGCCGGCCGGGTGGCAGCCCGGGGATCCCTGGTCCCGTGTTGTCGTGCACCTTCGGGACACCGTGGTAGATCCGCCTGCTCGGTCCTCCGAACACGAGCAGATCGCCCGATTGGAGACGCACGTCGATGAACGGGGACGTGCGTCGGTCGACGCCCGCGATGCGGAACACGCAGGTGTCGCCGACGCTGATCGTCACGACAGGAGCTGGGGATGGTTCTTCGGCGTCTTGGTGGAGCCCGAGCCGCGCGCCGGGTGCGTACAGGTTGGCGATCACCGCATCGGGTTCGAACTCGCTGGCGGCCGACGCCCCGAAGGTGTCGGCGACGGCTCGACGTCCCAACTGGGCGATCACTGGTGGGAGCGGTTTGACCTGGGTGCCGTCGGTGTCGTCGGCGGTGCGACTGTAGGCGTACGGCTGCCAGTGCCAGCCGAGGCAGACGGACTGGACGCTCATCAGGTGGCCACGGGGCATGCGCGGGTGACGCAGACCGGCAGGCGGCAATGCCCACTGTCTGAACCGGTCGACGATCATCTGCTGGTCGTCGGGCGTGAGCCAGCCGGAGATCACGATGACGCCGGGCGCGATCTCGAGACGTTCGCCGCACGATCGGTCCACCGGCAGCGTGGCCTGTTGGGGTCGAGGTGCCGCGTCGGCTGGGAGGGTGGTCGGTACGCCGCCCGAGCGGCTCGAGCCCATCTTCGATCGCCGGCTCGACGTCTGACAGCTCGCGGCAGTGGTGTCCATGGTGGGAAGACGACAGTGCCGGCTCGGATGTGAGCTGGCCTGTTCGTCGTGGCTGGCAGCACCCGGATGCCTGCCGACGTGCGACTCCAGACGTACGACCTATGACCAATTGTCTCTCGTCCGGCGCGCTGGCACTGTCGTGACGCACGGCGTGCCAGGCCACGGGGCGCGTCCCATCTCGTCGAGGGGAGAAGCAAGTGGCGGGAGCTGCAAGCCGAGCATCTCACCGCCCGACCACGGCGTCACGACCGGCATCAACATCAGCGCTTCGCTTCCTCCACGGTACGCAGAGCCGCAACCGAGGAGGACTGGAATCATGATCAGAAAGCTCGTCGCCATCGCGGCGGTGCTCGGCGCGCTCGCTGTGCTCCACGTGCCCGCAGCACAGGCTGCGACTGCGGATACCGCAACCGCCCAAGCGTCTCCCGGCCCGTACGTGATCGGCAAGCCGATCACCTTCACGTCGACCACCCCCTGCACGGTTGCCTGCCGCCTGGTCTGGAAGCTCCTGGACGGGACGCGGCTCGGCGACGCACTCGGCGAGGGCACGAGCGTGACGGCATCGTTCGAGTCGCCGGGAGTGAAGACGGTCCAGTTGCGACTCACCGAGAACTGCGTCGGCACCACGCGCCTCGTGTGCGACCGCATCGCCCTCGTCTCCGTCGACGTCCAAGCGGCGCCGACCGCCGAGGACACGACGGCACCCACCTTCTCGTTGTCGGGGACCGAGACCGAAGCGACTGGCCCGAGCACGCCGGTGAACTACACGTTCACGGCGAGCGATCCCGACGATGCGGTCGTCGCGGAGTCGTGCGCGCCGGCGCCGGGCTCCACGTTCGCAGTTGGGACGTCGCCGGTCACGTGCACCGCGACCGACTCGCACGGCAACGTCAACACCCAGACCTTCGACATCGTCGTCAGTGACACGACCGGGCCGGCCCTGACGGTGCCGGACACGACGACGCAGGAGGCGACCTCGCCGGCGGGCGCGGCTGTCGCCTTCACCGCCTCCGCGGTTGACCTCGTCGACGGCGCGGTCTCGACGACGTGCTCATCCGAATCCGCCTCGACCTTCCCGCTCGGCTCGACGCCGGTCGTCTGCACGGCCACCGACGCGCTCGGGAACACGAACAGTGCCAACTTCGACGTCGTCGTCATCGACACGACCGCTCCCACGCTGAAGCTGCCCGCGTCGATCACCGTCAACGCGACGTCGTCGACGGGCGCGGTCGTGTCGTACGACGCGACGGCGAGCGACGCGGTCGACGAGGTGGTCACGCCCGAGTGCTCGCCCGCGTCGGGCTCGCTGTTCGCCATCGGCACGACCATGGTCTCCTGCACGGCGACCGATGCGCAGGGCAACCAGTCCGTCGCGCAGTCGTTCTCCGTGCGCGTGCGGAACCGCTCTCACCGACAGGCGGCCGAGTAGCTCGGCGGCCTGTGCGTCGAGCTACTCGTGGGGGAGGGGGCGGGGTCGGTCGGCTCGCTCGCAGTCAGTCGAGAGCACCAGCGCCGAACAGGTCACCGAGGCGCTCGTCGTAGCCGAGCACCTCGGTCAACACCTCGACGGTGTGCTCGCCCAGGATCGGCGGGCTGCCGCGCACCTCTGCGGGAGTGGCGCTCAGTTCCATGCGGCTTCCCTCGACGACGATCGTGCCGTGCTCGGAGTGGGGCAGTCGGACGAAGTGCCCGAGGTGGATCAACTGCGGGTCGACCGCACACTCCCCCGAGTTCTGCACCGCATGGGCCGGCACGCCGCGCTCGACGAGCACCGCCTGCGCATTGGCCGGCGAGCGGGTCGCGGTCCACTGCTCCAGAGCCGCATCGATCTCGTCCGTCCTCGTCCGGCGCTCGGCGAGACCCAGTCCGGCGATGTCGCTGCGTCCGATGACCTCGGCGAGGGTGCGCCACTGCTCATCGTCCTCGCAGGCGATCGCGATCCACTCGTCGTCGCCCGCGGACGGGTAGACGCCGTGTGGCACCATGTCGACGTCTGTGTTGCCGTTCCGGCACGGGTCGTGGCCGTTCACCGTCACGTCGAGGATCGCCGGCGTGAGGAAGTGCACCGCCGCCTCGGCCTGGGCGAAGTCGAGGTACTGACCCTGCCCCGTGCGGCGGCGGTGGTCGAGCGCGGCGAGCAGCGCGCACAGCGACAGGCGCGGCGAGACGTAGTCGGTGTACGCGCCGAACGGGCCGCACGGCGGGCGATCCGGCCAGCCGGTCATGTGGAAGAACCCGCTGAGCGCGGAACCACTGGTGCCGAAGCCGGCATAACGGGCCAGCGGTCCGGTCTGGCCGAACAAGCAGCTCGACATCATGACGAGCGAGGGGTTGATGGCTGTCAGCACCTCGTAGTCGAGCCCGAGCGCGGCACGGCCCCGCGACGAGAACGACTCCAGCACGACGTCCGCCCAGCGGACCAGGTCCTCCAACACGGCGCGGGACTCGGGCACGCTGAGATCGAGCGACACCCCTCGCTTGCCCGCGGCCATGTTGAACAACAAGCCCGACGAGTCGTTGCCTGGCACGTCGTTCACGAACGGCCCGACGGTGCGGGCCACGTCGAGGCGGTGGCTCGACTCGATCCGGATCACCTGGGCACCGAAGTCCGCCATCACCCGCGCTGGCATCGGCCCCGCCATCGACCACGTCAGATCGAGCACCTTCACTCCCTCGAGGGCCCGCTCGCGCGTGGCCGTGCCCTCGACCGTCGTTGAAGGGGGAGCGGGTGACTCCGCCAGCACCTCATCGGTGTGCTCACCGACGCGTGGCGCGCGACCGAGGCGGACGAGGTCCATGCCGCTCGCCTGGACGAACGGGCCCGGTGCGACGATCGGCCTCTCGGAGAGGAGCGGATCATCGACCGCGTCCCAGAAGTTGCGCGAGCGCAGCTGTTCGCTCTCGACGACGTCTTGGGGCGAGGCGATCGGCGCGATGAGCAGCATCCGCGAGCGAGCTTCCTCCAGCAGCTCGGACTTCGTCTTCGTGAGACAGAACTGCTCGACGACCTGCTTCAGCCGTTCGTACTCGGCGAGCGGTTCCTCGCCGGTGTACAGCAGGTTGGCGTAACCGAGCCAGTCCTTGTCCCGGGTCGCCGCGTCGCAGCAGCCCTCCTCGTACATCCACTCCATGAAGCGACGTGTGAACGGCCCCATCGAGGCGCCGAACAGGAACGTGAGCGAGACGTGCCCGTCCTTGCACGGCCAGCGCAGCTGGACGTCGAGCCCGCCGGTCTTGACGCCGCCGCTCATCCGCGTGGCTGCGGTGCCCCCGAGGGGCACGGACAGGACGGTGCTCTGCGTGGCCTGCAGCACCGAGCGTTGGGCGGAGATGTCGACGTGCTGACCGCGGCCGCTGCGGGTCCGCTCGGTCAGCGCGATGAGCGCCCCACAGGCGGCGTCGGCCGACGCGTGGAGGAACGCCTGGGGGACGGCGGTGCGCACCGGGGGGCGATCGTCGTCACCGGTCATCGCCAGCTGGCAACCGGCAGCCATGACGGTGAGGTCGGTCGCGGGCCAGCACGCCTTCGGCCCGGTGGAACCGAACGCACTGATGCTGACGGTGACGAGCCCAGGGTGTGCCTCGCGCAGAGCGGCAAGGTCGACCTCGGCAGCACCCGACTCGATCAACACATCTGCGCCCACGGCCAGGCGCGACAACTGTTCGCGCCCCTCCGTGGTCGTCAGATCGACGACCACGCTGCGTTTGCCGCGGTTCCAACCCCAGAACGGGAGCGAGTGCTCGCCGTCGTCAGTGCCGTTGGCGAACGGTCCCCGCCGACGCGCGTGCGAGCCGCCGGGCGGCTCGACGAGGATCACGTCTGCGCCGAGCACGGCGAGGATCTCCCCGGCGAGCTGCCCCCGGCCGTCCGTCAAGTCCACAACCCGATAGGGCGTCAGCACACAGTTCCCCCTTCGACCCCGATGCGAGCGTAGATCAGCGACGAACTCCTCGTCGGGTGGTGTCGCCGAGGTGATGCATGCTCTTGGGGTGGCGGAGAGCCCGTTGTTGTTGCTGGTGGTCGGGTTCGTGTTGACCACGGTGCTCGGTGGTGCGTTGGGCTACGTGTTCCAGCAGCGGTCGTGGCGCCAGCAGACACTGGCGCAGCGGGTCGATCGCGATCTGGAGGCGGCGACGGTCACCTTCGACGAGGTGAGCGTTCTGCTCGATCAGCGGCTGTATCGGATGCGGCGGGTGTACTGGATGGCGCGCCGTGCGGCGTCGGCGCGTGGCGAGCTCGCTGAGCTCGATGCCGCGGTCGGGGCGTACCGAGCGGTGGTCGAACGTTGGAACGACAATCTGAATCGTCTGCTGGCTCGGGTTCAGACGAACTTCGGCCGTCCTGTTCGAGAGCGGCTGCAGTCGGAGTTGTACGACACGTACGCAGCAATTGGCGAGGAGCTCGATCAGTTCGTGCGCGAGGTGAGCGCGAGCGACCGGGGCCCGGTCCGAATCCGCCCGGTGGGGCGTCGACTGACCGACCTCAGCCATCGAGTGTTCGAGTTCAACGTGTTGATGCTGTCGGCACTCGAGCGCGAACGGGTTGGGCGGCAGTGCGACAACGACAGCCTCGTCTCGTGGAAGCCGTTGGCCGTTCGGTTCGGCGTGGACGCTCCGATCGTCGGACAGATCCAGCGGGCGCTCCGAGGCTTCGGAGCGACGGATCTGGCTGTTGACTCACACTTCGGCGCGCGGACCGATGACGCCCTTCGCGAGTTCCAAGCGCAGCACGGTCTGACTCCGGACGGCGTTGCTGGGGCACTGACACTGAGCGCACTCGGCGTGGCACCTCCTTGACGACGACCGACCACAGATGCGTCCACGGTGGCGCCCGACGGCCCGCTCGGCGCCTTCAACTGTCCCGGCGAGCGGGCTGGCGCAAACCCGCCGGGGCGGTCGTCGTCGCCAGACCGAGTCGATGGGGCAACCCATTCCGGCTGACGAACGAGGGCACCCGCGCCGAGGTGGTCGCCGCCTTCGACCGTGCCCTTGCCGCTGGCGACCCGATCCTCGGATTCACCGCCGCGGACGTCCAACGGGAGCTCGCCGGTCGCGACCTGGCGTGCTGGTGCCCGCTCGACCAACCATGCCACGCCGACGTCCTCCTGCGAGTCGCCAACCACTCCTCCACCACCGACTGACCAGCACACGACGGCGCGGCGATGGCGGATGTCTACTCGTCGTTGGGCAGGACCGGGTGCGAGGAGTCGAACACGACGGGCTCGTCGAATGCTGCGTGTACCCAGACCCGGTAGCGACTGATCCGGCCGTCGCGGAGATCGAAGAAGCTGAACACCGTGCCGGAGATCGCTCGCCCGGTCGGAGCTCTGCCGAGCCACGGGCCGACGTGCTGACCGGTGAACGACCACCAGGCCATCACTTCGTCGACGCCAGCCACGATCCGATCGATCGTCACGCAGAGCTCACCGATCGCGCGGCGGAAGCCTTTGACGTGAGCCACCAGGCCGTCGCGCCCGGGAGGGCCACCGAACGCTTGATTGGCTTCGTCGACCATGTCGATCAGCGCGAGCTGCTCGATCAGCTCGAGCCGGCCGTGCTGGGCGATGTCGACCAGATAGGTCTCCATCAGCGTTCTCGACGTCATCCCCATGTCCGTCGATCATGGTCCGGTGCAGAGGCCCTCCGTCACCGCGTCCGAGTGCCTGGTACCGTTTGCACGCCACCCAGGGCAGAGGGAGACCAGTCGTGCACGAGCGCCGGGGTCGCCGCGGAGCCGAGCCGGAGTCGACGACGCGGCCAGTGGAACCAACCGTGACGCTGCCCATCCAGGCGAAGCTGGTCGTCGGTTCGGCGACCGATCCGCTCGAGTCAGAGGCTGACCGCGTTGCCGATGAGGTCGTCAGTTCCCTGCGTGTCGGCGGCTCGAGCAACGCCTTCGCCGACGGTCCGGCAGGGCCGACGCGCATCGGCCGAGCAACGCATGATCCGGGCGGCGTCGATCGCGGCGTGGCCGACGAGGGGGCCACGAGTGGGGCGATGCCGACGCGCATCGCCCGATCCACGCACGATCCAGTGGGTGTCGATCGCCGCCCGGTCGTCGCGGCGGTGGCCGGTCGGGCGATGGCGACGCGCGTCGCTCGCGCCGTGCATGATCCAGCTTCCGCCGACGGCGGCCCAGTCGGCGGGGACATCGAAGCGAGTCTGCGCGCCTCGCACGGCACGCCGTTGAAACCCGCGGTACGGCGGCAGATGGAGCGGGGCTTCGGCGAGGACTTCGCTGACGTGCGAGTGCACCGCGACAGCCCGATCGCGCCACGACTCGGCGCCGTGGCGTTCACCTTGCAGCGGGACGTCCACGTCGCACCCGGCTCGTACCGGCCGTCGACGCCGGACGGTCAACACCTGCTGGCGCACGAGCTCGCCCACGTCGTACAGCAACGGGGGCACGGCGTCGTGCGACGCCGCGGCACGATCGTCCAGCGCAAGGGTGGCGGTGGCGGTGGCGGCGGCAAGGGTGCCGCGATCCCCAAGGAGAAGCGGGCGAACAACCCGCACAACCGGGATACCGGGGACACGTCGCACCACATCATCCCCCACGAGCTGCTGAAGAAGATCCGCGCCCAGCTGAACGACGATCCGCGCAAGGCGGACACACTGCGCCAGTTCCTGCCCGACTTCGACCAGCTCTCGCTCTCGATGCTCATCGCCGAGAAGTCGGTGGGCGTCAAGATCGGAGCGTTCAGCCCGAACTCTCCGCAGAAGCTGATGGAGCACCTGGAGGAGGAGAACCTCCCGGCGTTGACGATCATGCCGTTCGGCGCGTTCTCGTCCGCCCAGCAGGCGCTCGTGGGATTCGCCGTCGAAGACGAGGGAACCGTCACGTTCTCCAAGTTCCGGGAGATCTACGAATCCCTGAAGGATCCACAGGACGGAGCCGAACCGCCAACAGGTCTGCGAACGTTCGTCGACGCGTTCTACGAGTGGCAGTGCGGCAACCTGTTCTATGGTCCCGGGCGCATTGAGCCGGCAGGCAAGGACGACTTCGACTTCGATGCCGAGTTCGTGTTCGGCAAGGAGCACACCGACCGCTTGAGTGCGATCTACGAGCGCCTTCGTGCGGTGCAGGGCAAGACCGATGACGAGTCGTTGACCGAGGCCGTTGCGGCCCTGAGTGCCCTGGCGCCGCTGACGCGGAACAAGAAGCCGCCCGAGATGAACCCGAAGCTGTGGTGCAAGCTCGACACCCCGGCCAAGCATCAGATGTTCGATCTGCTCGTGCCGAGTCGGCACGAGACCTCGGAAGCGGGACTCGCCGTGCATTGGCGGGTCCTCGAGCATGCTGTGCCCAAGTACCTCCAGAAGGTGCCGGCGAAGGTCGTCCATCCAGTGCTGCAGGCGATCGGGCGTCGCAGCGGCGAGGGCACCGGTGCTGTCGCAGGAGCCTCCGACTTCGGCGGGAAGGACGACGAGATCTGGTACAGGGACGATGCGGCGAAGGTCAAGATCCTCCGAGGCGGGGCTCCGCTCACCATCGACACACTGCGGCCGATGATGGCCGACGCAGTGCTCCACTGGTTCGCCCATCCTGGGAGCTACCCGGGCTGAGACTCCGCGTGCTCCCGGCGGCCGACGACTTCGCCGCCTCGCTGCACGACCGACCAACCCCGTGACGGGTCAGGTCCCTAGCAGGTTGATCGCGTGCTGGGTTCGCTGTTCGAACGGTCGGCTGCCGACGTGGTGGTGTTCGGCGAGTGCCTGGTGGAGCAGTTCCGCGGCGGTGGCCCGGTCGCCGACGGTCGCAGCGAGCTCGCCGAGCCAGTGGGACGCAGCGCCCCAGTAGACGACGGCTCCAGCTGCGACGAGATGGGTGCCGCGCAGTGGTGTGAGGCGTTCGCCGATCGCGCCGGCGAGGCCGCCGTCGTGCGTGCGCGTGACGGCCCATGCCGCAGCGGCGAGGGTGGCGGCGCTGACGAGATCGTCGGTGTCGATCCAGTCCGCAGGCAGCCGTTGCAGGAGGGTGCGGGACTGGTCGGTTGCTCCCGCTTCGGCGGCCGCTGCTGCGGCGACGGCGGTGACGTAGCGGGTCGAGGGGTTGGCCGGTCCGAGTTGACGTTCGAGGGTGTCGGCTCGCTCGACAAGTGCGGGTACGTCGTGCGTCGCTCGGCGGAAGATCGTCATCTGGGCCAGGAGGGCGTGATGGACGTTGTCGTGGTCGGCCTCTCCGGCTCCGACGGTGAGGGCTCGAGTGGCCGTGGCGAGTGCGTGCTCGTGGTCGCCGGCGAGGTGGTGGAGCATCGCCTCGCGGGTGAGGGCGTACCAGATGTACCGGGGTTGGCGGAGCTGATCGGCGAGTTGCTGGTAACTGGCGAGGGCGCGCCGGCTGGCGGCGATGTCACCGAGCTCGAGTGAGGCGGTGATGCACCACCCCAGCCCGGCGAGGGTGAGCTCGGGCGACCGGGCCCGATCGGCGAGACCGGCGATCTCCTGGCCGCAGCCGAGGCGCTCGGCTGCCCCGCCGAGACCCCATGTCGCGTAGCTGCGGGCGTCCAGGGCGGCCGCGATCGCCAGATGATCGTTCACGGTGCGGGCGACGGCGACGGCATGGTCGCACAGCTCGCGGCGGCGCTCGAGGCTGCCGGCGACGTAGTACAACTCGGAGGCGAGTCGGGCGGCGACCCGGGCGCGCAGGGCGGGCTCGTCGTCGCCGAGCACGTCGAGCGCTTCGTCGAGGATCTCGCGGCGGTCGTCGATCACCTCGCCGGAGAACGCCCATGCGTCGGTCAGCCCGAGGGCGGCACGTGCCAGCACAGCCGGCGCGTCTGTCGAGCGAGCGAGCCTGGCCGCGTCGCGATAGGTGGCGGCCGCCGCGAGATCGGCGATCGCTCGTCGGGCGTCGGCCAGCTCCACGACGAGCCACGCACGGTCGCTCTCGGGTCCGCCGAGGAGATCGAACAGGGTCAGCGCAGCGGTGGCGTGCGCGACGCTCTCGTCGTAGCCGAGGTGTTCTGCGGCGTGGGCGGAGGCTCGGCGCGCCGCCGCGACGGCTCGTCGACGATCGGTGGTCTCGCAGGAGCCGGCGTAGTGGACGTACAGCTCCGCCGCGTACCTGCCGTCGTCGCCGTGGCGGCGTTCCACGGCATGGCCGATGAGGTGGTGGAGGAGACCGCGCCGGGCGTCGGTCATGGATTCGCCCAGCGAACGGCGGACCAGCGGGTGGACGAACTCGAGGTCGCGGACCGGGTCGTCGAGCGAAGCGGAGATGAGCCCGTGCCTGGCTGCCTCGTCGGCGGCGGTGGTGGCACGGCCGAGGTCGAGACCGACTGCGTCGGCGATCGTCGCCAGGTTGAAGCGCAGCCCGCTGATCGCCGCGGCCGCCAAGAGCTGCTGCCCTGTCGCCGAGAGCCGTCCGGCTCGCCGGCAGATCACGTCGACGATGCTGGTCGGCATGGGCTCGCCCTGGTTGGCGCCGACGCCGGCCTTCATCAGTTCGCGCAGGTAGAGCGGGTTCCCGGCAGTGAGCTCGTGCATGGCCTCGGCATGCGCATCGTCACCGAGCAACGCGGCGACCTCGGGGCAGGTCAGGCCCGCCAGCCGGATCGTGGTGACACGGCCTTCCGCGGTGAGATCGGCGAGCAGGTGGTCGATGGCGGCCGTGGCCTCGCCGTCGCGGATCGTCCCGACCACCAGCACGGGCAGCGGCGCCGCCGTGCGCATCACGTGACGGATCAGCATCAGCGTCGACGGGTCCACCCACTGCAGGTCGTCGACGACCAAGGTCAACGGCTGGTCACGCGAGAGCCGTTCGAGCAGTGTTCGTACGGCGTCGAGGAGACGGAGCCGCTCGATCCCCGGGGCCGACGGCAGTGGTTCGGCGAGGCCCGGCAGGCGGGCACGGATCGACGGCCACAGCCGGCACAGCTCCGTGCCGGCGGCGCCACATGCGGCTGCCAACCACTCCGCCGAGCCAGCATGCAGCAGCGGATCGAGCGCGTCGACGAGCGGTGCGAACGGCAGCCGGATCTCCTCGTCGCAGCGACCGGCGAACACCGTCGTGCCCCGACCGTGTACGACCCGGGCGAACTCGGCGATCGTGCGTGTCTTGCCGACGCCGGCCTCGCCGCGCACCGCCACGAATCGAGGTTCGGGGCCGGTCGCGTCCAGAGCGGCCGAGAGCGCGCCGATCTCGGCCGCGCGACCGACCAACGGCAACTCATCGGCGCTCGGCACCATCCGGGCCGGCACCGGCAGAGCCGGCATGGGTTCGCCGACGCCGAGCGCCTCGAGGTAGACCGCCTCGGTCTCCGCAGACGGGTGCACGCCGAGCTCGCTGCGCAATCGGCGGCGGCAACGCTCATATGCAGCCATGGCCATCGCCCGCTCCCCGGCCAGCAGGTGGCTGCGCATCTGCAACCGGACGGCCCGCTCCTCGTACGGCTCGAGCTCGGCCAACTCCGCAGCGCGCAGCCGTGCTGCGACCTCGTCGCCGGACAGCAACGCCGCCTCGGTCGCCACGGCCAGCGCGTCGGCGCGCAGCCGCGCGATCTCCTCGCGCCTCGCCTCGACCCACGGCCCCCGTTCCGCAGGGAGGAAGCCGGTCCGCAGCTGCTCTGTGGCCCGGTCGGTGGCCTCCGACGCCAGCGCGCACCTCCCGTCGGTCAGCCAGCCACGGGCCGTCGACACGAGGCTGGCGACCTCGTCGACGTCGACTGCGCCACGGGCACCGAGCACGAGTCGATGGCCGCCGGGGACCACCGGCAGCACCTCGTCGCTGTCGAAGCCGAGCGCCCGCAGGCGGGCCCGAAGCTTGCTGACCACCGCACTGACGTCGCCGGTCCACTCGACCGGTGGCCGATCGGGCCACAGCAGGTCGGCCAGCTCCGACGTCGGGGTGAGCCGGTCCCGCGTCGTCGCCAAGTACGCCAGGACGAGTCGCATCTGGCGGCGCGGGAAGTCCCGCGGACCAGCCACGATCTCCCCGTCGGCGACGGTCAGTTCACCGAGCAGACAGATCCGCACGTCGACTCCCTCCGACGGCAAACGAACGGCAACACCCGAACCGTACTCATGTCCCCCGACATGTCGAGGAGGACCATGGACAGCACCACCGAAGCGATCGACCACGACGGCGTCGCCGAGTTCCAAGGCCGGTTCCTCGCCGATCTCGCCGGGCTGACGACGGCCGTGATGGCCGGCATCGGCGACCGCCTCGGCCTGTTCGCCGAGCTCGCCGATGGCCACACCAGCACACCGAGGCACCTTGCCGAGCGGGCCGGCGTCGACGAACGCTACGTACGCGAATGGCTGGCCGCGATGAGCGCAGCCGGCTACGTCGACTACGACCCGATCGACGGCACCTTCTCCCTCTCGCCGGCTCACGCGGCCGTGCTCGCCGACGAGGGCGGTCCAGCATTCGTCGGCGGCATCCTGCAGATGCTGCTCGGCGCTCTCCCGGTGATCGACCAGGTCGCCGAGTGCTTCCGCAACGGTGGCGGCGTGCCCCAATCCGCCTACCCGCCCGAGTGGTGGGACGGGATGGAACGCTTCAGTGCCACATATTTCGACAACCTGCTCGTCGACGAGTGGCTCCCCGCCGTTCCCGCAGTCGAGTCGTTGTTGCGCGACGGCGCCACCGTCGCGGACATCGGAGCCGGAGCTGGACGCGGCCTGATCAACCTCGCCCGGGCCTTCCCCGCCGGCGAGTACATCGGCTACGACCAACACCCACCCAACGTCGCGCACGCCAACCGGCGAGCAACAGAAGCCGGCGTCGCCGACCGGGTCACCTTCGAGGTCCTCGACGCCACGGCCGGCCTGCCACGACAGTTCGACGTGATCTTCACGTTCGACGTCATCCACGACGCCGCACACCCGGCACAGCTGCTGACGTCGATCCACGACGCCCTGCGACCCGACGGCCGCTACATCTGCCTCGACATCAACTGCTCGCACCGCCTGGAGGACAACACCGGACCGCTCGGCAGCTACTTCTACGGCATCAGCACCCTGTACTGCATGACGACCTCACTGGCCAACGGCGGCGCCGGCCTCGGCACCGCCGGACTCCCACCCGTTCACCTCGAGGTGCTCGCCCACGCCGCCGGCTTCCGCGAGGTCCGCCGCGCCGAGATCGACAATCCGTTCAACAACCTCTACGAACTCACCCCGTAGACCTCACGACCACAGGTCCGGACCGACCGCTCGACGGGATGTCAAATCTTGGCGGCGCGGTAGCCGGCGGCTTCGGCGGCGGCGGCGGTGGCGAAGCAGTCCTCGGCCTTGGTCTGCGCGTAGTACTGCTGGCCGGGCCGGTGGTAGATCCCGCTGTTGGCATTGCCCTTGATCGGTGCGCTGGCCGGGCAGCTGCCGTCGTGGTTCGGCGCGACCCGGCCCACCGGCCCGGCCGTGCTCGGCGGCGTGGGTGGTGCCGGGGTCGTCGGCACGATGGTGCGGGAGTCGTAGACCCGTGTCGGGGCGGATCCGAACTGGGTGGAGCTGTCCTCGGCGACCTGGTCGACGATGACGTTGACGGGCGTCATCGCCGCCAGACAGACGTCGCCGCTTGCGGACGTGAGGACCTTGACGAAGTTCGCCTTGATCTCACCGGCGACGAAGTTGATGTTCGACGTCGACGGCTCGGGCTGGTCACACGGCCACGCCTTGACCCAGCCCGGGCCGGCGCCATCGGTGACGGTCAGGTTGAACGACACGATGCTGCGTCCGGCCGCGGCGTGGAAGCTGCGCGGCGCACCCGGACGCACCGGGGCGCCGTCGGAGCGCGAGTCGATGACCCGCACGGGGCTGTGGGCGGTGATCGTCGGGTTCGACCCGGCCCCGACCTTGTCGACGATGATGTCGGTCACCGCGTAGGAGTGGATGCACACCTGCCCGGCGGCACTGGTCTTGGCCTCCACGAAGTTCGGCACGGCAGGATCACCGGCGACGTAGTTGACGTTCGACGCGTTCGGCATCGGCTGGTCACACGGCCATGCGGTGAGGAACCCGGGGCCGTCCGGGGCGACGGCAGTCAGGTTGAACAGGACGACGTCGTTCGGCGCGCCGAGGGCGAGCGTCCAGTCCTGACCGCGCTGACCGGCGGTGCGCGTGTCCAGCACCCGGCCCGGCGAACCGACGTTCAGGCCCGCTGCGAGTGGGCGCACCTCGAACTGGTCGACGATGATCTCGGTCGGTGCCAGCGTCTTGACGCACACCCTCCCTGCGGCGTCGGAACGTACGACCGCTGCGGTCGACGTGGTCTGCCCGGCGACGTAGTTGACGTTCGACGTGCCGCGGAACCCGTCGGCGCACGGGTAGGCGGCCAGCCAGCCGGGAGCAGCCGGGTTGTCGACCGTCAGGTTGACGGTGACTTCGCTGTTCGGTGCGGTCTGCCACATGATCGGCGCAGCAGCCGGGACCTGTGCGTGGGCGTCACTCGTGCCGATCAGCGCGAGAGGGATGGCTGTCAGCGCGACCGCCGTGATGATCGGCTTGCAACGGGGGAGGCGCCGGCGTTGGCGGTGGACGGAGTCGGGATGGGGACGGGTCACGGAGTTGGCCTTCGTTTCAGGGGGAACACCGTGGGAGATGCTCCGCCCGTCGTCGTCATGACGCGACCGGGGCTCGTCTGCCGCCCATCGGCGATGCCGGCGACAGAATTTGAGGCCAATGACCTATTGAGCCTGCGGGCTGGTGTTCGTACCCTCCGTCGTGGCGGGTGTCGGGACGAGGACGTTGAGCGAGCGCGAACAGCAACCAGAGCGGCGGGGACTTCTCGGTGGGAGGGTCAGCCGGCGCGGCTTCGTCAAGGGTGCTGCGGTCGGCGCCGGTCTCGCGGCGACCGACATCGGTGTCTTCACTGATCTCGCCTCGGCTGCCAGCAACTCGATCTCGACGGAGAACGCGCTCGCCGGCACCGCCGACTGGGACATGGACACCTTCGACGACAGCATCGAGGGCTTCCCGACCGATTTCAGCGTCAACGCCGGGCAGTCGATCGGCTTCAAGATCAAGACGCCGTCGACCAACTACCGCATCGACATCTTCCGGCTCGGCTGGTACCAGGGGCTCGGGGCTCGCAAGATCACGACGATCCTGCCGTCCGCGCACCTTCCCCAGACGCAGCCTGCACCCGCGACCGACACGTTCACCGGACTCGTCGACTGTGCGAACTGGGCCGTTTCGGCGACCTGGAACGTCCCCGCCACAGCCGTGTCGGGCATCTACGTCGCCAACCTCGTCCGACTCGACAACCCGTCGAACCCGAGCAACCGCATCCTGTTCGTCGTGCGCAACGACGGTCGCAAGTCGGACGTCTTCGTGCAGACGTCCGACACGACCTACCAGGCGTACAACACCTGGGGCGGCTACAGCCTGTACTTCGGCAGCGCCAACTGGGGTCGGGCGGTCAAGGTCTCGTACAACCGGCCGTTGGGCATCGGCGAGATCGAGAACACGTTCTGGTACGGCGAGCTCCCCCTCGTCCGCTGGCTGGAGCGCAACGGCTACGACGTCACCTACACCACCTGTGTCGACACCGACCGAAGCGCCGCTGAACTGCTGAACCACAAGGTGTTCGTGTCGTCAGGACACGACGAGTACTGGTCTGCGGCGATGCGGGCGAACGTGGAGGCCGCACGCAACGCAGGCGTCAACCTCGTGTTCATGACGGGCAACGAGGTGTTCTGGAAGGTGCGGTGGGAGAGCAGCGGTGCGACCCCGTACAAGACGCTCGTCTGCTACAAGGAGACACTGGAGGGTGCCAAGACGGACCCCACCAGTACCTGGACCGGCACGTGGCGCGACCCGCGGTTCAGTCCGCCGGCGGACGGCGGCCGACCGGAGAACGCACTGACGGGCACGTTCTTCAAGGCGATCAATCCGCTCAACGACGCCGACTTCGCCATCGAAGTGCCCTACGAGTACAGCCGGCTGCGCATCTGGCGCAACACGACGGTCGCGTCAACCCCGGTCGGTTCGAAGGCGACGCTGGCATCGGGCACGCTCGGGTACGAGTGGGACACCGACGGTGACTTCCCGAGTCGTCCCCCCGGCCTGATCCGGCTGTCGCAGACGACCCAGACGGCGCAGCAGGTGCTCGTCGACTACGGCGCCACCTACGTCGTCGCCCCGCTCACCCACTACCTGACGATGTACAAGGCCCCGAGCGGCGCTCGCGTGTGGAGCACCGGAACGGTGCAGTGGTCCTGGGGACTCGACAGCTACCACCTCAACCGACCCGATGCGAGCATCCCCGAGGACGCACGCATGCAGCAGGCGACGATGAACGTGCTCGCGGACATGGGCGCCCAGCCGGCCACGAAGCAGTCGAACCTGGTGTCGGCCGCGGCAACCACCGACACGATCCCGCCGGTCTCGGCCATCACGGCGCCGGTCGCCGGAGCGACCGTCCCCGTCGGCTCGGCCCTGACGATCACCGGGACGGCGACGGATTCAGGTGGCGGCACGGTGGCCGGTGTCGAGGTGTCCACGGACGGCGGCACGACGTGGCACCCGGCGGTCGGTACGTCGTCGTGGAGCTACACGTTCACGCCGATGGCGCTGGGCACCTTCACGATCAAGACCCGGGCGACCGATGACAGCTGCAACATCGAGTCCCCCGGGGCAGGACGAGCCGTCGTCGCCGGCCAACGCACGCTGCCGGGGTCGATCTTCGCCAACGGTTCGGCTCCGGCAAACAGCCCGGCCAACGACGCCACGCCGCTGGAGCTGGGTGTGCGCTTCCGCAGCACGGTGGACGGCTTCGTCACCGGTGTCCGCTTCTACAAGGGCGCCGGCAACGGCGGGACGCATGCCGGCCGGCTGTGGACCAACACCGGCATCCTGCTCGCCACGGTGACGTTCGCCAACGAGACCGCCTCCGGTTGGCAGACGGCGCTGTTCTCGCAGCCGGTCGCGGTCTCGGCGAACACCACGTACGTGGCGAGCTACTCGGCGCCGAGCGGGCACTACTCCGGCGACACCGGCTTCCTGGCGACGGCATACGACCTCCCTCCGCTGCGCGCCCTGGCGAACGGCGAGGACGGGCCGAACGGCGTGTACCACACCACGCTCGGCGCCTTCCCGACGATGACCTACGGCGCATCCAACTATTGGGTCGACATCGTCTTCGACACCGACAACCACGTCGCGCCGACGGTCGCGTCGGTGTCACCTGCGATCAACGTCGGCGCGGTCGATCCGTCGTCCAGCGTGGCGATCAGCTTCAGCGAGGCGATGACGGCCAACTCCATCGTCGTCGAGCTGCGCGACCCGGCGAACGTGCTCGTCGCCGGGAGCGGGGCGTACGCCGCGGCGACCCGCACGTACGCGTTCACTCCCACGGCCCCGCTCACCGGGCTGACGACGTACACGGCGAAGGTCGTGGCGGCCAAGGACAGCACGGGCCAGGCGATGACCACCGCATTCTCGTGGTCGTTCACCACTGCCGGCGCCGCCGGAACGATGCCGACCACCATCTGGACGAGCGCGACGGTGCCGACTGCTGCGGCGTCGACGGAGACCAGCCCGATCGAGCTCGGCCTGCGCTTCAAGAGCGACGTCGCCGGCAAGGTGAGCGGCGTACGGTTCTACAAGAGCCAGGCGAACCAGGGCACGCACCTCGGGCGGCTGTGGAGCGCGGCGGGGGCGCTCCTCGGCACCGTCACGTTCGCCAACGAGAGCGCGACCGGCTGGCAGCAGGCCAACTTCGCCACGCCGGTCGCGATCGCCGCCGGCCAGACGTACGTCGTGTCGTACTACTCGCCGCAGGGCGGCTACTACGCCGACGCCGGCTTCTTCAACAGCACCGAGGTCGTCCGCGGACCGTTGCACGCCCTCAGCGCGGCGACGGGCGGGGCCAACGGCGTCTTCCTGTACGCGGCCGGTGGAGGCTTCCCGTCCGGCAGCTGGGGCAACGCCAACTACTGGGTCGACCTGATGTTCGCAGCGACGCCTGTCGCACCATCCGTCGTCGACCGCTCACCTGCGCCATCGGTGGTCGCCGTCGCACCGGCGTCGACGGTCACCGCGACGTTCGACGTGGCGATCAATCCGGCAACGCTGGCGTTCACCCTGACCGGACCGGGCGGCGCCGTTGCGTCGACCACGGCGTGGAACGCCACGACCAAGGTGGCGACGCTGACACCGAACGCGCCACTCGCCCCGGGAGTCCAGTACAACGTGAGCCTCGGCGCGTCGGCGATCAACGGCGGGGCGGCGATGCAGCCGGTGGCGTGGTCGTTCACCACGGCAACGCCGGTGGGTTCGTTCCCGGCGACGATCTGGGATTCGTCGGCCCTTCCCGCCCAGGCGTCGACCGTCGACGGCTCGTCGGTCGAGCTCGGGGTCAAGTTCCTGTCCGACATCGACGGCTCGGTCACGGGCATCCGCTTCTACAAGGGTCCGACCAACACCGGCCAGCACGTCGGCCACCTCTGGGCGGCCAACGGCAGCCTCCTCGGCACGGCGGTGTTCGCCAACGAGTCGGCGACGGGATGGCAACAGGCCAACTTCGCCAGCCCGATCCCGATCGCGGCCGGCCAGACGTACGTCGCCTCCTACCTGGCTCCAGCAGGTGGCTATGCCGTGAGCCCCGCCGGTCTCGCGGCGTCGGCTGACCGCGCCCCCCTGCACGCCCTCGCCTCGGGAGCGTCCGGCGGCAACGGCGTGTTCGCCTACGGCCCGGGCGGCTTCCCGAACGGGTCGTACAACGCGACCAACTACTGGGTGGACGTCGTGTTCGCCGATTCGGGTGCGCCGACGGTGATCGAGCAATCGCCTGTGCCCCAGGCCACGGGCGTCGCCCTGAGCTCGACGGTCACTGCGAAGTTCGGCGAGGCGGTGCAGCCGGCGACGATCTCGTTCGTGCTGCGCGACGGCCAAGGCGCCGTCGTCGCGTCGACGACGAGCTATGACGGGCCGTCGCGCGTGGCCACGCTGACACCCACCGGCGCACTCAACGCCAACGCGACGTACACCGCCACCGTCAGCGGGGCGAAGGACCTCACCGGCAACGCGATGACCGCTCCGTCCTCGTGGAGCTTCTCGACCACCGTGAGCGCCTCGGCCGTGAGCCTGTTCGGCACCACCTCGCCGGCGACTGCTTCGGCGAACGACCCGTCGCCGATCGAGGTCGGGATGAAGTTCCGTGCCGCGGTGGACGGCAACGTCCGTGGTGTGCGCTTCTTCAAGGGTCCGACCAACGGCGGCGTCCACGTGGGCCACCTGTGGGCTGCCGACGGCACGTTACTGGCCACCGCCAACTTCACGTCCGAGAGCCCCAACGGCTGGCAGTCGGCGAACTTCGCCAGCCCGGTTCCGATCACCGCCGGCACGATCTACGTCGTGTCGTACTACGCGCCGACGGGTGGGTACGCCGTGAACCCGGCCTACTTCAACCCGGGCGACTTCACCAACGGGCCACTGACCGGCGTGGGGAACTTCGCAGCCACACCGAACGGCGTGTTCCTGTACGGCGCCGGCGGCGGGTTCCCGAGCGGGTCCTACGGTGGATCCAACTACTGGGTGGACGTGCTCTTCGTTCCGGCGGGGTGATGGGCGCCGGCGCTCGTCCGGACGAGGCGTGTCGCGAGTATTCGGAGGGTCCCGAGATGAGGACGGGTCACCCAGGGACCCTCCGAGATCTGCAGTCGAGCGAGTGGCCGTCGCGCTCCGCCGAGCGCGACGAGCTTCGCCGGGTCAGCCGACGACGGTCTTGCCGAACTCGAACCGGAACGGGATCTTCTGGCCCGTCGCGGCGTTGTTGAACTCGATCTGGATGCGAGTGCTGGTGCCCCCGCCGTTGCTCTTGACGACATACGTCCAGCCCGGCGTGACCACGACCCACGCCAGCCGCAGCGTCCCGTCGGCGACCTTCACACCCACGCAGCCGGCGTCGCCGGCGTAGTTGACGGCGATGTCCGGTGACGTGATGGCCACGATCGCCGGATCGACGAAGCAATCGAGCGGCACGGGAGTCGGCGTCGGCGTCGGGACCGGCGTGACGGGCGGCTTCGGCCGCGGTCCGCCCTTGGCCGCTGCCGGCTGGGCGAGACCGAGGATGCTGACCAAGCTGACCGATGCGATCAGGACTGACTTCGCACGGCGGGGGAGGCGGATCATGACGATGTGCTCATTTCGGGGTGGGAGGCGGCCGTCTGGCCGTGACGAGCCGAAGTGTGCGCCCTGACGAGCGCGTCGCGCACTCGGAAAATTGTCGTAGTACCTGGTCGCCCACTCGGAGAAAGGTCGTAGTACCACGACCGGGTGGCTCAGGTCGGGAGCTGCGGTCCTCGGAGTGCCGCGTGCGCCTCGTCGAGCAGGATGCGCTCGGCTCGCTGGTAGATGGCCTCGGCCGCCGCCGGCGTGTTGCCGACGGCGGTCAGGCCGACGCGGCCGTGTTCGGTCACGCAGCTGATCATGTGGAACACGACCCCGGTCTGGCGGGCCTGGTCGAAGTGCAGCCCGTGGCGAGCGACGATGTCGAACAGGTCGTCGATCGTCAACGCCCGGAGGCTGTCGGATTCGAGGTGGTCGGTGGCCACGAGGTGCTTCTCGACGCCGTCTCGGGTGAGGAACAGGCCGGTCCGGCCGTCGTACCGGCCGCCGGTGAGGAACTGCAGCGTGAGGAACGGATGCGTCGTCCCGCCCTTGCGCAGGTTGAGCTCGATCGCGTACGAGGTCCATCGGCCGGCGGAGTCGCGCACCGAGACGAAGTCGATGGCGAAGCGCCCGATCACCCCCTCGCGGGCCAGGCGGGCGCCGATGATCGATGCCTCGGCACTGATCGCCGGCGCGTAGCCGAAGTCCGCCGGGAACCGGCAGCCGAGGTAGCTCTGCCCGTTCGGCCCGCCGAGCACCTGGTCGTGGGTGGACAGCAGCTCGACCTCACCGCTCGGCGTGACGCGCAGCTGCACGCTGGGACTTCGGACCTCGATCCCGGACACCAGCTCCTCGACGATGCCGCCGCGCTCGGCCAGCTTGTCCAGGTACGCGTCGAACGGCGTGTCGGGGTGCTCGAACTGCATCCGTCGCAGCCGCGACATGATCTCGGCGCGCTCGTGCGCGTCACCGGCGGGAGGCAGGCCGCTGAGGTCGACCATCGCGTTGCCCCGCCCGGAGACACCTTCGTTGAGCTTGACGATGACGTTCGCCGCGGTCGACCCGTTGGCGCGCATCGACACGATGGCGTTGGCCACCTCGTCGAGGTCGCGCAGACCCTCACATCCCAGGGGATGGCGAACGCCTTCCTCGGCGAACAGGCGGCGACAGCCGGTCTTCGTCCCGAGGTGGACCAGCCGGGGGTCGGCTCCGAACATCGGGATCCCGAGCGCCACCGCGAGGTCACGCTCGAGCTCCGTCGTGTTGTACGGGATGAGGTGGCACAGCGACCGGTCCGGGATGAGGGCCGAGATGCGCTGCAGGAGGCGGGGTCGCTCGAGCAGCTTCTGGCTGAGCGGCCGCGGCGTCCCGTCGCCGACGGAGACGAACGTCAACCGCGCCCCGGCGTGACTCGGGATGACGCCGGGCAGCAGGGCCAGGTAGTACTCGATGATCGCCGGGGCGATCGGTGTCGATGTCACGTACACCATGCGCAGCCGGGGCTCGCGCAGCAGCAGGAGGAGGAACAGGAAGCGCTCTTCGTACGCTTGCGTCAACGTCCCGCTGGAGTCGCCCACTCGATCGAGCGTGACCGACGGGATGACCACCACGGACTCGTTCTCCAGGTTCAGGTTCATCGCGTCCCAGACGCGGCCCATGTTCTGCTGAAGTCGATCGAAGCGCCGGTAGCGCTCGTCCTCGTCGAGATCGGGAAGCCGGACGCCGTCGGCCGCGCCGGTCATGACGTCGACGCGATTCATGACCCGACGCGGGCGGCGTCGACACCCTTGATGTCGTAGGCGCGGATCGCCCGGCTGAAGCCGTGCAGCTCGAGGTCACCGGCGGACGAGTGAACGACGAGGTCCTCGATTCCTGTGAGGACGCGTTGGCTGACGAGGATCTGCCATGAGCTGGCTGCGGCGCACAGGCGAGCGGCGAGGTTCACGACCGTCCCGAGGGCGGTGTACTCGTCGCGGCCTTCGAAACCGATCCGTCCGATGGTGGCGTAGCCCTGGGCGACACCGATGCCGAAGCCGAGATCATGGCCTTGACGCGACCACGACTCGGCGAGGTCGCGGATCCGCGTGCGCATCGCGACGGCCATCCGGATCGCTCGCAGGCTGGCGTCCTCGCAGGGCAGCGGGTCGTTGAACACGACCATCAATCCGTCTCCGGTGAACCGCTCGAGGGTGCCCTCGAAGCGGAAGACGAGATCGCCGAGCGCGCCGTGGTAGTCACGCAGCACCGCCATCAGCTCCTCAGGTTCGCTGGACTCGGCGAACGCGGTGAACTGGCGGAGATCACAGAACACGACGACGATCTCACGGCGATGGCTCTCGAGGAACGATTCGTCACCGGAGTCGAGGATCAGCTCGGCCATCTGCGGAGGAAGGAACCGGCGCAGGCGGGTGGCTCGCTCGAGCGCGGCGAGTTGCGACTGGACGCGCCCCTCGAGCTCACGGTTCCAGCTCTCCAGCTCGGCCGCCTGCCGCTCGACCGTGTCGTGATACCGCTTGACGCGCACGAGGGACTTCACCCGGGCGAGCAACTCCGCCTGGTCGAACGGCTTCGTGATGAAGTCGTCGGCGCCGGCCTCGACGGCTCGGAGCTTCTCCTGGGTGTCGCTCGCCGTGATCATCACGACGGGCAGGTACGCGGTCGCCGGGTGTTCGCGGATGCGCCGGCACACCTCGTAGCCGTCCATGCCGGGCATCATGATGTCCAGCAGGACGACGTGTGGCCGTTCGTCGCGCAACACGTCGAGCGCCTGTTCGCCGGACGCTGCTGTCAACACCCGGTAGCCGCGGGGACTCAACACCGCGTCGAGGAGGCGGATGTTCGCCGGCTGATCGTCGACGACGAGGACGACGGGCTCATCGTCCATGGCGGCCGACCGACAGGAACTCCTGCACCTGCGCCGGGAGTTCACGGGTGCTGAACGGCTTCTCGACGTAGCCGTCGAAGCCACAACGCACCGCACGCTCCCGGTCCTCGCGCATGGCGAACGCGGTCACCGCCACGATCGGCACCTCCTCGGTGAGTGGACTGGCGCGCAACTGACGCAGCGTCTCAGTGCCGTCGATGCCCGGCAGTTGAAGGTCCATCAGGATCAGGTCGGGCGGGCACTCGGTCGCCAGTGCCACCCCCTGTTCGCCCGAACGGGCCTCGAGCACGTCATAGCCGGCATGTGACAGGACGTCGCGGACGAGCTTGAGGTTCAATTCGTTGTCCTCGACGACGAGGATCCGGTACGCGCCGCTCACCAGTGCTCCGATCGTGGGGGCCGTGCCAGGGCCTGCGCCTGCGACACGATGCCGGCGTTGACCAACGCGGTCATCACCTCGTCCCGACTGGTGGGTTTGACGAGGTACTCGGCCGCCCCGAGCGAGACGCCCTTGCTCCGCTCGGCGAGCACGGACACCACGATCACAGGCAGGTCGGCGGTCTCGGGATCCGACTTGATCGTGCGCAGCACCTCCCACCCGTCGATCCCCGGCAACCGAACGTCGAGGATCACACCGACCGGCTTGTCATGCCGGATGGATTCCAGGCCGATCGCCCCGTCGTGGGCGACCGACACCTCGAAGCCGGCGCTCTCGAGGTACACCGTCAGCAGCTCGACGGACGGGCGGTCGTCCTCGATGACGAGAACCCGGGGCGCGGGCGACTCTGCGTCCAGCGAGCCACCGTGGTCGACGCAGCGCTGCGGGCTGAGGGGCACGGTGAAGCCGAACGTGCTGCCGACGTCGGCCTCGCTGTCCAGCCACATGCGACCGCCCATCAGCCCGACGATGCGCCGGCAGAGCGTCAGGCCGAGTCCCGTGCCCTCGCGAGTGGCGAGGCTCGGGCCCTGTTGGAACGACTCGAAGATCCGCTCCTGGTCCTCGGGGGCGACACCGATGCCGGTGTCGGTGACGGTGACGATCAACTCGTGAGCACCGGTCCGCGCGTCCACCGTGACGGTGCCGCCATCGGGCGTGAACTTGACGGCGTTGCTCAACAGGTTGATCACGACCTGCTTGAACCGCAGTTCATCGCTCTCGACCACGCCGACATCGGCGGCGACGTCGAGCGCGAGGACCAGGCCCTGGCGCGTCGCTCGCTCGCGCATCATCGAGATGCTGTAGTCGAGCGCCTCCCTGACCGAGAACGAGACGCTCTCCAGCTCCAACTTCCCCGCTTCGACCTTCGACAGGTCGAGGATGTCGCTCAGCAGGTGGAGGAGGTGCTTGCCCGAGGTCCAGATGTCCCGCAGGTACTCGAGCTGGCGCTCGTTGAGCTCGCCGAACAACTGGTCGAGGAGCACTTCCGAGAACCCGATGACGGCGTTGAGCGGCGTGCGCAGCTCGTGCGACATGCTGGCGAGGAACTCCGACTTGTGGCGGCTGACGACCTGCAGCTCGGCCGTCCGCTGCTCGAGGTCGCGGAACAACCTGGCGTTGAGGATGGCCAGGGCGGACTGGCTGGCGAAGGTCTGCAGGAGCTCGCAGGTCTCCGCCGAGAACCCTCCCGGGTTCAGCCGACGGACCACCAGGACGCCGACGATTTGACCCTCGCGCAGCATCGGCATCGCCACCATCGACCGCCAGCCGGTCTCGAACAGGGCGCGCTGATGGACGTCCAGCTCCAAGCCGGTCAGGTCGATGATCTGCAGCGGACGCCCCTCCAATGCGGCGCGCCCGACGAACGTGTCGTGCAGCGAGATCTCGACGTTGCGCAAGCGCTCCAGCGTCTCGTCGCTCGTCCCGTACGCGGTGCGCACGAAGAAGTGCTGCTCTGCGTCGTCGAACTCCATCAGGGAGCCGCCGTCGGCACCCGACATCTGCACGGCGTGCATCACGATGGTCGACAGCACCGTGCCGAGGTCGAGGCTCGAGCTCACCGCCTCCCCGAGCTTGCCGAGCGCCTCCAGCTGATCGACCTTGTGGGCCAGTTCGACGCTGCGGGCTTCCTGCGCCCTCACCAGATCCACGTTGCGGACGGCGATCGCCGCCGCCGAGGCAAATGCCGTCAGCAGCGCGATGGCGCGATCTTCGAACGGGTCGACGTCGGTGCGCCACACCAGCAACACCCCGATGACCTCGTCGTCGAGCATCATCGGCGAGCCCATCGTCGACCGGAAGCCCTCGATCTGCTGAGCGTCCTGCCGCCCGAACTCGGGGTCCGCGAGAACGTCGTTGATCTGCAACGCCCGCCGCTCGAGACCGAGGCGCCCGTGCAGCGACTGGCCGTCGATCCGGTACGGGTGGTCGATCATGTGCTGCAGGTAGGCCGCAGACACCCCCGACGTCCGCGCCAGGCGGTAGTGCGGTCCGTCGACCAAGCTGAGCACCGCGGCGTCGGCTCGACACAGCCGCCGGGCACTGTCGACGATGGCCCCGAAGACCAGATCGAGATCGGACGCCGACCGGCCCATCGCCGTCAGGACCGCATTGGTCGCGATGATCTCCTCGCGCGCATCGCGCAGATCCCGTCGCAACCGTTCGACCTCGGATGCGTCGACCAGCTCGGCATCAGTCCCGTCTGTCACCTGTCGACCTCCCCGATGGCCGCAGACGTCACCCACCCTAGTCAGGCCGCCGGTTCGACCTGATCGAGAATCCGGTCGAGCGACGAACGGCACACCACGACACCCTTCGCACGGGATGGAGGCGACCCCGGATCAGACCTCGGCGATGATCGACCAGTCGTGGGTCACAACGGGGGGCTGTCGGTCAGGCGGTGGTCGAGGCGCGGCTGCTCTCGACGGTGCTCGCCGCCGACGTGTTGACCGTCGAGGCGCCCTCGTCGATCGCGTCGCGCTCGTCGCCGTCGCCTGCTGTCGGGATGATCAGGGAGAAGCGTGGCGGCCGGTGGCCGGCGAGCAGCAGCCGTCCGCCGTCCGCCTCGGCGAGACTGCGGGCGAGGGCGAGTCCGATGCCGTGCCCGCTGCCGTGGCGGCGCCGGAAGATCTGCTCGGACTGCTCCAGGGCGATGCCCGAGCCCTCATCGCCGACGTCGATGGCGATGCCGCCGGGTGTGCGCCGGTAGGTGAGGTCGATCGTGCCGGCGCCGTGGACGACGGCGTTGTCGACGAGCACGTCGATGATCTGGCCGACGGCCGTGGCGGATGCACGCACGAGGATGCCGTCTGGTCGGATGCTGACTCGGAGCGATCGTTGGTGGGCGGAGACGACGGGCGCCCAGCGATCCCCGGCGGCGCGCACGGTGGCGGCGAGGTCGACGTCGTGGTCACCGGTCACGTGGTCACGCGACAACGCCAGGAGGTGCTCCACGGTGTCCTGGAGACGATCGACCTCTGCCAGGGCGCGGGGCGTGACCGTCGATGGCTCGCTCTCGAGCAGCAGGCGCAAGCCGGTCAGTGGTGTGCGCAGCTGATGGGAGACGTCGGCCGAGAAGGCACGTTCGCGGGCCAGGACTTCGGCGACGCGGGTGCTGGTGGTGGCGAGGGTGTCACCGAGGAGGTCGAACTCCGGCACTCCCGTTGGTTCGTGGGAGATCACGACGCCACCGGCGCCGATCTGTTCGGCTGCGATCGCCAGTTGCTGGACCGGTTCGGTGAGTCGTCTGGCGAGGGTGCGGGCGATCAGCCAGGCGATGAGGAGCGCTGCGCCGGCGACGACTGCCATGACCAGCCAGGCGCGGTGGACGTCGCCGTCGACCTCGGCGTCCGTGTCGGCGATGCGGACGACGGCACCCACCTGGTCGTCGCCGCGAGCGGTGATCGGGATCGCGTACGCCATGGTCTCGCCCGCGTCGTCGAACGTCGGCGAGCCTTGCAATGCGGCGTTCACCGCGGCGTCCGCGGTCGGTGGTCCGACGCCGGCGACGAGGGTGCCGCTCGGGTCGTAGACCCCGAAGGCCTCGCCATCGGTGCCGTCCTGACTGACGTGGATCGAACCGTCCGACGGGTCGACGGCGACGTCGACGGCTGCCTCTGCGGCGCGGCGTTGCAGGTCGACCGTGTTGCGGTCCTCGTACCAGTGGCGGGCGACGACGGCGAGGGGCACGCCGAGCAGCAGGATCGTCAGAGCCGTGACGGCGACGATCGCCCGCACCAGCCGGCGTCTCACTGGCCCTCGAAGCGGTAGCCGACGCCGCGGATCGTGGTGATCCAGCGCGGCTGATCGGCGTCGTCACCGAGCTTGCGGCGCAATGCGTGGATGTGCATGTCGAGCGTCTTCGTCGAGGATTCCCAGTGCAGGTCCCACACCTCCGACAGGATGCGGTCGCGGGTGACCACTCTGCCGGCCTCGCGAGCCAGGAGGACGAGCAGTTCGAACTCCTTCGGGCGCACGTCGACGTCGGTGCCGTCGATCGTCACCCGGTGGGCGCCCGGATCGATCGTCAGCTCGGCGAACGTCAACGGTCGGGCGGTGTCGATCGTGGTGGCGCGCAGGTGGGCGCGGATCCGGGCGAGCAGCACGGGCGTGGAGAACGGCTTGGTGACGTAGTCGGACGCCCCCGCATCGAGTCCGACGACGATGTCGACGTCGCTGTCGCGTGCGGTGACCATGATGATCGGCAGCGACGGCTGCTGCCCACGGAACCATCGGCAGACGGTGAACCCGTCGATGTCGGGCAGGCCGGCGTCGAGCAGGACGAGGTCGGGTGGGCTCGCCTCGAACGACGAGATCGCCTGTTGCGCCGAGGTGCACCACTCGACGGCGTGGCCGTGCGTTGTGAGCATCTCGGTCAGTCCCCGGCCGATGGCCACGTCGTCTTCGACGACCAGCAGGCGCGGCACCATGGCAAGCAGCGTAGGAGTGATCCCGTGAACGGCTCGGCGAGCTCGCGGCCGATTTACCGTCGGTTGACCCGCAGTGCCGTGCTCGCCGCCTCACGCTTCGGGGGCGACGGTGCGCCGGCGGTGGCGCCAGTACTCGATCGCCATCGGAGCGATGGAGATGCGACAGGAAGCCGGCGGAGAACCGCAGCGAATCGCCGGGGAAGAAGAACCCGACGAGGAGCCCGGTCTCGGCGAACACGATCAGGGCCAGCACGAGCAGGCCGCCGTCGCGGATCCAGTCGTCGGCGAAGTCGAGCAGGGCGAGCACGCTGCGACGGTACGGACGGCAGGCGCGGCCTGGTGCGCGCCGGCGCGGCGATCGACCTTCCGATGACGGACCTCTGCGGCAGCGGAGACGGTCGGCGGCTGATCGGGACCTCGGTGAGGCAACCTTTCCCGCTCGCCGGAGCGTGTATCTCGTCGATGAGCGCTTCGTCGAGTCCACTACGGACCGCGGTGACGTTGTCGCTGGCCGGCGATGACGACGCCGGCCTCGCCGATGACACTGGTGCGGTGACCAGTGCGCCGGCTTCGATCGACGTCGCCGGGCCCGCCGGCATCGTCGAGGCACCGGCGGTCGAGGACTTCGATTCCTTCGTCGTCGCCCGCAGCGGAACGCTGGTGCGAACTGCGTACCTGATCGTCGGCGACGCCGGCGCGGCGCAGGACGTCGTGCAGATCGCGCTCGTCAAAGTCGCCCGACGTTGGCCGGAGATCGCCGGCGCGGGCGATCCGCTGCCGTACGTGCGCACGGCGGTGGTGCGCACGGCCATCAGCTGGCGGCGGCGTCGATGGCTCGGCGAGACGGCGAGCGCGGCGCTGCCCGAGCGGCCCGGCGCTGACGCGCTCGGTGCGGTGGACACACGCGACACGCTGCGCCGCGCCCTGGCGACCCTGCCCCGCCGGCAGCGTGCCGCGGTGGTGTTGCGCCACTACCTCGACCTCGACGAGCGGGCGACCGCCGACGTGCTCGGCTGCTCGATCGGCACCGTCAAGAGCCAGACCGCCAGAGCACTCAGCCGGCTCCGCGCCGCCATCGAAGCCGACGACGAGCGGCGATGAACCACCCGCAGTCCGCGGCGACGCCACGCCGTCCCACGAGCCGACCAAGGAGCGCATGATGATCACCGACGACCTCGCCACTCAGCTCGACGCGCTGGCGTCCGACGTCGACACCGCGATGGATCTCGCTGCCCTGCATCGCCGGATCTCCCGGGACCGGCGTCGGCGCACCGGCCTCAGGTTGGGCGTCGCCGCACTGGGCGCCGTCGCGCTTGTCGGCGCACTGGTCGTCGTCCGCGACAACCGGCCCACCACGGCCGACAACACACCCGCAGCCGCCGATACGACCTCGCCGCCGGAAGGCGGTCTCGTCGACTGCGCGACCGTGCTCGCCGCGCAGCAGGCGGCGCCGACGGTGCCGTCCGGTGCCGAGCGTCAACGGGACGCCGGTGACGGTTCCATCGCCGACCTTCCCGAGGCCGACTTCAAGGGCGGGGTGATGATCCTCGCCGTCGACGGTGCGCACCTCACGTTCCAGGTCGACGCCTCCGAGCCGGCAGCGGCCGAGCAGCGCGAGGGCATCGTCGACGACTCGACCGTCTGGCTCGCCGGGGAGGCCCGCCTCGACGCCGCGCCGACGCTGCACGCGGGCGACCACGTCGGCGTGGCGACGGCGCTCGGCGAAGACGGCGCCGAGCACGTCGTCCTCGTCGACACCCAACCGAGCGCGGCCCCGGCCGACAAGCCGCCCGCCGACGCGAAGGCAGCCGTGGCCGGCGAGCGTGCCGACACGACGGCGCCGGATTCGCAGGACGGGACGATCGACGCGCCCGGTCCGGTGATGCCGCCGGGCCCGACCCGGAAGGCGACCGCGACGGTCACGGGCGTCGACGGAACGTCGATCTCGATGGGCATCGACGAGGGCGCCGACGCCGCCACCGTCGCGACGGCCGTACTGCCGACGACGCCGTTCTACGCCGGGGACGTGCGCTGCGCACCCTCGACGGTCGCCGTCGGATCACCCGTCGCCCTCGCCTACCACGTCGACACGGCCGGCCAGATCGTCATTGACGCCGTGATGGTCCTGCCCTGAGGAACCGGTGCCGGCCGAGAGATGACCCGCCGGCTCCGTTGACTGTCCCCGGACGGACCGTGAGGCTGCGCTCGCCGTCCTGACGAGATTCTCGCGACCGCCTGTCGAGCGTCTGACGGCAGATCGGCATCGTCGAGGACGTGGACGAACGAGCCGACCCTCGACGACCGGTCGCCCGGGCGAAGCGCCGCCCATGGGTGCTCGTGGTGGTCAGCAGCGCGCTCGGCCTGTGGTTCGGCTTCGCCGCTCCGGCGAGGTCGCCCGTCGCGCCGCCGGCCCCTGCGGCCGTCACGTCGAGGTCGCCGCCGGGTGGTCAGTGATGACGCTCGTCCATGAGCGACCTCGTCGCCGCGCCGCCGGGGGTTGGCCGCCGCCGCAGCCGGCGCGGCCCGCGAAGCCGATCGGCCGAGGGCGAGCCGACGCAGTGGCCATGGCCGTCGTCGCCGGTGCGGTCGCCGCTGCGGGCTGGCCGGTCATCGTCGCCCGGACCGCGCCGGGACCGCTGCTGCTCGTCCCGCTGCTCGCCCACGTCGCCGGGATGCTCGCCGGCTACGGCGTGCTCGTCCTCGTCGGTCTGATGGCGCGCGTTCCGGTGCTCGAGCACGGGATCGGGGCCGACCGGATGACCCGCTGGCATCGCGTGGTCGCTCCCGCCGTGATGGCGCTGATCGTCGTCCATGCGTGGGCGGCGACATCTGCCTGGGCTGCGTCGCGCCACCAGGGCATGGCCACCGCGTTGCGCAACGTGCTCGGTCTGCCGGGGCTCGCTGCGGCGACCGTCGGCACGATCCTGCTCGTCGTCGTCGCCGTCGCCTCGGCCCGGATGGCCCGCCGGCTGCTCAGCTACGAGCGATGGCACGCCGTGCACCTGTTGGCCTACGTCGGCGTGGCGCTGGCGTTCACGCACCAGCTCGCCGGACCGGACCTCGCCGGTCACCGTGTCCTCCAGGTCGGCTGGGCGTTGCTGTACGTCGACGTGTTCGCGCTCGTCGTCCACCACCGCGTCCTCGCGCCGTTGCGCCGGGCCCAGCGCCACCGGATGAGGGTGGTCGCGGTCACGCCGGAGAGCCCCGACGTCGTCAGCATCGACATCGCCGGCCTTCGCCTGGAGGAGCTCGACGCGCAGGCAGGTCAGTTCTTCCGCTGGCGATTCCTCACGCCGGATCACTGGCGCACGGCGCATCCGTTCTCCCTGTCGGCGGTGCCCACGAACACACGCCTGCGGCTCACCGTCAAGGCGCTCGGCGACGGCAGCACGCGCCTGCAGTTCGTCGAACCGGGAACGTGGGTGGTGGCCGAGGGGCCGTACGGAGCCATGACCCCGGCGCGACGGACCCGGCCCGACGTGCTGCTCATCGCCGGCGGTGTCGGGATCACGCCGATGCGCGCCCTGTTCGAAGCACTGCCGATCGCCCCCGGCCAGGACCTGACGCTGCTGTATCGCACGCGACCCGACGCCATCGTGTTCCGCGACGAGCTCGACGCCGTCGCCCGTCAGCGAGGCGCGCACGTGCACTACCTGGTCGACGAGCGCACGACGTTCACACCGGCGATGTTGTCGTGGTTCGCACCGAACCTGATCGAGCGCGACGTCTACCTGTGTGGTCCGCCCGGCATGACCGACGCGGTGCGCCTCGCGCTGCGCCGTGCCGGGCTGCCGGACGAGCAGATCCACGAGGAGCGCTTCGCGTGGTGACCGCGACCGTGCGGCTAACCGCCGGTCGGCAGCTGGAAGCCGACCTCGGCACCGCCGCCGTCGCGGACCCTGGCGAACACCGTGCCGCCGTGGCTGCGGACGACCTCGTCGACGATCGACAACCCGAGGCCGGAGCCTGGCTCGCTGCGCACGTCGACGGCTCGGTAGAAGCGATCGAAGATCCGCCCGAGGTCGTCGGGGGCGATGCCCCGGCCACGGTCGCGCACGCTCAGGCGCGCCCCGTCGACGTCGATCTCGACGACCGTCGACGGATCGCTGTACTTCACCGCGTTGTCGATCAGGTTGCTGACCGCCCGCTCCATCTGCCGTGGTCGAGCGTCGACCACGAGCGCGTCGTGCTCGACGACGACGACCTCGCGGTGGGTGCGTCGCTGGACCCGCGCCGCAGCGGTGCGGGCCAGGTCGCCGAGCCGCAGCGGCTCGGCGTCCTCGGCGGCGGTGAGGTCGCTGGCCAGCTCGACGAGCTCCTCGAGGAGAGCGGTGAGCTCGCCGACGTCCTCGAGCACGTCGCCGACGACCTCGCCGCGCTCGGCGGGGTCCAGCCGCTCGATGCGCTCCAGGAGCTCGAGGTTGCTGGTCAAGCTGGTGAGTGGGGTGCGCATCTCGTGGCTGGCGTCGGACACGAGCCGCCGTTGCTGCGCCTGGGAGCGGGCGACCTCGGCGATCATCGCCTGGAAGCTCGTGGCCAGGTCGGCGACCTCGCCGGTGCCGCCGGCGTTGACCGGTGTCGACAGGTCGAGCGTGGTCGCGATCCGGTGCGTCGCGTCGCGCAGCCGGGTGATCGGACGCACCAGGCGCGTCGCCACCGCCCAGCCGAGCGCCGCGGCGATCACCACCGCGCCGGCGACGAGCGCGGCGAGCTGCAGGCGCAGCCGGCTGAGCAGATCGTCCGCCTCGGCAAGGCTGCGGGCGATCTGCAGCACGCCGCCGTGCGACCACGCGACGGTCAGGACGCGGTACTGCTGGCCCTCGATCGTCACCGTGTGCAACGTCGGCGCGGTGCTGGCCGACGCGAGGTCTGTGGCGTCGACGGGTGGCAGCGTCGGACCGCCGTCGATGCACACGGTGACGGTCCCGTCGGCGGACACCAGTTGCGCGGCCGCCGCCGGCTGGAGCAGCCCGGCGACCGGGCAGTCGCCGTCGTCGGCTCCGCCGTCAGGGCCCCGGCCGTCGCGATCGCCGCGTCCGTTCTGCTGGCCTTCGGCGGCGATCACACTCGCGGCCCGATTGGTCAGCGTCTCGTCGATGCTCGAGCGGAGCTGGGACGCGGTGCTGAGGTACGACACGGTCGATGCCGCGACGCCGACGCCGAACGCGACGGCCGCGAGGATCAGCGTGATCCGCCAGCGCAGCGTCACGGCTGTCGGACCACGAACCCGACGCCGCGAACGGTCTGCAACAGGCGCGGCTCGCCGTCGGCTTCGAGCTTGGCGCGCAGGTAGCCGACGTAGACGTCCAGCGACCGTGACGACGTCTCGAAGTCGTAGCCCCAGATCCGCTCGTACAACGTCTCGCGGGACAGCACGATGCCCGCGTTCCATACGAGCAGCTCGAGGAGGTCGAACTCGGTCTTGGTCAGCGCGAGCTCACGATCACCGCGCCATGCCAGCCGCGCCGACGGTTCGACCTTCACGTCGGCGAAGCGCAGGACGTCGTTCGAGCCGGACAGGCTGCCGCGGCGCAGCAGGGCGCGCACCCGGGCCACCAGCTCGGCGCTGGCGTACGGCTTGACGAGGTAGTCGTCGGCGCCCGCCTCCAACCCGGCGACGCGATCGCCGATCTCGTGGCGCGCCGTCACCATCAGGATCGGCAGGTGCGCATTGGCCGAGCGGACCACTCGGCACGCGGTGAGCCCGTCCATCTCGGGCATCATCACGTCGAGGATCAGCACGTCGGGCAATGCCGCGGCGCACCCGTCGACCGCCTCGATCCCGGTGCGCACCGCGGCGACGTCGAAGCCCTCCAACCGCAGCGTCCGCTCCAGCGACTGGCGCACGGCGCGGTCGTCCTCGGCGATCAACACCTTCCGGCTGGCGGCGTTGGTCAACATCACGCCAGCGTACGAAGCATTCGGAGCAGTCCGCAGGTGGGTCGAGGCGCTCTTACACACTTCTCGCGGCGGGTTGCCGGTGCGTTGATGGCGCGGCCCGAACGTAGGTGCAGCGCCGACGTGCGCTCACCGGCCGCCGAACGGTTCGCCGGTGCCCCACAGAAAGCAGACAGACGATGAAACCAGTTCGCAAGCTCATCGCCGGCGGTGTCATCGCCGGCGCAGGCATCCTCGGCGCGATCGGCGCCGCCTCGCTCGGCACGGCGTCCGCCGCTCCCGCGGTGACCGCGGTGACCACGGCAGCGGGCACCGACGCTTCCACCGGCTCCACCACGGCGACCGATGCAACCGCATCGACGGACGCAACGGCGACACCGAAGGGCCCCCACCAGGCCAACGGCATCACCGAGACGGAGCTGACCGGCGACGATCTCGCCAAGGCGACCGCCGCGGCGCAGGCGGCCGTGCCCGACGGCACGGTCGTGCGCGCCGAGACCGACGCCGATGGCGCCACCTACGAGGTGCACATGACCAAGGCCGACGGCTCCGAGGTGACCGTCAAGCTGGACGCCAGCTTCACCGTCACCGGCACCGAGACCGGCGGCCACGGTGGCGGCGGCCACAGGGGCGGCGGTCACCGCGGCGGCGAGACGGAGCTGACCGGCGACGATCTCACCAAGGCCACGGCCGCGGCCCAGGCGGCGGTGCCGGACGGCACGGTCGTGCGCGCGGAGACCGACGCCGATGGCGCCACCTACGAGGTGCACATGACCAAGGCCGACGGCTCCGAGGTGACCGTCAAGCTGGACGCCAGCTTCGCCGTCACCTCGACGATCGACGGCAAGGGCTGAGCCGTGACGTGCCGGTCCCTGACGACTCGCGTCAGGGACCGGCACGAGCCCCGCTGATCCGACTCACGTGATGGGCTCAGTTGGTGATGGTCACCGTTCCGACGGCGGTTGCCAAGGTGGCCCCGGCGGAGCTTCGCAGCGTCATCGTGACGGTCGCAGTGCCGGCCTTGTCGGCACGCATCTGCCACGACACGTTCGTCGTCGCGCCTGCGGCGATCGTGGCGATCGATTGCGTGGAGCTGGTCGGGCTGTTGAGGCGGAGTGCGTCGGACGGGGTGAAGCTGATCACGACCGAAGAGCCCGTGACGCTCGAGCCGCCACCGTTGGTCACCGTGGCCGTCGCCGTGAACGACTGGCCGCGGCGGATGTTCGCCGGCAGGCTGCTCAACGTGATCGCCATGCCCGTCGGGGCAGGGCTCGCCGGCGTGAAGCTGCGCGAGGCGGAGAAGCTGCCCCCCGCGCCGGACGAGTCCTTGGCGCGGACACGCCAGAAGTGCTGAACGGTGGCCAATCCGCTCACCGTGGTCTGGGACGCCGTCGAGGTCAGGGTTTGGACGAGCGGTGCGCTGAAGGTGCTGCTGTCGTCGATCTGGATCTCGTAGCTGGCGGCGTTGGGGACGTCGCTCCAATCGAGCGTGATCGGCTGCGCCGTCGTCGCGGCGTTCGCCGGGCTGATCAATGTGGGCGTCCCGAGGGTCGTCGAGCCGGACGTCACGGTGACAGTCGCCGACTTGGTCGTGCTGCCGGCGAAGGCCGTGATGGTGACGGGTGTGCCCGCCGAGACAGGCGATGTCGTCACGGTGAAGCTCGCCTGGGTCTGGCCGGCGGGCACCGTGACCACCGGTGGCACCTGCGCGGCCGACGGGTTGCCGGTGGCCAGGGTGATCGACACGCCGCCGGCGGGTGCGGCCGAGCTCAGTGCCACCGTGCCGGTTGCGTTGGTACCGCCTGTCACGCTGGCGGGCGAGATCGCCAACGACACCAGCGACGGCGCCGTTGGACCCGCGGCGAGGTTGATGAACGCTGATCTCGTCACACCGCCCGCGCTGGCGTCGACTTGGACGGTCGTGAAGGTGCTGGTGGCGGTGGTGGTGATCGCGAAGCTCGTCGAGTTGTTGCCGGCGGGAACAGTGACCGTCGGCGGCACCTGGAGGAGCGCCGGGTTGCTGCTGGTCAACGTGACGACCCCGCCGCCGGCGGGCGCCGGGGTGACCAGCTGGACCATGCCTTGCGTGGAGGCGCCACTGACGATGTCGGTCGGGCTGACGCTGAACCCGAGCAGGGTCGGCGCCGTGGAGCCCGGGCGGATCTCCAGCAATTGGGCCTGTGCTCCGGCGGTGAACCCGAGGCTGGCCTGGATCAGGACGTAGTACGTGGCCGGCACCGTGGGCGCCGTGATCGTGAACGACGCCGTCGTACTCCCGGCCGGCACGGTCACGTTGGGCGGGGTCACGACCTGGCCCTCCATGCTGCCGCTCAGGCGGACCGTCGCGCCGCCCGCGGGCGCCGGGGCCGTGAGCGTCACGGTGCCGGTGGTCGTCGCGCCTCCCGCGACGGTGGCGCTGGTGAGCGTCAGTGACTTGAGTGCCGCAGGGGTCGAGCTCCCCGGCGGCGCCACGGTCAGCCACAACGACGGCGAGCGGTAGGACTCGGCCCCGTATCCGGAGTCGATCCGCACGCGCGCCGCGGCGGTGACCGGCGAGGTGGTGATCGCGAACGATGCGCCGGTCCCGCCCGCCGGGATGGACACGGAGGGCGGCACGCTGACGACCGACGGGTCGGCGCTGATCAGTGTCACCACCGCGCCCCCCGGCGGGGCCGGATTGAGCAGGGTCACGGTCCCCGTGGTGGCGTCGCCGCCGATCACGGTCTCGGCCCCCAGCGAATGGCCCCACAGGAGCGGGAACAACCCGAGCGAGCTCTGCTGCCAGGTGGTGCCGAACGCCGCACGGATCGTCCCGACCGAGGCCGCGCCGACCGGCGAGGTCGTGATCGGCGAGATCAACGCATCGGACGCGCCGGCGGGGACGAACACGCTCGCCGGCGTCTCCACACCGGCCATGTCGCTGGCCACCTTCACGGTCACGCCCCCCGCCGGGGCCGGCTGGGTCAACGTGACCCTCGCCTGGGTGCTGTTGCCCCCCGAGACCGACGAGGGGGTGGCGACGAGCGACAGGACGCCCAGGCCTTGCGGGACCGGCGGACCGGCGACCACCGTGAAGGTGCCCGTCGCCGACCACGGGCCACGGACGACGCCGTGCAAGGCGCGCACCCGCCAGAAGTAGGTGCCCGGCGGCAGCGTGTCGACCAGCATGTAGTCGGAACGGGCGAGGTTCTGGACGAGGAACACACCGAACGCTCCGGCGAACGCTGGATCGTCGTCGATGTCCAGGTCGTAGCCCGGGCTCTCCCGGTTCGGCGTGTCCGTCCAGTCGAACGTGAGCGGGATCGCGCGCGCCGCTCCCCCGATCGGCGAGAGCAGCGTCGGCGCCGCGGGCGATGGCGCGGCGTTGGTGATCTTCACGTTCAACGTCGGCGATGGCAGCCCACGCACTCCTGCAGCCGAGACGGCGCGGACCCGGTAGTAGACGTTCGGGATCTCGTTGCCCCAACCGGCGCGGAACTTCGTCCCGAACTGGACCAGGTCGGTCGTCAGGGCCAGCGGAGAGGAGAACGTCGGCTCGTCGTCGGCTTCCAGGAGGTAGTAGTGCGCGTCCGACACCGCGGTCCAGGTGATGTCGAAGAACTCGGACCCGTGGAACGACGTGCCCGTCGGTGGTGACGTGAACGACGGCGTCCCGGGCGCCGCGCCGAGGCCGGTGACGGTGAAGCCTCGCACCGCCGACCACGCGGAGTCGATCGAGCCGACTGCGCCGCCGACGGTCTGCGACGCCTTCACCCTCCAGAAGTAGCTGCCCAGCGGCAGGCCGCTCACCACGTCCTGGGTCGGCACCGGGATGCCGGGCAGCGAGACCTGGGTGAACCCGGACGCGATCACGTTGTTGAACGTCGAGCTCGTCCCGACCTGCCACGTGTAGCTCTCGATCGGCCCGTCCGGATCGACCACCGCGCCCCATCGCAGGGTCAACGGCTCGACCACCGCCGCTGCGGCAGCGGGCTGCAACAGCGCCGGCGCCGGCGGCGGGGTCACGGCGGCCGACGCGGTCTGCGCGGTGGACACGCTCGCCACCACGAGCATCGCAACGAACGCAGCGGCGCTCACCAACCGACGACCCATGCCAGCCTCCTCCAGACGATCACGAACCGGTGGCGCACCGCGAACGCCGCGCGCTGACCCACGCGGAAGCGACGGGCGTCACGCCACCTCGTGATCCCCACGACACGGTTCCGCTGGCACAGCCGGAGCTCATGGTAAGCCGGAGCTACATACGGTCAATCGCGCTTTCGGGATTGGCCAAAGGTGCTACCTCCAACGGGTGAATCGGTGCTGACGATCCGCCGTGAGCGAGGTGTCCCCCAGCGTCTCGTCGGTGTCGCCCAGTGTGTGCGCCGCGCGACAGACCGGCCCGACGATCGGGCTCATGCTGAACCCAGTCGGCACGAGCCGCCAACCCCGAAGGAGACAGTCATGAGCAACGCACGGATCATCAACGTCACCGGTGTCGGAACCGACAAGAAGGCCTGACCTCGGATGGCGGGCGGCGACCGGCCTACGACCGCAGCGCGCTGCGCCGGCCGCCGCCCGACAACGTGCCGGGCTCGTCGACCAGGATGAGGCCTCGACGCACCTCGATCACACCGCCGCGCACCAGTTGCTGCAACACGCGATTGGTGGTCGAGCGTGTCGTGCCGGCCATGGTCGCCAGGTCCTCCTGGCGCACTCCGATGGCGATCGGTCGCACGCCGACGTCGTACACCTCGGCCAGCGTCTGCAGCCGGCGCACCACCCGATCCTCGGCCGGCACGTAGAGCGACTCGAGCACCTGCGCCGACAGGCGGCGGACCTGCGCGGCGAGCGCATCGACGAGGAAGCGATCGATCGACGGCTCCCGACGGCGGAGATCGTCGACATCGCGACGGTGGATCGCGCGCGTCTCCACGGGCTCCAATGCGATCACCGTCGCCGTGCGCAGCGAGTCCTCGCCGAGCAGCGCCAACTCGCCGAAGCTCGAGCCTGGCCCCAGCACCGCCAAGGTGACGGCGTTGCCGTCCGGCGCGCAGGGCCGGATCGCGACCCGCCCCTTCTCGATCAAGTGGAGCGTGTTGCCGGGGTCGCCCTCGTGGAACAACGTCTCGCCCTTGCGGAACACCCGGCGCACGCTGTTCATCAGCACAGCGCGCCGAATCTCCGGAGTGAGCGCCTCCAGTAGCTCGAACTCCACATCCGCAGACTAGAGAGCGACGTTCGGTTCACCCGCCTCGACGTCGGTCATGTGCGGCACGACAGGGAGGGAGCGAGGTTGGGCACGATCAGCAACGAGGTCACGGGCGCAGGGCGGGCGTTCGCCTCGGTGTTCCGCAATCCGTCGCTGCGACGGATCAATCTGGCGTTGACCGCGTCGGTGATCGGTGACTGGGCCTACGCCGTCGCCGTCTCCGTGTGGGCGTTCAGCCAGGGTGGGGCGACCGCGGTGGGGCTCTTCGGCGTCGCCCGCTACGTGTCGATGGCGGTCCTCGGGCCGTTGTTGTCGACGCTCGCCGATCGCTACCCGAAGAAGCGGGTGATGATCGGCGCCGACCTCGTTCGCGCGGCGCTGGTCGTGGTCGGCGCCGTGGTCATCGCCGTCGACGGTCCGGCCGCCGTCGTGTACTCGATCGGCCTGCTCACCGCAGTCGCGTCGCTGGTCTTCCGACCGGCGCAGGCCGCACTGCTGCCACAGCTGGCCCGTACGCCCTCCGAACTGACCAGCACGAACGTCGCCGCGTCGACGATCGAGAGCGTCGGGTTCTTCGCCGGCCCGGCGATCGCCGGCGTGCTGCTCGCCCTGGCCGACGTCGAGGTGGTCTACCTCGTCAACGCCCTCTCGTTCCTCGTCTCGGCGCTCGTGATCGCAGGTGTGGCGGCTCCGTCGCGCGACGCGTTCGCCGAGCCCGGTGACACCGCCAGCGCCGCCGAGCCGGTCGACGGCCGGTCGGAGCGATTCGTCGGCGAGGCCCTCGCCGGCTTCAGGACCATCGCGACCAACCGCCACCTGCGTCTGATCGCTCTGCTGATGACCGCCCAGACGGTCGTCGCCGGCGCGTCGCTGGTGTTCGAGGTGAGCATCGCCTTCGAGCTCCTCGACCTCGGCGAATCGGGTGTCGGCGTGCTGGGCGCGACGCTCGGCGTCGGCGGCATCGTCGGCGGCTTCGTCACCCTGGTGCTGGCGACCCGCGGGCGGCTCGCCGGTGACTTCGGCGTGGGCGTGTTGCTGTGGAGCGCCCCGCTGCTCCTCATCGTCGTGTGGCCCACGCTGGGCGCGACCATCGCCGCGATGGTGGTGATCGGGGTCGCCAACTCGATGGTCGACATCAACGCCTACACGATCGTCCAGCGCGTCGCGCCTCCCGACGTGATGGGTCGGGTGTTCGGCGCACTCGAGAGCGCGTTCACCGCGGGGATGGCCCTCGGCGCGCTGGTCATGCCGCTGCTGATCAAGACCGTCGGCCTCAGGACGGGCCTGGCCGTGATCGGCACCGTCGTGGCGATCATCGCCCTCGCCGGCCTCCCGGCACTGCGGCGCATCGACAGGACGGTGTTGGCACCGCCCGAGCTCGCCCTCGTGCGCAACGTGCCGATGTTCGCCGTCCTGCCGTCGCCCGTGCTCGAACGGATCGCCCATCAACTCGTCACGGTCACCGTCCCCGCCGGTACGGCGGTGTTCCACGAAGGCGATCCCGGTGATCGGTTCTGGATCATCGAACGAGGCACCGCGATCGTCAGCATCGGCGGCATCGACCGCCGCCAGCTCGACCCGGGTGATTCGTTCGGCGAGATCGCCGTGCTGCGCGATGTCCCGCGCACCGCCACGGTGCGCGCCGACGGCGAGGCGTTGGTGCTCGCCGGTCTGGACCGCGACGACTTCCTCGCCGCTGTCTCCGGGAGCGGTGAATCGCGTGAGGTGGCCGATGCCCTGGTCGATCGCTGGCTGGCCCTCGGCTGACTCGACGGCCTCGGCTCGGCTCGTGGAGCATCCCCACCGCGGACCACCTGTGCTGCGTGGTAACGAAGGGGCATGCGTTGGGTGCTGATCTACGACCTCGTCGACGACTACCTCGAACGCCGAGCCGCGTTGCGCGCTGAGCACCTCGGACTCGCCCGCGCCGCGCACGAGCGCGGCGAGCTGTTGCTCGCCGGAGCCCTGGCCGATCCGTACGACCGTGCGCTGCTCGTGTTCACCGAGGAGGACGTGGCCGAAGCGTTCGCCCGGGCCGATCCGTACGTGGCCAACGGACTCGTCAGCTCCTGGACCGTCCGGCAGTGGAACGAGGTGCTCGAAGCCGGCTGACGACGTCGAGCCGGCGTTGGCCGGCAGACCGTCAGTTGATGCGCCGGCGGCGAGCGATGACCGCTGCACCGATGCCGACGACGAGCAGGAGCGCAGCGAGCGGGATGTCTCGTCCGAGCCCGCCCGAACCGGTTGCGGGCAGGGTGCCCGGCGGGATGGTGTCGGCCTCGACCACGGTGCCGCTGGCGGCCGCGACGCGGCTCGTCGGATCGGGGTCGGCGGTCGGTGAGCTCAGCGTCGCGGTGTTGGTGAACGGCCCGACCACGTTGGTCAGCGCGGTGATCATGATCTGTCGTGTGGTCCCGGGAGCCACGGTGCCGAGCTGGCACGTCACGTCCTGGCCGGCGAGGCTGCACGCCGGGTCCGAGACCGATGTCGGCGTCATCGCTCCCGGGAATGGATCTGCGAGCACGACGTTCTCGGCCGCGCCGGGACCGGCGTTGGTGACGACGATGGTGAACGTCAGCGGCTGTCCGATGGTCACCGTCGCAGCGCTGACGGTCTTCGTCAGCGACAGGTCGGCGGGCTGTGCCGACACGGTGACGGTGGCGCTCGCGGCGTTGTTCGACGGGTCGGGGTCGCGGACGAACGACGACGAGCGGTCCGACGATGCGGTGTTGGTGAACGTTCCGACGCGGTCGGCCCGAGCGACGATCTGCAAGGTGGCTGCGGTGCCGACGTCGCGCGTGCGCGGGAGCTGGATGGGGGTGACGTCGCCGAGGTTCCACACGCCGGAGGCCGCGTCATAGGTGCCGACGCTGGGTGTCGCCGACACCAGCGTGAACCCGGCCGGCAGCAGGTCGGCGACCGTGACCGCGTCGGCGGTGTCGGGGCCGGCGTTGTCGAGGCCGATGGTGAAGACCACCTGGTCGCCGACGACCACGGCCGGTCGGGCGACGCTCTTGGTCACGATGATGTCCGCGCTCGGGATGAACAGGCTTGCTGTCGCGGTGTTGTCGTCGGGGACCGGGTCGGTCACGCCGGTGGAGGCGACGACGACGGTGTTGACGAACGTGCCGAACCGGTTCGGGCGGACCCGGACGGTCACGGTCAGCTCGATCGACGCCTGGTTGGCCAGCACGGGGATGTTCCAGGTGCGCGTCACCGGATCGAACGCCGTCGTCGGTGGGACGGAGAAGCCGATGATGTTCGCCTCGATCAGGTACGGGTCGTACGCGGCGATGTCGCGCGAGTCGTTCGGCCCGTTGTTGGTGACCGTGATCGTGTAGGTCACCCTGTCGTCGGCGTGGGCGACCTGCACGTCGTTGCTCTTGGTGATCACCAGGTCGGCTTCTTCGACGACGGTCACCGTGGCGCTGGCGGCGTTGTTCGAGGGGTTGGTGTCGCGTTGGTCGAGGCTGGCCAGGGAGATCGTGTTGCCGCTCTGCCCGACGGCGGTGACGCGGGCGACGATCTGCAGCGTCACCGTCTGACCCGGCGCCAGCGCCGCGGCCCGCCACTCGCCCGTCGTGGCGTCATAGGTGGTGCCGGCGCCGGCGGCGCTGGACACGACGACCAGCGGGGAGTCGAGCAGATCCTGGAAGACGACGTTCGTCGCCGTGTTGACGGTGTCGTGGTTCGTCGCGGTGATGGCGAACGTCACCGTCTGGCCGAGGGGCACGCGGTCGATCGGGGCGCCGGAGTTGGCCGTGACCGATTTCGTGACGCCGACGTCCACCGGGCGCAGGTCGGTGGTCAGCGTCGCCGTGGCGACGTTGTCCTGCGGCGTCGGATCGTCGAGGTCGGGCGCATCGACCTTGGTGGTGTTGACCTTCGTCCCGGCGGTGTCCACCACCGCGAAGACCGTCAGCCGTTGCGTCTCGTTCACCGCGAGCGTGCCGATGTCCCAACGCAGGTCGTTGCCCGGTCCCACCGTGAACGTGCCCTTCGACGCCACCGGGGGATCGGTCGGGCTCAGCTCCAGGCCGGGCGGCGCGCTGTCGATGGCGAACACGCCCTGCACCGCCTCCGGACCCTTGTTGCCGACCTCCACTTGGTAGACGACCTGGTCGCCGATCTCGGCGAACTCCGGGAGCACGCCCTTGGAGACGTACAGATCCGCGTTGACGGCTCGAACCGTGAGCGATGCACTGGCATCGTTGTTCCCGGGGTTGTTGTCATCGGGCACGGAGGAGAGCAGCGCCACGTTGTTGGTGTACGACCCGATCTGGGTCGAGGTCACCACCAGCGTGCGTGCCGCCGTCGCTCCGACGGCCAGGTTGCCGACCGTCCACAGCCCGGTCGCCGGGTCATAGGTGCCGTCGCCGCCGGATCCGGCCGGCACGTACGTCAGGCCCGGCGGGATGCGGTCGGTGAGCACGACGTCGGTCGCCGGCGACGGGCCGAGGTTCTGGACGCGGATCGTGAACGTGGCAATGCCACCGACGGGGACGTCGGCGACGTCGACGGCCTTCGTCACCGACAGGTCCACGGTCGGCACCGCCGAGATGGTCACCGACGCGCTGTCGTTGGCCGGGTTGATGTCCGTCTGCGTCATCGCCGTGCGCGTCGCCGAGTTCGTCACCGGTCCGTTGCTCAGCACCGTCGCGACGATCTGCAGGCTCACCGAGGACCCGACGGTCAGGCTCGGGATGTTCCACTTGCCCGTCGCCGCGTCGTAGGTCGTCCCCGCCGCCGGTGTGGCCGACACGAGATCCAACCGTCCGGCGGGGAGCAGGTCGGTGATCACCACCTGCTGGGCGAGGCTCGGCCCGAGGTTCGCCGCGGTGATCGTGAACGTGACGTTCGAACCGACGAGCGGCGCGGGGTTGTCGACCACCTTGGTGACGCCGACATCGGTGAACACGTTGATCCGGCCCTGCGATTGGTTGGACGTGACCTGCTGGCCGATCTCGGTCTGCGCCGAGGCGACGGCGGTGTTCACCAGGACGCCGTCGGCGCCGACATCCCCGGCTTTGACGGTGTAGGTCGCCGTGCAGGTCATCGTCGCGGCCGGTGCGAGCTGGTTGCTCGGGCAGCTGACCCGCGCTGGTGCGACGACGCGGTTGTCGCTGACCGCGACGTTGACGAGTTGCGATCCGCCGGTGTTCCGCAGGACATAGCTGTACGCCACGTTCTGGCCCACCGAGTAGGGCGCCGGGGTGACGACGGTCTTCTGCAGGGTCAGTGAGGAGACGAGGGGAACGACCGCCGTCGACGGGTTGGACGCGACGTCGGTACCCGGGACCCCCACGGGGTTGGCGTGCGCCGTCGCCGTGTTGTCGATCGACGGGTTGACGATGTCGGCCGCGGTGACCACGTAGCTGCCCTTGCAGACGGCCGTGGAGCCGACCGCCGGGGCGATGGTGAGTGTGGTGCGGTCGCACACGATCGGGCCGACGATCCTGGAGTCCACGATCGTCAGGCTCTGCAGGGCCTCGAGCCCCGAGTTGGTCACGGTGAACTGGTACGGGATCGTGGTGCCGGCGGTGATCACTGCCGGGAGTGCCGTGCCGCTGCGATCGACCTGCTTGACCAGTTGCAGCGCGTCGAGCGGGGTCACGGTGGCCACCCGGACCTGGGAGACGAGGTGGACGTCGGTGGATCCGCCTGTCGAGGCGGACAGGCCGAACTTGTAGGTGGACGGGATGCCCGCCGGCGCGGGGATGTTGAGCACCGTCACCCACGGGTTGCCGACCACCTGCGGCGCGTAGCGGATCTGGACGATGACGCGGGCCGGGCTGCCCGGCAGGTCAGGCGTGACCTGGACGTTGATCTCCCGCTCCGACGCGGCCAGCGTCGTCGCCCGCAGGGGAGCGGCGAGCGTGGTGCCCGGTGCGTTCGGATTGGTGATCGGCAACGGCACGGTCGCATTGGGCTGGTAGCAGTATCCGGTGAGGCCGTTGCCCGGCCCGCGCACCGTGATCACGTTCGGCGCGATCGGCCCGGAGTTGGTGGTCGGCGAGCGCTGGCCGACCGGACACCCGGTGCCGCGGGACTCGCCGTCGTTGTAGTAGTTGCCGAACGCGTCGAAGCCGACGCCCACGTAGCCGCCCTTGACGCCCTGCTGCGTGCCGTCCTTCTGGGCGTAGCCGAGGCTGCCGCCGTTGGCGCCGGTGGCCGTCAGGTTCGTCGCGCCGTCGACGAGGAAGAAGCCGATGCCGTCGGCGCCGGTCCCGCCGTACTGGAACTGACGCATGGTGATCGAGATGCCCGCGCTCGCCGGGATCGGACGGTTGTACAGCACGCTGCCGGCGGCGTTGTTCGACGCGTCGGTCAGCTGCAGGTAGCCGGGCGTGACGCCCCGCGGCGGCACCGGGCCGCTCTGCGTCGCCGGGCACTGCGGGATCTGCGCCGCACCGGCTGGTGGCGCGGCGACGGCCCCGGTGAGGCACGTCCGGCCCTGGGCGGTCCAGCTCGGGTCGAGAACCGTCGCGCCGGTGAACGTCTCGCCCACGACGTCGGTGCCACCCGTCGGCGGATCGGCACGCACGGCCGGCGCCGGGAGGACGGTGACGAGACCGGAGCCGATGCTGAGCAGTGCGAGCGCCATCGTGATGCGACGGCCGCGGAGCCCGCTGATCACGAGGCGGTTCCGGACCGGGTGCCGTTGGCCACCACATCAGCGACGTGTTCGGGCACCCATCGGCTCATGGCAGGACGCTAGTCGCGAGCCCCTGAACAGCTCATCAATCGCCGGCCGCGCATCGTCGACCGGCCAGTTCGCCGCGTCTGTCGTCGGCTCCACGGATCGGGGTAGCGCCGCCGCACCTGCTGGGTACCGTGGGAGGAGTCGAGCCGATCGGCCCGACCGTTGCTCTGGACCTCGGCGACACCCGTACGTGGATTGCCGAAGGAACCACCATGAGCATTGCTGCTTCCATCTCGACCGGGCGTCGAGCGACCATCGACAGCCGAGTGTGTTGGCCGACGATCGCCGGGCTGACCGCGCTGCACGTCGGCGCCGCCGCTGGCGCAGTGTGGCTGTTCACCCACCGATCGATGAACACGTTGGTGCTGGCGACGGTGTTGTACGTGCTGTGTGGTCTGTCGATGACCGCCGGCTACCACCGCCTGTTCGCCCACCGCACGTTCCGGGCGTCGGCCCCCGTCCGCTGGACGATGCTCGTCCTCGGCGCGGCCACGTTCCAGAACTCGGCCGTGTCGTGGGCCGCCGACCACCGCGCCCACCACGCCGACACCGACGGCGAGCACGACCCGCATGCGATCACCCGCGGCGTCTGGCATGCGCACATCGGTTGGTTGTCCCGTCGGCGGGCGGCGTCGGCCGACGTCAGCCGCCTCACCGACCTGTGGTCGCTGCGCAGCATCCGGCTGCAACATCGCTGGTTCGCCGTCGTGGCGATCGGCGTCGGCTTGCTGCTGCCCACCGCGATCGCCTGGTCGTGGAACGACCCGTGGGGCGGTCTGCTCGTCGCCGGGTTCCTGCGCACGGTGGTCATGCTGCAGGCCACCTTCTGCATCAACTCCCTCGCCCACCTCATCGGCACGCCGCGCTACGACCGGCGCTCGACGGCGCGAGACAGCATCCTGACGTCGTTGCTCACCTTCGGCGAGGGCTACCACAGCTTCCACCACCGCTTCCCGTTCGACTACCGCGGGACGGTCCACTGGTGGCAGTACGACCCGAACAAGTGGCTGATCTGGACCCTCGCCCGCCTCCACCTGGTCGACAAGGTGCGCACCGCCTCACCCGCCACGATCGAGCGGGCGCGGATGACGAGCTCCGTCGGCCCTGACCGAGCGGCGACTGGATGATGCCGTGGGCGGTGGGCGAGTAGATCGCCGCCCCTCACGGTCGAAATACACTCCGGGTCTCACACCACGCAGCAAGAGGGGACTATGGGGCTCATCCAGGCAGCCATCGGCGCGCTCGGTGGAACACTCGCGGACCAGTGGAAGGACTTCTTCACCGTGCCGAACGGCTTGGCGCCGACCGCGGCGCTGTTCGCCGCAGTTCCTCGCGGTCAGAACGCAGGACGCGGCTCGAACACCAAGGCCTCTGACGGCGTCATCACCAATGGCAGCCGCATCGTGGTTCCCGAGGGCTACGGCCTGGTGCTGATGGAGCAGGGCGCGATCACCGGCTTCGCCGCCGAGGCCGGGGCGTACGAGTGGCACAGCGACGCGCTGGACTCGGAGTCGATCTTCGCCGGCGACGGCATCGTCAGCCCGCTCATCAAGATGTCGTGGGAACGCTTCAAGTTCGGCGGACGGCCCGGCACCCAGCAGCGGGCGTACTTCGTGACGTTGAAGGAGCTGCCGAACAACCGCTTCGGCACCCAGTCGGAGATCTACTGGGACGACGCCTACATGAACGCCCAGGTCGGGGCGGTCACCCGCGGCACCTACACCTTGAAGATCGTCGACCCGATCCTGTTCGTGCAGGCCTGGGTGCCGGCGACCTACCTCGAACCGGGCAAGGTGTTCGACTTCACCGACATCGACAACGACGCCGCGTCGCAGTTGTTCAACGAGGTCGTCGGCTCGCTCGCCCCGGCGTTCTCGATGTACACCAACGACCCGGCGAAGGGCAATCGAATCACCCGGATCCAGCAGGACTCGATCGGCTTCGCCCAGAGCCTGGCGGCGGCGGTCGAGCAGAACTACCAGTGGAGCTCGGGGCGCGGCTTGCAGATCGTCGCCACCGCGATCGTCGCCATCGAGTACGACGAGACGACGCGCGAGCTGTTGCGCAACGTCCAACGGGCCGATGCGCTCTCCGGCGCGCGCGGCAACTCCAACCTGCAGGCGTCGGTCGCCTCCGGCTTCGAAGCGGCGGGCCAGAACACCGGGAGCGCCGGCCTGGTCGGCTTCGGCATCGCGGCGGGAGCGACCGGCCTCGGCGGGCTGCAGCAGCCCGTGCCGGGCATCGGCGCGCAGAGCACACCGCCGCCGGCCCCACCTCCGCCGCCGCCGCCCCCGTCCAGCGCTGCGGCCGGGGCACCGCCCCCGCCGCCACCGGCCGAGCCGGACCCGGTGGCCCAGCTGACCAAGTTCAAGCAGATGCTCGACGCTGGCCTGATCACCCAGGCGGACTACGACGCCGCCAAGGCCAAGGTGCTCGGCCTCTGATCCGGCGGAGACGACGATGACGAGCTTCCCACCCCCGAGCCTCGGGGATCAGCCCGACCCCACGGACGCCGACGACATCTCCACCGTCAACAGCGCCGACGGGGCGACGATCGGCACCCAGAACGAGCGGTTGGACGACGGCGTCAACCGCTGCCCGAAGTGCGGTGCGTCCGAGATCCAGTTGCGTCCGTCGACCGGCACGCTGGTGTGCCTGTTCTGCCGCCACGAGTGGTCGGAGGCTCGCCTGGACGAGCAGATCCGCAACGACGATCTCGCCCAACTGCGCGGCACGACGATCGGATCCGGCGCGGCGAACATCGACACCGGCAGCGAGTCGCTGATCACGATGAAGTGCGAGGGTTGCGGCGCCGAGGTGGTCGTCAACACCGCCGAGCAGATGGGCGCTCGCTGCCACTGGTGCCGACACGTCCTCACCGTCAACCAACAGGTGCCCAACGGCGCGGTGCCCGATGCCCTGCTGCCGTTCAAGATCACCCATGACGACGCGATGGAGCGGATCCGGGCGTTCGCCGGCAAGCGGCGGATCTTCGCCGATCGCGGCTTCGTCCGCGAGTTCAACGCGGACAACGTGGTCGGCGTCTACATGCCGTACATGGTGGTGGACGGCAACATCAGCGCCGACGTCGCCGGTGTCGGTGAGATCGAGACGAGGCAGTACTCACGAGGCTCGGGGAACGATCGGGAGACGTTCTACGACGCCGACGTGTACCAGGTGCACCGCCACGTCGACTTCACCGTCGACGACCTGACCATCCTTTCCAGCACATTGGGATCCTAAGCTTAGAATTCCACGTGGACAAGTTGTC
>JADMIO011721425.1_pt1 | contig 61255 bp, 61 predicted proteins | sample 8958161 | NCBI WGS metagenome assembly JADMIO01 (sample SAMN16585339, study PRJNA669376) | soil metagenome | isolation source: Crop rotation soil | place: USA: Cullars Rotation, Alabama | collected 2011
CGCGACAACTTGTCCACGTGGAATTCTAAGCTTAGGATCCCAATGTGCTGGAAAGTCACTACTTCCTTGGAATCTTCCACGGAAGCCGCCTTAACGTCGGAATCGAGGCGAATGTTCGCCTTGATGTATTCGACCGCGCGATACGCACCGGTCGTTACCGCTTGCGTCGAGGCGCCGCAGAACCAGTACACGATCGCACCGCCGGTCACGAGGCCGAGGAGCACTCGCGGATCGAGCAGGTCGAGCTTGAGCTGGAGCAGGAGGATGATCGAGAAGATCATCGTCGTTGCGCCGATGACGGCCGTGCCGATAAGCACCGGCTTGGCGGTCGCCTTGAAGGTGTTACCGGCCGAGTCGTTCTCTTCGAGATACTCTTTGCCGAGCGCGAAATCGGGCTTAAAGCCGTAGCTCTTTTCGATCTCGCCGCTGATGCCCTGGACATGCTCGATTTGCGACAATTCGAAGACCGACTGTGCGTTGTCCGTCACCGGTCCGTAGCTGTCCACCGCGATCGTCACCGGGCCCATGCCGAGAAAGCCGAAGGCGACAAGGCCGAAGGCAAACACGGTCGGATAAACCATGAAGTCATTGAGCCCGTGCATCGACGTCATGTAGGCGACGAGCATCAAGCCGACCATCAGCAAACCGGTCCAGAAGGCCGCGAAATTTCCGGCGACAATCCCCGAAAGAATCGTCAGCGAGGCTCCGCCTTCGCGCGACGCGTTGACGATTTCAGCCACGTGCTTCGACTTCGACGAAGTGAAGATCTTCGTGAACTCGGGGATTAGCGCTCCGGCAATCGTGCCGCAGCTGATGATCGTCGCGAGCTTCCACCAGAGATCCGGACCGAGATTGGCGAGGAGCTCGCGGCTGACGCCGAACGTCACGGCAATCGAGATCAGCGAGGTGACCCAGACGAGCGCGGTGAGCGGCGCTTCGAAATCGAAGTGCTTCAGCCCCGAATACTTGGCGCGGCAAACCGTGTTCGTCACGAAATACGAGACGAGCGAGGTGATAATCATCAACACCCGCATCGCGAAGATCCAGACGATGAAGCGCGCCTGGAGATCGGCGTGTCCGCTCTTGGCGGCAAGCGTTCCCGCCGGCGTGAACTCCATCCCCACCGCCAAGACGATGAAGCTGATGAGCGCGACGCCGGTTACGCCGTAGGTCTCGAAGCCGTCAGCCGTCGGGCCGACCGAGTCCCCGGCGTTATCGCCGGTGCAGTCCGCGATGACGCCCGGATTACGCGCGTCGTCTTCCTTGATGTTGAAGACAATCTTCATCAAGTCGGAGCCGATGTCGGCGATCTTGGTGAAGATACCGCCGCAAATCCGCAGCGCAGACGCGCCGAGCGATTCGCCGATGGCAAAGCCGATGAAGCATGCACCCGCGCTTTCCGGCGGGACGAAGAGCAGGATGACCATCATCATCACGAGCTCGACGCAGATTAGAAGAACGCCGATCGACATCCCTGCCTTGAGCGGAATCTCCATGACCGGGTAGGGCTTGCCGGAAAGGGAGGCAAACGCCGTGCGGCTGTTCGCGTAGGTGTTGATCCGAATTCCGAACCAAGCGACCGAGAACGAGCCGAGAATCCCGAGGACCGACCACAGGAGAATCAGCGCGACCTTCGCCGCCGGGAACCCTTGAAGCACGCCGAAGTAGTAGACCATGCAGGCGCCAATCAAGGCTTCGAGAACGACGAGGAACTTCCCCTGTTGAAAGAGGTAGGTCTTACAGGTTTCGTAAATCAGGGCGGACACATCGAGCATCGAGCGGTGCGCCGGCAGCGCCTTGATGCGCGAGAACTCGAGAAGACCAAATGCCATTCCGAGGAAGCTTACGAGAAGGCCGGCTTGGAGAATGCTCGTGCCCGACATCTGGCGGCCGAAAATGTCGAACATAACGTCGAGGCTCGGCAGATGGAGATCCGCTTCGCTCGCGAAAGCATCGCTTGCGATAAAAACACTTGCGACGGCGGCGGCAACGCCTAGCCATCTTCTAATACCCAATTCCATATCCCCCATTTCCTATTAAATTCCTTGATTTAGCTGAAAACACTGTGCGAGTGATAGCCAAATATAAGGTCCAGGTAAAGGCCTAAAACTCGTTAATTAGGGCGAAATTAAATTAAGCGATTTCAGCCCAATACGCACCCTTTTTACAAGATCAATAATATTAATGATTTATTGCGCTTCGGTATGCCCAAGACCTGACATCTAATTAAAGTTCGCCTTGCAGTAGCCGATTACCTACAATATAAGGCAAGGACCATGAATCAAGGCTCTACAGCAATTGACCCAACTCGCCCCCTGGACACCCTCGAGCTCGGTGAGGCCGGCGTTGTCGTCAACGTGCAGTCGAGCAATCCGCAGCTGCGCAACAAGCTCCTCATGATGGGGATTGTGGATAACACACCCGTTCAAGTTACCAACGTGGCTCCGCTAGGAGACCCGATCACGGTAAGCGTCAGGGGCTTTCGGCTTTCGCTGCGCCGATCCGAAGCACGGAGTATTTTGCTTCGGCAGACGTAGAGGTGCCCGAACCGGGTCCTTTTAGATTTTTTTGTGTCCGAACCAGCGCTTTCTCCCGATAGTGTCTCCGATAACGTGTGCGTCGCTCTTGCGGGCAATCCGAATTGCGGCAAGACCACTCTCTTTAACGCGCTCACCGGCCTGCGTTACAAAGTCGCGAACTATCCCGGCGTCACCGTGGAGCGGAAGCGCGGCAAGCTTGTTCTTCCCGGCGCTGATCCCGTCACCCTCGTCGACCTTCCCGGAATTTACAGCCTCGTCGGCTCATCGATCGATGAGCGGATAGCGACCTCGGTTCTTCTCGGCGAGATTCCCGCGGAGCCGGTGCCGGATGCAATCATCGTCGTTCTCGACGCGAGCAATCTCGAGCGCAACTTGTATCTTGCGACCCAGCTCCTCGACTGCGGGCTTCCGGTCGTGCTCGCGCTCAACATGACCGATCTTGCAAAGAAAAAAGGCCTGATAGTGCACAGCGAGCTTCTCGCGCGCCAGCTCGACGTGCCGGTGGTTTCGATTGTCGCGAACAAGCAAAAAGGCATCGAGATGCTCAAGGAGGAGGTCGTCCGGTTGCTGCGCACCGAGACGCTGTCATCGCGGCGTTTCGGCTGGATCCCGCCGGAGCATCCGTTCCGAAAAGCCGGCGAGCGGCTCGGCAAGCTGCAGCTCGCCGCGGATAACAACAAGACCGCGCGGCTGCCCGAGCTGATCGGTTTTAGCCTTCTTGCCGACGCCATCCCCCCGCACTCGAAAGAAGTGGCCGACGCTCTTCACAAGGAGAAGCAGGCGCTCGCGGCCGAAGGAATTGACCCGGCAAGCTTCGAGGCGACGGCGCGCTACCAATGGATTAACTCTCTCGTTCATAAATGCTCGGCCCAGGAGCACGTTCATCCGAACCGCTGGAGCGAGTTTTTCGACGGGTTGTTGACGCACCGTGTCTGGGGCTCGCTTATTTTCGTCGCGATAATGAGCTTCATTTTTCAGTCGATTTTCCTTTGGGCCGAGCTGCCGATGAGCGCGATTGAAGGGTTGTTTAATTGGCTCGGGGCAACGGTCGGCGGATGGATGTCCCCCGGACAGCTGCGCAGCCTGGTCGTCGAGGGCATCATCGCCGGCGTCGGCAACGTGATCATTTTTGTGCCGCAGATTGCGATCTTGTTTTTCTTTCTCGGATTGCTTGAAGATTCAGGATATCTCGCACGCGCCGCTTTCCTCATGGACAAAGTCATGCGGCCGTTCGGGCTTCAGGGGAGATCGTTCATCCCGCTTCTCAGCTCGTTTGCCTGCGCGATCCCGGGAATATTGTCTTCGCGCACGATTCCATCTTGGGGCGACAGGATGGCGACAATCATGGTCGCGCCGCTCATGAGCTGCAGCGCTAGGATCCCGGTCTACACGGTCCTCATAGCGGCGTTCGTCCCGAACGAGCTCGTCTGGGGCTTCATCTCGCTCCAGGGCCTCGTGCTGCTTGCGATGTATCTCTTAGGCATTTTCGGGGCCGCAATCGTCGCCTGGCTGCTCAAGCTGAGCATCCTTCGCGGCAAGCCTGCGCTTTTCGTGATGGAGATGCCGCCCGTGCGCCGTCCGTCTTTGCGCGTCGTTCTTCGCGAAGTTTGGGACCGGGTGCTGACGTTTCTCCGTTCGGCGGGGACGATGATTCTTGCTTGCTCGGTCGTGCTGTGGTTTCTCGCGAGCTATCCGCGGCCCCCGGAAAACTACGAGGGAAGCAAGGTGCGCTACAGTTACGCCGGACGCCTCGGCTCGGCGATGGAACCGGTAATCCAGCCGCTCGGCTTCAACTGGGAAGTCGGCGTCGGCATCCTCGCCTCGTTCGCGGCGCGAGAGGTGTTCGTCAGCGCACTCTCGACCGTATACAATCTCGAGTCCGACGATACGAACTCAGTATCGCTCATCGAGCTGATGAAAAAGAAAAACGCGGAAGGCTCGTTCTCGACGCTCTCCGCAATCTCGCTGATGGTGTTTTACGTCTTTGCGTGCCAGTGCATGTCGACGCTCGCAGTGACAAAACGCGAGACCGGATCGTGGAACTGGACGGCGTTCATGTTCGTCTACATGACGGTGCTCGCGTACGTGATGTCGTTCATTACATTCGCAGGAGGCAAAGCCCTCGGGTTTTGAGATGCGATGGAAAACGTCATTCTTTTGATCATTCTCGTCGCCGCACTTGCATATCTCCTCAAGAAGGCGACCTCGGGGAGTAAGGCCTTTTCAAAGGGCTGCAAGAGCTGCGGTTGTAACGAGGCGGGGAAAGCGGACTCTCCGGAAGGCTAACTTCTTGAATTGCCCGGGTTTATCTTTCGGGCTCGCACATTTGACCAGGTTTCTTATAGGGAATATACTGTCCCGCCCGGCCGTTCTTTTCGAAATGTAAACCCTAGCGATCTCATTGTGCAGCTCTCCGATTGGCTTCGGAAAGCTGCGCTCTCGGCTTTTAGAGTTTTGTCCTTGGTTCGAGCGCAGCCCTCTTTCGAAAGGGCACTCCCATGTTCGAAGTGGTACTCGTGTTGTTACTCGGTACGTTTGGAATGGGAGTTATTTGCTACGGCATTCGACTCCCGCTCGAAAAACAGTTCTGGCCAATTTTTTGGGGCGCATCTGCGCTGACCGTCATCGCGGTCATCAATCGTCACTGGACCTTCGTTGCGCTCGAGGTGGTGCTGTTCATCGGCCTCTTCCTCGGCGAGTTGAAGGGACGGCAACGCCTGAAGTTCTTCGTGCCGCTGGCAAGCGGTGTAGTAGCGCTCATCGTGCTCTACTACTTCGGCCAGCTAAACACGTTGGACTCCTGGATTGGCGCCGCAGGACTGTTCGTTCTCGCTCTCGGCTTCGCAGTGAAGCATCCGATGATCTATTTCCTCGGAAGCGTGCTGCTGCTCGTGTACTCCGTCTTCGGCATCATTGCCGGAGTTTGGATCGCGGGCTTCTGGGCGGTCTTGAATGCGGTCTTTGCCGTCCTCGCGTTGAAGCTGCTCTTTGCCAAACCGGCGAAAAGCGCGGCGCAGTCCGGCGCGTGATGTTGTGCGGGCGGCACCTTGGAAAGTCCAAGGTGCCGCGGTGGTTGAAACCGGGGGCGCACAACAGATTTCGTTGATCTTTTTCAATTCGGCTTTCTCCCCGCGCGTTTTCCGCGATCGATGTGTCATGCGCCGTTTCGGCGCGGAGACATGGTTCGCACCACGAACCACCTGTTGGTTTGACGAGGCCAGGAGGCCTCATTCCGTCTCCTCTCTCAGAGAAAGCCGATCATGTCCCCACAACGAGTTGAATTTGCGGCGGCCGGCACCGCAGCGTTTGCCGCACGGTTGAACCTGTTCCTCGGGGCAACCGACGAGTACACGCATCTCGAACCGTACTACGTCCGTGAAGTCCTCCCGAGAATCCGCCGTACGCGGCGATTTTTCGAGGTCGGCCCCGGAACGGGCGCCTCGCTGACCCGCAAGCTCGGGGATTTCGAGCTCGGCATCGGTGTCGAGCCGACCCTCGCGCTTCACGAAATCCTCACCGGAAACAACCCGAACATGGAAGTGATCGGGAAGAAGTTCCAGGACGTTTCCGACGACGAGATCGCCGCGGCGATTCGCCGGCGCCAGGAGTTCGACGGCAAGCTCAAGGGCGCGTTCGACTTCGCCCAGCTCTGTCACGTCGTGTACTACGAGGCGCACCCGGTCTGCCGGGAATGGCTCGAGCGCACCGCGACGATGCTCGCCCCCGGGGCAAGCATGTTTGCCGCGCTCCAGGCTCACGAGAGCCAGTATCACGAGATGTACCGGCACTTCGTCGGTCAACGCTATTGTCTCGAGGATCTGGCTCTCGAGTTCAGCCGGGAACATTCCGACTGGAACATCGAGAGCGTCTGTCTGCCCGGTTCGGTCACGCTCAACAACATTCACGACGCCGTCGAGGTGGCGGCGTTCATGTTGAGCTACACCCCGGCCGAAATGCCGCTCGAAGATGATCTGTGCGACTGGGTCGAGACCCATTTCCGTCAGGGCAATCGCTACGTGACGAGGAACGACCAGCGTGTCGTGATCTTCACGAAGCCCGAGTAGCCCCGCGCGAACGAACCACCCGGCGAAGCACTCTGCCGGCCGCCTGTTCGCGTTCCTCAAGGTTCTCCCAAAGGTTCGGTGGTTCGTGGGAGAACCAAATTCTAAATCGAATGAATTTTCCCGGCGGTATCGACGAGGATTGCGCGAAAAACGCGCGCTTCCCGCAGCCATTTCAGAGCGTTCGCCGTGGGCATAAGAAACGCCGCAGTTGCCAGGCCGTCCGCAAGCGCTGCGCTCGATGCCGCGACGGTAACCGACTGATGAAAAGACGCGGGGAGACCGCTCGAGGGATCGAGCAGGTGGTGATAGCGCTTTCCGCCAGACATGAAGAAGCTTCGATAGTCGCCCGAAGTAGCGATTCCAACCGGACCCGAGAGCTCGAGCGTCGCGAGCATTCGGTCTTCGTCTCGCGGATGTTCGACGTCGACGCTCCACGAAGTGTTTCCGAGAAAGCGGATGTCGCCCGAGCCTGCGACGCGTGCAAAGCTGACGCCGCCCGACGCGAGATACTCGCAGCCGAGATCGGCGATGAGCCCCTTCCCTATTCCGCCAAATTCAAGCCCCGATTTTCCGACGAGCGTGACGGCCGGATCGATTTGCAAACGAGAGCGCTCCATTTCGCGCACGAGCTTAGCGATGTCTGCGGGGTGCGGCGGCGTTTCGGCAAGCCGCGCCTCGCGCCAGAGCTTTGTCAGCTCGAGCGTAAACGGAGTAAATGTTTTGCTCGAAGCTTCAATTGTATTCGAGAGATCGAGCACGCGGCGCAAGGAGGACGGAGCATTTGCTATCTTGCGTTTCTCCGACAGCTCAGAGCAGGCGCTTTGCGGCTCCCAGTCGGAGATCTCGTTTACTCTGGCCTCAAGATGCTCGAAGCAGGAGGTAATGATTTTGTCTGCATTTTTCTCGTCTGCCGAAAATATCGCGACGCTGAGAAAAGTTCCCATCATCGGGCGCGCCCGCTCGATCCAGCGGCCTGAAAGCTCAGAAAGCCCGTATGCACCCCGGCAAAAAAGGGCCTGACCCGCCAGAGCGGAGGAGAAAGCGAGGAACTGCCGCCGGGAGACGTTCACAGCCACATCTCTCGAAGCGGGATGACTGTCAGCGCGATCATTGTCGTGAGAAGCACGACAACGCTCGGGCCGTAGCCGTATGCAAACACCGGCGCGACGTAGATAATCAGCCACGGCAGGAGGAATGTCGAGAGAAAGCTTACGAATGAAACAACGTAAAGTGTCGTGCGCGTTTTTTCCTCGACGTCGCAGAGCGCGAGGAGATGGCAAAGAAGAAACAACAGGAGTGAGCCGCCCATGAGGTGCAGGTGCGTGACTTCGGCCATCTCCGCAAACGGCCGCGGCGAATTCGGAACGATGCTCGGATCCGCCGTGATGTCTTCGATTCCGAGGTAATACTGCTGGACCGAAGTCGGGCTGATTCCGGTTTTCGAAACCGCCATCGCGACGGCGCTCAGAAGGCCGAGCAGCATGCCGACCATTCCAAGTGTGATCAGCACCCGTGTGCTGCGCCGTGCCTTGCTCAAGCGGTATCCGGGAACGGCTGCCTCTCTCATGCCGATTTTCCCTCGCCGTAAAAATGCTGCCAGAGAGCGAGCGCCCGGCGAACGCCTTTTGCGAACGCCTTGCAGGAAAGTGTTGCGCCGCTCACGTTCTTTATTGATTTTCCGACCTGCATCTCGTCTTCTTGACCCTTGCCTTCGAATTGCTCGAGGTACGATCGTTCCCGCGCTTCCCAGCCCCGCACTTCGCGAAAAACCATCATCTCGACGCGCGTAACCTTGCCCTCGGGCGATATCCCGACAATATAGGTAATGGGGAGGTGTTTTCCAACCTCGTTGTCAATCAGAGCGTATCCGGTCACCTTGCCGTCTTTTTCCCCGCGGTAAAAGTTTGCCCGCTTCATCTCGCCGGACAGCAGACCTTCGTCCTGGAGCTTTTCTTGGAGCTCTTCGGAAACATCACGCGGATCGGCCGGATGCGCCGTGTCCTTCCCGAGAATCAGATCGAGTGCTTGATCGACTGTGAGATAGATCTCGGCTCGCGCCGGGACAGCAGAAAGAAGGAAACACAAAGCGAGCGCGGCGAAAGATTTCATACGGCGACGGTATGCGGAGTCACCACTGTTCCGAAATCACCGACCTGGACCACATGAAAGCCAGCGGGAACTTCGGGCTGAAAAATTACTTCGGAGAGCCCCGGCCATGCGCCGATGTTCACCGAGCATGCGCGAACGCTCGAGTAGAGAACGCCGTCCCGAAAAACCGTATGCGTCGCGTGAACATGGCCGAAGAATACTCCCCAGCAGAGCCCTCCTGCGCCGGCGAGGAGCTTATGCATCTCCATGCCGTTTTTGATGATCATTCGATCCTTGCCCTCAGGTCCTTGAAAGCCGAGATACCACGGCACGCCGATATCGAACGCGAGATAGTGGATGAAGAGTAAAAACTTTTTCTTTTCGGCGATGATGTTTCGCAGATGTCCAAGTTGTTCCGCGAGAAGATCCCCTTCCGCGGACTCGGATTGCCGCGCATCGAGCGCGAGGATTGAAAAATCCTTTGCGCGGAATCGATAATCGAGACGCTTTCCCGGTGTGTCGAGCCACTCGACTTCGGGGAACTTGAGCGTGCTGCGCAAAGCGTCGCGATCGTCGTGATTTCCCGTGAGGTAGTATACCGGAACATCGAACGCGCCGAAGATGCGCTTGGCGATTTCGTACGCACCTTGAGCGCCGAGCTCCGATTGATTCGAAACATCCCCGCTGTGAAGAATAAAATCTGGACGAAAAGGCAGCTCGCGCACCGCTTTGGCAACGGCGTTTACGCGATCAACCACGCGAACGTCCTGCAGGCGAAACTCCTCGTCCGCGCCCAGGTGCGAGTCTGAAAGATGAATAAACACAAGTGACATGGGCGCGAAGCTTACCTTTGCGAGTATTTCTCTGCAAGTTTTAAGCCCAGCCAAAACGAGGCTGTGCCGGATTGCATTCCGGCACAACCTTTTCGTCGCTCCGCAGAGCCGAGCAGCTTCAGATGTGTGTCTCCTTGTAAGCCTTCGTCTGGTCGGCGGCCGTAAGTAGGTACGCGCCGTAGATCTTCAGAAGAACACTTCGGAGCACCGGCCTGTACAACTTTCCCGACCCTGCATCAGAGCTTATCATACGCGAAATCTCGTACGCGCAGTTCAAGACGTCCTGCGGTGCGCTTTTTCCGCGCGCGAAGATGACTGTGTGTGCCACCTTACTCGCGAGACCAGCCTCCGAGTCGACGAGAGACACTGCAAGCTTGGTGAGCAGGTACTCGCCGACATCGTCGGCGTACCTTTCGGCAAGCTCAACCGCTTCCGGAAAGTCCTCCGCGAGAATACTAGTGCTAGAGTTTACCATACGGACAAAGCAATCCATGACGTGTCGCCGTACAAGCGAATGTTCGTTTTGGAGCGCCCGCCGGCCCAGCACACAGAATTCTCGGAAGATAAAAAAATATCTCTCCTTCGCGAGCGGCTGGAACATCTCCACAAAGCTCGCAAACGTCCGGATGTCGGTGGCTCCGACATTAACCAAGGCAGGGAGAGCATGCGGATTGTCCAGGAGGTTCTTAAAAAGCAACAGCATAATCTGTTGCGCTTCTTCGAATTGCCTGGATTCACTCGTCGCCACGGCCAGGATGGCGTTTTCGGCGACTCCGTCCTCACCACTCGTTAACCGCGCTACAAAGCTACTAGATGACATTGTACGTACCTTGTACAAGGCGCCTGCAAGTACACTTTTCTTTCCTGGAACGTCCGAAAGAATCTTTCCCACAGGCGCAGCTGCTGCGAAGACTCGAAAGCCCTCGAAACAGCCGCGCGCAGGAAGATCAAAAAAACCAAATGGAATGAATCGCGGCACCCGCCTCCGGTCAAACTTCGCGTCTCACCGGCGGCAGGCGCCCTTTGCTCGATTAAAAATGTAAAAGACCTATCGTTATTATGGGCCAAAGAGCAGGAAAAGCGTCGGAATAACGAGTGTGGTTAGTGGCCGTTGTTCCTAGCTTTTCTTCATGCGTGCGAAAAAGCACAGCAGCGTTTCTTCCCGCTGCAAAAATCCCTTCATCTTTCTTGAACCACCACCGATAGCTCCTCCATCGGAAGATCAACTCCGACAAACAAGGTTTTCACCTGTTCTTTGTCTCCGGTTTTTTTCTGGTAACGAGGATCGAGCTTTCCCTACTCACTAGCTGACCGCATGTCTGTGCGGCGAGCTATCGAATCGGCAAGAACCCAAAACAAGGTTTTTTACAGTTGCTCCTGGGGCAGCTGAGTTACGCATGCTTGGGAGATTTCTCGGCGCGAGCGTCTCGAAATGACACCTGATTGTACAAATGTCATTTCGAGGCGCTTGCGCCGAGAAATCTCCCAGGTCTCGGACAACCGAACTGCGTGATTGAGCTGTCCTAGGAGTCGAGGTTTTAATTTTCTTCTCGCGCGAGAAGAGCTTCCCTCCATCGGACAAGTCCCGCTCCTGAAAGGGGGTGCCTCATGTTTACGAACCTGAGGCTCGCTGTGTTGTTCGCAGTGCTCGTTGGCGCTTCCCCGCTGTGGGTCGAGCTGGTCCCGGCACCCGTTGCCGCGGAGCATGAAGTGCAGGTCAGGAAGGCGGCAAAGATCAACGCCGCCGACCTGGTCGCAGTCGTCCAGACGGAAAAATTCCGTCTCTTCTATCCTGTCGCCTTCACCGGAAAGATTCCGCTGAAGGACATTCTCTCCCGCCTTCTGGAGGCGTTCGATCGGGTGGAGAATGAGTTCGGCGCGTTCGAGAAACCCGTCGATGTCTACGTTCCCGGCTGGATTCTTCTCGACGGAGCCGCCGAGCACAACTTGCGCATCGCGGGTCTGACGTCGGTGACCGAAGACGGCCAGGTTTACGTCCTCGTCGCCCTCTGGGCGGCCGGTGACGTCGACACGTTCGCGCACGAGCTGCTTCATGCACGCTTGCGCGACGCCGGCATCTCGCCGCCGCACTGGTTCGAGGAGGGTCTCGCGCACTTCATGGAGAGCGAAGACGGCTTCAACGAGGATCTCTATGAGATCCTCTTGGAAAAAGGTCCGCTCAGCCTGAAGAAGGCGTTTGAGATCGAAGGCTTCACGGATGACGAGATGCAGCTGCGCGCCACAGCCTGGCTGCTGACGTATTACCTTCACGAGTTTGAAGGTAAGTCCCTGGGCGAGATCGCGAAAGCGAAGAACTTGCCCGATCCCGCCGTCGCATTGGAAATGGTCAAGAAGGACCACGAATCCAACGCTGCAGCATCGATCGAGTAACTCGCCTTCACGAACAGGAGCTTGTGTCATGAGGAGCTCAACAGCTTCCGGTCCGATGCCGATGGTATTGGGCCGGAGTGCCAATACCATCGGTTATTTTTTTAAAGGTTTTGGTTCTTGCCGAATCAACCTGAGCCGGTACAACGAAACTTTCTACCCAACCGAAATGTTTAGCGAAGGACCCTCGTAGACGCGAGGGTCCTTCGCTAGACATTCCGGCAGCGCTCAAGCCCTCGTAACACACGCTCAGGATGACATTGAATTGATGATCGCTTCATCCCCCTTGAAGCAGCTGCAAAAAAGCCCCTGCTCGGCGCTCCCCGCCGTGTGCTAAACTTGCAGCGTATTTCTGCCGGTCGAGCACATGAGTGGGTTAAAAATTTTAAGCGCCGTTATTCTTGCGTCCATTTTCGGAAGCTGTGACGAGTTCTTTACTCGCGATGTCGTGTTCGGCGGGAACCTTCCCGGAACCACGCGCGGGGATGGTTCCGGCGGCGGTTCGGGGGGCGGAGGCTCTGACGCGCCGGCCGACGACGACGCCGACGGCCTGAGCAACGAGACGGAAATAAGCTTCGGCATCGACGCGCGTACCGCGGACTCCGATCACGACGGGTTCGACGACGGCCTCGAGTTTGTCGGCCGGCTCGGCGATCCGCTCAACTCCCGCCTCAGCCCGACACCATTCAACAGAGAGCGCACACTCGCTCCGAGCGAAGTACAAATCCTCGATATCGACGGCGACGGCGACGGTCTCGGTGATAACGTCGAGACCGGTCTCGGCACCGATCCCGACAGCGTCGACAGCGACGAAGATGGATACAACGACGGGCTCGAAGAGGTCGCCGGTTCTGATCCGCTGAGCGCGTCGAGCCGCCCGGTGCGCACCGCGGCGCCGGTTTCGGACGGCGGCGGAAATTCCGGCGTGGCTCCGGCAGACAGCGACGGCGACGGTCTTGCTGACGGCGTCGAGTCGCTGAACGCCGGCCGCGTCGACGCGAAAGACACCGACGGCGACGGCTACTCGGACGGAATCGAATTTCTGATGGGAAGTGAAGCTGCAAACGGAGCGAGTGTGCCGGATTTTTCGGCGTCTGTTCCCGCAGGCTTATTGTAATGTCGATATGGAGAAGGTCATGAAGCGAGCAATTGTTTTTTTGGTCCCGGCGGCCGCGCTGTTTGTTGCGGCATACGCCGTTGCGGAGACGACGGACTTCGGCGGTTTTAGCGAGCGCTTCAAAGGCGGCGGCGACAAAATCCCGCCGCGCTGCCAGATCGACCTCCCTACCGCGTCAACCGAACCGTTCTTCGTCAAATGGAATTGCACCGACGACAATGCCGCGCCGGAAGAAATTCGTTCCGAGCTCTGGGTATATCGAAACGGCGCGCCGGCGGGCGATCTCGTTGCGAACTTCCTCGGATTTCCGGCCTCGGTGCATATCGACGAGGGTATTCTCGGCGTAGCGAATTTCACGGACGGTCTGCCGGTCGGAATCAAGCTTCTCGCGCGCGATCGCGCCGGCATCACGACGATCAGCCCGCTCTTCACCGTGCGTGCGCAGGACAACAACGTCAGCACCTGCAGCCTCAGCATAAATAAGGAAGGTACCGAGGCCTCCGGCGGAACGACCGGAACGCCGTCCGAGAGCGTCGATGTCGGAAGCGCAAACGTCAACGTAACGCAGTCGAGCGCGAGCCAGGTAAGCGTTGCGGCAGCAGGGTCACTGCTTGCAAGCCCGTGCGAGATCGACTCCATCTGCCACGACGATTCGAGGCTGACCTTCACGAGCAATTTGACGATCTCCGGCACGTCGGCAAACGGCACGGTGTCGGTCACTCCGGGCAACCTCGTCGTTAATGTTACCGGAAGCGCGACCGTCGACGGCGTCATGCTCGAGACATTTAACGTCTCCGGCGAGACAACCATCGAAGGAAAGGACGCGACACTGAGCTTGAGCTGCGACAGGTAAGCGCGGAAAACCGCCTGATCCTCGTCATAACCGCAGAGCCTGCCAGGCGGCGAGAATGCCGCCCATGGACCCGGCAGAACAAAAGCAGGAGGCCCGCCCTGCGCCCCAAAAAGAGCCGGTAAACCTCCGGCGGCTTTATCCTATGGCCTATCGGTCGATACTTCGCCGAAGTATCTTCTGGATCATCGCCGTCGTGCTTCTCTCCATCATTTTCACGCTGCTCGATCAGTTGCGCCCCGCTACCGGCGAGATGGTCGAAAGTCTCTACTATTTTGTCACAACTGGAATCTATATCTTCGTCCTGCTGCTGCTTGCGTGCAAGCTCCTCTACGAGGTCATTTACTACCACGTCTACTACTACGGCACCGAGCTCGAGCACTTCGTGATCTCGAAAGGAATTTTCTACAAGACGCGCGGATCGTTCCCGCTTGCGCGGATGACCGACGTTTACCTCGAGCGCAATCCGATCGATCTTATTTTCATGTTGTATAATATCCGGGTGACGACGCCCTCGCCGATTATCGAATACGGCGCGATCGACGGGCTTTCTTGGAAGCGGGCGAGCGAGCTGCAGAACTATCTCCTCGCGCTCGTCAACACCACGGTTCCGCAAAGCGACGAGCAGCTGGCGAGCGAAGCTGTCCGCTCGGGGAAAGCTACCGAAGATCCTTCCATTCTCGGCCCGAACCCGGCGGATTCCGATCCGCCCCGGGCCAAAGCGCAAGTTCTCCCGGATGAGGAGAAAGCAAAGGCGGATGCGAAGAAACCCCCGACAAATAAAAGCAACATGGACGTTAAGGAAGTCAATTTATGAAAATATCAACACTGCTGATTCCTGCGCTGCTTTGCGCGGGGACGGCCATTGCGGACGACGACTGTCAGTCACCGCAACCGCACGAGGACTATCTCCAGCAGTTTGTGTCGCGATGAGCGACGAGAAATCGCCGTACACAGAGAAGCTTAACTTCTCGACTTCGGCAAGCTCCGCCGATCCTGGAATTTCCGCGCCCGAAAAGAAAAAGTCGAAGTAACTAGCGGCTCTTCGAACGTCCGGCATTGCCGGTCTTGCGGCGAATCGGCGTTGCAGCAGGCGTGTCAGTGTCCGGTCGGCCGCACTCCAGATTTTTGCGCGCTTGTGCTGCAAGCTTGCGGTAAATCCGGCGAAAAGTCTCCAGCTCGTCGTCGTCGAGCTCCTCAAGATCGAGAAGAGCATTGTGCGCGCCCTCAAGTCCGCGGATGATCTCATCAAGCTTAATTTGGAGCGCTACGGTGTCGCGCGTCTGAGTGTTCTGAATGAGGAACACCATCAGAAACGTTATGATCGTCGTTGCGGTGTTCACGACGAGCTGCCAAGTGTCGCTGAAGCCGAAGAGCGGACCGGTCGCCGCCCACACAACAATCAGTAAACAGGCAGTGACGAATGTCGCCGGCCGTCCGCACGCCCACGACGACCATTTTGCAAGCTGCGCAAATTGCCGGCTAAGGCTGACTCTTTCCATAAGAGAATGAGACAAGAAAATCGGGGCATACGCTATGATCCTGCTCATAAACATTCCGGGTTTCGGCAGCGTTATATGATAGAAAAACTCATGCGCAAAATTTCGGCGTTCCCCCTTTTGTTACTGATTTTTTTTGCCGGCTGCACCGTTCGTAAGGCGATCGAGGCTCCCGAGCCGACTTCGTTCATAACGAAACCGGAACGGCTCGTCTCGCCCGAGCACACTCCGTTTACCCTCGCCTGGCTGGCCGGCGGAATCGACGGCCGCCAATACGACGAGCTCGTCGTGCGCCCGGTACGAACCGACTTCATCAGCAAGGACGATTGGATACACAGCGCGAGCGCGTTTATTCGCGGTGAGGACGAATATCTCAAACGTGTTCACGAGCTCGGTGCGTATCTCCAGCAGCGGCTCGAGTCGACGCTTGCCGAGAAATCTGAGCCGGAAGTAAGCGTCATCACCGAAGAGCAGCATCAGCCCGCGCAGCGCGCGCTCGTTCTCGAGATTTCCATTGCGGAAGCTAATTTCGGCGATCCGGTCATCTATGGCGGAATGCTCGCGGTTCCGCTGCCGGCGGTGGCCAATCTATCGACCGCCGTGAAGTCGCCGTCGCTTGTGCTCGAGGCTCGGCTCGTCGATGCCGATACCGGCGAAATCGTCACCGAGCTCGTCGACCGCCGCTTCCCGAAAATAAAAATCATCGACGTAAACAGGCTCACGGTGATGAGCGCAGTACGCGAGATGTCCGACGAATTTGTCGACGACTTCGTTAAGGCGCTGTATCGCGAGCCCGACGAGGACATCGGGCGCGGACTGCCGTTTGCCCTTTTGCCTTGGTAGCGGCGCTTTAGCCGAGAATCTTGGAGGCGCTTCCCCACTTTCCGCCGAAGACGAAGTCGCGAAGCGGCTTTCTCGTTCGCGGATTCATGTCGCGTTCGCGCAACGCCTCCGGAATCTTGTCCATCTCCGCCTCGTATCCGAACGCCAGCGCCGTATGCGGCTGGACGCCTTCCGGCACGGAATAGGTCTGGCGGACTTTGTCGGCGACGATGCCGATCATCTGATGCACGGCGATACCGCGCGCGGTCGCTTCCATGCAGATATTTCCCGCGGCGAGCCCGAGGTCGTGCTGAGCGGCGGCGTTCGGCTTGCCGTTTTTCGTGAAATTAGTGCTGAAGCAGCCGATGGCGAGCGCGGAGACGTTTTTCGCCCAGGCTTGGTTGCCCTCGACGAGACACGAAAGCAGCTTGTCGAACTCCTGCTCCTCTTCCCTCGTCGCGAGGATGTACGTCCACGGTTGCTCGTTGTATGACGAGGCAGCCCAGCGAGCCGCCTCAAAAATCGAAACGAGATCCGCCTTCGAGACGGCCTTTGTTGAAAATGCGTACGGGCTCCAGCGAACGGCGATGAGCTCGTGGACGGGATGATCGGTTTTTGCGATTTTGATGTGATTCATGGCGGCTCCTGTTTTTAAAAGTCTCTATCCACTCGTTCGCTGAAAGTTATGACTCAGCTCACCCACCATACCCACGCAATCAGGACCGCCTGAAGCGGCAGTCTTCCCCAGCGCAGGAGGCTCGAGACCTCCGGATATACCTCGGGATGGGTGGCCATGTGAATATTTGCCGGAAAGACCGCAATCAGCAGGACAATAAGCCCGATGGCGGAGATGCGACGGAATCGCGGCACGAGGATCAGCGCGCCGAGAAGGATCTCACAAGCTCCGCTCAGGAAAATCAGCTCGCGGTGCAGCGGAAGATAATCCGGCATCAACGGGAGATACAGCTCCGGGTCCCTGAAATGATTCGCCCCGCCTACGACGAAGCCTGCCGCGAAAAGAATCCGGAAATATCTAACTACCTGGACTTTGCTCATCGCTCCCCGGACTTGATAAGGCGGTCCGCCTCGAAAAAAAAGAGGCCCGATTTCTCGGGCCCGGTGATTTGGGAATCCGCGCTAGAGCGCCTGCCGAAACTCGGCAAGGAGCTCTTGAACACCGTCGCAAAACAATTCGTGTGCTTCGCCTCCGAAGCCGAGCATCGTACTCTCAAGCGGATATAGCGGCCCGGTGATAACGAGATTATACACCGGTTCATCAAGGAGCTCGATACGCTGCCAGCACCTCGGGCTGAAAAGCCCGTATTCAGCGCCGGGGGTCATCGTCTGCTCGGCAAAGAGAAATCTCGGCGCATTCGGACCGTCCCACTCGTCCGTCCACATCGTGAAGCTGCCCCGCAGGACGCGCTGAACGAATGGAAATCGGTAGCGCCGAAACATCATCCTGCCGCGATCGACGTATTTCGTAAGAAGCAGGTAGCCGTTTCCGCTTGAAAAGCGGATCGGCCGGAAGGCGGCCTCGAGTCTGACAAGAGCGTCGAGCCGAAGCCCGCACCAGCCCTTAGTCTCTTCGAGAATGACCCCGAGATTTTGATGCTCGCGTGCAATCGCCGCACGCAACGTTTGCTCGACGGTAAAGACCATGGTGTGACTCCCACCTGAGGAAAAACCTTCGTCGAATGGGAGCAGTCTAGCGTTTGTAAGAAAGGAGATCCAGCGGCCGTTTATGCGATCCGGCGCACCCAGACGACCCAGTCGTCGATGCTCGGCTTGATGATCGACTGGGTCGAGTCGCCGCCTGCGACTTGTATCACCGTCGAATCGAAGATCCCCGCGCGGGGGCTCCAGAAGCGGATCTCGTAAGTTCCAAAGGCGTTCCCGAGATTTACCGTGAGATGCTCGGTCCCCGCTCCGCCCTGTGAATAGACGACGTATTGCGCGCCCGGCTTCGTCAGGCAGATATCGGTCGAGGCGCAGTTCGGATCGGGATACATCTCGCCGAGCGGGAGGCTGTTCTCGTTCAAGAATCTTGCTGCGTAGGACATGAGCGGGAAAATCGGATCGATCACGCTCGGGTTGAATTTCCAGCTCGAGTCATTCGGCATGTAAAAACCGGAGCCGCCGAGGAGCGTGCCCCACATGAGCCGCATCAGCGCGTTTCGAACGGAAGAGCTGCCGCGGTACTCGGGAACCGGCTCGTCGAAGATAATCGGGCGCGCGAGCGGATTTCCGCCGAAGAAGCGGTCGGCGTAATGCTCGAATGCGTCGAACGCGCTCGTGCTCGAGCTCCAATTCGGCTGGTGAAGCGTGATCGCGTCGGTGTTTGCCTCTTGGCGGAAGTCCTGCCCGGAGATGTGGTCGTCGTTTACGAGAAGCGGAAGATCGGTCCGGTCGCGGAAGAAATCGAGGAAGTGGACCTGAAACGGCCGGAGCTTCGTCTGGTCGTACCATTCGCCTTCGTTGAACATCTCGTACATGACGTTCGGAAAGTCTGCCGTGGCGCGAATGAGGCGGTCGGAGAAGCGCTCGAGGAGGAACTGATGGCGCTGCGTCAGATTCCACGACGGACTGAGAGTGGCAGGAAGCTCGTTGTTGTAATCCGCGAGGTTGACATAGTCGCGATTCGAGAACAGTGTCCCGCCGTTTGCCGCGTTAAACGGATGCCCGGTGAAGCGGTCCTTCGTCCAGCCGTCGTGAACGGTGATGAGGACGATAATGTCCCGCTCGTTCGCGGCCTTCACAAGCTGGCGGAGTGCGGTGAAATAGTTCTCGTCGAAGGCGGCGCGCAGGAACTGATCGACCATCGTGAAGCGATACGGCGGGACCGCGCTGTGACTAAACTCCGGCCAGGGCCAGCGGCGCGGCGCGTGATAGCCGATACGCGAGTCCTGCTGCTGGTTGACGATCGCGATGTAGGACCAGATCATGAGCGAGTTGATCCCCTGCGCCTGCAGGTTGTCGAGATACGCCGTGGTGTTGAAGTCCGAGCCGAGCTCCATCCAGGCCTGCGCGACGGAATCGCCGAGGAGGGCAATCGGCTTGCCGCGAAACTCGAGGTAGTGTCCTGCGTTTGCGACCTTTACCACTCCCCTCTGCTGCGGTGTCGAGGTCACTATCCGCGCCGGCAGGTTAAAGATCGTGCCGATGCCGCCGCGAGAGTCGGGAAAAACGCGCAGAAGCTCTGCGGTCATCGCGGCCGATGCTGTTTGCGAGTAGCTCAACACCTGTCCGGTAAAGTTCGCACCGGTGGCTTCGTGGAGGCCGAGATCGACGCCGCCGGACGCGATGAGAAACTTCGTGTAGCGCCGGATGTTCGTCCCCGCGCTGTCGTAAAACACGGAATTGAGCGTGCTCGAAGCCTCGCTCGTTCGAGATATTTGTTCCAGTTTGCCGTGCCGAGATAGGTATTAATCAGAAACGAGAGCCGATCCCCTTCGAGCGCCCGGTCCGACTGCGCCTGCGAAACGTAGGCCCATTCGATCAGCGGGCCGAGTGACGCGCGCTGGCCGTAGTATGCGCTTTGCACGAGCAGATCGCCGCTCGTGCAGCGCACCTCGAAGGTTCCGACCCTTCGATCGCCGAGCGCGCCGTTGATGTAGACGTGTTTCTGCGATCGTGGCGCGAGTGTGAGTCCCTGTTGAAGTTTCAACTGACCGGCGGCGTCCCGAATTTCGATTACGACCGGAAGCGGAGTGTCGCCGGTGTTCGCGACCTCGCCCCAGTTGATTGCCGGATCCATGGTGCTGGCCGGAACTGCGCCGTCGTTGCAGGTTCCCCTGCGCGCAAAGACCGGGAAGGCGAACTTGGGCCGGCCGGTGTCTTCAAATCCGTAGCGTGTGATGAACGCGCCGTATTTTGCGGTGTTGTCCGCCGGCACGATGCGATACGTCCCGAGCGTTTGTCCCTGCGGATGTCCGAGACCGAAATCGCGCCGCTCACCGGGCTGGAGATCACCGATAAAAAAGCTCGCGCCGCCGTCTTGCGAACCGTCTTCCCGAAAAACCTGGACGCTTGCTGAAAATACTCCCGGTCCGGGATTGAACACGCTCAGCCAGTTCTGCACCGGCGAGGCCCCGCCCTGCGGGTTCATCGAGTTGAAGATACCTGCTGTCGTTCCCCGGCTCGCGTTTCGGATCGGAAGAGCAAACGCGTAGTCGACCGCGCGCGTCGCGGCGCCTTGCGGAAAACGATAGATGACCGTCGCGCAATTGAGCGGGCTGTCGGATTGAAACGTGTGCGAGGCGTGCTCGAGAAGAATCGTTCCGTACGCGTCTTCCGGAGCGAAGGCGTTGAGCGCAACATGCGCCGTAGCGTACGGCCCGAGGGTGACGGGCTGCGACGCCAGGACCGCGCCCGAGTTTGCCCGGACGGTGAGGACGAAGTCATAGGCGACGTCGCCGGTGTTTGCGCACTCGAGTATGTTGAGCTGGCGAAGATAGGTGTTCCAGACGCCGGTTGCCGGAAGCTCGACAACCTCCGCGCGCGCGGGTAGCGCTGCAAAAACCGCAAAAACCAGCAAGAACCGCAATTTTGTCATTCGAAAAGCGCCCGCAAGAAAATCTGAGGTTTAGATGCAGACCGTACCAATATGATACCGCAGATCTGGGGGGTCTTGAACACGGTGATTTTTCGCACCACCGAATGATCAACTTAAAAGGTCGAGCGCCGTGCGAGGGAGGGTGTTGGCCTGGGCAAGGACCGCCGTTGCGGCCTGTTGGAGAATCTTCGTCGAAACGAGGCTTGCTGCCTCCTCAGCGACGTCAGCATCGACGATCCGGCTGGCGGCCTCCGCGAAATTGGCGCTCGATTGCTGAATGACGTTCAAGGCGTAACCGTACCGGCTTTGGAGCGCGCCGACCGTCCCGCGCTGCTTATTGATGTTGTTAAGAGCCGTCGTGAACTGGCCCATGGCCTGGAGCGACTCGTAGCGTGTTTTCAAGGAAAATGCGAGGAGCGGGCCGGTTCCGGAGTGCGAGCTCCCGGTAAGTATTTGGAAAAAGTTCCCGGATTGCGATGCGACAAACAAATCAAGCACGCCGTCGTTGTTGAAGTCGGCGACGGGAGAACCGGGAACCGTTCCGGAGTTGGTGATCGTCTGCCCGATTCGCCAGGTACCGTTACCGTTTCCAAGAAATATGCTCACCGAACCGGCATTGAGGTTCCCAACGCTGATGTCCGTAATTCCATCGCCGTTGAAATCACCGAGCTCGGGCTGTTTCGGCCCGTCTCCGGTGTTGATCACGGAGCGGGCTTTGAACGTGCCATCCCCATTGCCGTAGAGCAGGCTAAGCGTGTCGTCGAGCTCGTCTCCGGTAAGAATGTCCAGAAAGCCGTCGTTGTTGAAATCGGACGTAGAAAATGCAGCGCCCAGGCCGGTCCGATATGTTTGTGAAGTGCGGAACGTCCCGTCCCCGTTTCCGAGTGAAACCGATATTACTCCGTCAGCCAAGCTGATAATCGACAGGTCGGCGATGCCGTCGTTGTTCAGATCATCGGTTTGAACCTCCCACGGGTTGCTTATCTGCGTCAGAGTCTGCGTCACGCGAAACGTTCCGTTGCCGTTTGAGAGCATCACTGCGACGACGTTCGAGGCTCCATCGGCAACGATATCGCTCAGCCCGTCACCGTTTAGATCCCCTACTCCGGGAATGTGTGTGGAAGCCGGTGCGCCGACGCTTGTCGCAACTTTAAACGTTCCATCGCCGTTACCCAGCCGGACGGAAAGTGCACCGTCGGTCAGACTCGAGGACACGACGTCCACCATACCGTCGCCGTTGAAGTCGCTAAACGTCGCGTGGAAAGGCTGGGTGTTTGCGGTGTAGCTCACCGGCGCCTTGAACGTCGCATCTCCGTTGCCGAGATAGATCATCGTCGCCCCCGCGGTCCGGACGTTTATGGCAAGATCGAGATTGCCGTCGGCGTTCAAATCTGCAATTTCGGCGTACGTCGGTTGCGCGAGCGTCGTATACGTGGTGAAAGCTGCGAAAGTGCCGTCTCCAATGGCGCCGCCGACGTCCGCCGCGAGACTTCCGCTCGTCCCGTAACCTGCTTGGATTGAGTTTCCGGGATTCGTGCCGTTGAGGAGATTGAGGTTGTTAAACGAGGTTGTCTGCGCGATGCGGGTGTATTCCTTCGAGAGCGCCTGTGCCTCTGCGTCGAGTGCGCGACGCTGATTGGAGGCGAGCGTGCCGTTTGCCGACTGGGACGCGAGCTCGCGCAGGCGAACAACGATATTCGACAATTCGTTGAGCGATCCTTCAGCGATGTTGAGCAGGCTAATCCCGTCGTTGATGTTTCGCGTGCCTTGATTAAAGACACGGGTGTCGACATTGAGACCGGAGGCAATGGCGAGCCCGGCCGAGTCGTCGGACGGCGTGTTGATGCGCAGCCCCGATGAGAGCCGCTGAAAGGTCTTCTGCAGGCGCGCGGTGCTCTGTGACAGGCGGCGCTGCGCCTGAACCGAAGCAATGTTGGAAAGAATCGTTAACGCCACGTTCCCAGTCCTTGGTGCGGTCCGAACAAATCCTTTAAAACCGCAAAGATAGCGATAGAAAAGTCGACAACAACGGTTGAGAGTTTGAGAATCTGGGGCGCAGACTTAGACGAATTATTTCGCGAGGTTAGGCCTGCGGGCGATTAAAATAACCCCAAGCAGCGCCAGTCCGAGGCTCATAACCTGGGCCTGAGTGAAGGGCGGCAGGACAACCGGCTCGATGCGAACATATTCCACGATGAAGCGCTCCGCCGCCATCAGCACGAAATAGAGCCCGAACAGCCGCCCCTTTCCGGCAAGCGCCGCGCGCACCCGCTTTGAACGCAGCACGAACACGACCGCAAGCGCGAGCAGAGTCTCGTACACCGGCGCGGGGTGAACGGCGGAGCCCGGCGGCGTGGGCACGACTCCGAGCGGATACTCCATCGCCCACGGTAAATTGGTGGGCTTGCCGTAGTCGCCGTCGCCGGAAAGCTGGCAGCCGATGCGGCCGATTGCGTAGCCGAGCGCAAGAGCCGCTCCGCATCGGTCGCCCATGCTGAGAAAATCCTCGCCTACTCTTCGAAGAAGAATCCAAACGGCGAGCGCGCCGCCGACGAGACCCCAGTGAAAAACGAAACCGGACTCGCCGAAGATCGTTTTAAGCGGATGAGTCGAGAGCTCCGACGGGAAGCTGATCAGATACCCTGCGCGCGCGCCGATGATCCCGCCGATTGCCGCCCAGGTGATCATCCGTTCGGCGAGCCCGGTGTTCTTACCGGCCTCCTCGAGCTCGATGAAAAGCAGGCGCCAGGCCGCCACGAACGCGAGCACCATCATCAGCCCGAAGCTGTGAATCGGTATAGGACCGAGGTGAAACAAAGTCGGGATCATGAATCAGCGGCCAAGACGTCCGCTACCGCCTTGAGGAAGTTCTGCGAGTCCCAGGCGCGGTCGCCGACAACACGCACGTCCGTCGAGCTTTCGAGCGGATCGTTGAATTTCAAGAACTGACCTTTCTTGCCGATGAAAAACGTCTCGGGGAAACCGGAGAGCTCGTACACCGGAGGAAGTGCGAGCTCGGTGTCGCGAAGAATCGTGAACGTGATGCCGTTGTCCTTGATGAACTTCTCGACATCGGCCTGGCTCTCGGCGGGATCGACGTTGACGGCGACAATCTCGAAGCCCTTGTCCTTGTAAGTTTTGTAGAGCCGCTCGAGGGACGCCATCTCGGCGACGCAAGGAACGCACCACGTGGCCCAGAAATTAAGCAGCACCGTCTTTCCCTCAAAATCTTTCAGCGAGCGCTTCTTGCCGGTGAGATCCGGATACTCAAACGCAGGAGCGGGAGTGTTCGGGGCAAACTTGCCGCCGGGCTGGGCGGCGGCGCTTGTGGCGGCGGCGCTTTTCGTCTCCGATTTGTTGCACGCGATAATCTGCGGAACGAGAAAAAGCAGAGCGAATATCATCCGTTTCATGGCCCTCCTTTAACCACGGCGCACTTGCCAAGCCAATATCCAAAGTCAATAATGCGCGCTAATGCGCTTTATCTCCGCGATTTTGGTCGGGCTCTTCCGGCTCTTCAAGACAATTCTCCGTCTTTTTCCCCTGGGAACTCCTCCGGCGCTCGGGCGCTTTCTTGGAAGAATCATCGGACGGCTTTTTCCGCGCGATCGAAGTATCGCGAAAACGCACATCGATTACGTCCGCGCGTACCTCTCGAAAAACGGCGCGGCGAAATCTTTTCCGGATTCGGAGCGGCTTGTCGACGCCGTGTTTGCGCACGCCGGCGAATCGGTCGGCGAAGTTATGATCATCGATCGACTTCTCGCGCGAGACAAATCGGCGAGCGGATTCCGCTACGTCGACAGCACCGGGCAGGAAATTGTCCGCGAGATGCTCGACGCCGGGCGCGGAGGTGTAGCGTTAAGCGGACATCTCGGCTGCTTCGAGCTGCTGGCCGCGTTTCATGCCGCATACGGAGCGCCGATCAGCGTCATCGGAAGAGACCCGAACTACGAATCGCTCGGTATTCTCCTGCGCGACCTTCGAGCATCTTATGGCGTCGAGACGGTTTGGCGTGATGACCCCGCGACGGCGCGAAAGCTCATCGGCGCCCTCAAGACCGGGCGTGTCGTCGCCGTGCTGATCGACCAGGATACTGCGCTAGAAAATTCGTTCTCCCCCTTTTTCGGCATCGATGCCGCCTATCCCGTCGGCCCTATGCGGCTCGCGATCAAGCAGCGACTACCGATAATCTCCACGTTTATTGCGCGTGAAAAAAGCCTGCAGCATCATGTCTTCACTCGGCGCATCGATTATGACCCCGACGATCCGCAGGCGATTGAAAAAATTCTGGCCGCATTCGGCGCCCATCTCGAGGAGCTGATAATTCGGTTCCCGGAGCAGTGGCTTTGGTGGCATAGAAGATGGAGAAGGCGGCCGGGGGTCAATTATAAAGAGCATCCCGACCAGCTGCCCTCGACGGAAAACTATTTGCGCTGGATTTCAGCGCAGTCTGCTTAAAATGCGACGACTACTTCTTCTTGCCTTCGTTACCGCGGGTTGTTTCGTAAGCAGCCCCTCGCATCTCATGCGCGCAGAGAGCTTTCGCAAAGACGGCAAGTTCGATCAGGCAATTACGGAATATCAGGCGTATATCGACGAGCGGCTGAAGAGAAAGGACTTTCCGCCGGACCAGAGCCCGTACTTTTACTATCTTTTAATCGGCGACTCGTATGTCGGGCTCGGCCGGCCCGACGACGCGGAAAAAGCGTATCTTACCGCGCTCGACAACGGCACGGAGCAATCGCTGGTCGCCGGAAAGATGCGCGCCCTCGCTGACTGGTTCGAGACCCGCGGCGAATACGAGACGGCGATCGAGCTCCTTCAGCGCCATCACAATCTTGATCCACTGCTTTATAACATCGAGATTGATCAACTCCATAAAAAGTTGATCGAGGCGGAAGATAAAAAAGAAAAGAAAGAATCTGCTCCGAACGAGCCGCTGTTTTAGGTCCAGATTTAAATAAGAAGAGTTTGGGGATTGATGTTCGGCACAATCCGCCACAAAGCACAAATCCTTCAATAAGTTCCTCTTGGCAGCTTAACGGAGAAAAAAAACAGCAACGCCGATGCGGGTGCACCGGCGTTGCGTTGTTCATCGTGTCACGCGTTCGGACACAAGCTATCGATCGAGTAGCTTGTGACCAAGCAACGCTTCACTACGCAGCAGCGGGGACTTCTCGCTTCGCGATTGTCACGGACTCCTTCGCGGCCTCGCCGGTGACGATGCACTGCGAAGCCTTCTCCTGACCCATCTTGCGGGCCGCGTTGATGGCTTCGGGGCTGCCGAGGCCGAACGGATGCCACGCGGTCGCAGCCATCTTCGCCGAAAACGCGGCGTCCTGCTTGCCGCTCCAGGCGTCGCAGCAAGAGTCGAAGGCGCTCCGATAGAGGGCCGCCCACAACGCGACGTTCGGCTTGCCGGGTTCGTCCGTGAAATTCGACGGGTCGATATAGACCTGAACTTCGCAGAGCCAGACGTTGCGCTCGTCTTCGGACAGGCCCATGGCTTCGGCGAAGTCGTGCACCGCCCAAGCCGTCGCTTCCTGCCCGATCGTCCACATCTGCATCGCCTGTTCGCCTTTGTTCATCGTCACCGTCGGAATGATGATGGTCTTCGGATGACACATCACGCCCGGCGTGAACTCGGCGACCAGTTGGGTCTGCCCTTTCGAGAAATTGCTCAAGCGGTTGAGCCACGAAAGCGCGGACGGTCCGGGTGCTCCAGTCGCTTGGTCGGTGTCGTCGTATTTGAACAACGCCGTTGCGTGACCGAGATTGTGGAGCGGGTTTTTCGCATCGCCGAAGCTTGCCAATTGGCTCGCCTCGAATTTGCGAGTCGGGTCCAAGGCCAGACTGTCTGCGATCTTGACGCGTTTACGACTCATGTGGGCCTCCTTTTGGGAGAGAGAGAAGAGCAGCAAACTGAGTTAGATTTACTGCCCGGGAAGTTCGCTAAACGGCACAGTGCCGCGTAGCTGCCAAAAACCTTGCACCTACGCCGGTGCAAAAAGAGAGATCTGCAGTGGCTTCTGAGCACGAAGGTTGCTCGGAGTGCCACTGAATCTGGACAACTCGACTACCGTTATTATCGTACGCAAAGAGACGACGGCTGGGGCGCCCGCAAAAAGGAAGGAAGGCTGCGTAACGTCAAAAGAGCGATTTAATGCCGCACTCTTTTCCTCCGCTAATTATAAAAAGTCAATTCGCGAAGCCACGGAACGACAACCGCAAGACTTCCGCCTAATTTAGTGCGTCTATCGATTGAATGTGTTAAAACCCCCGCCACTCAGGATCTTTCTTCGTAACGTTTACGGGAAAGGGAAGACCATGGTTCTACCTTGTCTCGATCTCGCGCTCGAGCGCGGAATCGGCGAGGATCTAGGTTCGGTGCGCCGCAATCCGGCGTTCACTGCACTTCTTGCCGAAGAAGAACGGCAGTTCCGGCGAAGAGATCGGAAACATCTCGAGCGGATGATCGCTGCTCGCGATCCAATCGACGTGAATTACTTCCTCAATACGGCAACGGCCGGTGACGCGTTCATTTCGCTGAAACGGCTGCCGGAATTTCAACCGGATTTCGAGGAGCGCGCACTCCTACGCTATCTCGGGCGAAGACTCTGCGATGTCGCAGCAGCAACGCTGCCGCCCGCCTGCCTTCGGCTTGCGGAAAAAATGAAACGCAAACATTCGCTCGCACGTCGTCTCGAGATCTGCCGCGAGCTGCTCAAGCAGTTGAAGTATCGCGGCCCGTCCCGGGACATGCGCGAGCAGATGGCCTCGCAAAAGTCGGAGTCCGTTTTGCCGCTCGAATATGGCAAAGGCGCGGATTACAATTGCCTCGGATTGTTTCAACGGCTTGCCGGCTGGGCACGTCGCGCGGACCTTCGTGTCCGAGTCGCGATCCCGCTTCGTTCGAGTGAGCTCGTTTGGCTGTATCGCCGGGCCTGCTTCTTTCAAAAGCTCGTAAACGTGCTTTCGGAGCTTCCGGGCCCCGCGAATCACGAGGCGGCCTACAGCTACCGGCGATGGATCGAGTCCTGGAACGATCTCTTCTCGCTGCCGAGCTGGATGCATTTCGCCGTTCTCCTCGAGCTCGTCCCCGGCGTGTGGGTGCTCGTTGATCCGTACTCGCGTCAGCTCGGAATCTATCCGCAAGATCGAGACCTCGAGCGAAAGATGAATCTTCTTACCGCCTGCGGTCCCGCATTTCCCGGCCTCAAGCTCATTCACAACTGCGGCTCGGCGTTGAGCGCCTTAGACGGCCTCGTCGGGCGCTACCAGGGCGCTGCAGCGGAAGTTCGGAAATTCGCCGAGCTTTTACTGAGCGGCGCTGCCGACAACGGCCGATTGATGTTTCAAATCTCTGAAGAAATGCTCGCGCTCCAGGAAAAGGTCGACGGCAAGCCGCTTGCGAAATTGTCCGGGAGCATGTGCAACCCCGAGCATTTGATTATGCGCAAGCAATCGGCGCTCGACGGCCTGATTCACCGGCGTGCTCTCAACCGGAGAAACGCCGCCTGTACCTCGGCGGAAGAGTATCCCGCATATTTCGCCCGGCTTGCCGATACGGCAATGTGGGACGAATATGCCGCCCTTCGGCAGAGCGATCTCGTTCACCCTACGATCGAGATCGGCGACGCCGAATTTACCGCCGCGACGGCCACCATCGGACACCTCGCCTACTGTGAGGGTCGCGCCGATGCAGCGAAGCAAGTCCTGGTGAACCACTGCGGTTCGCAGTATCACCTCCTTTACTTCACCGGCTCACTTCTCGAGCCGGATAACGAAAGGCAGAGACCGCGGCTGCTTCGTGCCCGCGGGTATCTCGAAGCTTATCCGATGAAGCTTCGAAACACGCACAGGTTTCTCAAACAACTTCAGTCCCTCTCAACGTGAAAGGATCTTCGGATGAGGAATTTTCTCGGTAGATTTTTGAGCTCGGGAAAGACGCAGCCGCCCGCTGCGCCGGCTCAACCGCCGCCGCAGGAATCGCAAGATCCGCCGGTGACGCTCGAGGCGGTCCCGGAAAAGCCGCCGCTCGGTCAAGCGTCTCCGCTCGGCAGCGGCGCGGCACCGGCACGAATGCCGGAGACCGGCTTACGCCGGCAAAAGTAAAGTGCAGGCAAACTTCGTCCCTGGCCCGGAAACTTCGTTTTCCGGGCCGGGACAATTTTTAAGGTTTCGTCTTCCCGCCTGAGATCCAGCTGTTAGTACAGCGGCGCCTCTTTCTTTTTCGCCTTAGCGGTCTTCTTGCCCTTTGCGGGCTTTTCCTCGGCTACCGCGGGCGCGGCCTTTGCCGGATCATAGAATTTCATCGCATATGGCAGCGCTTCTTCGAGCGCTTTTTGGCGGTCCGATTCGGCGGGGTGCGTACTGAAAAATGCTCCCGCGGACGAGGACGTCGAGCCGAAGACTTCTTCCGAGCGCTTCCAAAACTCGGGCGCAATCCGCGGGTCGTAACCCGCCTTGGCCATAATCAAGAGTCCGAGGTGGTCGGCCTCGTATTCCTGCGTGCGGCTGAACGAGCCGACGAACGCGCCGTAGCCGATTAGGCCCGTCGAGGTCTCCGTTACGCTTCCGGCAAGATCCGACGCGCCGCCGTAGCCTGCGGCCGAGGTCGCAACGCTTGCGACTGCTCCGAGGATTGACGCCCCGATGCTGACCGATTCGGCGCGGCTCTTCTCTTCTTCCGCGTCCTTGTAGTGCTTCGCAAGAATGTGTCCCATCTCGTGGCCGAGAACGACCGAGAGCTCGGCGTCTGATTTTACTTTGCGAAGCAGCGCGACGTAGACGACTACCGATGCGCCGTTAAACGCCGCGGCGTTGACCTCTTCGCCGGCGTCGACAAGGTGCACCGGAAAGGTCTTTGGCGGATATCCGGCGGCGACCCCGAGCCGGTCGACGAGCGCCGTGATGCGGCGAAGCTCCGGACCGCTCTTGATCTCGCCGTAGTTGCTCTCCGAGACGTAGGCGTTCACGGCATACTCGGCTTGGGACTTCAGCTCGACCTCGGGAAGGGTGGCTGCGGGCATCTCGCCGGGCTTGATGCGCAGTTGGGGCGAGCAAGCCGAGCAGAGGGTGGCGAGCGTAAGAATCGCCAAAAATCGGAGCTTCATAAGTTTCTCCCGTAGATTCAAGGGCTTAGTTCTAAATCTAGCCTCGGAGCCGAAACTGATCAATTTGGGTCTCAGCGAGGTCCATGAGTTATGTCGGGTGGTTTCGGTATACCCTTGAGATTTATAGGAAAAACCGGGGCTGGATAGGCGTTTTAAGTAATTCTCCTAGGCCCAAATGCGAGCAAGCCCGTAGAAAAACCCCTGATCTCCTGATTCGCAATCAGTTGGAATCGGACGAGAATGGTTTTTAGAAGCAATGAACATAATCAAACGGATTATGGGATAGCTCAACTAACAGAAACCACGTGTCCTAGTCGTTCTTTAAAGTTTTTAGCGGTTTTAATGGAGGTAACAATGGATAAGAATAAAAACGCCCCGCTGCTGCTTACCGTTCGCGAAGTATCGAAGCTTCTCCGCGTCCAGCGGCCGAAGGTATACGAATTAATCAAGGATGGCGCGATTGATGGGTTCAAGTTGGGTGCCGACTGGCGCATTCGTCGGGACTCGGTGGAAAATCTCATCGGCCCTATTCCCGAAGACTTCTTCGCGGGCAAAGGCGGCCAGATGGAAGAAGACGCTGAAGCAGCTCACGCTCAGTAAAACTTCGGGGCCTGCCTCTTAAGCCTTCTTGAGGCAGGCCCGCCCTCGGGCAAAACTAAAACAATCTAAGATTGACACCTACCGCGAGGAGTCCGGGGTCCAGCTCCGTTTGCCTCGCGCGCGGCGACGCGCCCTTCGATGGGGCTCCCGCCCGGTCCTCGCGGTGAGTACGCTCTTACGCCGTTGGTGCCGGCGGGGGCGGTGGCGGGGGCGGCGCACTTGCCGTGACTCCGCCCGACGCGATCTTCTTGTCGCCTCGCTTTTTCGCTCCCCAGATCATCGCTCCGCAGACCACGAGCAGCGTTACTGCCGCAATTGGCCGCACGAAGATCCAGGCGACTGCAATCGTTACCAGCGACAGCACCGATGCGAGGACGAACGCCGCAAGTCCGACCCCGAGTCCGACGACGCTGCCGAAGATCGGAATCGCGTTGGCTACCGTCGTGAGGGGCCCGAGCATCAGACAAAGCCCGAGGAACATGCAGAACCAGCCGACGGCCCGGAGAATCCAGGTCATCGTCGCGTTTCGATCAAGCGCCTTTGTGAAGACGTAGTTTGCGTCGTGCAGGCCCGGCTCGAGAAGCTCGATCGTGTTGCCGGCCTTGGTCTGATACGGGCCGAAGGTCGATTTTGCCTGGCGGGCGACAACGCTGACGTTTTGCGGCGGGAGCAGCGAAAACACGACCCGCACGTCGCCGATTTCCGGAATGCTCGCATTGCGGCCGTAATAAAGCCCGCCGCCGCCAAGCTTCACTTCTTTCCCTTCGACCTCAGGCGCCGCGTCGAGCGCGTCCTGGTTAAGCGGCATGCCTGAGTACTCCGTAATCTGATCGATCAGGCCTTGGGAGAGCATGTGGACCCCGAGCATCACCTCTTGGGCCTGCTGAGTGGCCGAATGAAACGGCATGGTTTTGGGGTTTTGATGCCCTTCCTGGATTCGGAACCCACTGGAGGAGATCTCCTTTTCGGACCACTTCTTCTCGTATTTGTAGGTTGTCTTTTTGTTGCCGTTTCTGTCTTCGTCAGTATCTTTGTCTTCTTCCCACTGATACATCTCGACGGTCCGCTTAAGCTTGATGCCTACGTGCGAAACTCCGAACTCGGGGTCCTCGAGCTCCTCGTCGGTGGTCGCCTTGCCGGATGTGAAAACGAGCATGCCCTCGGTCTGGGGGCTCTCTTTGGCGGCGTCGATGCTAACCACAACCTTCTTACCCTCTTCGAGCGAATTGGCTTCCTTGACGGAGCGGCCTTCGTTCCAGGCGAGGAGCGGGAAGGAGGCGATAAACATTATCCCCCCGACAATCATTCCTTTAATCGAGTTTCCGACGCGGCGGCCGAAACCGGTGTGGCTATATTCGGTAAATGTATCGGGCATAAGGTAGCTCCTCCGAAGGAAACGGATCGGCAACTAACGCCCGAAGCATAAGGAGAAGAGTGAACGAGGACAAGCCTATAAAAGGCTTACGCTTTTTTAACCCAGTTACTTTTTTAACTGAGTCTTGGTCGGCTTAATCTTCGTTTTGGACTGTGCGGCGGCTTCTGCCTTTTGCGACTCGGTTCTTACGGTGACGAGGAAGCTGGCTGCCGAAACTGTCGACCATTTGCTGGATTTCATAACCTTTGCTCCTGAACCATACCCATCCATTGATCCGCCGCCTCCGCCCCTTCACTTCAGAATATATAATTATTGGATGCGTTTCGCGACGGCTATGTAGCACTATTAGATCGAACTGGCCATGCTACCCATTCAAAAAATTTTCGTTATCGGAGGATCTCTCATGCTGCTCGCGGCGGCGTGCTCCGATCCGAAAGTGCCCGGCGGGCGAATCACGATTAGAAACGACGTTCTCGACAAGACCTACAACACTTTCACAGTCGACGAGGTGATGGCGGGCGGCGGCTCGGCCGGTTTCAGGCGCACCTTGGCCCCCGGGGAGCAGGTGACCCTCCCCCAAAAAAACGTCACCTCGTTCCGAGTGACCCGCCGCTACGAGGACTTCTCACGTGTGTATGTGGTCGATTGCCCCGAAGGCATGGACCGGGCAGTGATGATGAAGCTGATCGACATCCATTCGAACCGCCTCGGGGGCGGCTGCGTTCTGGCTAAGCGCGGGGAGACGCGCGGCGGGTCGACGAGGTGGGAGAAGAACCCGTAGCCGGGCGAATAGTGCCGTCGGCACGAAGGAAGAGGCAGTGCGGCGATCCGAAGACACGCCGCACTGCAATTGACCTGCTTTATCCGTCCAGGGGATCTCCATGAGCCTCCAGCTCGTTCCAACGAATCCCTCGTTCCCTTTTGGGCTCTTCGAGATTGTCCTCGAGCTCATCGAGCGCCTCAGCCGGCTGATTTTTGACCTCGAGCAGCAACCGCAAACAGACCAAAGCCTCGGCGACAAGACGGCAATAGGCGTCGTCGATTCGGTCCGGAATTTCGGCTACCGCCTGAAAAGCCGCGGTGAACGCCTCCGCTTCGTTTTGAGGCTCGGCCTCGTCATCGATGCCCTCAAGCTCACGCTCGAGCTCGTCGAGCACTCCTTCTTCCGGATAGTCCTCGTCGGGGTCGCCCGAGAAATCGGGCAACTTTGCTCGATTTCGGGCCGGCGTTTCGACTTCGTCGTCCGGCGAATCGAGTGTGCTCGAAATACGCTCCATTCCGGCAAGCAACACTTGGATCGATCGCTTACGCGCCTTTGCTCTCAGCTCTACCAGCCGTCCGGTGAGCCTTTCGATTTGTTCATTGCTCATTCCTATTTCCTTTTCTTAGTTCGAGAAATCCTTTTCAAAACGCACCTCTCCTTCGCACCGCGCGACATCCGAAAGGCTGAGAGCCTGGCGAAAGTCGTGCAGTGATTGTCGGTTGCCCGTATTGGGAATGAAATGAGCGCCGCGGGAAAGCCTAGTTTAATTCTATTTGGGCGGCGATTCAACCGTCGGTCCGGCCTTCACGGCACCTCGCGCAAATTCATCGGCGCTGCGGGCGGCATGTTGAAGATGTCCGGAGCGATCGGTACGGCGGCAAGCTCAGCCGGGGTGATCGTATCGACATAGCCGCCGACTTCGGGAGCAAGGAGGTTATCGGCCCGGCGGGCGACGGCACCGCCGAACGCTTTGCCGAAGCTTGCCCAGAGCTGCGTATTGGTCAGCCCCGCCTGGGGAGATCCGACGCCGACGTTTCCGCCGGTGCCCGGATCGTATCCCGTAACGGGCACGACGAACGACGGATTTTGTTGGGTGTAATAGATGCGGTAATTGCGGCCCCCCGGCTGCCCGATATCCGTCATGTAGTCCTTCACGTAGATCTCGTTTCGCTGCATGAGGTTCGAGTTCGTCCCGATATTGTAGCTCATCGCGATCGAGACTTGATTCTGAATGCCGTATGAGGCGGGCAAGTTGCGAAATACGTTGTTGTCGAGAAAGACCACGCGCGGGGGCAATGCGGTGCCGCCCCCGGTAACGCCCCAGGGAGACGGCACGATGACGTTTGCGGTGTTTCGAAAGTAGCTATTGCGGATGATAGTGGTTGCCGGAGCGTTGCCGTAGATGTCGCTCGTATCTCCGCCCTTGACCGGGATGACGAGTCCGCGGATGTTTTCAATCCGCGCTTGATCGAAGACGACATTTCGCGAGATGTAGTCGCCAAAGTGCAGCTGCGGAAACTCATGGACGTTCCGAATTACGTCCGCGTCGCCGATTTGGATCCAGCGGTTGAAATAGGTCTTGTTCGAGCCGTAGCCGTAAAGGCCGTAGCGGCTGTTGTTCCATACTGTCATGTCTTCGAGATTGCTCCACGGGCCGTCGTAAACCGCGGTGCAGCACTGCGCGTTGAGGTTCCAGATGGTGACGGCATTGAACGTACTGTACATCTCGTTGTTCTTGAGCTGGAGGATGTTGAGCGGAAAGTCGGTGCTGTATTCGCCGGCTGCCGACGTGTCAGCGCCTTTGAAAAGCGGAAGACGATTGCTAATGCGAAGCATAAACAGCGAGAGCGCAAAGCCGTTCGTGTTGGCGATGACATTGTTGCGGACATAGTTATACGGACCGGCAAGCCAGAGACCCGAGCCTTCGTATCCGAAGTCGCCTTGATTGCTGCGTCCGTCGCCGCGCTCGTCGCCCGTGCCGCGCGTCGCGACCATGAAGTTGCCGTCGATCTCGTTGTAAGCCTCGTTCCCCCACTCCGTCATAATCCCCGCGCCGGGCGCGCCGTAGATGACGTTCGCCTTCACGAGGCCGTAGTGGCTGTCGTGAACGGTGATACCCCACTTTGTTCCGCCGTCAATCGCGTTTCCGACGAGCGTGTATTGATAACCGTTTACCGGTGTCGGCACGGGCCCCATGACGTGGTGCATGTGGAGGGAATAGCGCCCGATTTGGTTCGTGCCGATGTGGGTGACGTTGCCGTTTGCGTCATATGTCGTAACGTCGAGCGGCGTGATCTTGGTGCGTCCGAGATCCTTGAACAGTACGTAGCGGATGTCGACGTCCGCACGGTGGGTAAAGAGGACGTGGCCGCGGACGCCGCTCGGATTTTGCGAGCGGAGAACGACGTTGCGCGTGAGGTTGCCGATGTGCGGCAGGAGCTTGAACGGGGCGGAGCCGGGACGCGAGACTATGACCAGATTTCCGTCGGCGTCGTGAGCGCCGGGGTGTTTATATTGAAACGGCGCGGCAAGAGTGACTTGATTCCCGGCGACAGAGCCGAACGTGAGGAGCTCCCACGGCGCAAAATGGCTTTCCGGATAAGTCTCGGCGGCAAACATCTCAGAACGCGGGAGGATGATTCGATCCCCGCTTTTCCAGCCTGTGATTGACTGCGAGATCGTGAGCTTTGTCCCGTTTGAAAGATCCGGCTCATCGTCGAGACGGACGAAGGTCGGTGTTTTGATCGCGCCGTGCATCGTGACCTTGCCGAGCGAGATGAGCCCGTTTCCGTATTGCGACGGATCGTTCACAGTGTCGAGCAGCAGATCGGCGAATATGATTTCAGCTTTCACCGAATCGGCTACCGGCGCCGCAGCGGTGCCGATCGTCAGCGTTCCGCCTTGGATGATGAAAAGAGTTTTAACGGTGAGCGCAGTATTCACCGCCGGATTGAATGTCAGCGATCCACCGGCACTGACCCGAATCGTGTTTGCCTGGCCCGTTGTGGTCGCAAACGCTACGTTGTGCACTATGAGAACGCTGTCCGATGAATTCGGGATGCGGTTGAGGTTCCACGTAGAGGGTGCCGACCAATCGCCCGCTTGGACGGAGGCAATACTCGGCGCAACTCCGAAATCAGGGATTCTATCCCATGGAGTGTGCCCCGGAAGGCCCGCGTGCTCTTCGTGCTGAGCCAAGGCGGCCCCGAAAAATGTCAGGAGATGGATGAGCAGCAGGACGTTGACAAGAACAACTTTTTTCATACAGATTCGGACTCAAACCCACGGAATCGCAGGCTCGAGTGCTCCGGGTGGTGTTTGGAGCCTAAACTGCAAGAACTATTCCGCCGAACATGAGGCCGCTTGAGCACCACGTTCCCTACCCTTCCCTATTCCCTCGCCGCTCTTACGATTGTTCTCGCCCTGTGGTCCGGCATCGCGCCGTTTGATCGCCTCACTTGGTATCTCGAAGCCGCGCCGGCGTTCATCGGGCTCGGTGTGCTTGTTTTTACGTTTCGGCGTTTTCCACTCACGCCGCTTGCGTACACGCTGATTTTTCTTCACATGGCGGTACTATTTATCGGCGGGCACTATACCTATGAGCGCGTGCCCGCGTTTACGTGGCTCAAGGACGCCTGCCATCTGAGCCGCAATCATTTCGATCGCGTCGGACATTTCATGCAGGGATTTTGCCCCGCGATTATCGCGCGCGAAATCCTGATGCGGCGCGGAGTCGTTCGCGGCCGCGGCTGGCTCGCGTTTCTCGTCATTTGTTTTGCGCTCGCGCTCAGCGCGATGTACGAGTTGATCGAGTGGCAGACGGCGCTCATCCTCGGAAGCGGCGCCGACGATTTTCTCGCGGTTCAGGGCGATCAATGGGATACGCAGACTGACATGTTCCTCTGTCTCTTCGGCGCGCTCTGTGCGCTCGCGCTCCTCTCGCGGCTGCACGACCGCCAGATTGACCGCCTATCCGGGACGCGATAATCTCCGGCTCCTCTTTCCAACCTCCATACGGGTTTCCCATCGTTGAGGCTGCTCTCCCGGCATAGTGCGGGGAGAAGCAGCCCCGCTGCTTCATTGTGTTTTAATTATCGTTGGCATGCCGGAGACCGTAAAGATGGATCCCCTCAACTCAACGATCGATCATTTTCTCGCGCAGCGTAGGACGATTCTCCGCGCGATTCCGGTCCTGCTCCACCGCATCGCCGGAAAGAACCCGCAAACGGCGGCGCAGGCGGCGAAGGCGCTTGCCGCGGTCGCCTCCGACCTCGACGCGCCGCAACTCACTTCGGTGATTCGCGCGCTTGCCGCAAACGTCTTGAACGGGCAGCAGGACACGATCGCGAACACGCTCACGGTCTTTTCTTCGCTCGCCGCGATTCCGGAGCCGCTTCGCGAGGAGTTCTTCGGCGCCCTCGTTCATTGCATGAACGCCGCCAACGAAACGAACGCGTCTCGCGCCGGGAATATGTTCCTGGAGCGGATTGACGAGGCTCCTCCGAAAGCCGTGCTGCCGTATTTGAAGGCCGCGGCGCAAAAAGTAGAAACGGCGAGGCGGGCAAAGGACATTTGCCGGGCGCTGCGCTGGGTTTGCTTCGCGCAGCTTGCAAACGCCAAAGGCCCGCACGATCTCCGGACCGACCGCGGAATCAAGCTCATTCTTTCCGGGCTCGTGCATAAGCTCAAAGACGTCCGCGCGCTCAACTGCGGTGCGCTCGTTCGTCTTGCACCGGCAATCGGCAACATCATGAGCGCCGATGTGGTGAAGATGATGCGCAAGATCCTGACGCGACGGACCGGCAAGCTAAAGCCCGAAATCGCTGAGATGGTCATCGAGGCGCGAAAGTTCCTTCTCCACACCCTGGGCCAGGCCCGCGCAAAGTTAGAGCCGCTTGCAGCGGCGCTTCTCGCATCCGCGGCGGCCGATCCGCACGGCGCGATGATGAACCACGAGCTCATCACCGGGGCGTTTCGACCCGTCTGGAGTACCGCAGGAATGCCCTTCGGCTCCGCTCCCGATTTTTCAAGAGTCTGGCCTGATCTTCGAAGGCTGCTCCTTGCCGGCGGAGATTTTCCGCCGATCGTGGCCGCCCGAATCCTCGGCAATTACGGCCCGGCCGCGCGGGGACGCCTGCGAGAGATGGTCCGAATCTTCAAAGAACGTTACGGCGACTGCGGCGTCTCTGCGCCGCTTCTTTGGGCAATTCTCAACGTCGGAGCCGGCACTCAGACTCCCGCGCGAACGCTGGAGTGGCTGCGCAAACAGGCGCGCCCCTGTCCGCACGCGCTCGAGCTCGAGCATCTTGTTCGCACCCGCAAGGAAAAGGTTCCGGATTACATGCGAAGGCTTCGGCGAAAAGCGAAGAGGAAAGCCGCATAAGGCTTTTCGCTTTCTCGTCTACAACGCCCTCGCTGTTTTCATGCAGCGGGGGCTTCTTTCATTGCTTGCCAATCCCGGATGAAGCTGGGAAACTCATTTTCTAACCGGAAATATTTCGTGTCTCTGTATCAGTACGATTTCAAATCGCACTTTTTCGAGCTTCCCTCCTCCGGCGGCGGAAAAGCTCCCCGCATGCATTATCTCGACGAAGGAAAGGGCGAGCCGATCGTGATGCTTCACGGCAATCCGACGTGGTCGTACTATTATCGCCGCCTTGTGCCGCTTTTTTCTTCGCGTTACCGCGTCATCGTCCCGGATCACATCGGGTGCGGACGGTCGGACAAGCCCGCGCGGTATCCGTACGTTCTCGACCAGCACGTCCTGAACGTTGAAGCGCTGCTCGATCACCTCAAGCTTTCGAAATTCAACCTTCTCGTCCACGACTGGGGCGGACCGATCGGCTTCGGCTTTGCCGGGAAGTATCCGGAAAAGGTCCGACGCATCGCACTTCTCAATACCTGCGGCTTCCGGCTTAAGACGGTGCCGTGGTTCTTGAAGCTCGTCCACATTCCGGTTCTCGGAGAGATTCTCGTGCGACAGCTGAATATGTTTCTTCTGCTTGCGCTCCGTCTTGGAACCGTGAGCGGCGCGACGAAAGCGTCTCCAACCCGGGACGGCTATCTCGCGCCGTACCTGAGCGCCGGCGATCGGCATGCGATCTACCGCTTCGTCCTGGATATTCCGCTCTCGCCGGCCCATCCGAGCTATCCGGCGATGCTCGCGCTTGAGGAGAACCTCTCTCGCCTTCAAAACATTCCGCTCCTCATCCTTTGGGGAATGAAGGACCCGGTTTTTACGCCGGGTGTACTCGCCGATTGGATGACGCGCTTTCCCCGCGCGGAGGTGGAACGCTTCGAAAACGGCGGGCACTTCGTTCTCGAGGACGAGCTCGACTCGATCTCTAAACGTTTAACGGAGTTTTTCGGCCGAACCGATGGCTAACGTCTCCTCTACGTTGAGCGAGCATGCGCGGACGAGACCGGACGCCACTGCTCTGCGTTTTCCCGCCGGCAGCACCTATGAAGCGCTGACATTCGTCGAGCTCGAAGAGCGCGCAAACCGGTTTGCCGCGGCGCTAGCGAATCTCGGCATAGGGCGGAATACGCGGGTGCTGCTGCTCATTCCTCCCGGGCCGGATTTTATCACGCTCTGGTTTGCGCTGCTCAAGCTCGGCGCGATCGCCGTTTTGATTGATCCCGGGATGGGCAAGAAACGGCTTCTCGGCTGCATTGCCGACGCACGTCCCGAGGCAATCATCGCCGTTCCCGTCATTCATGTGCTGCGATGGATATATCGCAAAGCATTCTCGTCTGTCCGTGTCGGACTGACCGTGCGCTCTCTCCGTAAATCTGCGTTCCGAGGCGAAACAAAGCCGGTTTGCGAGGACGTCGATGCCGATCACACCGGCGCCATCGTTTTCACCACCGGGGCGACGGGACTGCCGAAGGGCGTTCCGTACTCGCATCGCGTCATGCGCGAGCAGGCGCGGATGATCGAGACAACCTGGAACATTCGGTCCGAAGACACCGCACTCGCGGCCTTTCTTCCGTTCTCGCTTTTTTGCATTGCCATGGGGACGTGCTGCGTCCTTCCGGCGATCGATTCGCGCCGCCCCGCCGATGTCGATCCCGATCACGTGCTCGGTCTCTGCCGGCGCTTTCACATCACCTATTCGCTCGGCTCGCCCGCTTTCTGGTCTCCGGTTGCCGCGCGCGCCGCTGCGTCCGGAGAGCGGATTTCCGGTTTGACGCGAGTCCTCCTCTTCGGGGCGCCGGTTCGCTCCGAGACCGTCCGCGCGCTAAAACAATGCCTGCCGGAGAACGGCGAGGTTTTTACGCCGTATGGCGCGACAGAGGCGCTTCCCCTCACCTCGATTTCGGGAAGCGAGATACTCGAAACCGAGGCGGATACCCGCCGCGGCGCAGGCGTCTGCGTCGGCGCGCCGCTCAAAGGGGTCGAGATCCGGATTGTCGCCGTGACGGACGGCTCCATTCCCGGCATCTCTTCGGCCCGCGCCTTGGCGCCCGGTGAGATCGGCGAAATCATCGCCGCGGGCCCGACAGTGACATCCCGCTACGAAACCCGGCAGGAGCTGACTGAGCGCTCGAAAATCGCGGACGGAGCGAAGATCTGGCACCGGATGGGAGACGCGGGTTATCTCGACTCGAAGGGGCGGCTCTGGTTTTGCGGCCGGGTGAATCACCGCGTCGTCTGTGAAAAGGAGACACTCTACTCGGTTTGCGGCGAGGCAATATTTAACGAGCATCCCTCGGTTGCGCGTTCGGCTCTTGTCGGTGCGATGAAGAATGGAAAGATTCTCCCCGTCGTTTTCGTCGAGCTTCGCCCCGGGGAAACCGGGCATACGCTTTTCAAGGAGCTTCGAGCCCTTGCCGAGAGCAACCCGATGACGCGCGAGATTAGGAACTTTTTCGTCCGTGAGCGCATGCCGGTCGACTTCCGGCATAACGCGAAAATCATTCGCGAAGAGCTCGCCGCATGGGCGGAGCAGCGAAGCGAGCAGCTCCAATGAAGGCGCTCGTTACCGGTGCAAACGGGTTCCTGGGCTCGGCAATAGCGCGGCGGCTGCTCGCTGAAGGCGCCGAGGTGCGCGTGCTCGTCCGCCGTGGAGCGGATGAGCTCCGGCAACGCGGCGCGGAGGTTGTTCTCGGCGACATACGCGACGCCGGGGCCGTGACGAAAGCGTGCTCCGGGCGCGACGCAGTCTTTCATTCGGCCGCGCGCGTCGGGATCTGGGGCCCGCGCCGCGAATTTTTCGAGACGAACGTCGGCGGGACGAAGAACGTCATCTCGGCCTGCGCAGCGGGAACTGTAAGGGCGCTCATCTACACGAGCTCGCCGAGCGTAGTCTTTGGGCGCAAAAGCCTCGCCGGTGCCGACGAGACGGTTCCCTATCCTGAATCATTTCTCGCCCACTACCCGGCAAGCAAAGCGGCGGCCGAGAAGGAGCTCCTACGTGCTCACGACGGCGGCGGACTTAGAACACTAGCCCTGCGGCCGCACCTGATCTGGGGGCCGGGAGATACGCACATCATCCCCGGCATTCTCGAGCGGGGAAGCCGCGGTACTTTTCAGCTCGTCGGCGACGGTGCGGCTCTTGCCGACTTCACCTACATCGACAACGTCGTCGCCGCGCACCTGCAAGCGGCAGAGGCGCTTCTTCGGTCCAATGATGCGGGAGGCCGGGCCTACTTCATCGGCCAAGACGAGCCGATCACGATCCGGCAGTTTGTCGAAAAGGTGCTGGCCTGTATAGGCGTGGTTCCCAAGTTTCGGTCGATCCCACCGCCCCTCGCATATCTCCTCGGCCTGGGCTTCGAGACCGTCTATTCGGTTTTTCGTCTCTCCGGCGAGCCGCGGCTCACGCGTTTTCTCGCAAGCCAGCTTTCGACATCGCACTATTTCAACATTTCGAGCGCGAAATCTCTTCTCGGATACCGGCCGGAGGTGTCGATGGAAGCCGGATTTTCTGCGCTCCAAAAGAGTATTGCTATTACGGGAGATAAGCCCTAAAAACTTGTGGTGCGTTTTCTCTCACTCATTTTCTTTTTAACAATCTCCTTCGAGGCGCACGCCGCGCCGAATGCGGAAGATATTCTTCGGCGCGCCGACGAAGCACGCCTTCCTTCGACTGACTACACGGTGCTGTCGCGTGTAACGAGCATTAAGCCCGGCAAGGAGCCGAAGATCGGCATCTACGACGTCATGTCGAAGGGCAAGGAGCGCACCGCCGTGAAGACGATGGCGCCGCCGAATGACAAAGGCCGCGTCCTTCTCATGCGCGACAACAACCTTTGGATCTACATACCGAACGTTTCAAAACCGATTCGCGTTTCCCTTCGTGAGCGTCTCATCGGCGAGGTTTCGAACGCAGATATCGCGCGGGCGAATTTTGTCGGCGACTATAATCCGGCAATCGACGGTGAGGAGACAATCGACGGCAAGAAACACCTCGTTCTTGCTCTCACGGCGGTGAATGACTCGGTGACGTATGCAAAGGTCCGCCTCTGGGTCGAGGCCGATAGCAACCGGCCGAAGAAGGCCGAGTTTTTCGGCGCCTCGGGGCGTCTCCTCAAGGGCTGCACGTTCGAGCGCTACGCAATGATGGGCGGGCGAATGCGGCCGACGCGGGTCGTGATGAACGATCCGCTCGTCAAGGGCCAGAGCTCGGTAATCGAATACGCGAAGATGGAAGTCAAAGCGCTTCCGGACAAATATTTCACAGACGAATACATGAAGAAGCTTGCGGATTAGCCGAAGCGTGTCCCGAGCTTGCGAGGGATCTTCAGGACACGTGTCTCAGCGCGTCCGCGATCTCGAGCTTCGACGCCCGACGGGCCGGATAAATCGACGAGAATACGGCGGTGATGAGCGAGATGATCGCGGCCGTCACGATTGACGCGCCGGAAAGTCTCGGCTGCGAGAGCCACGCGCGCGCCATGTTCGGCGGCGGCGGCATCGGGATGCCGATGTGCGCGACGAGCCAAGTCACTCCGGCGCCGAGAAGCACGCCGATGAGTCCGCCGAGAACGCCGATCATCGTGCCCTCGAAGAGAAACATCGTGACGATCTCTTGGCGGCGCTGCCCGAGCGCGCGGATCGTGCCGATCTCGTTCGTGCGCTCCATGACGGCCATGTTCATTGTGTTGGCGATGCTGAGCACCACGACAATCGAAACGATGACAATCAGAATTACCATGAAGCGTCCGAACATCATCCGGGTCTTCACATAAAAGTCGTTAAGATCCATCCAATGCTTGATCTCGAGATCGAGATGATGATCGTCGAAAGTCTTTTCGAGAAGCGGGATGAACTTTTCGGTGTCTTCCGTGTCGTTCAAGACGACAATAATCGACTGCACGCCTTCCGTCTGGAGAAGCTTTTTCGCAGCCGCAAGCGGCACGCGCATGATCCGGTCATCGAACTCCTTCATTGAAGTGCGAAACGTGCCCTTGAACTTCACGTCGAGCGCGTTCATGGAGCCGCTTACGGTGTTGCCGACAAGAATCAGATCCGCGCCGGGTTTGACATCGAGATTCGTCGCGAGACCTGCGCCGAGAAGCACTCCGTACTCGTCGTCCTTTCCAAGCGGCTCGCCTTCGACAATCGTGCCGGCTCCGTAGTTAATTGTGTCTTCCCTGCTTTGTTCCCGTGCCTCTTCCTCTGCTGTGGTAAGAAATCGCTCTTGCTCCGGTTCGATTGTCAGCGCAAATGTCGCCGAGGTGCTCTCGCCCGAGCTGAGAAGCGCGCCGAATTGGATCCGCGTAGTAATGTATTGAACTCCGGGGATCGTTTTGATGAGTGAAACGACGTCGTCCGGTTTTTCAATCATGTATTCAAACGGATGCGCTGCGCCCTTTTCCGAGAATCCGCGCCGTTGGATCTGTACGTGGCCGGTGATCTGGCGTGTGGAGCTCTCGCGGAGCTTAAAAAAGAGATCATTAAAGAAACCGTCGACGAGAATGATGGCGACGCAGCCGAACGAAACCGCGGCCAGCGTGATGAGCGAGCGAGCCTTGTGCCGAAAGATGTTTAGTAAGGCGATTTTTAAAAGGATCATGACTTGTTCCGGGCGCAACCGTCCGCTAAATAAGGATGACAAAACAACGGCTTGGGGCGCGATCGGGCAGTAAAAAACTGCATACTTAACGGTGAAGCTGTTCATATCGGTCGGGAATCTGAGGTTCCAGCCCTATTGGGGCGGCTTAAAGCTCGGTACATTAATTGCAGCCCGTGAGATGGATTCGCCCGTCCCCGTGTTGTCGAGTGAGTAGATTGGAAGTTGTCTATGCAGCAGTTGCTGAATACCTGCGAGGAGCAGGAAGAAACCTCCGGTGAAATCGGCGCCATTCCGTTTGCGATGAAAAGCTCCATTCGGAGCGTCGGCTGCTGGGTCCCGCCGACCGTCGTCAAAACTGAAGATATCGAGGCGGAAATTCGCCACGTTTATCCGTATCGCGGCTTTAGTCTTGCGGGCGTAACGGGCGTGCTCGAGCGGCGTTTCTCTGAGGACGGCGGCGGCGCGCTTGCCGCAAGTCTTCGCGCCGTCGAAGCTCTTCAGGAAAAGAGCCCGTTCGACTACGCATCGATTGACGTGCTGATCTTCGCGGGCGTGAGCCGCGATTACATCGAGCCGGCAATGGCAACTGTCATCGCGCGCGAGCTCGGAATTCAGACAACAGTTGCGTTCGACGTAAGCAACGCCTGTCTCGGATTTGTCGACGCGCTACTCGTCGCCGACTCGCTTATCTCGACGAAGCGCTGCAGCAATGCTCTCGTCGTCTCCGCGGAATTCGGATCGAATGCTTCGAAGAACGCGCTGCGAGCAATCAAGTCCGGGGAATCGTTCTACCACAACTTCGCGGCACTCACGCTCGGCGACGGCGCGGCGGCTGCGCTCATTCAGCCGATGCAGCCCGGCAACACGCGCTGCATCGCAGGCATCCGTGCGAGCTTCCCGGAATATTCGGACAGCTGCGTCATACCGATGCGAAAGCCCGAGGAGCTCGAGATGTATACCGACCCGAAGAGACTGTTCGCGGGCGCGCTCAAGCACATCCCGGAGCTCTACAAATCTCTTGCCGGAGCCGTAAAATGGCTTCCGTCCGACATCGATGCGCTCATTCCGCACCAGGCGAGCTCGAAGATCATTCTCGAGGGCGCACATTCGGTGCAGATTGCGGCCGAAAAGGTCGTCAGCACGATCGAGCGCTTCGGCAATCTCGCCTCGGTGTCGATTCCGTTCACGCTCGCTCACGCGCTCAGCACGGGCCGGCTCACAGCGGGAAAAAAGGCGATGGTCGCGGGATTCGGCTCAGGGCTGGGTATCGGGCTCATCGCTCTACGCGGCTAGTGCGTCCGACATTCTGACGAACTCTTCTACCGAGAGCGTCTCGGCGCGCCGGCCCGGATCAATTCCGATTTTCTCGAGCGCGGCTTCGATCGCCGCCTTCTCCCCGAAATGTTCCGAGCTGTGGAGCGCGTTGAGGAGTGTTTTTCTCCGTTTCGAGAACCCCGCGCGGAGCGTTTTCTCGAACTGCGCGAGATCCGCGACGGGAAAACGCGGCGCGGGAAGCATTTTCAGCTCGACGAGCCTGGACTCGACTTCCGCCGGCGGGAAAAAACAGGTCCCCGGGATTTTCGGGCCGAGCCGCATGTCCGCGACAAGCGAGCACCACACGCTCAGCGTGCCGTAGTCCTTCCCCCCCGGCTCCGCCGCGACCCTTTCGGCAAACTCGCGCTGGAGAAGAAGCGATGCCCGGCTAATCCGCTCGGACTGCCCGACAAGCCAGAGAACAAACTCCGAAGAGAGAGAATACGGCACGTTGCTCACGACTGTCGCGGGCCGGCTTCGGGAAAAGCCGAGCGTCTGGAGGTCGACGTCGCGGATGTCCGCGCAGATGAAGCGCTCGGGAGGGATCGCAGGGATGCTCGCGCGCAGAAACTCTATGAACTTCGGCTCGATGTCGACTGCGCAAAAGGTGCGCGCGTCGGCCGAGAGTCTCGCCGTAATCGCGCCGAGGCCCGGCCCGACCTCGCAGACGTCGTCGTTCGGCCCGGCTGCGGCGAAGGCAAGGATCTTTTGCACCGCGCCTTTCTCGAACAGGAAGTTCTGGCCGCGTTTTTTCCGCGGAACGACTCCGAGCGCGGCGAGCGCCGATCGAACCTCGCGGAGACTCGTCATGGCGCCGTCCCGATTTTTTCGATCGGCCAGCGCGGGAGCGCGCCCGTTCCGGTACGAGCGTCCGGTCCGAGATCCCCGGCCTTTCCACGCCAGTCGAGGTAACGCTTCGGCTCGCGCTCGATTATTCGTGCCGCGAGAACGGCGAGCATCGCCGCATTGTCGGTACACCAGCGGCGCTCCGCGACGCGAAATTCGACGCGCGATTTTTTCGCAAGCGCCGCGAGCTCCTCCCGGAGCACAGCGTTTGCAGCGACGCCGCCCGAGAGCGCCAGCGTCTTCGGTGCGCATTTCTTGAGGGCCTTGGCAGTCTTCGAGACAAGCGCTTTGACGAGCGCCTGTTCGACGGCGCGAGCGACGTCCGCTCGCACTTGATCGTCCTCGAGGCTTGCGCCGAGCCGCGTAACTTCGCGCGATACCGCCGTCTTGACCCCGCTGAAGCTGAACGCGGTGGGCTCGCTCTTCATCCCCTGGGGAAACGTGAGCTCTCCCGGGCGGCCGGCCTTGGCGCACTCGGCGAGCGCGGGGCCGCCGGGATACGGCAGGCCGAGGAGCGTAGCCGATTTGTCGAACGCCTCGCCGACCGCATCGTCACGCGTGCGCGCGACGAGCCTGTATTTTCGGAATTCTTCGATCAGCACGAGCTCGGTGTGTCCGCCGGAAACAAGCAGCGTGAGCGCGGGGAGGTTCAGCTCGCGAAGATTCTCCTCGAGCTCGGCGGCAAACAAGTGGGCCTCGAGATGGTTGAGCGCCAGGAGAGGAATTCCGCGCGCATATGCAAACGCCTTGGCATATGACAGGCCGACGAGGAGACAGCCGTTCAGCCCCGGACCGCGCGTTACGGCAACGGCCGAAAGCTCTTCTTCGGCTCCGGGTACGTCCTGAAAAATCTTTTTGATGAGAAACGGCAGATTTTCAAGATGCTCCCTCGCCGCGAGCTCCGGGACGACGCCGCCGAACGGCTCGTGAAGCGCGACCTGGCTCGAGACAATCTCCGCACGCAAAAGCTCGCTCCGTGTTCTCTCGCCGCCGAGAAAACGCTTTAAATCGAACAGCGCAAGCGCCGTCTCGTCACAACTTGTCTCGATGGCAAGCAGCACGGTTTTTCTATTGCTGCTTGAGAAACATCGCGATGGCCTCTTTGTCCGCCTCGCTCATTCTTTGAAAATGAGGCCAAGGACAGACCCGCCCGTCGCGAGTTTCCCCCGCAGGTGTCTTCCCGGTGCTTAAATATCGCACGAGGTCCTGTCTTGACCAGTTGATCAGGCCGCTTTCCGACGTGCCGCGAATATCGGGGCCTGAAACCGGGAGCCGGCCCTGCTGGAAGGCCTCGTCATACTTCGGGTTTGCCCCGACGGCCGCGTCGACGGGATTAATCTCCTCGACGGGCAGCTCGGCGACCGCGCCTACCTGCTTGCCGAGATACTGCTCCTGGCCTTCCGGGGAGAGCAGCGAGAGAGACTTTTCATTTTCCTTGTCGCGTTCCTCCGAGGACTTCGGGATGAGGAGCGAGAACAGCGTCTTAAATGAGGAGACGAGACCCTTTGACTTATTGTCCGCGCCGGAGAACGGCGCGGCATCTTCGACTACTCCGCCTTCGGGCGTGTGGCAGCTGTAGCAGCCGGCGACGTGATAGCTCAGATAACGGCCGTAGGGTGCCGAGACCGCACGCGGCGGCGAGGTGACATAACCCTCGACGTCGCGGTACACCGGAAAGATGCCCCACTTTTTCTTGTCGAACGTCCCAAGCTCGCGCCGCTCCACTTGAGATTCGACCGGCTCGAGGCTCTGAAGATAAACGGCGATCGCTTTGGCATCTCCGTCGGACATCCAGCGGTATGTCGAGTGAAGATCAATCGACAGCGGTTTGTTGTTTCGATCCTGCGCGGCTCGAATCGCTCGCATGATCTCGGGCAGCTTCCAGCCGCCGATGCCGGTGATCTCGTCCGGAGTTATGTTTGCGGCGTAAACCGAGCCGAAACGATCCTGGAACTGTCTGCCGCCCGACAGCGGGGACTCCGGCTTTCCGGGATCCGCGCCGTGACAGGCTCCGCAAGCGGCGGGGCCGCGCACAAGATACTCGCCGCGTTCACGAAGGGTGGTCTTTGTCTTTTCGTCGAGAGTTCCGGGTTGAACGGCGGGTATCTCGCGCCCGCCGAACAAGTCGCGCAGGGCACGGTTCTCGTAATTGCGGGCGATCTCCTCGTCGGTCGTCAGCTCGGCCGGCGCGTTCGCCGAGTCCGAGCTGCAGCCCAGACAGAGAAACAGTGCCAGACAAGCGACAAGCTGTACCCGCATCCGTTATTCGACTTTCAACGTCAGGAAGATCGTATTTTCACCGCGGCGCACGAGGAGGAGCAGCGGCTTTTTCTTCTCGAGCTCCTTCGCCGCCTGACGGAACTGTTTCGCGCTTTCGACAGGCTTACCTCCCGCTTCGAGAATGACGTCGCCCCGCTTGAGGCCGGCGTCAGCAGCCGGAGTTTCGGCTTCGACATCGGTGACGACAACGCCTTTCGTGTCTTCGAGCCCGAGGCTCTTTGCGATGTCCGGGGTGAGCTCCTGCACCGTCACGCCGAGGGTGGACTCCTCGGTTTCCGTCGGAGTGACCGTCTCCGCCTCTTCGTCCTGCAGCTCTTCAATCTTTACCTTGAGCGAGACCGCCTTGCCGGCGCGGATAAGGTCGACATCGACGGACTTACCGACTTCGGTTTCGGCGACCATGAGCGGGAGATCCTCGTTTTCGAGAACCGGGTGGCCGTCGTACTTGACGATCACGTCTCCGCGTTGAAATCCGGCTTTCGCCGCCGGGCTGTTCGTCATGACATCGGCGACGAGCGCGCCGCTCGCGGTGTCGAGCTTGAGCGCCTCCGCCATGTCTTCCGAGACCGGCTGGATGAGCACGCCGAGCCATCCGCGGGTGACTTTGCCCTTCGTGTGCAGCTGGCCGAGGATTGTCTTTACGAGATTAATCGGCGTCGCGAATCCGATGCCGATGTTGAAGCCGGTCGCACCGAGGCGGCCGGGGCTGAAGATCGCGGTGTTGATCCCGACAACCTCTCCTTGGGCGTTAAAAAGCGGCCCGCCGGAGTTTCCCGGATTGATCGACGCGTCGGTCTGGATGAAGCTGTCATACGGTTTGCCGCCGGGAACGCGCCGCGATTTCGCCGAAACGATTCCGACGGTGGCGGTGTGGCCGAGGCGAAACGGATTTCCGATCGCGATCACCCAATCACCCGGGCTGAGCTTGTCCGAGTCGCCGAGGACGACCGCCGGGAGCTTGCCCGAGTATTTCACTTTAAGAAGCGCGAGGTCGGTCTTCGTGTCCGAGCCGACGACGGTGGCTTCGTACGTTTTACGATCATCACGAAACGTTACGAGAATCTTGTTCGCCTTGTCCACGACGTGCTGGTTCGTGACGATGTAGCCGTCCGGATGAATAACGAAGCCGCTTCCGAGGCTGCTGAAGCTGCGCTTGCCCTGCGGGGCATCGGGCGGCATCTGAAAGAAGTAGTCGAACGGCGACTGCATGCCTTTGTCGTTCGGATCGCCGAAACCCTGTCCCGGTTTTTTGAAGGGCTGGCCGACGCGCTCGGTTCCTTCGATTGAAATATTTACGACGGCCTTTCCGAGCTTCTCGATCACCGGCGCAAAGCTCGGGAGATTGATTACGGCTTCGGAGGGATGAGTGCTTCCGTCGAGCCAGAGTGCGTCGTCGGCGAGAACGGGAGACAGAGAAAGAAAAAGGAAAGAAACGAGAAACGCGAAACCTTTTTTCATACTGGATGTTTTCTTACCTCTTCTCCATTTTCTTCACGAATGAAAGCTGCAAATTCGTCAGCACTTCGCCGAGGAGCTTCTGCTCGTCCATTGTAAGATTGCCGCGCGTCTTCTCCTCGAGGAGAACGAGGATATCAATAGTCTGCTTTGCGGCGTCAAGATTGATATTCATGCTGCGCGATTCGGGGTTGGGGACCTCTCCCATCATCACGAGCGCCTGTGTGGCGAGGCTGATAACGAGCGATGAAAAATCAAATGCATCGGGATCGGCGGGGACCTTTGTTTTTGGCTCAGGCTTTGCGGCCTGGGCCGGTTTTTGTGGCGCCATCTGAGACTTTACCGCGGACTGTGGAGAGCTCTGCGGAGAGCTCTGTTGTTCTTGGGATTCCTGCACACCCGTTTTCACCTCCCCTTCGCTGGTAAAACGACGCTTGTCGACGACGCGAAATTCTTGCTTATCATCGTTTTGTTGCGTCATGGCACCGGGTTCCCTGCTGATTGCACAGAAATTAGCTATGATTTCCGGCAAGTAAATTCCCCGCGTAATCAAGCTCAATAAGGTAAAAAACACAAATATGAAAATTCGAGTCCTCGGCTCAGGTACATCGACGGGAGTTCCGGTTCCGGGTTGCCGCTGCGCCGTGTGCACGTCGACGGACGCGAAGAACGATCGGCTGCGAACTTCGATTTTTATCGAGCTCGAAAGACGGGATGTGCGAACGGCGGGACCGGGCGAGGGCGAGCTCGTCGCGGACTCGAGCCAGGTGATCGGACACGTCCTCGTTGACACTTCGCCCGATCTTCGCCGCCAGGCGCTGCGTGCGGGCATCGCGCGGGTAGACGCGGTGCTCTATACCCACGTGCACGCGGATCACGTCTTCGGCATCGACGATCTGCGAAGCTTCAACTTCGTCAACAAAAGCGTCATCGACTGCTATGCGAGCGCAGCAAGCGCCGCCGACCTCGAGCAAAAATTCCGCTACGCCTTCTTCCCCGACGACGACTACGAAGGCGGAGCGCCGCCGAACCTGACGCTCAGCAGGATCGAGCCGTATAAACCGTTCGTGCTCTTCGGAGTGCCGGTGCTGCCGCTTCCCGTCCTGCACGGAAGCATGGAGGTCTTTGCGTATCGTATCGGAAGCTTCGGCTATGCGACCGATTGCTCGGAGATACCGGAGAGGACGAGAGAGCATTTAAAGGATCTAGATGTACTCATACTCGACGGGCTGCGCTACCGGCCGCATAAGACGCACTTCACCCATGAACAGGCGGTGCGGGAAATTGAGATTTTAAAACCGAAGCAAGCATACCTCACGCACATCTCGCACGAGCTGGAGCATCACGCCGCGAACGAGCAGCTGAAGAAGATGACGAAGCGCAATGTAGAGATGGCCTACGACGGGTTGGTGCTGGATATTTAAATGTCATCCTGAGCGGGTATCAGGAGCTCTTTAGCCCCGCCGAAATGATCAGCGAAGGACCCTCGCGGCCGCAAGGGTCCTTCGCTGATCATTTCGGCACGTCAAGGCGCGCGCAGTACCCGCTCAGGATGACAACAATTAATGCAGATCGGCGGCGCGATTTAGAGGCCGAAATCGCGCCGCTCAAAACTCTCGCAGCCCTAATTCTATTCGTGGCAGTAAGAAGCGAGCCGCGTCACTTCGCCGGCGAAGCTTAAAACTAATGTATTGGCTATAAAATCGAATATATTTCACTTCGCTGGCGAAGTAATTTTGCGCCGAGGCCCGATTCACTTCTTACTGCCTCAAGCTCTTTGCACTTCGATCATTTTGAGCCGCAGCAGCTTCCACCCCCGCGTAAACACCTCCGGCGGGAATTTCAGCGCTTTTTTGATTTGCAGATCTCTCTCGAGGATGTTGTCGAAGCGGTTGAGCGCGCCTGCCTCTTCTTTCGTGATCATTCTTCGCAGCCGGACATAATTTGCCGAGACCGGAATCGGCATGTCGCTGCCGTGAACTATCCGCGACACAATCGGCTCTTCGCGGCACCAGAGGAAGGCCTTCGAGCGAAACGGGCTGTTGAGCGCGCTGTTGTCTCCGTAGAGATTCGGATAGCGTTTGAGCATGTCTGCGAAGACGGGAAAATATTCGCGGTCGAGCGGATGGCTCGCGCTTGCGACGTGCGCCGCAATCACCGTCACTCCCTGCTCGAGCGGTTCGCGGAGATACTCCGGGTTTTGATAAGCGCGGTTGACCACCTGTACGCTCAGCTCGCCGCCCGTATGCGACAGCAGCGGCAATTTGTTATCCGCCATCTTCTTCCAAAATGGCCGGTAGGACGGATTACTGCAGTCGATGTTTTGGCAGTTCGGGAGAAACTTCAGCATCACCGCGCCGCCGGCGATGCATTTATCAAGCTCGTCCAGCGCGTCGGGCCTCGCCGGGTGAATCGAAACTGCCGGCAGAAACTCCGGATGCTTTCGTCCGAGCTCGAGGACATATTCGTTCGGCACATAAAACGAGCCCTTGCCCGGCATCAAACGTCCGCCGTCGTCGTAAACCTTTTCGTGAGCAAGGATGCAAACCGCACCGAGCGAAGAGCCCCGCACGTATTCGAGCAGCCGCTCGACGTAGAGCGTGTCAAAGTCTGCGCTCAGAGCATCTTGCGGCATCCGCAGCGTGTAGAGCATGTAGCGCGCGAGAATGCGGTTCCATCCGGAGAGCCGGATCCAGCAGCCCGAGCCGCTCGAGCCGTTGCCGATAATATGAACGTGCACGTCGATCGGTTTTTCGGCCGGGTTTGCCATCTACGGGCGAGATTCGGGCGAAACAGCCGCGAGTGTCAAGAAGAAGGAACGGGAATCGACAGGCGAACGCCGTAATGGTCGGAAAGATTCGTGCGCGTGCCGCCCGCCGTGACCGGCGTCTGGAACACGATCGAGGCGCTCTCGCCGGTGTAAATGACGTTCTTCGTGAAGACGTGATCGAGAAGCGTGTTAAGCCCGGCCGCAGTGGCGTTCGACTGATTGAGCGTGTTCGATGAGCAATAGCTGCACGTACCGAGCGCGGCGGCCGGATCGGAGTATCCCGCGCCGAGAAACTCGCGGCAGTTCGCTTCGAAGTCTCCCGCGACCGCGCCGGACGCGATGCTGCAGTTAAAATCTCCGGCGAGATACTGCGGCTCGGCGCCGGCATATGCCGACGCGGAGCTCCGGAACCTGCGCGACTGGGCCTGGTGCTCCTCTTCCCACGAACCGAAATCCCCGGTGTAAGGGATGAGTCCGTCGAGATTCGACTGTAAGTGCGTGCAGCCGATCCGGTGGCGCACTCCGCCGCGGGTGACCGTTGCAAGAATTGCTGCGCGGTTGCTTGCCGTCGTTATGTCGTAAAACTCGACGAGCTGCACGTTCTCGAGCGGAAACTTTGACGCGAGGATCAACCCGGTCGAGCCGCCGAAGCTGAACAACCCCGCCGGCGACGAGTCGCTGAACACCTCGTCCTGAATGTCGAGAATATCGGTGGCGGGCCTTCCCGCCTGCGCGGTGATTGCCTGTGCGCATTCGGGGTTCGCCGCGGCAAGCTCGTTCATCTCGCCGTTACAGCTCGCAAGAAGACACTCGAAGAAGCTCCCGAAAAGACAGTTCTCGAGCACGCAGAGTCCGAGCCCCTCGAGATCCCCCGCTGAGCAGACCGGCGCGTGCGAAGCAAACTTTTGCCTCGATGGCGGAACATAAATATTTGGATACGCGCCCGATATCGCGGCAGAGACGGCGCTTTGATCGCGCCAGACTTCCTGGAGACAGATTACGTCCGAGTCGTGAGCCGCTATCGCTGTTCCTATCGGACCAAGCCGTTCATCGGTGAGCGGGACGACGGAAGGAAGGAGCCCGGTATTGAAGGTCGTGACGCGCAGCTGTCCCGCGTCCGCCGGCGGTGTTCCGGCGTCGACCTGCTCGCCGCCTGAATCGCCGCTGCCGCCGCTGCCGGAAGAATCGCCGCCCCCGCCTCCGCTCGAGCAGGCAAGAAGCGCCGCGCAGGCAATCGAGAACACGAAAAGCAGCGCGCGATGAAACATATACTGTGCCCGCATACTATCCAGGTTATGAGCGGGCCTAGCGCGCGCGTTGCCTATGCGCCGCTCTTCTCCGCGATCATCTTCTCGACGCGCTGCTGCATGATGCCGAAACGCTTTTTTGCTTCGGGGCTGTGCCCGATAAGCCACTCGGCATTTCGAAACGCGAGCGGCGTGCTCTTTGCGCGGATGTCTTCGAGGTACGGATAAACCTTGGCGAGAAGCAGCAGCCCTTCGCCGTTATTCTCCGCGAGAAAATCGGCGTCCATGATGTCGTTTCGCGCGAAGCTGTAGATCATCTCCCAAAATGTCGCGACCTGGCGGTACGCGGCGTTGAGCGGATGCGAGGGTTTTAGGAGCGCCTCGATGTCGGCGAGCGAAGTGGGCACGAACGTCCGCATCGCCTCGCGCGACTCGCGCATGACCTTCTCTCGGCGCAAATCATAAATCTGGAGCGTCAACGCGGCGTCGCGGTGTTTGAGCGCTTTCTTCGGCATAAAAGAAATTACCTCACTTGCGGTTCTTTCGTGCGTACATGCTTCTTGCGTACGAGCGGAGATCGCTGACGAGATCCGATTCGTCGACGATTTCGCGGCCGACGATCTCCTCGATCACGTCCTCGAGCGTCACGATGCCCGCAAATCCTCCGTGCTCGTCGACGACCGCGCAAATGTGCTCGCGCTTCTCGAACATCTGAAGAAGGAGCTGATCCGCGCGCATGAGGCTCGAGACCGTGGTGAGCGGCCGCGCCAATTCCTTGAGCCGGATATCCTTCTGGCCCCGGACGAGCGCGCGGAAGATGTCGCGCTGCAGCACGTAACGCTCGACGCGATCAGGCTCGTCCTCCGGAAAAAGCGGGATGCGTGTGTGGCTCCAAGTAAAAATATCCTCTTCGACTTCGCCGACCATCCGGCTTTCTTCGAGCCGAAAGACGACGACGCGCGGTGTGAGAATGTCTTTCACGAGCCGGCGGTCGAGGCCGATGATGTTGCGAATTACCGAGCCCTCGAGGCGGTCGAGAACCCCTTCTTCGGAGCCGATCGCGGCGACCGAGAGTACCTCGGCAAGGGAGAGACTCGGCTCCTCGGAATCTCCGCCGACCCAGCGGGCGAGCCACTCGGAGAGCCAGATGAACGGCATGAAGAGCTTGATCAGAAACGCGAGCGGATAGGTGATCGCAAGAGAGACCGAGCGGCAATAAACGACGCCGAGCTCTTTCGGCGGAATCTCCGCGAGATAGAGCAGCGCGAGTGTAAAGATAATCGAAAACGCGACGACCGCGCTGTCGCGATGAAACGTCTCGGCGACGAGCGCGCCGCCGACTGCCGAGCCGACGGTGTGCGAGATCGTGTTCAAAAGGAGAATCGCCGCAATCGGCTGGCGGATGTCCTCCTTAAACTGGAGCAGCTTCTTCCCGGTGGCCGAGCCGGAATCGGCGACGCTTTTGACGTGCGCGATCGGAACGGTGAGCAGCGCCGCTTCCATGATCGAGCAAAAAAACGAGATCGCCAGAGACGCGACGGTAATGAGGGTAAGGGTCAGCATAGACAAAACCCCTTTCCGACGGATTCTCCGGGGAAAGGGACCGGCCGGTTATAGCATGAAAGCGGTCAAAGGTAACGCTTCGCTACGTCGTTCAGCCCGACCGCCTGATAGAGCGAGGCGAGGCGCTCGTTCGCGTGCGGGCTCGCGGGAAACATCTCGCGGATGCGGAAGAGGATCTGCGCGGCCTCGGCGAGACGCCCCATCTGGCCGAGGACGATGGCGAGGTTATTGTAAGCGTTTACGTAGAGCGGATTACAGCCGATTGCCTGCCGGAGCGCCCACTCCGCCTTCGGAAAATCCGGCAGGCGCATGAAGATCACGCCGAGGTTGCAATACGCCTCATCGGAGCGCGGATCGACAGCGAGCGCGCGTTTTAGGCTCTCGATCGCCTCGGGATATTTTTTCAGCTCGCACTGCACGTAACCGAGATTGACCCACGTCGAGAGATACGCCGGATTGAGCTTTGTCGAGCGGATGAACGCCTGCTCGCTCTCCTCGAGCTTGCCGTTGTTGTTGTGCTCGACGCCGAGCTCGAACTGGTTTTTCCAGTCATTCGGATTCTCGATCACCTTCTGCTGGCCGAGCGGAGTGTAGAGCTTGCCCTTGTTCTTCTTTTGTTTGACCGCCTCCGTGTGCCCGTAGTGGTGGATGCGGATCTCCGTGCGCTTAATCTTATGGCGGCCGAGCTCCTTGATGCTGTGCTCGACGAGCTCATGCACCTTACCGCGATATTCGATCCCTTCGTGATTCGGAAAGAGCCGCACGAGATTGCTCTCGAAGTATCCCGCGTGGCCCTTCTCGAGCTCGGGGAACTCGCCCTTGACCGGGATGTAGCTGCTCAGGCGGTAATCGTTCGAGTAATGGCGCTGGAGAAACTCCCAGCAGATTTTTCGATCCTTCGTCAAAGCGGCGAGCCCGGGAAGATCACTCTTCGCAATCACCTCGTCCGCATCGAGGACGAGCACCCAGTCGGCGGTCACGTGTTGAAGCGAGATGTTTCTCGCGGCGCCGAAGTCTCCCGTCCATTCGGAGTGATAAATCTTCGCGCCGAAGGACTCCGCGATCTCGACCGTCTTGTCCTTCGATCCGGTATCGAGAAGAACAATCTCGCTGATGATCGGCTTGACGCTCGCGATGCACTGGCCGATGAAATCGGCCTCGTCCTTTGCAATCATGCAGAGGCAAATCGTCTGCTTCGCCATCTAGAATCCTAAAAGCTCGCGGGCGATCACGACCCGCTGAATCTGGCTCGTCCCTTCGTAGATCTGCATGAGCTTCGCGTCGCGCATGAGCTTCTCGACCGGGTATTCCTTCGTGTAGCCGTAGCCGCCGTGAATTTGCACGGCGTCAGTCGCAACCTTCATCGCGACATCGGCGGCAAGCCGCTTAGCCATCGACGACTCGAGAGTGTTCTTTTTCTTTTGATCGACGAGCCACGCGGAGTGATATGTCAAGAGGCGCGCCGCCGCGATTTCAGTCGCCGCATCGGCGATCATCGCGCCCACCATCTGAAACTCGCCGATCGGCCGGCCGAACTGCTTGCGGTCGCGTGCGTATTGCACCGCGCAGTCGAGCGCCCGGCGTGCGATCCCAATCGCGATCACCGCCGTGTAGGGCCGCGAGAGATCGAGCGTCCGCATCGCGATTGAAAACCCCTCCCCTTCCTTGCCGATGCGCGCGTCCTCCGGCACGAAGACGTCTTCGAAAGTCACCGTCGTCGTGTTCGACGCCCGCTGCCCGAGCTTGTTCTCGTGGTGGCCGCGGCTGACCCCCGGGGCGTTTGCCGGGACGACGACGCAGCAAATGCCCTTATGCTTGAGCTTCGGGTCAAGCGTCGCAAAAACGGAATACTGCTCCGCTACCCCGCCGTTCGTAATCCACTGCTTGCTTCCGGTGAGCTTGTATCCGCCTTCGACCTTCGTCAGCTTTGTCGTCAGCCCGGCGACATCGGATCCCGCGCCGGGCTCGCTCAGACAAAACGAGACGAACTTTCCGTTCGCGGCAATCGGTTCGACGAAGCGCTTTTTTTGTTCTTCGGTTCCGCCAAGGAGTATCGGCGTCAGTGCGAGATCGTTCACGACGCAGGATGTCGTGATCCCCGCGCAGCCGTAAGCAAGCTGCTCGATGACGAGACACGCGTCGACGTGCGAGAGCCCTGAGCCGCCGAGCTCCGCCGGAACGGTGACATTTACGTAGCCGAGCTGCTGCGCCTTGCGGATGACGTCTTTCGGCAGCTCCGATTTCTCGTCGCACGCACCCGCGATCGGAATGACCTCAGCGCGGACGAACTTGGAAACGCTCTCTTGGAGAAGAAGTTGCTCGGCGGTAAGCTCGAACGAGTAGCCGCTCACGGCGGGAGTTTACTCCGTCGATCCGCTTTCCGGCGGAGGAGTCGGCGGCGTAGCGCCCTCTCCCGGCAGAGGCGGCTTGGTGAAGCGGCGGATGATCCGCCCGCGGCTCAGATCGTAGGGCGAAATTTGAATTCGAACGTGATCCCCCGGCAGCACACGGATGTAGTGCTTGCGGAGCTTGCCCGCGAGGTACGCAAGAAGCTCATGGCCGTTTTCGCACTCAACACGAAACGTCGTGTTGGGAAAACATTCCTTTACTACACCGTTGAGCTCGAGATGGTCGTCTTTCGCCATAACACGCTAGTTTACTTCATACGTCATACATCACGCCAGAGGAAAACCGCTTTCTAGCAGTGTTTCTTTCCTTGCGCAAATTCCGAGTTTCCCGCTCTATTAGAACAATCAATCCGTTTTATCGAGGTATCTTTATGAGGTGGAAGTTCCCCAAACTCCTGCTGACGGTGAGCGTCGCGCTGGTTCCGTGTGTCGCACGCGCACAAGTCTTCGACAAGGACTATTCCGACCCTGGCGACACGGACGGGCTGCTCAAGGGCTCCCTCGGCTTGTTCTCCGATCGCGAGTTTCGGGGCCAGAATCTCTATGACGGCACGTCCATGCAGCTCCACGGCGAAGCCGGGATCGGCACCGGGCTCGGCCTGCTCTACCTCGGCCTTTTCACGCACTTCAGCAACGATAACAATCACGGCGGCGAGGACGAGAAATCGTTCGACGAGTTCGACTACGAGATCGGACATCGCTTTTTCTTCGAAGACGTGGAGATCGGCGTCGGTCACCGCTGGCTGAACTACAGCCGCACGACGGAGCGCTTGCGCGACACGACGGAAGTCTTCACCGAGATCAACACGAACGTCATCGCGCATCCGCACTTTCTCGCGACCTACGATTACGACGAGCACGACGGCTGGTATTACGAAGTCGGGCTCGAGCAGCCGGTGCTTCTCGGCCTCGACGACGAGCGTCACGCGGTCGTTCCGTCGGTCACGATGGGCATCAGCGAGAGCCTCGACGGCGGCAAGCACCCGATTTACGACGACGACGGAATCGCGTTCTTCGACGTCGGCCTGAAGGGGATCTTCGTGCTTACGGACTCGCTCAGTCTCGAGCCCGAGGCGAAATACACCGCCGAGGTCGACGACGCGACCGATTCCGATTTCACGTTCGGCATGAACTTAGTCGGCCAACTCGGCGGGCAGAAAGACTAAGGACTAGGGACGACTCACTCGTCGCCCGAATCCCAATCGCCTTCGTCGTCGCCGCCTTCGTCTTCGAAGTCCGCGGCGCCTACGGCACCGTTTGCGCCGTTGCCGTTGCTGTTGCTGTTGCTGTTACCGAGGTTTTCCTGATCGGCTTCTTGCGCGCGGCGCCCGTGTTGCTGGCCTCCGCGGGGCGGAGCTTGGTTTCCCGGCCCCGGACCGTTGCCCGGCGTAGCCTCGTTTCCAAATTCGTCCATGTCGTCGTCGAAGCGCTCACGTCCTCCGCGGCGTCCGTTTCCACCGCCGTGAGGGCCGCCCCGGCGCTGATTGTTGTTCCTGCGGTTGTTGTTGTTCCGCCCGCGGCCTTGCATGCCGCCCTGGCCGCCGTGACCACCTTGGCCTCCGTGGCCGCCTTGTCCACCGGAGTGTCCGTTGCCGCGCGAGTTGCCGCGCCGCTCACCGTTGTCACGCCGCGGGCCGCGGTTGTTTCCGCCGCCGCTGTTCAGCTCGTGAATGGTGAGCGGAATGTATCCCGGAGGTCCTTTTTGGTCAGCCATACTTCTCCCTATTCCTTGTCTAAAAAATTATTACCGCGAAAAAGCTTTACTGCGAAACCGTTCCGACGTTGCGGAACTTTTTGTAGCGCCGCTCGAGCAGCTCGTCGATCTCGAGTGCGCAAATTTCGGAAAGGTGGCGCGAGATCGCTGCGCCTACCAATTCCGCCGACTGCTCATGATCACGATGAGCGCCGCCTACCGGCTCTTTGATTACTTCGTCGACGATTCCTGTTTCGTTCAATGCCTTGGCGGTCAGCTTGAGCGACTCCGCGGCCACTTTGGCGTACTCGGAAATGTTTTCGCCTTCGGTCTTGCCCCAGAGGATGGAGGCACAGCCTTCAGCAGTGATTACCGAGTAAGTGGAGTTTTCCATCATAAGTAATCGGTCACAAATGCCCAAAGCTAAAGCTCCCCCGCTGCCGCCTTCGCCGATGACGATAGAAATAATCGGCGTCTTGAGCCCGGAAAGAATGAGCAAATTCCGGGCGATAGACTCCGCCTGTCCCCGCTCCTCGGCTTCGAGCCCCGGAAACGCGCCGGGGGTATCGATAAAGAGAAGCAGCGGCGCTTTGAACTTTTCCGCGAGGCCGAAAATTCGCTGAGCCTTGCGGTTTCCTTCCGGCCGGCTCATGCCGAAGTTGCGCAATATTCGTTCCTGCGTGCTTCGTCCGCGCTGGTGTCCCGCGACGAACACCGGGCGTCCATGAAAGCGGCCCATGCCCGTGACAATCGCCGGATCGTCGCCGAAGAGCCGGTCACCCTTGAGCTCGACAAAGTCGGTCAAAAGGCGCGTCACAAAATCGAGCGTGAACGGACGCTCCGCATGGCGCGAAAGCAGCACGCGCTGATACGCTGTGAGGTTTCCGTACACTTCCTGGCGGACGCGGTCGAGCTTTTTTTCGAGACGCTCGACTTCGCCGGCCTTCGTGAGATCGCCCGCTTCGACGAGCGACCGCAAGCGCAGCAGCTCGTTTTCCACTTCTAGTACGGGACGCTCAAAGTCGTCGATCATGAGAGTCGTTTAGTTGCCAATCAATCGTTTGATGGTCTGCTGCTTTACTCAGGCGGCGAATGCCGAACAGGTCCGCGTAATATGATTGAAAAATCAATTCTTGGCAACTGTCAGGAAATAGACATTCTCGGCTGTAAACGGTTCTTGCCGCCGGATAAAACACATTATAGCAGCTGCGAGGCGCTCTGTGATATTTGTTTCGTATCCCGTCTTGACATCGCCGAATTCGGCGTTCTCGGGGATGCGTGCCCATCCGAGGTACTCCGGCTGGTGCCGCCACCACGTGTACTGCCTCTTCGCGAAACGCCGAGTGTCGCGTTTGAGCTCCTCGATCATCTGCTCGCGCCCGATTTTTTTATCAAGATACTCCGCCGCGTGGCGGTAGCCGAGCGCGCCGAAAACTTTTGCGCTGTGCGGGTGCTGCTCGCGCAGACGTTTCGTTTCTTCGATTAATCCCGCCGCAAGCATCTTGTCGACCCGCTCGTCGATAATCCGGTAGAGATCTTGGCGCGGCGGGAGCAGGCAGATTACGAGCGCGGACAGCTCATCTTCTTTATGGCCGTGTGCTTCGCGAAGACGCCGAAGCGACGCCCCCGAGCTGAGATTGACGAGAAGCGCGCGGCGCGTACGTGCGCGATCGGCCGGCTCGAGCGACTCTGCAGTATAGGGATCGCGCGCTTTGAGCGCCTCGTAAAGATTTTTGCCGCGTGCCTCGAGATCCTCGAGTGCCTTTTTTGCCTCCGGCGTAACGATCGGCGTCTCGACAATTCCCCCGAGGAGCGCGCGAAGGTAGAGGCCGGTTCCGCCGCAGACGAACGGCAGCACCCCGCGGTTGTTCGCGTCGAGAACGAGCGCACGCGCATCGCGGCGAAATTTCCCTGCGTCGAAGTCTTCCTCGGGATCAAGCGACGAGAGGAGATGATGCGGGACGCCCTGAAGCTCCTCGGGGCGCGGCTTTCTTTCCAGCACAGTGGGATCCGAAGCTTGGAATTCACGTGACTTGAAGTCGCGG
>JADMIO011201691.1_pt1 | contig 61245 bp, 51 predicted proteins | sample 8958161 | NCBI WGS metagenome assembly JADMIO01 (sample SAMN16585339, study PRJNA669376) | soil metagenome | isolation source: Crop rotation soil | place: USA: Cullars Rotation, Alabama | collected 2011
CGCGACAACTTGTCCACGTGGAATTCTAAGCTTAGGATCCCAATGTGCTGGAAAGTCCGGGCCTCGTCGATTTTTCCATCGTCGATCAATCGGCGGGCTTCGAGCGCGAGGCGGACACCATCGATCCACCAATAGGCGAGGGATTTTTCATGGCTATCCATGAGATCGCCAGGTTTGGGCAAGGAGTGCAGCGCCTCGTTCGCATTTCCGCGTAATCCGCGGTGGAGGAGGATGCGGGACGGCAGGGTTGTCGCGTCCCACAGCAGGAGGCGGACGCCGGGTGACGCGGACCGCTTGGCCGGAAGCGGAGTGGCGGCGAGCTGGCGGGCGGCGGCGTAGGCGGAGTCGAAATCCCCTTTGGAAACCAACGCGACGATTCGGTAGCATCCGGCTTTCACCCACTCGGGGCAATCGGCGACAGTGGCCTTGTTTTCCTTCATCCACGATTCGTAGAGGTTGGTGGCGTGGCCGAATGCGGCAATGGCTTTGCCGTGCTGGCCGCTGCGCCATTCGTAGTGGCCTAGCAGGTGGTGGTAGGGCGGGTAGTCGGGGGACATCTGGCAAAGCTTGCGGGCGAGATCGACGGACGGGCTGAGGTCGGGACCTTCCGCGCGGATGGTCAGCAGGGCGTTGAGGGGCAGAGGGCTTTGTGGATTTTTCTCGATCATCGCGAGCAGGCTCTTTTCGGCGGATTCCTGACCGGGGGTGGCACCGCCGAATTCATCGTAGCCGGTCCTGCCGAAAAGCGCCGCAAAGATGCCCGCCTGGAGGTCGTTGGGGAATTGAGCGGCGACCTTGCCAAATGCGATAGCAGCTTCGGTTGGTCCCCCCTCGATGTATTTGATCAACCCATACGCGTAGCCTCGCTCCAGCTCGCTGCCTTTTCCGGCATCGACCAAGTCGAGCAAGCGGTCGGTCGCGGCATTGCGGGTGGGGCCGGTTTCCGGCGACGGGGTGAGCAGGCACATGACCATCCCCCAATGCGCCAGCAGGCATTCCGGATCTTCGCGCATGGCGGCGGCGAAATGGCGGCTCGCCTCGAATTCCCAACCGCCGTGCAACTGGTTCAGGCCTTGGTTGACGTGGGCTTGTGCCTTATCCGTGGCGGCGGTGACTGCCATTTGGATTCCGTTGGGGAAATTCATCATGGCGGGTTCGCCAAGTTGTTTGACGGGGCCGGGGATTGCGGCTTCCACGTCCGGAGTTGCTTCCCGCGCCGGCAGTTTTTTAGCATCCGGTCCCCCGTCGGGTTTCTCAACCTTCGTTTCCGCGGGTGGTGTGTTAGCTGAGGGTGTCTCGCCCTCCGAAAACGCGCAACTCACCAACAATGCCGCCATCAACCGCAGTTTCATGGGCGGAAGATGGCCATGGGCCGCCCGCACCTCCAAGCAAAATGACACTGGCGTGCTCGGCGCGCTCTTGCGTAGTCTCCGGCCATGAAGCTTGGAGTTATTGGATGCGGAAAAATGGGAACGGCGCTGATTCAGGGGGCCATTCGTGCGGGAGTGGTCGCGGCCCGCGACGTGATTGGCTGCGATCCTTATGAAAAATCCCGCGACGCGTTTGCCCAAGCGACCGGTGCCAAGGTCACTGCGGACCTCGCCGAATTGGCCGCCAGTGAGGTGATCTTGCTTTGCACCAAGCCACTCGACGTGCCGGTCGCCTTGGCCGATGCCGCGAAAATGAGTGCGAGTCAGCCCCGCCTGGTGATTTCCATCGCCGCAGGTATCACCCTAACTGCACTGGAAGCCGCGGCTTCCGAAAATTTCCGGATCATCCGTGCCATGCCGAATACCCCGGCGCTGGTCGGCCATGGAGCTGCCGGCTATTGCCTGGGAACCCGGGCGACTGCCGACGACGCCAAGACCGCTCAAGCCCTCCTCGGCGCGGTGGGACTCGCGGTCGAAGTGCCCGAGCGTCTGATGGATGCGGTCACCGGTCTATCAGGCAGCGGGCCGGCTTACATTTATGTTGTCATCGATGCCCTTGCCGATGGCGGCGTCCGGGCCGGGATTCCCCGCGCGGACGCGGTGCGCCTCGCCGCCCAGACGGTTCTTGGATCTGCGGCGATGGTGTTGGAAACCGGCGAGCACCCCGCCGTGCTCAAGGACATGGTCACTTCGCCCGGCGGCACGACGATCGCCGGGTTGGCCGCGCTCGAACGACACGGCTTGCGGTCCGCTTTGATCGAGGCTGTCGGAGCTGCCGTCCAACGCGCCACCGAACTTGGCAAGTGATGGATTTTGGGCTTTCCCAGTCCCATCGGCCTCCTATGCTCCGCCGCATGACCTATCGGCTCATCGCCTTCGCGCTGGTTTCTGCTTCCGCTTTCCACATCGTTTCCTGCGGCCCTGATCCGGACATGCCGATCATGGCGGGAAACACCCAAGCCGCCGCCAGCGAGGGCGAGAAATTCTATCAGCAAGCCAAACAGGCCGATGATGCCGGAAAAGTCGGCAAGGCGATCAAGCTCTACGATGAGACCGCCACGCGCTACCCGTTTGCGCCGTCCGCGCCGCAAGCGCGCTTCCGTCAGGCCCAGCTTCTTGAACAGCAGGGCGAGATCGTGAAATCCTTCGAGGCATACGACAAGTTCCTCTCCCGCTTCCAAGGCAGCAGCCTCTACACCACTGCGTTGAACCGCCAGATCGCCATGGCACAGTCCGCCGCCGATGGCGATGTGAAACAAAGCATGCTCGGTCTGAAAACCAAACTCTCCCTCGACAAGACCGTCGAAATGCTCGGCAAGGTCCGCGACCACGCTCCGAAATCTCCGGCCGCGGCCAAGGCCCAGTTCACCATCGGCCGGCTTAATGAAAGCAAGAAAAAGTCCAAGGAAGCCATCGCCGCTTACCGCCAGCTCGTCCGCGACCAGCCCGGCAGCGCCGAAGCTCCGGAAGCCTTGTTCCGGGTCGGCGTGATTCTAACTGCCGAGGCCGACCGCGGCAACCAGAACCAGGCGAATCTCGACCTCGCGAAAGAAGCCTTCAACGACTATCTGATCCAGTATCCCGGCCACTCGCGCAATGCCGAGGCCCGTCAGTTTATCGCCACCGTCGGCGGCAAGGATCTCCAGAAGTCCTACGACATCGCCGTGTTCTATCAAAAAACCGGCAAGATCGAATCCGCCAAGGTTTACTACCGCGACATCGTGAAACGCGCCCCATCCGGCACGCTGCACGACCAGGCCCGCGCCCGGCTCAAGGAACTCGGCGAGTGAGGGAGAATTGGAAATTGGATATTGAAGATTGGAAATTAGAACCGTCAGACATCCGTGGGCATGAAACCAATCTCCAATCTCCAATTCTCAATATTCAATCTCTTCCCTCTGCTAGCTCCCGCGCTGCTGCTCGTTTCCTGCGCGGGCTATCAGCTCGGAGTCAACAAGCCCGCGTCGCTCCAGCGGGTGCAGACCATCTCCGTGCCGATGTTTGCCAACTCCACTCTGCATCCCCGCGCCGAGGCCCTCGCCACCTCCGCCGTGGCCGATGCCTTCATCCAAGACGGCACCTACCGGCTCGCGAAAACGGATCATGCCGATGCGGTGTTAGAGGGCAGCCTGAAAAGCATCACCTACACCGCCATCCGCGGAACCCGCCGGGACACTCTGCTGCCCGAGGAGCTGGCCAATACGGTCACCATCGAATGGACCCTCCGCGATGCCAAGGACCCCACCAAGGTTCTCGCATCGGGTGAATCCTCCGGAACCAGCCAGCTTTTCGTCTCGTCCAACCTCCAGACCGCCCGCAACAACGCGCTCCCCGAGGCCCTTGAACACGCCGGCGAAGCCCTCGTCTCGCGCCTCTCTAACGGCTATTGAAAGTGGTGGGCAAAATAGGGGGAGTGGACATTTTTGTCCACTTGCCGATGCGCGGCGAACGCGGATGTGCGAAGGAAACTTTCGGGTTCGTTTATTCTCCTGAATCAAGGACCCGTCACGCGCACCCGATAGAACCGTTCGGGATCAAGCGGACTGACGGCGATGTCCGATTGGACCGTGGCGCCCGTTCCCTGATAGGCCGCCACCGGCGCCCAATTTGTTAGGTTCGCGCTGCTTTCCACCGTGTAGCCGCGGTTCGCGAGAGTGGGGAATGACAACCGTATCGTTCCTGCCGACGGATAGGTGGTTGTCACGATGAAGTGCGAATTGGCATCCTGTGGATTCGTGCCGAAGACGAGTTCGGCTGCATCGGTGAATCCGTCGCCATCGCTGTCGACGCCGGAAACGAAAGTAACCGCGAGATTGTCGATGGCGATTCCCTGCGGCGGCAATGTGGGGATGATGAAGGTTTGGCCCGAGTTCGGCTGGCCGGGGGAATACGGGACGCCGTCGAATTTGGCCCAGATGAAATTGGATGGGGTTCCGCCGGTGCCAGTCAGGCCGAGGGCGGCTTGACCCACCGGTTCGCCAGACTGTTTCTTGCCGATGTCGGCGGAAGTAAGTTGGTTCGCGGCTCCGTTAGTCGCGACGAACGATCCGCCGTAGGAAATGAACTGGGTCACGGCCCCGTTGACGACAAGAGCGAACCCGTCGGGATCGCCATTTTGAATTCCTGAAATCAGTTTCGAAAAAATCCGGTGTCCCGAAGCGGTTACCGTTCCGGCGGTGAACGAGGACAGGGTATGGGCGCTGCCGTAAGTGCCTCCGTCGCCGCCGTTGTATAACAGCAAGCTGACATTCGCCAGCGAACCGGTGAAACCCGGCCCCGCGACGATCTCCACGAACTCGTTGCTATCCGTTCCCACGTTGTCGTAGTGAAACTCGTTGATAAAAACATCCGCCGGAGGGACGCCTCCACCAGCACCAGGCGTGAAAGTGAAGCGAAGCTGGAAGGTCCCGCCGGGCGGCACGGCCAATCCGCTCACCAGCATGCTTTTGGGCGTCGATGTTCCGCCCGCGATCGCGCCGGCGGGCAGGTTGGTGGCCGCTTGGAAGGTGAGCGCTGGAAGCGGGCTTGGCATTCCGCCGACGATCAGTTCCGCGCTCAATGTATCGACGGTGCCGCCTGGCGCGGACCGCCACTGTTCGGCGGTGTAGGAAATCTGTAGGTGGGTTAGAGTCACCGCGGAATGATTGACGAAACTCGCTGTCGCGCTTCCACCACCAGCACCCGGGAGAAATCCAAGCGACGGATCGGTGGCCGGGCCATAGGAGCGGAATCCCGCTGTCGTGGAGCTGCCGTCGTCGGTTCCCTGCCAGGCTCCGCCGGTGATCGTCCACGGGTAGGGATCGTAGGTTCCGGGAAAACCGGGGAACGTTTCGTTCACGGTTTCGCCCGGCGCGTTGAAGGCGTAAGGAAGCGCGGGATCGAGTTCGAAATCCCCGAACAACGGGAGGTGGTCGGAGGCCGTCGCGCTGGTTCCGGAGGCCAGCGGCGCACCGGCTTTCGGTAGTCCCGCCGAGTTCGACGTGTCGAGCGTGGAGTTGTAGATTTCCGTCCGCAGCGGGCGCGATCCGATGATGCCGGAGGCGAGGAAGACATCGATGGTCGAGCCGCTGGAAGGGAAGGTGACCGTCGAGTTGTCGAGCTGGCGCGGCAGGATCCGGGTGACGGCCGGGTTGCTGAAGTAGAGCGTGGGATCGGTGAAATAGCTGATAGGAAATGTGATGTCCGCCCCGAGGGAGAAGCTGGCGGGCAATCCCGACGCCGGAGTGGAGGTGAAGGTCCGGGGATTTGAGGACAAATTGAAATCACCCATCACCAGGAAGTTGTCGCTGGAGGCAAAGCCTTGGGCGGTTAGATAGTTCGTCAGGCGCCGCAGCTCGATGGTCCGTTGGAAAAGGTCTGACGCTTCCGACCCCGATTTCAAATGCGCCGCGACCAGCACCGGATCGCGCGTGGTGCCGGGCACATCGACTTTCACCGCGGGAATGAGCCGGTTCATTTCCTTGGCCCCGGCCGGAGAGCCGATCAATGTCTGGCTGAGAAAGGGAAACCGCGAGAGAAACACCACGTGCAGGCTGGTGTCGAACGTGTTGGTCGCGGGGGCGATGAAGGTATAGGAATAGCCGAGATTTGCCGCGAGCGAGGCCAGGTCGCCGCCGTTGATGTCCGCGCCATGGATTTCCTCGAGTGCGACCACGTCGGCATCGATCCGGTCCAGGATATCCCTCACCGTGTCGTAGTCGGGTTGGCCGGGCGTGCCGATGCCGTGGTCGAAATAGACGGGCCCTCCGCCGGGAGGAACGACCAGATGGGCTCCCACATTGAATGTGGCCACCCGCAGACCCACCGCCTGCACCAGCGCGGTGCCGAGGAATAGCAGCAGGGCGACGAGTTTGAAGGACATGGGCGCGGGAACCTAGCACACCCGTGGGCGCTGTCGATTTGGGTTAGGTGGCGGCGCGTGACAGAGCCGCAGCCGTTCCACTTGCAAGATCTCCCGATTCAGGGCGTAGTGGGGAGTCCAATCCATTTTCACCCATGATCAAAACCCATCGACCCGTTCTATTTTCACTCGCCTGCATCCTCGGTGCCATCACTACTCTAACTGCAGTTGTCCGCGCGGAGTCCCCGGCGAAAAAGAAGATCGTCTTCGTCGCCGGCAATCCCAGCCACGGTCCCGGCGAGCACGAGCACCGCGCCGGCTGCATGCTGCTCGCCGACCAGTTGAACAAAAGCGGCCTGCCGGTCGAGGCCGTGGTCACCATCAACGGTTGGCCCAAGGACAACTCGATTTTCGACGGAGCCTCGGCGGTCGTCATTTACGCGGACGGCGGCGGCGGTCATCCGGCCATGAAGCACCTCGATGAGTTGAAAAAAATGGCGGCTGGCGGCGTGGGAATCGGCTGCATTCACTACGCCGTGGAGATTCCCAAGGGCGAACCCGGCAACGCGTTTCTCGATCTCATCGGCGGCTATTTTGAAAGCGATTGGTCCGTCAATCCGATCTGGGATGCCTCGTTCAAACTGCCCAAGCACGCCGTCACCCAAGGCGTCCACGACTTCAAAACCAACGACGAGTGGTATTACCACATGCGTTTCCGCGAGGGTATGAAGGGCGTAACTCCGATTCTAACCGACCTGCCTCCCGCATCCAGCCTCACCCGTCCAAACGGCCCCCATGAAGGGAATCCCGAGGTCCGCGCCGCCGTTCTGGAACGCAAGGAGCCGCAACACGTGATGTGGGTCTATCAGCCGACGAATCCCAACGCTGGCCGTGGTTTCGGATTTTGCGGTGGCCACTACCATAAGAACTGGCAGCAGGACGACCAGCGCCGCCTCGCCCTCAACGCCATCGTCTGGATCTCCGGCCTCGAAGTCCCGGCAGAGGGCGTGCCTTCCAAGACTCCCACCGATGAGGAAATGAAGGAGAATCTGGATAAAAAAGGCTGATCGGCTTGCCCCTACGGAGTAGGGACACTCCTGTCCCTACATGATTCCTCCCCCGCGCAGCACGACCCGCGTTCCTGGAAACAATCCACGCACCAGCCCGTGCCATCGATGACCGCCGCCGCCTCCCGTCCGCAGCCTTCGCAAACTGGCAGCGGAGCAGGGGATTCATCGGGAATTTCAGGAGGTGTCATGCATCCATCATCATTCACTCCCCTTGTTGCGCGCAATCTATCAGCGGTATCCCATCGGATGAAATTCCTCAGACGAAACTTGATTCCCGTGCTGCTGGCGCTCGGGATCATCCCTTGCGACGCGGCGGGAAATGATTGGATGCGCGTGTTGGATGGCCGGCTGCGCTTGTCGGAGCTTTCGATTCCCGGAACCCATGATGCCGGTGCGAGGTTCGAGCCCCTGCCCGGGACCGCCCGCTGCCAGAGTCTGACGATTGCGGAACAGTTGGCCTCGGGCGTTCGTTTTCTGGACATCCGTTGCCGGCATTTGAATGACCAGTTCGCGATCTATCATGGCATCGTGGACCAGCAGCTCCGCTTCGAAGAAGTGCTTGGCGCCACAAGGGATTTCCTGAAGGCGAATCCATCCGAGTGCGTTGTGATGTCGATCCTGGAAGAGAGTTCCGCTTCCGGGGCGACGCGGAGTTTTGAAGCGACCTTCGCCTCGTATGTCGCGGCGGATGCCGCGCTCTGGTCGTTGGGTGATGGCATCCCGGCCTTGGATCAGGTTAGAGGGAAAATCGTGTTGTTGAGGAGGTTTCGTGCGAACGCCCCGCCGTTGGGAATCGATGCCTCCCGCTGGCCTGACAACTCCTCCTTCACATCCGGCAGGATCAAGGTGCAGGACATCTATCGGGTACAGGACAACGAGGCCAAATGGAAGGTTTTGTCCGCGCTGCTCGAGGATGCGAAGAAGGGAGATCCTGAAATCCTGTCCCTCAATTTCGCCAGCGGCGTGAGCAGCACCTTTGGAATTCCTAACATCAAGTTCGTGTCGGATGACATGAACGCGCGGATCACCAAACACTTCACCGCGAGCCCCCGTGGCATCACCGGGATCATCGTGATGGACTTCGCGGATGCCGCGAGATGCGCGCTCATTTACGGCAGCAATCCGGGAACGAAGTAATCGGTCAGGCCATGGCCTCTATCAGCTCGCAGGTTTCGCGAAGCCAGCCGGCGGGATCGAATTGCCCGGCGATCTCCTTCGCCCGGCGGGAGATGGCCGGGTTATCTAGCAGCGACTCCAGCTTGGCGGCGATACGGGCGGCCTTGAACTGCTTCGGATGAAGTCCGTCGCCGACGCCGAGATCGCGGACGCGGCTCAAAGTGTCGAGCTGGTCATGGGCCATCGGTTGGATGAAATGCGGAATACCCGCGCGCAGCGTTTGGGCGCAGGTGCCGACTCCGCCGTGATAGACCATGGCGGCGGCCCTCGGCAGGATTTCGCCAAAGGGCACATAGCTGAAGTGGCGCACGTTGGGCGGCAGATCCTTCGGGATACTCGTTTCAAAGGGCGAGAGCAGGATGCCCCGGCGGCCGGTTAGTTTCATCGCCTGCACGGCTTCTTCGAAAAACGAATGACCGCCGATCATCGCGCTGCCGGGCGTGAAGATCACCGGCGGTTCGCCGGCATCGAGAAACTCCAACAGCCCGGGCGGCACGCTTCGCAAGCCGGATTCATCGAACATCGGGAAGCCGGTCTGTCGCGTTTGGGGCGGCCAGTCGGGTTGTGCGGGCGCGAACCATTCGGGAAACAGCGCGATCACTCGCTCGGGCGCGTGCCACCAATCGTGGAGGACATTTCGCGCGGGCTGCAGGCCGAGATTTTTTCGAAAGCGGTTGAGCTCCGGCAACACATGGAAGTCCACCACTTTTCCGGCGAGCCACCATTGTAGGGATTTCAGGAAACGCGGGGCACCTTGGCCGAATGGCATGCCATGCAGGACAGGCTGGCGATAGGTGCTGGGGAACAGCGACGGCGCCAGGTGAACCATGGCGAAAGGAATTTCCAGCAGCTCGGCCGCATTGCGCGCGCCGAAGGCGACCGAGCTGGCGAGCATCACTGTTTTGCCCGGCAGATGGAGTTCGCGGGCGTGTGTTAGGATCGGCTCAAAGCTCGGAGTCATCGCCCGCTTCACGATGGTAGGAAAGCCTTTGAACGGGTGCCACAGGTCCATGTCCTCCTGCGCCCGCTTGAAATCCTCCGCCGTGCCAAGCATCCGGAATCCAAGTCCGGCGCTTGTCACCAGATGCTCGAAATGGCCGCTGGTGATGACGAAAACCTCATGCCCGCGGGCCTGCAACGCGCGACCGATTCCCACAAACGGATGGACGTCGCCCGAGCTGCCGATGGCAAAGATGAGGATGCGCAACGGCTTCACCCGTTCAGGCTGACGGGGCCCCGACACAGACCAAGCAGGAAATGCGGCGAGGCACTTTTGGGCCGTCATGAAGTCCTTCTTCACGCAACCAATCTCACATCTCCGGGTTCAGAACGTGTCATGAGATTCCTTTCCCCATGCCTGTGCATCGCTCTCGCGGCGACCGGCCTGCTTACCGCGCAACCCGTCGCCTATGATCCGCTCAAGGTGGCCGACGTGACGATCGTTTCAAAGACCTTCGAAGTAACTGACGCCAAGCGCGCCCGCACCCTGCCCATCCGGATCTATCTGCCGGAAACGAACAAGCCCGCGCCGGTCATCCTGTTCTCCCACGGCCTCGGTGGCTCGCGCGACAACAATCCGTATCTCGGCAACCATTGGGCGCAACGCGGCTACATCGTGGTCTTCGTCCAGCACCCGGGCAGCGACGAAAGCGTTTGGAAGGGTACCGATCGCCTGCAACGCATGGTGGAAATGAAGAAAGCCGCATCTCTCGAAAACTTCATGCTGCGGGGCGAAGATATCCCCAAGGTGATCGACGCTCTAACTGCTTGGAACGCGGACCAGGAAAACCCGCTGCACGACCGGTTCGATCTGAAACACATCGGCATGTCCGGCCATTCGTTCGGTGCTACCACCACCCAGGCCGTGGCCGGCCAAACTATCGCCGGCGGGCGGCTATCGTTCCTGGAACCCCGGATCTCCGCCGCAGTGATGATGAGTCCGAGCTCTCCCGCCCTCGGGGATCCGGCCAAAGCGTTCGAATCCATTAAGATTCCGTGCCTGCTCATGACCGGCACGCTCGATTATAGCCCGATCAGCGATGCAACGGCGGTGGACCGGCTCAAGGTGTTTCCCAATCTCACCCACGCGCCCGCCTGGCAGGTTGTCTTCGACAAGGCCACCCACATGAGTTTCAGCGACCGGGATCTGCTGGGGAACCCGCCGGCAGAAGCCCGCTATCATAAAGCCATCCTCGCTCTAACGACCGCGTTCTGGGATGCACAACTCCGCGGCGATAAGGACGCCAAAGCCTGGTTGAACGGAGGTGGCGCGAAGTCCGTGCTGGTGCCGGAGGACAAGTGGGAGCTCAATGCGATGGCCAACGAGCCGCGATAGCAGTTCGTTGGAGTTACAACCTCCGCCACTGGTTGCCGTCCTGTTGGAGAAGGTCGTCGGCTTCCTTGGGACCCCACGAGCCGGCGACGAATTCGGCCATCGGCGGCGGGGTGGTGGATTCGTGCCAGGCGTGCTCGATGTGATCGATGAATTTCCACGCTTCCTCGACTTCGTCGCGGCGGGCAAACAGGGTGGCATCGCCGGCGATGGCGTCCAGCAGGAGGCGCTCGTAGGCTTCCGGGCTGCCTTTGCCGAAACTGGTGGCGTAGTGGAAATCCATTTTCACGGGCTCCAGGCGCAGGCTGGTGCCCGGGATTTTCGATACCATGCGAAGCGAGATTCCTTCGTCCGGCTGGATGCGGATGACGAGCACGTTGCCGCCGGGAACTCCGCCTGATAGAGCGTTGAACAGCACGCAGGGCGCGTCTTTGAAATGGATCGAAATCTCGGTGGACTTCTTCGGCAGGCGTTTGCCCATGCGGATGTAGAACGGCACACCGCTCCAGCGCCAGGTGTCGATCAGAAGTCTAACGGCGACGTAGGCTTCGGTGTCGGACGTCGGGCTGACCCGGTCTTCCTCGCGGTAACCGGGGACCGGAATGCCATCGACATGGCCGGCGGTGTATTGGGCGCGGACGACGTTCTTGGCGACCTTCTCCGGAGTGTCCCACTGGCGCAGAGAGCGGATGACTTTTACTTTTTCATCGCGGACGCCATCGGCTGATAGATCGGTTGGCGGCTCCATGGCGACGAGGCTGAGGAGCTGGAGCAAGTGGTTCTGCACCATGTCGCGCAGCGCGCCAGCACCTTCATAGTAGCCGCCCCGGCCGCCTTCCATGCCGAGGTTTTCGGCGCAGGTGATCTGGATGTGGCTGATGTATTTGCTGTTCCAGAGCGGCTCGAAGATCGAGTTGGCGAAACGCAGGACCATCAGGTTCTGCGCGGTCTCCTTGCCGAGATAGTGGTCGATCCGATAGGTGTCGCTCTCGTGGAAGGTCTCGTTGACGACTTGGTTGAGGTGCTTCGCTGTGGCAAGGTCGGTGCCGAAGGGTTTTTCCACAATGACGCGGGCCCAGCAGCCGGGCTTCGCTTCGTTGAGCCCGGCGTTCTTCAGGGCAATGAGAATATCGTCGAAAAACTCCGGGGCGGAGGCGATGTAAAACAGGCGGTTGCCCTTGCCGCCGTGTTCGGAATCGATGGCGTCGAGCTTTTCCGCCAAAGTCCGGTAGCCCTCGGCATCGGTGAACTCGGAAGTATGATAGCTAACGGTTTGGATGAAATTGCCCCAGATTTTGTCATCCTGGCCGGAGCGGGAAACCTTGCGATTGAGTTCTTCGAGTCCGGTGCGGAATTCCGCGTCGGACTTGTCGCGCCGGGCGAAACCGATGATTTTTACGCCGGTCGGCAGCTCGCCATCGACCGCCAGGTTATACAGGGCGGGGATGAGCTTGCGGTGCGTTAGATCGCCGGTGGCACCGAAGATGACGATGCTGCAAGGCTCGGGACGCGAGCGGGAAACGAGGTCTTCGCGGAAGGGATTCATTTTAAGAAGTTGAGAGTTGAGAGTGGGTAGTTGAGAGCGAAGAGGAAAGCAGATGCCGGACCGAAGGTCTTTCTCTCAACTCTCAACCATCAACTCTCAACTTCTTCTCACCACGGCAGCGGGAAGTCGCGGTTGAAGGCGAACACCCGCTCGCGGATCGCGTGGAGCTTCTTCAGATTGGTGTGATCGGACAAGGCTTCATGGATGAAATCGGCTACTTGCTCGACATCGGTTTCCTTCATGCCGCGGGTGGTCACCGCCGGTGTGCCGATGCGGATGCCGCTGGGTTTCATCGGACTGCCGGTGTCGAACGGGATGCCGTTCTTGTTCACGGTGATGCCCGCTTCATCAAGGGCGTGGGAGGCGTCCGCGCCGTTGAGATTTTTCGGCCGGAGATCGACGAGCATGACGTGGTTGTCGGTGCCGTCGGAGCAGATGCGGAAGCCATGATGCGTTAGACGCGCGGCGATGGCTTGGGCGTTCTTAATGACCTGCGCCGAGTATTCCTTGAACTCCGGCTTGAGCGCTTCACCGAAGCAGACGGCCTTGGCCGCGATGACATGCATGAGCGGTCCACCCTGGATGCCGGGGAAAACCTGTGAGTCGATTTTCTTCGCGAACTCTTCCTTGCACAGAATGAGCCCGCCGCGGGGGCCGCGCAGGGACTTGTGGGTGGTGGACGTGACAAAATCCGCGTGCGGGATGGGGCTCGGATGCAGGCCCGCGGCGACGAGGCCGGCGATGTGCGCCATATCGACAAAAAGGTAAGAACCGATTTCCCGGGCGAGCTTGCCCATGCGCTCGAAATCGATGATCCGCGAGTAAGCCGAAGCACCCACGGTGATCAGCGCCGGCTTGAGTTCGCGGGCTGTTTTTTCCAACTCCGCGTAGTCGATCCGCTCATCGTCCGGCGAGACGCCATAGTGGGTGACCGCGTAAAATCTTCCGGAGAAATTCGCCTTGTGGCCGTGGGTGAGGTGACCGCCGTGGGCGAGATCCATCGTGAAAATCTTGTCGCCCGGCTTGAGCACGGAAAAGTAAACCGCGGTGTTCGCCTGCGATCCGGAGTGCGGCTGGACGTTCGCGTGATCGGCTCCGAAAAGCTCCTTCGCGCGGTCGATCGCGAGCTGTTCGACGACATCCACGTTTTCGCAACCGCCATACCAGCGCTTGCCGGGATAGCCCTCGGCATACTTGTTAGTAAGTACCGAGCCCTGCGCCTCCATGACGGCGGGCGAGGTGAAATTTTCCGAAGCGATCAGCTCGATGTTGTTCCGCTGGCGATGTTCCTCGGCGGTGATCGCGGCGTAGATCGCCGGATCGGTCACGGCGAGGCGGCTACCGGAGGAATTGCAAACGCGGCCTTCGTGGCGGCCACCTTCGAAGGGGGTGGCGAGAAACGCGTCGGCCATGGCGATGGCGGTTTCCTTGTCCGTGTATTTTCCGGCGAGGCAGAGGACGTTGGTGTCGTTGTGCTCGCGGGTGGTCACGACTTCATCGAGCGAGCGGACGTTCGCCGCGCGGACATGGCGGTGGCGGTTCGCGGCGATGGCCATGCCGACTCCCGAGGTGCAGGCGAGAAAGCCGAAATCGTAGGTGCCATCCGCCACATTGCGGGCGACCAGGTTGGCGTAGTCGGCATAATCGACGGACGCGGTGGTCTGGGTGCCGAAATCATGGACGTCGTGACCGACCTTCATGAGGTGTTCGACAACGGCGTTTTTGAGATCGACGGCGCCGTGATCGGCTCCGATGGCAATGCGAAAGGTAGGATGGCTCATGGACGGGGCCGGGATTCAAGTCCGGGAAAGCCGTCTTGCAAACCGCAAATTTCAGGGATTTACCGAATCAACGACCGCCGCGCGGACATCCTGGATGATGAGCTGCAGCGTCGTCCGGCCGCGGAAGGTATTTCTATCAATCGTGAAGGCGATGTCCCACGGCGGATCGGGCAGGGGATATTCGCCGCCGCCGAAGAAGACCGCGTCCTGCTCGTGATAGCCTTGGCGCAGCATGAATCGCAGGTGGTTGTTTTTCATGTGCAGCGGCGAGCGGCTCAGGCCGACGCCGCGGGAGACGAAGACCGGCTGGGGATTGCCGCTGCCGAAGGGTTGAAGAAGATCGTAGCTGGCGAGGAATTCCAGTGAAAGCTGGTCGAAGGAGATTTCCGCGTCGTACATCAGCTTGGGCTGGCGCTGTTCCGAGGTGCTGTTTTTCAATACGTATTCCGCAAAGCGGGCCCGAAATCCGTCCAGTTTCGACTCCTCGATGGAAAGTCCGGCTGCCATCGCATGACCACCGCCGACGATGAGATCGCTTTCGCAAGCGCGGATCGCCTCGACCAGCGAGATCCCGTCGATGCTGCGGCCCGAGCCTTTGCCGATGCCGTCTTCGTCGATGGCGATGACGAACGTGGGCTTGTGATATTGCCGCATCAGCCGCGAGGCGACGATGCCGACCACGCCATGATGCCACGTCCGCGAACCGAGGACGATGACGGGATCGCGCGCCGGATCGAAGTCGTGAAGCATTTCCACGGCTTCACGGCGGATCAGGCCTTCGTGGGCTTGGCGCTGCTTGTTATAGGCGTCGAGCTTTTGCGCGAGATCGTGGGCGAGGCGGCGGCAATCGGTCGTGAGAGTCGCCAGCGCGTCCTCCGGCGCGTCCATCCGGCCGGCGGCATTCAGGCGCGGGCCGATGCGGAAGCCGACGTCCATCGAGGTGGCGGTGCCGTTCATCCCGGTGACTTCCTGAAGCGCGCGCAGGCCGGGGTTGAGCGTGCTGGGTAAATGTTTCAGTCCATGCCGCACCATCAGGCGGTTTTCCCCGATCATGGGAACGATGTCGGAAATGGTCGCGACGGCGACGAGGTCGATCAATTCCTTGAGGTCGAGATCGACAGGGCGGGTTTTGAGCAGGGCGTGGCCGAGTTTGAAGACGACACCCGCCGCGCACAGGTAGGTGAATTCGGTGCCGCACTTCGGATTCACCAATGCGCAGCAATCCGGTTTTCCCGCAGTCGACGGCTCGTGGTGATCGACGATCAGGACATCGATGCCGTCCGCCCGCAGTGCGGCGACTTCGTTGATGGAAACCGTCCCGCAGTCCACGGTGATCAGCAGATCCGGTTTTGGCCCCTCTGCCATGCAACGGGTCAGCGCCGCCGTGCTCAACCCGTAGCCCTCCGGTCCCCGGCGAGGAATGAAGTAGCGCGGCGTTAGGCCGTAAGCCATCAGGATCCGCCGCATCAGGGTGATCGAGGTCACGCCATCCACGTCATAATCGCCGTAAATGCAGACTTGCTCCTTCCGGTCGATGGCGAGGAGCACCCGCTCCACCGCGATTTTCATATCGGGAATGAGAAACGGATCGGCTAGATCCCGGAGGCGCGGGCGCAAATAGCCCTCCAGATCGACGCCGGGAGGAAGTCCCCGCTGGCGGATCAGGTGCTCGAGGATCGGTGGAAATGTGCCTGACGAACCGTTGTTGTTTTTTTCAAACGGTTCACCGCGCGCAATCCATTTGAACGGCTGAGCTCGCATGAAGTGGGGCGGACCGTATCGGGGGTTGCTGGTCCGACACAAGATCGGAAACGAAAAGCGCACAAATGTGCCCGCTGCGTCAGGTTGGCTCCAAGGAAGTGCGACAACTTGTCGCGAAAATGGCCGATTTTCCTTAAGGAACTCATCGATTTATATTTGTAACTTAATTAAAAACAGTAAGTCGTGTAATTGTGTGGAGATCCGGCACGGTCTCTGCGAAAGCGCGCACATCATAACCGCCGCTTACGGCCCAAACTGAAAGGAAACCAACTTATGTCCAAAATCCTCGGAATCGACCTCGGAACCACCAACTCGTGTATGGCTGTCATGGAAGGCGGCGAATCCACCGTGTTGGAAAACTCGGAAGGCGCACGCACCACTCCTTCCGTGGTCGCGTTCGCGAAAAATGGCGAGCGCCTCGTCGGCCAAGCCGCCAAGCGGCAAGCGGTGACCAACCCGCAAAACACCATTTTCTCCGCCAAACGCCTGATCGGCCGCAAGTTCTCTGAACTCAAGGATGCCGACAAGCGGATGCCTTACACAGTCGTCGCCGCAGCGAATGGCGACGCCCACATCCAAGTGGAAGTTGCCGGTGAGAAGAAGACCTATTCGCCGCAGGAAATCGCCGCGATGGTCCTCGGCAAGCTCAAGGCCGATGCGGAAGCCAAGCTCGGTGAAAAAATCACCAAGGCCGTCATCACGGTTCCCGCCTATTTCAACGACTCCCAGCGCAACGCCACCAAGGCTGCCGGTGAGATCGCCGGACTCGAAGTGCTCCGCATCATCAACGAGCCGACCGCCGCCGCTCTCGCTTACGGCCTCGACAAGAAGTCCGATGAAAAAATCGCCGTTTACGACCTCGGCGGCGGCACTTTCGATATCTCCGTTCTGGAAATCGGCGACGGCGTTTTCGAAGTTCTCGCCACCGACGGCGATACTCAACTCGGTGGTGACGACTGGGACAACGCGTTGATCCAATGGATCGTCGGTGAGTTCAAGAAGGACCAAGGCATCGACCTGTCCGGCCAGCCGGACGCCCTCCAACGGATCAAGGAAGAAGCGGAAAAGGCGAAGATCGCCCTTTCCTCCACCCAGTCCTACGACATCAGCCTGCCCTTCATCACGGCCGATGCCACCGGACCGAAGCACATCCAACTCACGCTCACCCGTTCCAAGCTGGAGCAACTCACCGATTCCCTTTTCGAACGCACCAAGAAGCCCGTCCGCGACTGCCTCAAGGAAGCCGGCCTCTCGCCCTCGCAAATCAACGAACTTGTCCTCGTCGGCGGCATGACCCGCATGCCGAAGGTTGTCGAAATCGCCCGTGAACTCGCCGGCCAGACTCCGCACCAAGGCGTGAACCCGGATGAAGTTGTCGCCATCGGCGCGGCCATCCAAGGCGGCGTCCTCCGCGGTGATGTCAAGGATGTGCTGCTTCTCGACGTCAGCCCGCTCACGCTTTCGATCGAAACGGAAGGCTCCCGCGCAACCGCAATGATCGAGCGCAACACCACCATCCCGGCCAAAAAGTCGCAGATCTTCTCGACGGCTTCCGACAACCAACCCGCCGTCGATATCCGCATCTGCCAAGGCGAACGCCCGATGTTCTCCGACAACAAGCTGCTAGGAAACTTCAAGCTCGACGGCATCAACCCCGCCCGCCGCGGTGAGCCGCAAATCGAAGTCACCTTTGACATCGACGCCAACGGCATCCTCCACGTTTCCGCCAAGGACAAACAATCCGGCAAGGAACAGAAAATCTCCATCCAAGGCTCCTCCGGTCTTTCCAAGGACGAGATCGAACAAGCCAAGCGCGACGCAGAGTCCCACGCCGAGGAAGACAAGAAGCGCGTTGAAAAAGTCGATGCCAAGAACAAGGCCGACAACCTCGTCTTCTCCGTCGAGAAACAACTCGGTGAACTCGGCGACAACGCCCCGGCCGAACTCAAGTCGATGCTCGAAGGCAAGATCAAGGCCGTGAAGGACGCGATCAGCAGCGACGATATCGGGCAAATCAACGGCGCTGTTAGCGATCTCGAAAGCTCGCTGCAAGCCCTGGCCGAAGCCGCCCAAAAAGCCGGTGCCGGTGCCCAGGAGCCCGATGTCGAGCCCGCCGCCGAATCCGCATCTAACGAGCCGAAGCAGGCGAAGGGCAAGGTGGTTGATGCCGAAGTTGTGGATTAAAGGTTATGAAACGATTCAAACTGATTCTAAGGGGAGGCGGATCATTTCATGTATGGGCCGACAATTACGGCAAGGAAATAGGCCAAGGCTATACGTTGTTGGTGTTCACTCGCTCTCACCAACATGACCCATCTGCGTGCATACCGACCGACCTAGTAGATTCTGTGATAGAGGAATCGGAACCTTGATGGGAGAACCTTCCATGAAATCGGTACTCGCGTGGATGTTCTTGGCCATTTGGTCGGTATGCTTGGTATCTTGCAAAGAAAAGGAAGAGCCAATAACCCCTCAAATTATGGATAATGGGATTTCCTTTGGGCCATTCAGCTCCGACAGCTCGGTGATTGGCATCTCGTTTCGAGTAAAATACACGGACGACAACAAATTGAGATGGGTTGCAACGGTTTTTCCATCCAAGGGCAACGAAGCAAAATTTCACGAAATTGTTTCGGTGCTTCTGAGTAGAGACGATGGGATGTCCTCGGATTACTACAAAAATCGGATATCGTTTCTTTTGAAAGACAAGGATGGATTTGTGTTGGATACGATAAAGATCATGACTCCCGCTTTGGACCGGGGCCAATACTTAAAGAAAGACGACAAGCTGAGCGTAGAATACACGGGTTCCCAAAAATCTACCAAGGAATTGGCCTTGCGGATAGCTGAATGCGATGTCGATCCGGATTTTAAACCCGATCTTGATAAACTGATATCAATTAGCAAATAGACATATCTTGATGACCACCCTCACCACCAAACATCAACGCCTCGCCGCGCTGCGCCCGCTCTCTCCGGAGTCGGTCGCCAGCCTTGCGGCGGCGTGGGATGTGCGGATGGTAACAAGCTTCGATCATTTTCCTGACATCAGGAAAATGATCCGTGTTTCCCAGCCATGAAGAAATCCGTCATCTCCACGCTCCTCGCGGAACTCGAAAGGCTCGTTCAGATCGAACAGGAGTCCGGGGTGGAATTCTGGCTGGCGCGGGATCTCCAGACGGTGCTCGGATACATCAAATGGGAGAATTTCCGCAAGGTGGTTGGTGATGCGGTGACCGCGTGCGAAACCTCTGGATACAAGGCTTCCGATCATTTTATTGAGGTCAGTAAAATGATCGAACTCGGCAAGGGGGCGCGCCGCCCCGTCGAGGATTTCATGCTCACCCGCTACGCCTGCTACCTCATCGCCCAGAACGGTGATCCGGCGAAAGATGAGATCGCCTTCTGCCAAACCTACTTCGCGGTCCAGACAAGGCGGCAGGAAATCATCGAGAAGCGCATTTCAGAGGTGGAACGCCTCCGCGCACGGAAGAAGCTCACCGAATCCGAAAAACTCCTGTCCACGTTGATTTTCGAAAAGGTCGGCGACGACCGGAGCTTCGGCATCATTCGTAGCAAGGGCGATCAGGCGCTTTTCGGTGGGCACACCACTCACGAAATGAAATCCCGCCTCGGCGTGCCGGAGAACCGGCCTTTGGCGGATTTCCTGCCGACCATTACCATCAAGGCAAAGGATTTTGCGAACGAAATCACCACCTTCAGCATTGGCCGGGATGGACTCGCAACCGAAAGAGCGATCACCAACGAGCACGTCAAAAACAATACCGATGTCCGGAACCTTCTAGGTCAGAGAAACATCCATCCCGAAAGCCTGCCAGCCTCCGAAGACTGCAAAAAAGTCGAGCGCCGCCTGAAATCCGAAGAAAAGAAGCTTCCCCGCAAAGGCGGTTCCCAATAACCACTCTCTCCCGAACCCTTTCCACTCCGCTTCCGCGGCGTGGCTTCTCACAGAAACCAAAACCAAACACATATCATTATGGCAAACATCAAACCACTCGGACAACGGGTCCTCGTCAAGCGTATCGAAGCTGATGCAATCAGCGCCGGCGGCATCGTCCTTCCGGACACCGCCAAGGAAAAGCCGCAGGAAGCGGAAGTGCTCAGCCTCGGCACTGGCGGCAAGGACGACAAGGGCGCGGCCATCGAGTTCACCGTCAAGGTCGGCGACAAGGTCCTCATCTCCAAATACGGCGGCACCGAAGTCAAACTCGACGGACAAGAAGTCCTCATCATCAACGAATCCGACATCCTCGGCATTGTCGGCTGAGGCCGACAGGTTATTTGAAATTGGGGGATTAGAGATTCGGAATGAACCGCATCGCCCCGTCCAAATAGCCTCCACCCAATTATCCAATCACCAATAACCAATCCCTATTACCATTATGGCCAAACAACTCCAATTCGACGAATCCGCACGCCAGGCCCTCCTGCGCGGTGTGGAAAAACTCGCGCGCGCCGTCAAGGCAACGCTCGGACCAGCAGGACGCAACGTGATCCTCGACAAGAAATTCGGTTCCCCAACCATCACCAAGGACGGTGTCTCGGTTGCCAAGGAAATCGAACTTGAGTGCCCTTATGAAAACATGGGTGCCCAACTGATCCGCGAGGTTTCCAGCCGCACTTCAGACATCGCCGGCGACGGAACCACCACCGCCACCGTGCTTGCCGAAGCCATCTACAAGGAAGGCCTTCGCAACGTCACCGCCGGTGCCAACCCGATCTCGCTGCAACGCGGCATCATGAAGGCCACCGAAGCCATCGTCGCCCAACTCAAGGTTCTTTCCAAGCCCGTCTCCGACGCCAAGGAAATCGCCCAAGTCGCTTCCATTTCCGCCAACTCGGATCAGGAAATCGGCGGCATCATCGCCGAAGCCATGGACAAGGTCGGCAAGGACGGAACCATCACCGTTGAAGAAGCCAAGGGCATCGAAACCACCCTCGAAGTCGTCGAAGGCATGCAGTTCGACAAAGGCTACCTCAGCCCTTACTTCGTCACCAACCCCGAGTCCATGGAAGCCTTCCTCGAGAACGCTTACATCCTCATCAACGAGAAGAAGATCTCGTCCCTTAAGGACATGCTTCCGCTTCTTGAAAAGGTTGCCAAGACCGGCCGCCCGCTCCTCATCATCGCCGAAGACGTCGAAGGTGAAGCCCTCGCGACTCTCGTCGTCAACAAGCTCCGCGGCATCCTCAACATCGCTGCAGTGAAAGCTCCTGGTTTCGGCGATCGCCGCAAGGCCATGCTCGAAGACCTCGCCATCCTCACCGGTGGCCGCGTGATCACCGAAGACCTCGGCATCAAGCTCGAAGGCGTCGAACTCAGCGACCTCGGTGAAGCCAAGCGCATCACCATCACCAAGGAAAACACCACCATCGTTGAAGGTGGCGGCACCTCCGAAGGCATCACCGGCCGCGTGAATCAAATCCGTCGCCAGATCGAAGACACCACCAGCGATTACGACCGCGAGAAGCTCCAGGAGCGCCTTGCCAAGCTCGCCGGCGGCGTCGCCGTCATCAACGTCGGTGCAGCCACCGAAACTGAGATGAAGGAAAAGAAAGCCCGCGTCGAAGACGCCCTCCACGCGACCCGTGCGGCCGTTGAAGAAGGCATCGTCGCCGGTGGTGGTACTGCCCTCATTCGCGCTCACGCAGCGATTGGCGATCTCGGCCTTGTCGGTGACGAAAAGACCGGTGCAGGCATCGTGTCCCGCGCCGTCGAAGCACCGCTTCGCCAGCTCGTTGCAAACGCCGGCCGCGAAGCAGCCCTCATCGTCGAACAAGTCAAAAAAGGCAAAGGTGGCGAAGGCTACAACGTCGCGACCGACAAGTTCGAAGACCTCATCGCTTCCGGTGTTGTCGATCCTACCAAGGTCACCCGCACCGCGCTCCAAAACGCAGCGTCCATCTCCGGACTCCTGCTCACCACCGAGGCCCTCATCACCGATCTTCCTTCCAAGGAAGCGGCTGGCGGCGGCGGCGGTGGTCACGACCACGGCATGGGCGGAATGGGCGGCATGATGTAAATCATCCGTGATATGGGCATTCTTGCCTGTATCCACCAAACTATCAAAAGCCGGGCAGGGAAACCTGTCCGGCTTTTTCGTGCCATTGACAAATCCACCATGTGGACACAATATGTCCACATGAAAACCGTGACAGTCCGCGACCTTCGGAACAACTTTTCCAAGGTCGAAGCTTGGCTGGGCGAGGGCGAGGAAATCCGCATTGAAAAACGGGGAAAACCCATCGGATTTCTTTCGGCCACTCCCAAGTCGGGAAAGACCGCGAAACCGAAAGTCGATTTCATGGCGAGGCTGGACGAAATCTGGGGCGAACGGGTGTTCACCGAAGAAGAAGTCAGGGCGATGCGGGAAGTGGAACTCGAGGGTGATCTCGGATGAATGTTTATCCCGACACTTCCTTTATCTGCTCGCTCTACCGCAAGCAGCACACTTCACCGCAAGCCGTGGCCTATCAGAAGGCGCTGGCCGACCCATTGCCCGTTTCCACCTTCCTGTTGCTCGAGTTCCGCCAGTCCGTTCGGTTTCAAAGCCGCCTGTTCGGAAAGGACCGGAGCAAGGGATTTTCCAAAACCGAAGGCGCGGCCATGTTGAGAGCCCTTCAATCCGACCTCGCGAACGGCGTGTTAGAAATGGTCGCCCCCGATTGGGCGGACGTGCACCGGATCGCCGAGGAGCTGAGCGCGAAGCACACGGAATCTGGCGGTCATCGTCTTGCCGACATTCTGCACGTCGCCACCGCCATTCACCTCGGTTCCGAGCAATTTCTGACCTTCGATGCGAACCAGAAAAAACTGGCTGAAGCCGAGGGCATGGAGGTGCCGCTCTAACGGGCGGAGGTCGGCCAAGTCCATGCCGGCTTACTTCACCCGATTTCTCCGCCGCTGGCGGAACGGATGCAGCATCTGCCCCAGATAGCCTCGTGGGATTTCCTCATGGATTCCGAAGGCTTCCGGTTCGTGGTCGGGGCAGCGGTAGGTGCCGAAGGCGAGGTCCATCAGCGGGGAAATGTTGGCGTAGTTTCCGGCGTCGCGCGCGCGGTCGTGATGCCAGTGGTGCAGCTCGGGTGCTCCGACGAACCATTTCAACGGGCCGATGTTCAGCCGGACGTTCGAGTGGATGTAGATCGCCCAGATCCCGCGGAAGGCGATCAAGCCCGTTAGGGTTTCAAGTGGGAATCCTAACAAGAAAGCGGGGATGTTGATGAGACCCATCGTGTAAACGGTATCGAGCGGATGCTCGCGGTGCGCCGCCAGCCAGTCGAGATGTTCGGCGCTATGGTGGATGGAATGAAAGCGCCAGAGAAACGGAATCCCATGCTGCAAGCGGTGGCCCCAATAGACGCAAAAATCGCTGAGCAGGATGACTTCCACCGCTTGCAACCACCATGGCTGACCCACCACCGCCGCACGGAAACCGCTCGGAATTCCGCCGTCGATCCAGTTCGCGAAATGAGTGAGAAGCCAAAGCACCAGCCCACTCCACAAGAGGTATTGGCCGAGGAAGAAGCAGAGATCGATCCACCACTCCGGTCGCAGGAAACGCTGGCCCTGTTTCGCCGGGAAGGCCCGTTCCAACGGATGAAACACCAGGCACAGGAAGAGAAAACTCCCGCCGGTGGCTAGAATCGCTGCGGCCAGGTTCATGGTTCGTTCGCTTTTGGTGGATCCAGAATCGGGCTCATGCTTTTTGAACTTGGCAACACGGTCCGCTGCTTGGGGGCAACAGGGGCTTCGGGCGTGGGCAGCACGCGGCCGCTTTTCGAGCCTGGCATCAGAACCCGCTCCTCCACCTCCGGTTCCTGCGGTATCGCAGGGGGGCTGGTCTTCTCCTCGTCCACCGGCAAGACAGCCGGATCGATGACGAGGCTCTTCGAACTTGATAGAACCGTGCGCTCGGTGGTCTTTTCAATTTGAGGAGTCGCCTTTTGTTGCTGCTTCCAAACATAGGTTCCTCCAAGGCCGAGGGCTGTGCAAAGCGCGAAGACCTTGAACCATGGAGATGTTTTCTCGTTCATGAACCTGTGGTTACCTCGGATTCGTGGGGCCGGTCAAGGTGGCCGCTTCGGCTTGACGAAGATTTTACCGAGCTTCCCGAAAGCTTGCGCCACGAGCGATTCCGGGCGACGAATCGTCCATGACGGATTGGGAAAGTCGATATCAGTCGGGAGACACGCCGTGGGAAAAGGGCCAGGCCGCGCCGCCGTTGCTGGAGTTGTTGCAAAAAATGGAGGCCGGGGATTGGGGTGCCGGTCCGATCCTGGTGCCGGGCTGTGGACTGGGGCACGATGTGAGGGCGCTCGGGGTGTTAGGAATTCCGGTGGTGGGGGTGGACGTGTCGCCGTCGGCGGTGGAGCGGGCGCGGATGTTTCCGAAGGCGGGGGAGGAGACTTACGAGTTGGGGGATTTCCTGGACCCGGCATGGCGGGAAGGTCGGGAGTTTTCCGCGGTGTGGGAGCACACGTGCTTTTGTGCGATCGATCCGGGTGAACGGGGCCGCTATGCGGAGGCGGTGGCGGGATGTTTGCCAGCGGGCGGCTTGCTGGCGGGAGTGTTTTTCCTGAATCCGAGTGATCCGGGTGAAGAGGAGAGCGGCCCGCCGTTCGGGGTGACGGTGGCGGAGCTGGATGCTTGGTTTTCCCCGTGGTTCGAGCGGGTGGACGGCTGGGTGCCACACGCGGCCTACCCCGGGCGCGAGGGGCGGGAATGGCTGGGACTATTTCGCAGGGCGGGGCACGCATGAGTTGCGGGTGAGACAGGATGTCATTAGCGTGTCGCTCAACCAAGGCCATGAAGTTTCCAATCCTTTTCCCGCTGCTGGTGCTGCTGCCATGGAGCGCCATGGCCCAGGGGGGGCGACCCTATGTGAACGATCTCAAGGCACCCGCTAACAGAAAGGATTTGGAATTCCTCCAAACCGCGGTGGCCGCGGCGCTGCCGAAAGCGCGGGCTGCGACCGTGTGCATCGAGATCAAGGAAGGCTCGGGCAGCGGGGTGATTGTTTCCCCTGACGGCTTGATTCTAACGGCGGCGCACGTGGCGACGGGGGTGAAAAAGAAGGTCACCGTGATCCTCGAAGACGGCACTCGGCTGAAGGCGGAGACCCTGGGATTGGTGGCGGACAAGGACGCGGCGATGGTTCGAATTTTGGAGAAGGGGACCTATCCATTTGTGGAAATGGATCGGGCGGAAACCACGAAACTGGCCGACTGGGTGTTCGCCTTGGGCCACTCGGGCGGCTTCGACAAGGATCGGGGCTCGGTGGTGCGGCTCGGGCGGCTGGTGCGGATCGCGGGCTCGACGTTTCAATCCGACTGCATGTTGATCGGCGGCGACTCGGGCGGGCCGTTGTTCGATCTAACGGGGAGGCTGGTGGGAATCCACTCGCGGGTCGGGCAGCAGTTGCAGGTGAACATGCACGTGCCGATGACGGAGTTCATCGCCAACTGGGACGGAATGCTGAAGGGGGAGTTCATCGGTGAGGGGCCGTACGCGCAATTGCCGGAGAAGGGGAATGGATTTCTCGGTTTGGCGACCGAGGCCCATCCGAAAGGCGGTCTGCGGGTGACGAAGGTGGGCCGCAAGAGCCCGGCCGAGGAGGCGGGGATCAAGGAAGGTGATGTTTTGTTGAAGCTGAACGGCGTGGCTTTGGAAAAACGTGAGCAAATGCAGGAACTGCTCAAGGAAATGTCGGCGGGTGACGAGGTCACCCTCGACACGGAACGTGACGGCAAACCGAAAACCTTTACCCTCGAACTCGGTGAACGCTAACTGGATTCTATCAATCGTTTCCGCCGGGCTGCTGCTTCCCGCGGCGGCGCAGCAGAGCTTGGATTCCGCCTACCGGACGACGGGAACCGCGGTCGTGGCGGCATTCGAAACGCAGCGCCAGGTCCTGCAAACGTCGAGCGCGGTGATCCTCGACGGGCGCAAGGAGATCGCATACGGCGTGGTGATTTCCGCGGAGGGGCACGTTCTAACGAAGGCGAGCGAGGTGCTGCTGGCGACCGCCCTGACAGCGACGGTGGACAAGACGAACTACCCCGAGGTGAAGGTATTGATGGTGGATCCGACGTGGGACGTGGCGTTGTTGAAAGTCGAGGCGAGCGGGCTGGTTCCGGTCGTTTACGCGCCGACCAGCGCGGTGCCGCAGGGAACATGGGTGGTCGCCAACGGCGCGACCACCCGGACGGCGCGGCGGCTGTTAGCGGGGATCGTGAGCGCGAAGATTCGCGAGATTCCGGCGTCCGGCGGTGCCGCGCTGGGGGTGATCCTGAACCCGAAATCGAAAGCGCTGGAACTGGATGCGGTGAACGAAAAGAGCGGCGCGAAGGAAGCGGGTTTGCAAAAGGGCGATGTGATTTTATCGATCGAAGGCAAGAAGGTGAAGAAGATCGAGGAGATCGGGGAAATCCTCAAGGACCGCAAGGCGGGCAGCACGGTGAAGCTGACTTATCGGCGGAACGACGTGGAAACCACGGTGGATGTCAGGCTGGCGGCGCGGGGAGAATTGTTCACCGACCAGATGAACCGCAACGATCAGATGAGCGGGGAGTACTCACCTCACCGCAGCGGATTTCCACGGGTGATGCAGCACGACATCCTCGGCAGCAGGTCGGTGCAGGGTGGACCCTTGCTGGACCTCGACGGGCGCTGCATCGGGATGAACATCGCGCGGGCGAACCGTGCGGAGAGTTTCGCGATCCCGGTGGAGGATCTCAAGGAGTTGGCCGGGCGTTTGCTGAAGCAGGTAGGCAAATAGGTTAGCGGCTGGCTTCGCGGTGGCGCTTGAAGATTGCCAGGGTGCGCTCGCGTTCGATTTTGTGATCGACGCAGGGCAGGGGATAATCCGGGGCGATGGACCGCCCGTCGGTTGGCGCTTCAAGAAAACGTGAAGGGTGTGTTTTCGCGAGTTCGGGGACCCATCGCTTGATATAGATGCCCCCGGGATCGTATTTGGCGGTTTGCGACCACGGGTTTTGGATGCGGAAATAGGGTGCCGCGTCCGCTCCGGTTCCCGCCGACCACTGCCAGCCGCCGTTGTTCGAGGCGATTTCGCCGTCGACGAGGTTTTGCATGAACCACGACTCGCCTTGTTTCCAATCGATGTGGAGGTCTTTGGTCAGAAACATGGCGGTGATCATGCGAACTCGGTTGTGCATGAATCCGGTGGCCCTGAGCTCCCGCATCCCGGCATCGACGATCGGAAATCCGGTCTGGCCATTTATCCATGCCTCGAACCGTTCGCCGGGCTCGTCCCACGGGAGCCCGCGCAAGTCGGCGTTGAATTCCTCATCCAGCACGTTCGGGAAATGGTGGAGAATCGCGAAGTAGAACTCCCGCCACGCCAGTTCCTTGATGAAGACGTCGATCCCGACCTTGCCGGAGGGATCCGCGGAGATCCGGGCCTTCATCGCCTCGGAAACCACGGTGCGGATCGAGACGAGGCCGTGACGCAAGTCCTGTGAAATGCGCGACGTGCCGTTTTCACCGGGGAAATCGCGTTTTGCGGCGTAGTTTTGGATTTTTCGGGTGATGGCCTTCTTCAATCGGTCGCGGGCGGCGCGTTCCCCGGGATCGACCATCCGGGTCGCAGGAATTTCCCAGCCCCAGACTTTGACAGAGGGGAGGGGCAGGGATTTGAGATGGGCGGGAGTCCGCAACGCCGGTGGTTTTGCAAGTGGGGAGGGCTTTGGCAGGGTGAGCCAATTCCGGCTGTAAGGTGTGTAAACCCGGTAAGGCAGGCCGCTTTGGGTCAGAACCTCGTCCGGGCCATGTAAGGTAGCGTCCGCATGGGCGTGGCACTCCACACCCAGTTCCGCGCAAAGCTTGGAAACCGCCTTCTCCACGGATTTCCCGAACGGATCGGGATCAGCGTTGAAATGAAGGGCCACGGCGCGGCTTTCCAGGATGATTTTACGGAGTTCGGCCACCGCCGGTCCTTGGCGGACGATCAGGCGGCCTCGGATCGTTTCAAGGTTTTTCGCCAGGGATTCCAGCGAGCCGCAGAGGAAATGTTGGCGGTTCGGGCCGGTCCAGGAATGGACACCGCGCCAATCACTCAAAATATAAATGGGAACAACAGGGAGTCCGGGTTCCGCCGCGTGGCTTAGGGCCGTGTTATCCGCGATGCGCAGATCGCGGCGAAACCAATGAATGACTGAAGCTTCCGGGGCCGGCATGGGCCAAGTTTGTCGTTCGGAAAATCATCCTCGCAATCCCCGAAAGCTTCAACATTCCGGAATCCTCTTCAGAACGCCTCGGCGAGCATCTTTTCGGCCTTCTTGATCGTAGCCGGACTGAGCTTGCCATCGACGCGCTTGGACCCCTCGATCGTAGCTTTCACTTCGGCGAGGACCTTCTCAGCAGCGGCCAGCGACTTCTTTCCACCGCCGAATTTCTTGTCAGGGAAATACTTGGTGAAGGTCGTGCCAGCGCGGCTGATGCATAAGCGCCATCCTTCGAAGGCTGCGCTTTCGTAGGTGAATCGGGTCAGGTTTCTTTTTGATTTCATAGTGATATGGTGGATTGCTCCGGAACAATGCCCGCTTTCTGATAGAAATCTAGCCATTTTTTCGAAAATAGTGCCGAAATGGTAACTTTTTGCGGGAATTGCCCGAAAAAAATGCTTTGCAAGCCGCTCGCCGCGACATTTATTCGCGCCCCCGCGGGCAATCGCATCACGCCGTCGGTCCTCTCGGACGCTTTATAACAGAAGCTTCCGGCCCGCAAGAGGGTAACCCGGCAACCAAAAAATAACATGTCAGCAGTCAAACTCGCTCGTTTCGAGCTCCCTAACCGCCTTGTCCGTAACGAGGACACCGCCACCGATACCTACGCCCAGTTCACCGCCGAGCCATTCGAGCGTGGATACGGCCACACCATCGGCAACTCCCTGCGCCGCGTTCTCCTCTCTTCGTTAGAGGGCGCGTCCATCACCTCCGTCCGCATCGCGGGCGTGCAGCATGAATTCTCCAGCCTTCCGGGCGTGGTGGAAGATGTCACCGACATCGTCCTCAACCTGAAGAAGGTGAAGTTCTCCCACAATGAAAAGGATCCGCGCATCCTCACGATCAAAGTGGAGAAAGAAGGCGTCGTCACCGCCGGTGACATCACCGCCGATCACATCTACGACGTCGTCAACAAGGACCAGGTCATCTGCACCCTCGACAAGAAGGTGAAGTTCGACTGCGAATTCGAAGTCCGCGTCGGACGCGGTTTCTCCACCGGCGACGAAAACAAGCGCAAGGACCAACCGATCGGCGTTATCGCCATCGACTCGATCTTTTCGCCTGTCACCCGCGTCAAATACGCCGTGGAAACGACCCGGGTCGGCCAAATGACCGATTTCGACAAACTCGTCCTCGACATCTGGACGGACGGCCGCATCACCCCGCAGGACGCGTTGCTCCAAGCCTCCGCCATCCTTCGTCACCACCTCGACGTTTTCGTCAACTACGACGAAAATGCCGTGGACTTCGAAGAAGCGCCGGCCGAGTCCAGCGAAGAGAACGCCGCTCTCAAGAAGCTTCTCAACATGTCGGTCAACGAAATCGAACTCTCGGTTCGTGCCGCCAACTGCCTCAACAACGCGAACATCACCTCGGTGGGTCAACTCGCGATGAAATCGGAAGCAGAAATGCTCAAGTATCGCAACTTCGGCAAGAAGTCCCTCAACGAAATCAAGGACAAGCTCGTCGAGCTCGGCCTCGGCCTCGGGATGTCCTTCGAATCCTCGTTGCTTTCCGGCCCCGCCGCTGCCTCACGCGGACCGCGCCTCGGTGCGGAAGATGAAGCGCCAGTCGGCCTTGCCGATCTGATCGCTCAGAACCTCGACGACTAACACATTTAAATAGAAAAGGAAGCAACCGATGAGACATCGCAGCAAAACAGTTAAACTCAAACGCAACGCCTCGCAACGGCGGGCCCTGCTTGCCAACCTGGCATGCAACCTGATCGAGCACGGCCGCATCAAGACCACGTTCGGCAAGGCCAAGGCCCTCCGCCCGGTCGCGGAAAAGTTGATCACCCTCGCCAAGCGCGACGATCTTCACTCCCGCCGCCTCGCGATCGCCTTTCTTCGCCAGAAGGAAACCGTTCAGAAACTTTTCTCCGAAACGGCTCCCGCTTCGAAGGATCGCCAGGGCGGTTACTGCCGCATCACCAAGCTCGGCGCCCGCATGAGCGACTCCGCACCGATGGCCATCATCGAGTGGGTTGACGCTCCGAAGAAGGACGAGCCTGTGGAAGAAGTGGCCGTGGCAGAAGAGCCCGCTCCCGCTCCGGCGAAAAAAGCCGCGAAGAAGGCAGCCAAGAAGAAAGCGGCCGAAGAGGTCGTCGAAGTGGCCGGAGAGTAATCTTCTATTACGAGTATTCCCAAAGCCGCCTGCGCCAACGCGCGGGCGGCTTTTTTCATAGGGTCTATAAATCCTCGCAGTCTGTCGGCTCTCCTACTACAACCCCGCCATGAGCGATTCCATAGCCGAACTAACCGCACAAATCCAGACCTTCGTGGATGCCCGCGAGTGGCGGAAATTCCACAACGCCAAGGATCTCGCCGTGGCGATCGCCGCCGAAGCCGGGGAACTCATGCAGCATTTCGTCTGGCAGCAGGAAGAGCAGATCGAGAAGCGCCTTGAGAAAAACCGCGAGGAAATCGCTTCCGAAATCGCCGATGTCGCCATCCTCCTGTTTGAGTTTGCGGACAATCTCGGCATGAATCTCGGCAACGTCATGCAGGCGAAGATCGCCCGCAACGATGTCCGTTATCCGGTGGAAAAATCGCGAGGCAACAACCTGAAATACTCCGAGCTGTGAGTGATGAGGCCCCACGCCCGCCGCGCCGCAAACGTTACAGCGGGAAAAATCCCCGGCGCTTCGAGGACAAATACAAGGAGCACGATCCCGCGCGCTACGGCGAGACGGTGGCCAAGGTGATCGCCTCCGGCAAGACCCCGGCGGGGACCCACATTCCGATCCTCGCCGATGAATGCCTGGAGGCGCTCAAGCTGCAACCCGGAATGACCGGCGTGGATGCCACGCTCGGTTACGGCGGTCATGCCGTTAGAATCCTCGAACAAATTTCGCCGGCAGGGAAACTCATCGGCCTGGACGTGGACCCGTTAGAACTACCGAAAACCGAAGCCCGCCTGCGCGGATTGGGTTATGGCGAAGATTGTTTCGTCGCCGTGCGCTCTAATTACGCCGGCATTGCCAAGGCGCTAACCGATCAAGGCTTGGACACGGTGGATTTCGTGTTCGCCGACCTCGGTTGCTCGTCGATGCAGTTTGACGATCCCTCGCGCGGTTTCAGTTTCAAAGCTTCCGGACCGCTCGACATGCGCATGAACCCCGGCCGCGGGCTTTCGGCGGCCGACTGGGTGGCAAAGGTCAGCGCGGAGAAACTCGAGATCGCCCTCCACGAGCACGCCGATGAACCCCGTGCCGAATCCATTGCGCTCGCGTTGGCAGGCAAGCGGTTTGCCAACACGTTGGAGCTGGCCCAAGCCATCCGCGAATCGATCCGGGTCAGCGATGATGACGAGCGGGAGCTCACCGTCCGGCGAGTGTTCCAGGCGGTTAGAATCGCAGTCAACGAGGAGTTCAGCGCGCTCGACGCGTTTTTGCGGGCCTTGCCCAACTGCCTGAAGTCCGGTGGACGTGCCGCGATCCTCACGTTCCACTCCGGGGAAGACCGTCGGGTGAAGCAATTCATGAAGGCCGGCATCCGCGACGGTCATTATTCCGAAATGAGCGATGGCACGATCACCGCCGGTCCCGATGAACGCCGCTTGAATCCCCGGAGCAGTTCCGCCAAACTGCGCTGGGTCACCCGCGCTTGAAAATCGCGGGTTCCCGTCAAATTCCCCGAAGAGATTGCTGTCGAACTTCGTAACCCATTCCAATGATTTTCAGACTTTCTGTCCTGTCATTCCTTTTCACCTTCGCCGCCCTTGCCCAGCAGGGGGACAACAAGGGGGCCCGCATGGACCCCGTGGTTCCTGAAAAACTAATCCCGCCCAGCCCGGTGCTGACGGTGGATCAGGCGTTGAAATCATTCCAACTGGCACCGGGCTTCGTGATCGAGGCGGTGGCTGCCGAACCCTTGGTCGAGGAACCTGTATGCCTCGATTTTGATTCCACCGGCCGCATGTGGGTCTGTGAAATGAAGGGCTTCATGCCGGACATCGATGGCAAGGGCGAATCCAATCCCGAGGGCCGCATCGTGATCTTGGAAGACACGAATAACGATGGAAAGGCCGACAAGCGGACCGTCTTTCTCGACAAGCTCCTTCTGCCTCGTGCGTTGTCCGTATTCGAGGATGGCGTTCTGTTCATGGACGAACACCGTCTCTGTTGGATCAAACGGAACGGCGATCAGCCCGTGGGTGAACCGAAACTCATCGACTCGAAGATCGTCGAGGGTGGAAACGTCGAGCACAAGCCGAACGGCTTGTTAGCCAATCTGGACAACCGCTACTATCTCGCCAACTCCGACAAACGCCTCCGTCGCAACGGCGACACCTGGGAACTCGAACCCACCGCGTCCCGCGGCCAATGGGGGATCGCCCGCGACGACTACGGCCGGCTCTATCACAATAACAACTCCACGCTCCTCTTCGGCGATCTCCTCGCGCCCAATCTCCTGATGGGCAATCCGGGCGTGAAAATGAAAGCCAAGGATTTCGTCCAGCTCGGCAGCAACCGCGTCTGGCCCGGCCGCGTCACGCCCGCCGTTAACCGCGCTTACATCTCCAAGGCCCATGGCTTCGACAGCAACACGCTCGATCCGAAGACCTTCAAGCTCATCAGCCCCACCGCCGCCGCCGGCATGACGATCTACCGCGGCACCAATTTCCCGAAGGAATGGTATGGCACCGCATTCGCCACCGAGCCCGTTTGCAATCTAATCAAAGCCATCCGCATCACCGAGACCGACGGCATGATGAAAGGGAGCCACCCGCTCGGCGAAAGCGAGTTCCTTGCCTCCACCGACGAGCGCTTCCGCCCGGTCAACGCTTACAACGCGCCCGATGGCTCGCTCTACATCGTGGACATGTATCACGGCATCATCCAGCACAAGCTCTACATGACGAGCTACCTCAGGAAGCAATCGCTGGACCGCGGCCTTGATGCACCCGCTTCGGGATTGGGAAGGATCTATCGGATCCGCGCGGTCTCGGGAAAAATCGAGACGGCGAAAAATCTAACGCCCATCCAGGGCCTCGATCTCGTGAAGCTGCTCATGCACCCGAACGCTTGGCAGCGCGAAACCGCCCAACGTCTCCTCGTCGCCCGCAAGGACCCCGCCACCATTGCATTCCTCGCCAAGCTAACAGCCGCCGGTCCCGCCGTTGCGCGCACCCATGCCATTTGGACGCTCGAAGGAATGGGGGCTCTCAAGGGCGAACATCTCGTTTCCGCGATCCAAAGCAACGACGCCAAGCTCCAGTCGTCGGCGCTGTGGGCGAGCACCCGGCTTGCACCCGACGAACTCGCGAAATTGGAAACCGTTCTGATAGCTGCTAGTCCCGCTGCTGCGGAAGTCATTCCCTATCTCGCCCGCGCCCTCGGTCCTCTTGGCACGCCCAAGGCGTTTGCCAAACTGGCATCAATCGTCACCGCCCCGGGAAAAGACAACTTCGTCCGCGAGGCTGCGGTCTCAGGTCTCGACCATCACGAAATCGCATTCCGAGACTCGCAGCTCAAGGATTCGAAAGACTCCCAACTTCTCGTCTGGCTTGACCAAGGAAGCAAGGACACCAACGCCGGGACTCCGGCCGACTCGGGACTGAAGGGCCCGGATCTCGCATCCTATCAGCGCGGCAAGGCGATGTTTCATGGCGAGGCCGCCTGTTTCGGTTGCCATGGTGCGGACGGTGCGGGCGCGCCCAATCTCGGTCCGCCCCTCGACGATTCCCAGTGGGTTGCCGGAAAGCCCGAGACGCTCGTCAAAATTCTCCTTCACGGTCTAACCGGTCCCGTCGCCGTCGCCGGTGAAACCTACAACCCCGCCGCCGACATGCCAGGCCTTGGCGCGAATCCCGCGATGAGCGACCAAACCCTCGCGGACATCGCCACCTACATCCGCAACGAGTGGTCGAACAAGGCCGACCCTGTCCCCGCCTCCTTGGTCAAACGCCAGCGCGATCTCACCAAAGACCGCTCCGCCCGCCCTTGGACCGCCAAGGAGCTGGGCAACTGACTAAGGAGCCACGACACTCCTGTCGTGGATGCGAATGAGAAGTCATTGGGAAAGTGCTTCGCGCGATTCAACGACCCTCCATTCGCCCGCACCACAGGAGTGTGGTGTCTCCTTAATTGCCCGCGATTTTCCGGCATTGTTGGATGCGATCCGGGATGGCAGGCTTGAAGCGCTCCACGAATGAACCTGCTCACCCGTCTCGCGATTCCTGCCACCGCCTGTCTGCTAGGCGCGTGTGCCGGACTCCCGAAAACAGACGGCCGCCCCATCTCTCAAGCGGTTCGTGAAACGGCGGCGACGGACCTCGGGCGCGCTGTTAGGCCGTTTGTCTCGGCGCATCCGCAGGAGTCCGGGTTTCATCCGCTCGGCGAGGGGGCGGACGCGTTGGACGCAAGGCTCGGACTCGCGGGAATGGCCCGGCGCAGCATCGACGTGCAGTATTACATCTGGCACAGCGATGAGTCGGGAAAGCGACTCGTCGCCGCCTTGCTCGCCGCCGCCGACCGCGGGGTGCGGGTGCGTGTGTTGCTCGACGATTTCGGAACCTCCGCCAAGGACGAGAACCTGCTGGCGCTCGACAGCCACCCGCAAATCGAAGTGCGGCTTTTCAATCCCATCACCACCCGCACCGCTAGGTTGTTAGGCACGGTGTTTGATTTCGGGCGCGTGAACCGGCGCATGCACAACAAGGCCTTCATCGCGGACAACGAGGTCGCCATCGTCGGCGGGCGCAACATCGGCGATGAATACTTCGGCGCGCATCACGAGGTGAATTTCTCCGACTTCGACGTCGCCGCGGTCGGCCCGGTGGTGCGCGAGGTTTCGCAATCGTTCGACGCCTATTGGAACAGCCGGTCGTCCATAGGCATCACCGCTCTCACGCGCGAACGCTCGACATCGGAGCAGCGGGCCGCGTTGCGGGCGACCCTCGGCAAGCGGGGTACGGGCGGGGCCGCATTTGCCAAGGAACTTCGACGCGGGCGCGTGGATTTCATGCCGGGCCGCGCCTGGGTCGTGGCGGACGGTCCGGAAAAAGTCACCACTGCCACCGAAGACACGTCATCGCACCTCGCGCCCAAATTGCTCGCATTGGTCGGCACCACCCGGCGCGAACTGCTCATCGTTTCGCCCTATTTCATTCCGGGAAAGGATGGCATCGCCCGTCTAACCGAGCTGCGCCGCCGCGGGGTGCGGGTGGTCGTTCTAACCAACTCGCTCGCCGCCACCGACGTGGCCGCAGTGCATGCGGGCTATCAGCACTATCGGAAGGAAATGCTGCGTGCCGGCGTGGAACTCTACGAAAACAAGCCCACTGGCGGCTGGGGTCCCCGGGCGGGCAGGTTGCGGCGAATCCTGAAGGGCGGCCTGCGTGGTTCGCGCCGCGCCAGCCTGCACGCGAAAACCTTCACCTTCGACGAGCGTTTGATTTTCGTCGGCTCGATGAATCTCGACCCGCGCTCGATCCGCCTGAACACCGAAATCGGCATTCTTGTCGACTGCCCGGAGCTGGCCACACTCTTCACCCGCCTCATCCTGCGCGATCTCGAAGGGAATGCCTACCGGCTTGAACTGGTTGGCGACCACATCGAGTGGGTCACCACCGAAAACGGAAAACCCGTGCGCTTCACCAGCGAGCCGCAGACCAGCGGCTGGCAGCGATTCACCGTCGGAGTCGTCAGCCTGCTGCCGCTTGAAGGGCAGCTTTGAGATCGCACGGGAACGGACGAAATAAATTTGCCTAAGGGCCAGCCAGTCTGGGCTTCGCCGTTTGTTTGAGGCCTGCTAGCCGCAGGCTCTGGATTCGCGGTCCGGTTAGGAAAAGCCGAAACAGCGACCGGTGTTGTCGTGGGTGAGTTCCGCGAGGGCTTCATGGGTCATGCCGAGCGCCGCGGCGAGGGCATGGCCGATGGCGGGGAGATTGGCCGGGTGGTTGTGATTTTCCGGCAGGGGATGGGTGATGGATTCCGCGGGTGGGAGCATGTCGGGCGCGTCGGTTTCCAACAGAATCCGGTTGTACGGGAGCTGGCGGAAGACGTCGAGGATGGCGGATTTCCGCGGGTGCAGGAAGTGGCCGGAGAAGGAAAAGAACGCACCTAACGGGATCAGCCGGCGGGCGGTTTCGATGGATCCGCCGAAGGAGTGCATGAGAAACCGCGAGGGCGGGGGAGCTTCGGCGAACGCGTCCAGCAGCGCGCCCCACGCTTTGAGGCAGTGGATGGTGAGCGGTCGGTCCAACTCGCGGGCGAGGCGGAGTTGATCGATAAAGATCGGGCGCTGGATCTCCATCGGCGGATCGGTGACCCAGTGGTCGAGCCCGCACTCGCCGAGGGAGGCTTGCGGATATCTGGCTAACAAGGCTTGGAGTTTTTCCTGCCATCCCGCACGCGCGGTGCTCGCGTGCCATGGATGGATGCCGAAGACCGGGACGACGAAGTCCGGATAGACGGCCGCTAGATTTTCCACCGCCGCCCAGTCGGCCTCGCGGGTGGCGTTGGCGGCGCAGCGGGTGACACCTGCTAGTTTCATCGCGGCGACGACCGGTCCCGGATCTCCCAGGCGCGAGTCCTGGAGATGGTTGTGGGCGTCGATCCAGCGGAGCATGGTTTTCGGAAATACGTTGGGTCGGGGAACGGGGGGGATCAATCCCGAATCGGCAGGGGAAGTCGCGTTCACCCATTCGTGCGGTGGACGTGAACAAAACTGGGTGCTTGAATCGTAAGCGCCACCCGCAACCGCCTGCCACCGACATGGAATCAAAACCCGGACCTCTGCCTAACATCGTCATCGCCCTCTCCTGCCTCGTGATGGGGATGAGCCCCTCGCCCGCGGCGGAAACGGAACTGCGTTACCTGTCCGGCCACGGTCCCAAGGATGCGGTGCCATGGGAATTTTCCGTCACCAAGGGCCGCCGCGCGGGCGAGTGGACGACGATCCCGGTGCCATCGAATTGGGAGCAGCAGGGCTTCGGCAGCTACAACTACGGCGAAAGCCCCGGCGCGAAGGCGGATGAACACGGGCTCTATCGATTGCGATTTTCCGTGCCGGACGAGTGGAAGGGGAAACGCATCCGGATCGTCTTCGATGGCGTGATGACCGATGCGGCGGTGAAGATCAACGGCAAATCCGCCGGGCCGGTGCACCAGGGCGCGTTCTATCGATTCCGCCACGACATCACCGAACTACTCAAGCCGGGGCAGGAAAATCTGTTGGAGGTGGATGTTTCAAAGGTTTCCGCCGATGCCGTGACAGAGCGGGCGGAGCGCAATGCGGACTACTGGGTGTTCGGCGGGATTTTTCGCCCGGTCTTGCTCGAGGCCGTGCCGGAGCAGCGCATCGAGCAGGTTGCCGTGGACGCGCGGGCGGACGGGGCATTCCAGGTGGATGTCGAATTGGGCAGCGTGCGAGACGCCGACAAGCTGGAGGCGCAAATTCTAACTGCCGACGGGCAGCCGGTGGGTCAACCGTTTTCCGTGGCGATCCCGGGCGGCGGGACCAGCCGGGTGCAACTCGCCACGAAACTCGACAACCCGCGGCTATGGACCGCCGAGACTCCGAATCTCTATCAGGTGAAGTTCATCCTGCGGAAAGGCGTGGCGGAAATTCACACAGTCACCCAGCGCTTCGGGTTCCGCACGATCGAGGTGCGCAAGGGCGAGGGAATTTTCGTCAACGGCAAACGCATCCTGCTCAAGGGCGTCTGCCGTCACAGTTTCCGCCCGGAGACTGGCCGCTGCCTCAATCCCGAGGACTGTTATGACGACGTGAAGTTGATCAAGGAAATGAACATGAACACCGTGCGGATGAGCCACTATCCGCCAGATGTCGCGTTCCTCGAAGCTTGCGACGAACTCGGGCTTTACGTCCTCGACGAACTCAGCGGCTGGCAGCACGCGCAAGGCACGGAGATCGGCCGCAAGCTGGTGAGGGAAATGATCAGCCGCGACGTGAACCACCCTTCGATTTTGTTTTGGGACAACGGCAACGAAGGCGGCTGGAACCGCGAGCTGGACGGCGAGTTCACGCTCCACGATCCGCAGCACCGGCTCGTGCTGCACCCGTGGGAGGCTTTCAACGGCGTGGACACCAAGCACTATCCGGACTTCGGGGATCTAACGAAGCGCCTTGCTGGGCCTAACATTGTGATGCCCACCGAGATGATCCACGGTCTTTACGACGGAGGCGGAGGTGCCGGATTGGAGGACTATTGGAAAGCGATTTCCAGCTCGCCCGTCGGCGGCGGCGGATTCATCTGGGTGCTCGCGGATGAAGGGATCATGCGCACCGACCAAGCTAACAAAATCGATGTCTTCAGCACCTACGCGCCTGACGGAATTGTCGGACCGCACCACGAGAAGGAAGGCAGCTACTACACCGTGCGCGACATCTTCTCGCCGGTGCAAATCGATGCTCCGGTGCTTGATGACAAATTCACGGGGAAACTCTCAGTTCACAACCGCTACGGTTTCCGGTCCCTGGCCGGATGCAGTTTCGAGTGGAGTTTGTTGCGATTTCGCAAGCCGTCGGCTGTAGGAGCCAAGTCCGAAGTGTTAGGAGGCGGCAAACTGCCCGGCCCGGACGTTGCCGCGGGCGCCGATGGAGCACTGGCTCTAGCACTCTCCACTGGTTGGCGGGATGCAGACGCACTCTCGGTGGTCGCAAGCGACTCCGACGGGCAACCGCTATGGACTTGGACGTGGCCGATCGTGTCGTTGGATGGCCGTCTTGCCGAATCTGCCGATGCCAAGGGGAAGGTCAGTGTGGAAACCGTGAACGGCGAAATCTTCCTGAAGTCCGCAAACCTGTCTGCTGCCTTCGACGCGAAGTCCGGCCTGCTCAAACGTCTGCTTCACGGCGATCAGACCGCCGCGCTCACCAATGGTCCACGGGTCGTTTATGCACATCCAGCCAGCGGGGAAATTCAATGGACGGAGGCCGTCGATTTGTTGTCGAGTCCGGGTAGCACGACCACCTGGCAGCTTGAGCCGTCGCGGCTGTTGAACCTTCTCGAGATCGATCTGGACCTCCCGAAGAACATCAATTGGGCCGGTTTCAAATTGGAAATCTCCCCCGATGGTCAGACTTGGAAAACCCTCTACGACGCCACGCGTCGCACCAGCGACGGGAAGATTTACGAGTTCCCGCCGCAAAGGGTGGCGGCGGTGCGTCTATCGAATTTCAGGCAGGTGGACGGCAAGTTGCCCGCGTTGAAGCGGCTGCGCTCCGCCTATCAGGCGGAGCGTTTTGCTCCGGTTGAAAGTGTTCCTGCGAAGGTCACGTCGGGACCGGATTGGGTGGAGAGCGCCAACGACTCGGATCGCTTCCGTTGGACGCTGTCGGGCAGCGGTGATCTTCGTCTCGATTACTCCTACCGACTTGATGGCGAGTTCATCTATCAGGGAATCACGTTCGATCACCCGGAAGAGAAATTCAAATCGGTCCGTTGGCTGGGAGAAGGGCCAGTCCGCGTCTGGCAGAACCGTTTGCGCGGCACTACGCTCGGCGTGCATGAGATTGCGGCCAACGACGTCCAGCCGGGTGAGTCGTGGGATTTTCCCGAGTTTCAAGGCTGTTTCGCAGGGCTCCGCTGGGCGCGCTTCGAGACGGCAGTCGGGCCCCTAACTGTATCGAGCTTGCAACCCGGAACCTATCTGCGGATCGGCACCCCGAGGATCAGCCATCCGTTCACGACGGTGGCGTTTCCGGCGGGTGACCTGTCAATCCTCGAAGCGATTCCAGCGATCGGCTCGAAGTTCATCACGCCGGAGAAAACCGGACCGTCGAGCCAACCCGCGAAAGCGGCGGGACTGCACACAGGATCGCTGGTGTTCCGGGTGGGGGACTGAAAATCTTGGACTGACGGCAGCCTGCTGCCGCTTTTCCTCCGCCAGCCTGCTGGTACGGGGCGGGTCGCAGCAGGCTGCGAACCCAAAGCGGCAGCAGGCTGCCGCAGTCCAAAAAAGAAATCTAACGAACCCCGCGCGGGCCGGCTTTTTTCGGCGAGTCGAAGGTCACATCGGTGATCGAGACTCGGCGTCCGCCGTTGTTAGGATCGCAGGTGGCGACCTGCATCTTGCGCAGCGTCCAGACGTTGTCGGCGACGGGCATGATTTCCTCGACTTCGAATTCCTTCACCAGTCCGCCGCTTTTATCGTGGCCGCGGATGCGCATGAAGGCCCCGAATTTCTTGTGAACCCAGACGTAGATGACCTCGTATTTTCCCGCCGCGCCTTTGGGTTTGTCGATTCTCAGCTTATAACAGGACTGCCCGCCGACGTCTTCCGTGGCTTCAAGCTTGGGATTGGGCCAGTAGAAAAAGCGCAGCGCCAGGTCCTCGTAGGTCAGGTCGGTGCCGGCGATGGGCTCGACGATTTTGGCGGCGGGAAACTCCACGGTTTTGCCATCGATGATTTCGAACAGGCTGAAGTTCTCGTCGCCGATCCGGGTGTGGAAGATCCGCCACGGACCTTTGTTTTCGGAAAACTGGAACTGGATGTCCTTGCCCTTGAGGAACAGCGTGATGGGGGTGTTGCTGCCGCCCTTGCGGAGATTGCCGGTGAGGCCTTCATCGAGTTTGGTGAGGGTCGCCGAGATGCGGGCACCTTCGAGGATTTGTTGGGCATTGGGCTCCTGAGCGCTGGCTGCGGATAGCAGGGCGACGGCGAGAATCGGCGCGATCAATTTGAAATTCATGGGAGTAAGGATGATGGAATCGCCGGCTTCGACAAGCCTTGCGGCGGATTCCTTCAAATAAACACCGCCGGGGATGATGAATTTTTAGAATCCGCGGGTTTGAGGCTTGATGATCCGGGGGCGGGCGAATTGGATGGCCGGAACGAAAGAGCCGTTACACCCCCCTATGAGTCTCCGCACCCAGCTATCCGATATTCTCCCGACTTTACTTCCAGGAAATCCCGCCGATTCGATCAAAGGGACGGAGTTGATCCGCCTGACCCGATTGCAACTCGCGGGTCATTATTCGGACGCCTCGCTGCGCTATCATTTCTCGATCATGTCGTGTGATCCGGCCTCGCCGATCGCGAAGGTGGAGAAGGGCCAGGGCTACTATCGTCGCAGCGCGCCATTGCCGGCGCTGTCCGGCGCGCAGGAACTGCTGGCCCTGACCCAGGGACGGCTCGACGATCTAACGACCGCCGATCCGGACGTGGTGGACGGCGCGATGACGCGGATCCGCAAGTTCCGGGCGGTGGTGACGCGGTATTTCGAGGTCAACGGCCGTTTCCCGTTCGCGTTCCGCCAGGCATTCGGCAAGGACTCGCCGCTGAGCAACCTGTGGAAATTTCCCGAACTGGTGCTCGTCGATTGGGAAACCGGTGGCTCGCCGGACGAGGAAATGTCGCTGGATGAAACGATGCTGTCCTTCAAGCAGCGGTTGGGGATTGCGCCGTTCCGCCTGCACGCGGCCCGTCTGCGGATCCAGCCGTCGCTGCAAACTTACCGCGAGGATTTTTTCCAAACACTGGCGGTCTCGATGTGGGCGCAGGGCGGGGAGTTGATCTACGCCGCGCCAATCGAGGACGAAGCCTTGGCCGACAGCCTGCGCCAACTGAGCGCGAGCTTCGGTGTGGGGGTGACCTCGTTCGGTCTAACGGCCGAAGCCTTGGACGAACTCCCGGGGCCGGCTAACATCCTCAACGCCCATCCCCGTGAGACCGAGGCGATCATGGCCAAGCTCGACATCAACCGCTTCGCCGCGCCGCGGTCCCGCCCGCATCTCGACTGGACGGCGCTCAGCTCGATGCGCAACGAGTCCGAGGAAGCTGAAAAACTCGTGCGGTGGCTGACACGCTGCATTGACGAGCGCCGGGCGGAGGCGTTCAAGGACGAGTGATTTCAGAGGATCTAACGGCAATGAACTCAAAGGAGCGCAAAGGAAGACTTCCATAGCTCTCAGTTTTCTTCCTTGCGATCCTTGCGGTTAATATTTCCTGACAGCGCATGAGTTGGACATTTCAAAGCGTGGCCGTCGTCGGCTCGGGGGCCGTCGGGTTGTATTTCGGGGGCCGTTTGGCTGCGGTTGGTGAAGACGTGCGCTTCCTGATGCGCTCGGACTTCGATGCGATTTCCCGCGATGGTTTGAAGGTCGCGAGCGTGCATGGCGATTTCGAGTTGCCGCGGGTGAATGCCTATCGGACGGCCGCGGAAATCGGGCCGGTGGATCTGGTGATCGTGGCGTGGAAGGCGACCGCCAACGATCAGTTAGCCGCGGTCTTGCCACCGCTGCTCCACCCGCAGACGCAGGTGCTCACGCTCCAGAACGGCTTGGGAAATTGCGAGAGATTGGCGGAAATCGTCGGGCCGGAGCGGGTGCTGGGCGGACTTTGTTTCGTTTGCATCAACCGGATTTCATCCGGCCGGATCAGCCACACCGCCGGCGGACGGATGACGGTCGGCGAATGGCGGCGCGATGGCAGTGGTCGCGCCGCGGAATTGGAAAGGCGCTTTAAGGCCGCCGGAATCCTAGCGGTCGCCGTCGATGATTTGGAAAAATCGCAGTGGGAAAAACTCGTGTGGAACATCCCGTTCAACGGGCTCTCCGTTGCCGAAGGCGGCGTGACCACCGATGTGCTGCTAGCCTCGCGGGAAACAGAAAGCGAGTTGCGGACCCTGATGGCAGAGGTGATCGCCGCGGCGCGGGCGCTCGGCCACGATTTGAGCGACGATCTAATCAATTTCAACATCGACCGCACCCGCCCGATGGGCCCCTATCGCACGTCCAGCATGATCGATTTCGTGGAAGGCCGGGAAGTGGAGGTAGCGCCGATTTGGGAAGAGCCGCTGCGCCGCGCGACCGAAGCGGGAGTCGCGATGCCGCACACCACGCGCTTGCTGGCGCGGATTCGCCAACGGTTGGCGTGATGCCCGGAGTCCGTTCCCGCGGTGAATCTTCCCGGGTTTCTGAAAATTCACGTTGATTCTCCACCCCATCGCCCGCGAGAGTCGCGCCGCCATGCTCGATATCCGCGTCATCCGCGACAACCCCGCCGCCGTTCAATCCCGCCTCAAAGCCCGCGGCGGCGATTACTGGAAACTCGTCGATGACGTGCTCGCCTGCGACGAAGCGCGCCGCAAGGCCGAGACCGACAAGCAACAGCTCCAGAATTCCCGGAAATCCATTTCCAAACAGATCGGCATGCTCAAGGCCAAGGGCGAGGACACCTCCGCCATCGAGGCCGAGGTCCGCCACATCAACGAGCAAATCGCCATCTTCGACGTGAAAGCCGAAGACGCCTCCGCCGAGCAAAGCCAACTGTTGCTCAACATTCCGAATCTTCCCCATGAGGCCTGCCCGATCGGCAGCGATGAAACGGCCAACCCCGTCGTCCGCGAGTGGGGGGGCAAGCCCGACCTAACCAAGCCCAAGGACCACGTCGAACTCGCGCTCAAGCACGGCCTGATCAACTGGGACGACGGCATCCGCACCGCTGGCTCGGGCTTCGTGGTGTATCGGGGAAAAGGTGCGAAGCTCGAACGCGCGCTCATCAACTTCCTGCTAGATACGCAAACGGCCAACGGCTACGAGGAAGTCAACGTCCCGCACCTCGTCAAGCGTGAGTGCATGGAAGGCACCGGCCAGCTCCCGAAATTCGAAGACGACATGTATGGCACCGACGCCGATGAAGACGGCATCAACAACCTCTTCCTCGCGCCCACCGCCGAGGTTCCCGTCACCAACCTTTATCGCGACACGATCCTAACGGAAGCTGAACTCCCGCTGAAAATGGTCGCCTACACCCCGTGCTTCCGCCGCGAGGCCGGCTCCGCCGGGCGCGACAACAAGGGCATCATCCGCATGCACCAGTTCGACAAGGTGGAGCTCGTTCAGATCGTCCATCCGGACCAAGGCTTCGAAGTCTTGGAACAACTAACCGCTCACGCCGAATCGATCCTGCAAAAACTCGGCCTGCACTATCGCACCATCGAGCTCTGCACCGGCGACCTCGGAGCGAACTCCTCCAAGACTTACGACATCGAAGTCTGGGCACCCGGCCAGGGCAAGTACCTCGAAGTTTCGAGCTGTTCATGGTTCAGCGATTTCCAGGCGCGCCGAATGAAACTCCGCTTCAAGGACGCCGAGGGAAAAAACCGCTTTCCACATACCCTCAACGGCTCCGGCACCGCACTGCCCCGCCTCTACGTCGCGCTGCTGGAGCAATGCCAGCAGCCGGATGGCTCCATCCGGATTCCGGAGGCGCTGGTGCCGTACTTCGGCGCGGAGTCCCTATAGAGGCGTTCACGGGTCGCTTCGGATGAAGCTTTTTTGAGGGAAGCGGTTGAATGAATGTGGGCGACCGTGATCGCCCCTACGTCTGCTGTGAGAGCAATCTCACGGCCCCGAAGTTTGGTAATTTGTGAAGTGATGCGCGTGGGGTTCTCCTGTGTATTCTTCGGTCGCCGAGATTTCCATATCGGTGCCTGCTTCGCCGGGCTCGAAAACAAAAACGTGCCCGCGCCGGGAAAAAACATGAAACATGAAATGATGCCACACAGCGGTTTTTATGGGAAGTTCTCCTTGTTCCAGAACCGCTTTGAAAATATCATAACGGTGATCCCATCCAATGGATGTCGGCACAAAACTACCATCTTCGGTATGCTTCTCGACCGGAAAATTGAGGAAATGCAACAAAGCAGCGGTGAGCACGACTGGAATCGCTACAATCAAAACTACAATTGTCTTTTTGATCATTCGAACAGAGCGGTGAGAGTTCATACTAGCAGGCTGGTGAACTCCTCCGGCGTTTTCGCGGTCAGCAGGCGGTGCAGGACCTCCGGATCGCGGAGCCGTTTCACCAGCACCGCCATGAGTTGGAGGTATTCGTTGATCAGGTGAGGCGGGATGCCTAGCAGGAAAACCAGCCGCACCGGCTCCGCCTCGGAACCAAACGGGACCGGTTCGGCGCATCGCGCGGCCACGCAGACGATGTCGCGCGCGAGCACGGTGCGGGCGTGGGGGATCGCGACTCCGTTGCCGAGCACCGGCGGGTTGATCCGCTGCCGGTCGAAAACGGCCTCGACGAATCCGCCGAAATTGGTGATGCCCGAATCGATTGCCAGAAGTTCCGCCGTGCGTCTGACGGCGTCGTGTTCATTCGTTGCCATGAAATCGAGAAGCGGAGGCGCGGCGAATGTCAGGAGGGGGAGATTCATTGGCATCGATTCAAGAGGACAATTCATGATCCGGCGACTAAAAACTTGGTGCCGCCGATTTCCTGACGAGTGGTGACAGCCAAAGACGAGGTCCTTGACGCAGGCGAGGATGACAGGCTTCCTAGTGACGGATGAATCAACCCACCGAAAGGAAGCGTTCTCCCGCCTGGCTGCGGAGATTGGGTTGGCTGTGTTTCATCCTGCGGGGATTGGCCACGCCCCTGTTAATGATGCGACGGCACCTTCGGCGGCTCTACGCCAGTCGACATTGCCACCGGAAAACCATATCCCTATCAGCGCAACGCGGACGGCGGCTACACGCTGTGGGGCACCGGCATCGACGGCAAAAACGATGGCGGCAATAAGAAGACCGATGTCATGTGGATGCATCGCCCTGTGAAGGCCAAGACATCTCCTTGACGCCATTCGGGATAACAGCTTTCTAGTGACAGATGAATTCACCCACCGAGAAGAAACGCTTCCCCGCCTGGCTGGGATATCTCGGGTGGCTCGGTTTCACCGTGTTGGGGGTGGCGACGGTTCTCATCGCGCTGCGCTGGTATCTGATAGGCACTGCGCATCGCACTGCGGTGGAACTGGTGAAGCAGGGGCGGACGCTGCCGCCGGGCTTCAGCCAACCGGCGGGCGAGAATGCTCCCTCCCCGCAACCAACCGCTCCCCGTGGCAAGCCGGTGGCGGAGATCCCGCTGTTGCAGGCTTACCTGGATTCGGAATCGCCGGCGGGGAAGGAACTCGAGAAGCAATTTGACGAAATGTCCGCGTTCCTCGCTGGTGTCAGCAAGAGTCGCGTGGATGGCGTGGTGAGTTTTCGCGCGTTGCTCGGCAAGATGGGCATCGACGTGCCGGAGTCGATGACGGAGGCGGAGGCGGCCGCCGAGTTCCTCAAGCAGGCGGACAAATTTTCCGGATTGCTTGCCCGCTGGAAGGAGGCCGTCGCGGAAGGACCTTGGAACTATGGCTCCACGGGCGATCGCTTGGTGGACGCCACTGAGATAGGAAAGATTGCGACGCTCGCCGGGAGGGGGCAAAACTTGCTCGGTGTTCGTGCCGAAGCCTACCTGAGGACGGGAGACGCGGATGCCGCGTTTGCCGATTGGCAGACGCTGGCTCTCAGTGCCGACCGATGTGGCGATAGACCTTCGCTGATCACCGGCATGATCGGATTTGTCATCAAGAATCAGATGTTTCGAACCGCCCATGCTGGAATGCAGCTTGGCGGCTGGACCGATGATCAGCTTGGCCAAATGTCCGGAACCGTGGCCCATGAAAATGCACTGGCCTCCATGTTTCGGAATGTGGAGCAGGAAACAAACGATATCACCGACTATTTCACGCGGTTCCCGGAGAAGCGGGGTGGGCTGGCGCCGTTGTTGGATTCCGGGTCGCCGGTCGATGGCATCGTAAACCAGATCGCCTTCGGCCTGACCACGGAGCAGCAAATGGCGGATAATATCGCTCTCATGCGCTACGAGATGGAGCGGCCATTCACCCTCTTCGATCCGAACACGGGATTCTATCAGGCTCCCCCGGGCGGCGAGGTTGTCGCTCCGAAAGCGCCGGACTCTTGGTTCGACAAATTCTATTTCATGTATAGCGCCAATATCGGTAACGGATTATACACTCACCTTCCGACGCAAATTATCAAAAACCAATCCGGCGTGGACCAGACCCGCATCGCGGCGGCCTTGGAGCTGCATCAACGTTCGACAGGCCAGTATCCGGAATCCCTGGAGGCTGTTAGCGGGGTATTCCAAGGAGCGATCCCACGGGACATCGCCACCGGTAATCCATATTTCTATCAGCTCAACGCGGACGGCGGTTATACGTTGTGGGGCACCGGGATCGATGGCAAGAGCGAGGGTGGCAATGAGAAGACCGATGTGACGTGGACGCATCGTCCTGTGAAGGCGAAATGAAGGATGCATCATCCCCTTGACGCCGGTGGAATTAGCAGCTTTCTAGCATGGTATGAACAAGCCCGGCGCATCGAAACGATTTCCCTCATGGCTGCGCGGCTTGAGCTGGCTGGCTTTCGGCCTGTTGGGCTTGGTGACGATTCTTGTCATCGCCAGGTGGCTGGTGATGGAAAGCGGGCATCAGGCGACGAAGAGAATTGTTAGCACGCAGCGGAAAAAGGCGGTGCCCCGGCATCCGGCTGCTCCAGCGGCCGCCGCGGTTCCGGCGGCAAAGATTCCCGGCATACCGCTGGCTTCGATTCCGCACTTCGGGGCCGTCCTGGTGGGTGACAAAGAGGCATGGAAGGAATTTTCCAAAAAGCTCGACGAAATTTCGGCTTTTCTCCGATACAAAAGAACTCATCCCGAATTCGTGGACGGCGCGTGGAGCTTCCGCGCGATTCTCCAAAACAAGGGGATCGAGGTGCCGGAGTCAATGACGGAGGCGGAAGCCGCCATGGAATATCTCAAACTGGCCGATCGATTTTCCGACCTGCTCGCGCAGTGGCGGGAGGCAGTGGCCAAGGGCCCGTTGGATGAGGCTGCGGATTATAAGACAGACCCCAACAGGTGGCGATTCGGTAGTTTGTCGTATCAAATCTCCCGACTATTGGCGATGACTGCGGAGGCGCGTGTGCAAAGCGGTGATGCGGCGGGGGCTTGGGCGGATTGGCAGGCGATGAAGAATGTAACGGAGCGGCGCGCGGAGTTGTATTCAGCCACGAGAGGCTACGATATGGACTATCAGATGTTTGGCTTGGCCCAATCAGGGATACGGTCGGGAGCATGGACGGATGATCAGTTGTCGGAAATCTCATCCGTGGTGGCACGGGAAAATGTGCTCGCTGGGGCGCTGAGGAGTCAGGAAGCTCAAAAAAAATCCATCACCGACTACTACATGAATTTCCAGGAGCATGAGGAACAGTTCGGCAGGGATTTTCTGAAGACGCCCTCCCAATTCGACCAGTTCGTGAATCAGGTGAAGCTGAAGCTCGTCACGGAGCAGCAGATTCAGGACAATCTGAAGATGAAGCTGTTTGAGGTGGATCAGCGGCTCAGCCATTTCGATCCGGAAACGGGATTTTACGCGCGTCCTACAGAAGAAGAGTTGGCCGATTCCGGCGGGGCGAAGGAGTCGCCAGGCATGTTCGGTTCCTTCTATTTCATGATCAAGGATTTGAACGGCGGTGGCGGTGATGACCAGAGGACAGCGAGGTATGTGATCGGGCAACAGTCTGTATATGACGAGTTCCGGCTCGCCGCCGCGTTGGAAACTTATCAACGGCAGACCGGGAACTACCCGGATCGCTTGGACGCTATCGGCGACAAGTTTTCCAATGGTGCTCCGCTCGACATCGCCACCGGGCAGCCATATCTCTATCAGCGCAACGAGGACGGCGGCTACAAGCTGTGGGGCACCGGGATTGACGGCACGAGTGAGGGGGGGAACGAGAAGACCGACGTCACGTGGACGCATCGTCCGGTGAACGGGAAGTGATCGTTATTCTTTGGTTTGCCGCCTCACTTGATCTTCGGCGCATCGAAGGTCGCGCCGTTCTGGGTGTGCGTGGCTTGGGTGACCTTGCCGTCACCATCCTTCTTGAAGGCCACGGAGGCGGGGACCACCCGCCATTCGAACTCAGTGGCGGACTTCGGATAGATCTGAAACTTAGGCTGGCCGGTGAGCTGGGCGAAGACGGACGGGCCGTCGCGGGTGACAGTTAGAACGGCGGCTGCGCCATATTGGTATTGTCCTGTGATGGCGTCGAGTTCGGCGTCGGTGAGCTTGATTTCCGCGTCCGCGATGCGGGCGGCGCGGAAGGTGTTGCCTCCCTGGCTGTGGCGGGCGGCGATGACTTCGCCTTTGTCGTTGCGCAGGAAGACGACTTCGGCGTCGGTGATTTTCCAGAAGAACGCATCTTTGGCGGCCGGGAAGATTTCGTATTTCTCCTGACCGGTGAGTTGGGCGTAGAGGTGGTCTTGTTCGGCGTTGACGGTTAGAACGGCGGTCTTGTAATCATAGCGACCGGCGAAGTCCGAATAGGTTTTCCGATCAACGGATGGATCCTCTTTGAGCGGCGGCAACGCCTTGATCTCGGCTTCAAGGAATTTCCCGGCGATCTGGCGGGTGACGGCGGATGGCTCGAAGCCGGTCACCGGGGGCAAGGCGTTGGCGAGGGCGATCACCGTGCAGTTCTGCTCAGGCAGGCGCAGGAGATCGCTCGACCAACCGTCGAGCCCGCCGCTGTGGCTGATGACCAGCAGGTGGTTCAGTTCCGACATGACGAGGCCGTAGCCGTAGTTCATGCCATCGACGTCAGGCGGCAATTTCACCGGAGTGGTCATGGCCTTGAATGATGCGGGCTTGAGAAGTTTCCCGCCGAAGAGCGCCTCGTTCCAGCGGAACAGATCGCCGACGGTGGAATAGATGGCTCCCGCTCCGCCGGCCCACGACATGTCCCAATCGAGCGCTGGCGCGGCCTTGCCGTCGGCGACGGAATATCCCTCCGCCGCGCCCGGGGGAGGGGTGGTGTTCTGATAGATCCCGGTGTCCTTCATGCCGAGCGGACCGAAGAAGGTGTCCTGAAGATACGCGGCGAAAGGTTTGGCGGAGACTTTCGCGACGATTTCCCCGAGGAGGAAATAGCCGGAATTGTCATAGCGGAATCCCGCGCCGGGGGCGAAGTCCGGCGGGTCGTCGCGGAACGAGGCGATCAGCTCCGCGGGCGCGATCGGCTTGCCCACTTTTCCCGTGAAGCCGGGCTTGTCGGTGTAACTGTGAATCCCGGACGTGTGGGTGAGGAGATGTTGCAGGGTGATTTTTCCGCCGCCGGGAAAGCCGGGGAAAAACTTGTCGAGCGGATCGGTTAGGGCGAGTTTGCCTTCGTCGGCTAGGTGAAGGATCGCTGCGGCGGTGAATTGCTTGGTGACCGAGCCGATGCGGAATTGGGTGTCGGCGGTTACCGGGATTTTCTTATCGAGATCGGCAAACCCGAAGCCGCCCTGATAGATGATCCTGCCGTCGCGGGCCACGAGGACCGCCATGCCCGGCGAGCGGTCGGCGGTTAGTTTTTCAAGGTGCGACTTGATGCCGTCTTCGAATGGGACATCGGCATGCAGGGACGATACGAGCAGCAGCAGGAATATCAGGAGGCGCGGGCATGGGTTCATGACAGCCGTATCTCCGCACAATGGCGGAGGTTTGCAATCCTCGTCTGGGGATCGGGACTCGTGTCGGGACCAGAGCCGGGTGGATCGTTATTACACCGAAGCGAACGAACGTTTCCCCTGTTGACAGGGGAATCCGCCAGCAGGTAAGAGTTAGGCCGGTCGATTCACCATAGGATCGACTGGACCATAAACCATCCCATTCCCCCACGATGAAAACAACACTCCAACGATTGGCGGCCCCTGGCTGCCCGGGCACAGCCACCCGTGAGTTCCGTTCCGGACGGCAAATGATGATTGGAAATTCGATGCTCGCGGCCCTGTCGAGCATTGCGATCGCGCAAGCGGCGATCGTTGAGTTCGATCTTTCCCCCGCGGGCACGAGCGCCGCCGTGGGACTGAGCTCCGCGAATGAAATTCCTCCTCCGGCAGTTGCCAGCACGGGTTCCGGCAACGAGATTTCAGGCGGGATTTCCTTCGACACCGTCACCAACACCCTCTCGTTTACGATCGGTTACGGCTCGTCGGCAGGCTTCACGAACCTGACCGGAGCGGCCACGGCGTTGCACATTCATGGTCCGGCGGCCGTCGGAGTCGCCGCACCGCCCTTGTTCGATCTGGCGACGGTTCATTTCCCTTCGGCCAATCCGGCCAATGGCGGGGTCATCTTCGGATCGGTGGTTTATAATCCTGCTCAAGCTGCCGAGCTGCTCGCAGGTCACAACTACATCAATATCCACACCGTCGCCAACCCGGGCGGTGAAATCCGCGGGCAATTGATCCGGCAAAACGCCGCACCCGATGTCGTCGCTCCGCTCGACGCGACTGTCGAATGCGGCGTGCCGGTCACGTTTTCCGCGACTGTTTCTGATTTCGATGGCGACGCCGTGCAAGCCGTGTGGACCTTGAACGGGGTAGCGGTGGAAACCGACAGCATCCCTGCGGGTGGACCCCCGTCCAGCGCGGTGATCACCTACACGGGCACGCTGCACGAAGAAGGGGCCAATACCCTCTCAGTGGTCGCCACGGATAGCGCGGGCAATATCACGACCGCCAGCGCCACGATCACGGTGGAGGATACGACGCCACCGGTCATCGAATCGGTTTCCGCCGATCCGAAGGTGCTGTGGCCGCCGAATCACAAGATGGTCCCGGTAACGGTCAAGGCGAAGGTCACCGATGCTTGCGGCCCCACCACTTGGGAAATAATCTCAGTTTCCAGCAATCAAGCGGAGGATGCCAAAGGGTCGGGCAACACCTCTCCCGATTGGGTCATCACCGGTGATCACACGGTCAAGCTGCGTTCCGAACGCTCCGGAAAGGACAAAGGCGGTCGGGTCTATACCATCAAGATCCAAGCCACGGACGAAGCGGGCAATAAATCGGAAACCGCGACCGTGAGGGTCATCGTGCCGCACGACCAAGGGAAGAAATAACCCTACGATCGATTGATCTCACCCAGCCTCTGTCGTTGATGCCGGATCGGCTCGCCGACATGCTGGGTGAATTGCAGGCAGGCCGCGAATTCCAGACGGGCGGCGCGAGGCTGGCTGGAGGATGGGGGGCGGATCGAAGTGAATGAGCATTTACCCTATGGACAATGGAATCGATCCGCGGGTAAACGTTAAAACCTGTCGATTCGTCTCTGGATCGATGGAGCCAACAACCATCTCACACGATGAAAACAATCCCATTCCAACCATTGGCGGCTGATAGCTGCCCGGGCACAACCGCCTTTCAGTTTCGTTCCGGACGGCAACGGATGATCAGAAACTCGGTGCTGGCTGCCCTGTCGAGCATCGCGGCCGCGCAAGCGGCGATCATTGAATTTGATATTTCCCCGCTGGGCACGAGTGCCGCCGTGGGAATCAAGCCCCAGAACGAAGTTCCCCCGGTGCTCAATAGCACGGGTTCGGGCAACGAGATTTCCGGCGGAATCACGTTCGACACGGTTACCAGAACACTTTCGTTCGCGATGGGTTACGGCTCGGCGGCAGGGTTTACGGACCTGACCGGAGCGGCCACCGTCCTGCACATCCACGGTCCGGCACCCGTCGGAGTCGCCGCCCCGCCTTTGTTCGACCTCGCGACGGTTCATTTTCCCGCGGCAATTCCTGCCAAAGGCGGTCTCATTTTCGGGTCGGTGGTTTATACCCCTGCCCAAGCCGTGGATCTGCTCGCGGGCCGCAACTATGTGAATATCCACACCGTTGCCAACCCGAATGGCGAAATCCGTGGCCAGTTGGTGCGTCTCAACGCGGCTCCTGACGTCGTCGGTCCGCCCGACTCCACCGAGGAATGCGGCGAGCAGGTCACCTACTCCGCGACCGTGTCGGATTTCGATGGCGACGCGGTGCAAGCCGTTTGGACCTTGAACGGTGTGCCGGTGGAAACTGACACCATCCCCGCCGGTGGTCCTCCCTCCAGCGCGGTCATTACCTACACGGCCGCGCTGCCGGATGGGGTCAACACTTTGGCGGTAACCGCCACGGACAGCTTCGGCAATGTCACCACCTTTACCTCGACCATCACGGTGGAGGACACGATCCCACCGGTGATCGTCTGGGCCTGCGCCGACCCGAGTGTGTTGTGGGCACCCAATCACAAATTGGTCCCGGTGTGTGTCAAAGCCAAGGTCACCGATGCATGCGGCCCAACCACGTGGAAGATCCTATCGGTTTGCAGCAATCAAACGGCTACAGCCAAAGGCTCGGGCAATACGTCGCCAGACTGGGTCATCACCGGCGATCACACGGTGTCGCTTCGTGCCGAACGCTCCGGAAACGACAAAGGCGGCCGGATCTACACGATCAAGATCCAAGCCACGGATGAGGCAGGTAATCAGTCCGAGATATCCACCGTGAAGGTCACGGTGCCACATGACCAAGGCGGTGGCGATGACGATGAGGACGACGATGGCGACGACGACGGCGACGGCGGAGGTCACGGCAAAGGAAAACACAAAGACAAAGACAACGGCAACGGCAACGGTAAAGCCAAGGGCAAGAATAAGTAATCGCCCTGTTCAAGATCACCCAGCCTCTGTTGTGGATGCCTGCCCGGCTCTCCAACATGCTGGGTGATTCGTGATGTGGATGGAGGGAGCGGTTTTACGCTCTTTGAAAGGTGGACACAGGCTGGGTCGAGGTTAGCATGGCAGCCATGCCAAATGCGCTGATCCACGAAACATCGCCGTATTTGCTCCAGCACGCCCACAATCCGGTGGACTGGCAGGCATGGAGTGATGCCGCGTTCGCGCGGGCGAAGGCGGAGGACAAACTGGTGTTTCTATCAGTCGGTTATTCGACCTGCCACTGGTGCCATGTGATGGAGCGCGAGAGTTTTGAAAACGAGCGGGTGGCGCAGATGATGAATCATCATTTCGTCAACGTGAAGGTGGACCGCGAGGAGCGCCCGGATATCGATGCCACCTACATGGCCTTCGTGCAGGCGACGACCGGGCAGGGCGGTTGGCCGATGAGCGTGTGGCTGACTCCGGAAGGAAAACCGGTGGTCGGTGGCACGTATTTCCCGCCGGACGACCGGCAGGGGCGGGCGGGTTTCACGCGGGTGTGTCATGAACTCGGCCGCTTGTGGCGGGATGATCGGGCGAAGATGGAGGCGAGCGCGGCGAGTGTGTTGGAACATTTGCAAAAGGAAGCGGCAGGCACCGCGGGATTACGGGGATTGCCGGATGCGAGGGTTTTCGGAGATTACCTGGATCACTGTGAGTCGATGTTCGATCGCGACTGGGGTGGATTCGGGCATGCGCCCAAGTTTCCGCGGCCGTCGGTGATCCGCACCTTGATGCAGCTCGGCGAACGTTTCGGCCGCGAGAGCGACGAGGGAGTCATGGTTCGGCAGATGAGCGAACGCACGCTTCGCGCGATGGCGGCGGGTGGCATGCATGATCACCTCGGCGGCGGATTTCATCGATACTCGGTCGATCGCCACTGGCATGTGCCGCACTACGAAAAGATGCTCTACGACCAGGCGCAACTGGCGATGGCCTATCTCGATGGCTGGCAGATTTCCGGCGATGGCGGGTTCCGCGAGGTGGCGGAGGGGATTTTCCGTTATTTGTTAGAGACGCTGCGCGACTCCGGCGGAGCGTTCCACGCGGCGGAGGATGCGGATAGCTTGCCGTCGGCGGATTCCGTGGAGAAACGCGAGGGCGCGTTCTGGACCTGGGAGGCAGGGGAAATTTCCGCCCTGTTAGCGCCGCGTGACGCGGTGGTGTTTTCCACGGCATACGGCGTCGAGGCGCATGGCAATGCCCGGCCGGAAAGCGATCCGCATGGCGAGCTGGAAAACCAGAACACCCTCTTCCGCGCGATGCGTGACGACGCCCTCGCGGCGATGTTCGATTGTTCCGAGACGGAGATCCGTGAGCGGCTTGGAGTTGCTAGGGAGCTATTGCTGGAGGCCCGCGCGAAGCGTCCGCCGCCACACCGCGATGACAAGATCGTCACGGCGTGGAACGGCTTGGCGATCGGCGCGTTGGCCCGCGGTGCACGGATTTTCGGGCGGGATGATCTCGCCACGGCGGCGGATGAAGCGGCGGCGTTCTTAAAGCGGGAGTTGTGGGACGGAGAGAATCTCTATCGCACGTTTCGCGGGCACCGCGGAAACGTGAAGGCGTTTCCGGCGGATTACGCATTTCTCATTTCGGGTTTGATCGAGCTGCACATCGTTGTACCCGGCGGGGAATGGCTGGGGTGGGCGCACGAACTCCAACAGAAGTTAGACGCCGGTTTTTGGGAGCCTTCGCAATCCGGATACGTGATGCGTTCCAAGCTGGAGGGGAAGACATTGTTGGTGATTCGCGAAGACTACGACGGAGCCGAGCCGTCGCCGAATCACCTCGGCGCGGAGAATCTGCTCAAGCTCGCCGTGCTGCTCAATCTGCCGGAATACAAGAAGCGGGCCGAGGCTTTGCTGCGCGCCGGATCGAGGGTGTTGGAGACCCAATCGTTCGCTGCGCCATTATTGTTAGCCGCTCTCGACCTGCACGAACGCGGCGTGATGAAATTTCAAATACCCGAATCCCCGGCTGCCGGAGTCCTTGAAAAGCTCCGGACCACCTATTTCCCCCGTGCGGTTTATTCACCGGGTGCGAGTCGCGACGTGATGCTGTGTGAAGGCGTCATGTGCCGGCTTTTTCAGGCATGATCTGCGCACGGCGCTTGATGATTCGCATCAGCCAGCCGAGCACCGGCAGCTCGCCGTAGAGCACGAACGAGGCATCCCAGTGATCCCGTTGCGCGGAGATCCGTCCGTCGTGGGCGAATTTGAAATGGCTCGTGCCGTGGATCACCCGCTCGTTTCCGCGATGCTGATAGGTCAGGATCCACAGGAGAAATCCGGTGCGATCGTCGCCATGAGCATCCATCACCTCGATCATCACCGCCGCCATTTTCTTGAAGCGGTTGGAGAGCACGTCACGCAATTGGGAGAGACCGAGGGCATCGTGGACGGGATCGTGAAACACGATCCCGGGTCCGTAAATATCGCCAAGCCGCTCGAGTTTCGAGGGTGTCATCTCGTTGAAAAAATCCGCCACGGCGGACATCGAATCGGGGCAGTGCAGAGCCATGACCGAGGAAAGCATGGATTCCGGAATTTTCCCGGAAATTTCTCACCAGCGGAAAACCAAGGGCGGGACGATGATCCGGACATTTTCGCCCGCGTGATCCACACTTTCTTCGACCGCCGTCACCACATCGTTTTCAAACTCCACCGCGGTCTTGCCCTTTTCCACGCGGGTCACGCTGACCAGCCGCCGGTAAGTCTGGCCGGTGGTCCGGTCGATCTCGGTGGCGTAATTCTTGATGTCCTCGAATTCGATGAAATCCCAGTGCCCGGATTGGCCGGTGGCGGTTTTGCGCAGCGAGGTTTTGGTCGGCTTGCCCTTTGACTGGGTCACCTCATCGAGCGTCATGCCGACGGCGATGCTCTTGGCGGCGATCAGCTTTTGGACTTGGATCTGGCGATCATAGAGCAGTTTGAGGTTGGCCACGAATTCCGGATCGGTGGAGGAAAATGCCCAAGGCGCGACCCAGCCGGAAATCCCGTCGCGAGTGCCCTGGCCGCGGACCCGGTAGTTCTTATCCGTGATCGCCTCCACGCGGACCGTTTGGTTGGCCTTGAGCGTGCCGAGGCGGATGTTGCCGTCCTTGTCGGAATAAACCGGAGCTTCCTTGACCACTTTGAGATCGAGCGGCTTTTTGAGCGCTTGATCGAGATAGACCACCGATGGATCGACATCCAGCAACGACCTCCGGTCGGGACGTTTGGATTGGGCCTGGAGCGGCAGGACCAAGCAAGCGACGATCACAGCGAGAATTTCCAGCTTCATCGATGGCAATTTAGCGGCGTTGTTGAAAAACGGAATCTCCATTTTTGTTCAACGCGGTGGGGCGGCGGATTATTCATGCAAATCCGGCGCTTCGCGATTGGACGATTGGAAATCCTCCTTCATGGTCCGCCCATGAATTTGCAAGGCCCGCTCTCAAGGAAAATGTTCGCCGTCGCCAAGGAAGTCATCCCCGGCGGGGTGAACTCGCCGGTGCGCGCGTTCCGCAACGTCGGCGGTGAGCCGTTTTTCGTCCGCCGGGCGCATGGCAGCCGGATCGAGGACATCGATGGCAAGCACTACATCGACTACATCGGCTCATGGGGACCTAACATTCTCGGCCACGCGCCGGTCGTCATCACCAACACGATCCACGAGGTCGCGAAAAGCGGGATTTCCTTCGGCATCCCCAACATGTTCGAGGTCGAGATGGCCCGCGCGATCTGCAATTGGGTGCCGTCCGTGGAAAAAGTCCGGATGTGCAACTCCGGCACCGAGGCCACCATGTCCGCCATCCGCTTGGCGCGCGGTTTCACCAAACGCGACTGCATCGTGAAATTCGACGGCTGTTATCACGGCCACAGCGACTCGTTGTTAGTGGCCGCGGGTTCGGGAGCTCTCACCCATGGCGAACCGGATTCCGCGGGAGTGCCAAAGGCCTTCGCCGAAAAAACCATCGTCCTTCCCTACAACGAGCCCGAAGCCCTCGAAACGCTCTTCGCCGCGCGGGGGGAGGAAATCGCCGCAATCATCGTCGAGTCGTATCCCGCGAATGCCGGGCTGGTTTTTCCCAAACCCGGCTACCTCGATCTGCTGTCCTCGATCACAAAAAAATACGGAGCTCTCCTGATTTTCGATGAGGTCATGACTGGCTTTCGCTTGGGCAAGGCCGGAGTGCAGGGAATCGAAAATCTAACGCCCGATCTCAGTTGCTTCGGCAAGGTCATCGGCGGCGGCCTGCCGGTCGGTGCCTTCGGTGGCCGGGCCGACGTGATGGACATGCTGGCACCGATCGGTCCGGTCTATCAGGCAGGGACGCTCAGCGGAAATCCTCTGGCGATGGCGGCTGGCCTCGCCCAACTGCGTGAACTGGACCAGCGGTCCGGCTTCGCCCGCCTCGAACAACTCGGAGCGCATTTCGAAAGCGGCCTGCGCCGGCTCCTTGCGGAAAAGGGCGTGTCACACCGCTTCAACCGGGTCGGCTCGATGTTCTGTCTGTTTTTCACCGACCGGGAAATTGTCAACGTCAGCGACGTGATGAAGCAGGATCTCGAGTTCTTTAAAAAGTTCTTCTGGGGCTGCCTCGACAAAGGCATCTACCTCGCGCCGTCGCCCTACGAGACCGGCTTCATTTCGCTCGCCCACACCGAGCCGGATCTGGACGACACGCTCACCGTATTCGGAGAAGTCTTGGCGGCGATCTAGTGCCCAAAGGCTTTGCGAAATCGGGTGCGGCGGCTAGGGTCTGGTGATGAACTTTCGTGGATGGATTCTGCTTTCGGCATTGCTCGCGCTCCGGGCGGAAGCGGTGGTTTTTTCGGACACACCCGATCCCCTGCACAACACCACCACTCCCGGCGACAACTCCGGTTGGCAGTATGAAGGCAATGTGGGCTTCTTGGGAGTGCCCATCGCCCCGCATTTCTACATCACCGCGAAACACATCGGCGGCACCGTGGGGCAGGTGTTTGACTTCCATGGGGACAGCTATACGACTATCGGTTATTATGAGACTTTCTTCTCGGGCAGTAAGTTGGTAACCCGTCATTATACGACCAATACACCCGACGACTATACTGAGACCGACACCGCCGGGACTACCGCCACCGACCTGAGAATTTGGGAAGTGGATCACGCCAAACCATTCCACACCTACGCCCCGCTCTCCAGCGGGGATGCGGATCTCGGAGCGACGGCGACCCTCTTCGGCGGCGGTGCCGAACGGGGTAATGCGGTAAGTGTGGGCACCGAGCTCAAAGGCTGGCAATGGGGAGGTTCCGACTATCGTCAACGTTGGGGCCGAAACGTCGTCGAGGGGACCGCGGATGGCGGGGGCAAATACGGCGAGCTGCTTTACTGCACGTTTGATAAGCTAGGAATCCCCGATGAATGCCATCTCTCCACGGGCGATTCGGGCGGCGGGCTTTTTGTATTGGAAAACGGACTTTGGCGGCTTGCCGCGATCAACTTGGGAACCGATGGGCCGTTTCGAGAAGGGGCGGCAGGGGCTGCGGTTTATGCAGCGCTTTTCGACAAGGGAGGGTTGGAGGAATACTCAGATCCGCCTCCGACATGGACCGCTGTGCCGGAGCAGGTGGAAGACGTCCCGACCCGTTTCTATTGCTCGCGGATTTCTGCGTCACGGCCTTGGATACTCTCTGTAACCGGGGAAGACGGATCGCTCGCTCTCGAAAACTACAGCGCCTGGCAGCGGCTCTATTTCAGCCCGACCGAGATTGAAAATTCCGCGGCGACCGGACCGCTGGCGGACTTCGACGGCGACGGAATCGGCAATCTGCTGGAGTTCGCCCTGAATCTCGACCCGTCCTTCAACGAGCGCGCGACCATGCTCCCTAACACCGGCCTGCGTGGCTTGCCGTTGGTCGGAGTGGAAACCATTTCCGGAGCCGATCATGTGACCATCGAGTTTGTCCGCAGGAGGAGCGAAAGTGGTTCCGGTCTAACCTACACGCCGCAGTTCTCGTCCGATATGGCCGACTGGCAGGCCGTTGGATCGGAAACCGTGGTCGCGATCAATCCTCGTTGGGAACGGGTGAAAATCGTGGATCCCATGACGACGGGTGCAGCGACGAATCGATTCGCCCGCGTGAAGGTGGATCTGGCCGACTGATCCGTCCCGATTCCAGACATTTCCGGGTTGCGCGGGGGACAGGCGGCGGGCAGGCTATCGGCCGTGCCGGCATCTCCCCGGCACAGCTCCTTTTTTAATGATGAATAATTCCAGTGGCGACCCGTCCAACATCGTGCAGGGGCCTAGCGGTTCTGTCGATCCGGATGCCACAATGAACGATCCGGAGGACGATTTCCGACTGGTTGCACTCGCGCAGCAAGGGGACATGAGTGCCTACGACGCGTTGGTGACCCGGCACCGAGGAAGGATATTCGCCATGATCCGTAACATGATCCATCAGGAAGCTGACGCTTGGGACATCTCGCAGGAGGTCTTCATCAAGGCGTGGCAGGCTTTGCCCAAGTTCGAGGCCAAGGCGCGGTTTTCCACCTGGCTCTATCGGATAGCCCACAACGCGGTTTACGATTGGACGAGGAAGCGGAAAATCGAAAGCGCCGGGGAACTCAACGACGAGATCTTCGAACGCGAGCGCATCGACTCCGCTTCCTTCACCACACCGTCCGGTGGCGAATCGCCGGCGGATTCGATGTCCCATGGCGAGCTGCGGATGAAAATCCAAACTGCCCTCGGGAAACTTTCGCCGGAGCACCGGGAAGTGGTGCTCTTGAAAGATGTCCAAGGATTGTCGTATAAAGAGATCGCCGAGGCGATGTCGAGCACCTTGGGCACGGTGATGAGCCGCTTGTTTTACGCGCGTCAGAAACTCCAAGCCCTGCTAAAAGATGAATACGAATCCCGATGAATCAACGCTGGCCCTCTGGCTGGACGACGAATTGACCGGCGATACACTCGCCGCGGTTGAAACGTGGGCCATCGGTCAGCCGGACCAATTGGCCGCCCGCGAGGAAATCCGCCGTTGGCGGGCGACGATGGCGGCGGTGATTCCAGCATCCGAGGAGCCGCCGTATCCGGAATTTTTCAACAGCCGGGTGCAGCAAGGCATTCGCGAGCAGAAACCGAAAGCTCCGGTTGCCCGGAAGAGTCCGCTTTCCTGGAATTCCTGGTGGATGCCTGTGGCGGCCTGCGCGGGGATGAGCATGGCGTTCTGGGTCGGGAAAAACTCTCAAAAAGCTCCGGTATATGACGTCTCGAACGCGCCGAGGGCAATTCCCGTCGAGCCTGTCGTCTACACTCCGGAAAGCGGCGTGAAGGCGGAGTGGATCGCCAGCGCCAAGGCCTCCGCCACCGTCGTCGTTTTGAATGGTGTCACGGCGATCCCGGATAGCATGGATTTTTCCGAAACGGTTTACGTGCCGACGGACAGCGAATTCGATTCGACGGCGGACAGCGAGGCACAACCGGAACTGGAAGTCGGACCATGAGAAACCGCCTGCGATGGATGGGGGTGGGGATGCTGGCGGTCGCGGCGGTTCTCACTAACATTGGATTTGCCCAGGACGATCCAGGCAAAACTAACATGGGGCGGGTGGCGGTGACGGTCTATTACGCCACCGACGGTGATCCCAAGGTGGCGCTTTCCAGCACAGTGGGATCCGAAGCTTGGAATTCACGTGACTTGAAGTCGCG
>JADMIO011460610.1_pt1 | contig 61245 bp, 65 predicted proteins | sample 8958161 | NCBI WGS metagenome assembly JADMIO01 (sample SAMN16585339, study PRJNA669376) | soil metagenome | isolation source: Crop rotation soil | place: USA: Cullars Rotation, Alabama | collected 2011
GCCGCGACTTCAAGTCACGTGAATTCCAAGCTTCGGATCCCACTGTGCTGGAAAGAGTCGGACTCAGAATTCCTCCCTGCGCATAGCGCGGGGAGGTGGCGCCGTCTTACGGCGACGGAGGGGTCATAAGCATCAGTCGTGTTGCTCATGACCCCTCCGCCCGCGAAGACGCGGGCACCTCCCCTTCGCGGACTCCGCGAAGGGGAGGAATTTGAATGGCTTTACGCCGCGACCGCCTGGGCGAGCTTGCCTTTGATCATCGCTTCGGCCTCGCCGACGATGCGCTCGACCAGCTCCTTGCAGCTCGGGATGTCCTGGATCAGGCCCATGCAGGTGCCGGCCGACCACACGCCGTGCTCGAGGTCGCCGGTTTCGTAGACGATGCGGCCCTTGGCGCCCGACACGATCGGGCCGATCTCCTGGATGGTCTTGCCCTCGGTCTCCATCTCGATCGCCTTCTTGGCGACCGAGTTGCCGTAGACGCGGCTGGTGTTGCGCATGGTGCGGAAGATCAGCGAGGTCGAGCGCTCGTCGGAGGAGACGATCTTCTCCTTCACGTTCTGATGGATCGGCGCTTCCTTGGTCGCCATGAAGCGCGTGCCCATGTTGATGCCGTCGCAGCCCAGCGCCAGCGCCGCGACCAGCCCGCGCGCATCGGCGAAGCCGCCCGAGGCGAGCATCGGGATCTTGATCACGTTGGCCGCCGCCGGCAGCAGCACCAGGTTGGGGACGTCGTCCTCGCCGGGGTGGCCGGCGCATTCGAAGCCGTCCATCGAGATCGCGTCGACGCCCGCCCGCTCGGCCGACAGGCCGTGGCGCACTGAGGTGCACTTGTGGATCACCTTGATGCCCACTTCCTTGAACTTCGGCAGGAACGGCTTGGGGTTGTTGCCCGCGGTCTCGACGATCTTCACGCCCGACTGGCAGATGACGTCGATGTATTCGCCGTAGGGCCGCGGCACCAGGGTCGGCAGGATGGTGAGGTTCACGCCGAACGGCTGGTCGGTCATCTCGCGGCAGCGCTTGATCTCCTTGGCGAGGTCCTCGGGCGTCGGCTGGGTGAGGCCGGTCAGGATGCCGAGCGCACCGGCGTTGGACACCGCCGAGGCAAGCTCTGCGCGGCCGACCCATTGCATGCCGCCCTGGACGATCGGGTGCTTGATGCCGAACATCTCGGTGAAGCGCGTCTTGATCATCGTTTCCTGTCCCCGCTGGTGTTGGCTCCAGCATTAGCGAACGGGGCGCAGCCGCACTAGTCCCCGGAACACGCTTCCGCGGAGCGGCTCTTTTATCCTTTCGGTCAGAAGAAAATCCACCACGGCCCGTCGACGCGATTCCTAGGGAATACGCAGTGGTGAGCCTGGGCGGCACGGCGCGCGGCGTTCCCGGCCCGGTCATTATGGACAATGGAACGCGAGTCGAGGTCGACGAATCGCGGCTTGTTCGCGTGTCCATTGCCCATAATAGGTCCGGCGGAGCGACGGTCGTACCCTGCCGGCCATGTCAGCCGCTTTCCACGATCTGCGTCACAGCAACGGCCTGGCGAATCGCCGAGCACCCCCCGGGGGCCCTCGTCTACCGCCCCCGGGGATGGCGGAGACTTTGAGACTCCGGGCGCAGAGATCCTTGTGCCATCGGCATCGGAGCGAGTCTCACGGCGTGAGACTCGCGAGACGACGATCAGCTCTCGAGCTTGGCGTCGAGGGTGATGTCGGCCTTCAGCACCTTGGAGATCGGGCAGCCGGCCTTGGCCTTGTTGGCGAGTTCCTCGAAGGTCTTCTGGTCGGTGCCCGGAATCTTGGCGCGCAGCGTGAGATGCACGGCGGTGATCGAGAAGCCGCCCTCGACCTGCTCCAAGGTGACCTTGGCCGAGGTGTTCATCTCGGTGGCGGTGAGCTTGGCCTCGCCCAGGATCAGCGACAGCGCCATGGTGAAGCAGCCGGCATGCGAGGCGCCGAGCAGCTCCTCGGGGTTGGTGCCCTTCTGGCCCTCGAAGCGGGCGGCGAAGCCGTAGGGGTAGTCCTTCATGGCGCCGGACTCGAGCGAGATGGCGCCCTTGCCGTCGCGCAGGCCGCCGGTCCAGTGGGCGGATGCTGTGCGGTTGATCTTCAAGGCCATGGTGGTTCTCCTTCAGGCAGCGTCGATGTACGCCAGAACATCCTCGCGGCTTGTTGCCCTGTTGTGAAGGAGGTCGGAAAAAGCAGCGACCGTGTCGATATGGCCGACACCCGGATAGAGCTTCAGCTCGACCGGCGCGCCGGCACGGCGCCAGGCCGCGGCGAGGTTCTCGCTGTTGCGCGGATAGACCGTGGTGTCCACCTGGCCCTGGATCAGCAGGGCCGGCGGCAGCGGTGCCTGCGCGAAGGTGATCGCCTCGATCTCGGGCCGGTCGGCGCCGCCGAAGATGTCGATCAGCTTGGCCGATGTGAGGGGCAGGAAGTCGTAGGGGCCGGACAGGCCGATCACGCCGGCCATCTTCATCCGGTCGACGCCGGCGCGGGCGAGATAGGGCGTGTTGGCCGCCAGCATGAGCGCGATATGCGCGCCGGCCGAATGGCCCATGACGAACAGCTTCGGCAGCCCGACTCGGTCGGACGCCCAGCGCGTCGCCAGCGCGGCGTCTTCGAGGAATGCCGGGAAGCGCACCTCGGGATAGAGGCGGTAGTCGGGCACGATGGTCGCGATGCCGCGCGATGCCAGCGCCTGGGCGACGAAGAGGTAGTCGCCCTTGGCGCCGCTGTCCCACGAGCCGCCGTAGAAGAAGATCACCGCCTTGCCGTCGGGCCGCGCGGTCTGCGGCGTATAGAGATCGAGCTTCTGCCGCGGCAGCGGGCCGTACGCGATGTCGCTTTGCCGCGTATAGCCCGCGCGGGAGACCGTGGTGTTGAGGAGGGCTGCCGGTGAGCAGCCGCCGAGAAGGGTCAGGAAGCTTGCGATCAGGCCGCGGCGCGCCACCGTCATGCCGCGGTGAGCGCTTTCACGCGCTCGGCCAGCGCCAGCGAGGCGGTGAGGCCGGGCGATTCGATGCCGAACAGGTGGATCAGGCCGGGCACGCCGTGCTGCGCGGGGCCCTGGAGGGTGAAATCCTGCGCCGGTGCGCCCTGCGGCACGATCTTGGGCCGGATGCCGGCGTATCCCGGCTGCAGGGCGCCGTCCTTCAGGCCCGGCCAGTATTTGCGCACGGCGGCATAGAACTTGTCGGCACGGTGCGGGTCGACCGTGTAGTCGATGCCCGGGATCCATTCGACGTCGGGCCCGAACTTGGCCTGGCCGCCGAGATCGACCGTGATGTGCACGCCGAGGCCGCCCGGGACGGGGACCGGGTAGATCAGGCGCGAGAAGGGCGAGCGGCCAGCCAAGGTGAAATAGTTTCCTTTGGCGTAGTACGCGGTCGGAACGAGATCGGATGGCATGCCGTCGATCTTTCGCGCCAGCACCGGGGCATGCAGCCCCGCCGAGTTCACGACCAGCCGCGCGCGGAGCTTCATCGGCTCGGCGCCGCCAACCTCGAGCTCGATGCCGCTGTCGGTCGCGCGCGCCCGCTCGACCGGGCTGAAGAAGGCCAGCATCGCGCCGTTGGCTTCGGCGTCGCCCTGCAGCGCCAGCATGTAGCTGTGGCTGTCGACGATACCGGTCGCGGGCGACAGCAGCGCCGCCGTGCACTGCAGGTTGGGCTCCATCGTCATCGCTTCGGCGGCGCTCAGGAAGCGCATGCCTTCGACGCCGTTGGCCTCGGCGCGGCCCTTGATCGACTGCAGGAGCTCGGCTTCCTGCTGATTGGTGGCGACGATCAGCTTGCCGCAATTGCGGTGCGGCACGCCGTGCTCGGCGCAATAGGCATAGAGCATGCGCCGGCCGGCGACGCAGGTCTCGGCCATCAGGCTGCCCTTGGGATAGTAGATGCCGGCGTGGATCACCTCGGAATTGCGCGAGCTGGTTTCCGTGCCGATGCCTTCGGCGGCTTCGACGACGATGACCTCACGGCCGGCAAGGGCAAGTGCGCGGGCGACCGCGAGGCCGACGACGCCGGCGCCGATCACCACGCAGTCGACCGTTTCGAACGGGGACGAATTCATGGGCGCATGCTACTAGACCGGCATGCAGGAGCGAGCAACTTGATGAGGGGCGCGCTGGTCACGGGCGCCGGCATCCGTATCGGGCGGGCGCTGGCGATGGCGCTGGCCGAGGACGGCTATTTCGTCTTCGTGCACTACAACCGCTCGGCCGAGGGCGCGCGCCGGACCGTGGCCGACATCCAGGCCAAGGGCGGCAAGGCCAAGGCGGTGAAGGCCGATCTCGCTTCCGCCAAGCAAGCCGAGGCGCTGGTCGGCCGCTGCACGGCGCCGGGCGTCAAGCTGGTCTGCGCCGTCAACAACGCCTCGATCTTCGAGCTGGACCGCGCGCCGAACGCGACCGCCGCGGCCTTCGACAAGCACATGGCGATCAACCTGCGTGCGCCGATGCTGATCGCCCAGGCGCTGACTCGGCAGCTGCCCCGGGGCGAGAAGGGGCTGGTCGTCAATCTCGAGGACCAGAAGCTCTACAACCTCAATCCTGATTTCTTCACCTACACCCTGTCCAAGGTCGGCCTGCACGGCATGACCCACATCCTCGCCCAGGCGCTGGCGCCCAGGGTTCGGGTGGTGGGGATCGCGCCGGGCCTCACGATGCAGGGGCTGCATCAGACGGCCGACAGGTTCGCCGAGCAGCATGTCGCCAACCCGCTGGCGGTCGGCGTCAGCCCCGACGACCTGGTGCGGGCGCTGCGCTACATCGTGCAGACGCCTTCGGTCAGCGGTGACACGCTGATCGTCGATGCCGGCGAGCATCTCACGGGCCGGCCGCGCGACGTCGCCTTCTTCAAGGAAAAGAACAAGTGAGCCGCCGCATCTTCCTGCGGGATTTCCGCCTCAAGGTCTCGATCGGCATCCACGATTTCGAGAAGGAGGGGCCTCAGACCGTCGTGGTCAACGTCGACCTCGAATTGGCGGCGGCGGAGAAGGCGCACAACGATCGGATCGCCAACGTGCTCAACTACGACGTGGTGCATGACGGCATCGTGGCGCTCGCCGGCAGCCGTCACTTCAACCTGCAGGAGACGCTGGTCGACGCCATCCTCGACCTCTGCCTCGCCCAGCCGGGCGTGATCGAGGCGCGCGTCTCGACCGAGAAGCCCGACGTCTACGGCGACTGCCGGGTCGGCTACGAGGCCGTGCGGCGCAAATAGGCCGATGAGCCGCGACAGCCGCCCTCTGGCCGGCGCTTTCGCCGCCATGCTGTTCGTCGGGGCGAGCTGGGGCGCCAACCTGCCCGTCACCAAGGTGATGCTGGGCCATTTCGACCTGATGCCGATGGCCGCGGTGCGCACGGCGGCGGCGACCGCGGCGCTGGCGGTGCTGCTGGCCCTGGTCGAAGGCCGAAAGGCGTTGCGCGTCGGCCTGCGGGCCGGGCGGTTCCTGATGCTCGGCCTGCTGATGGGCGGGTTCTTCGCCTGCTATGCCTTCGGCATCTATCTCAGCAACCCGATCACCGCCGCCCTGGTGAGCGTCGCGGGCCCGCTGGTGTCGGCCTCGACCGTATGGCTGATGACCCGGCAGGCCTTCGACCCGGGCTTCGGCACCGCGCTCTCGCTCAACGTCGTGGGCGGCCTGATCCTGGCCTCGAGCACCGTGCTGGGGCGCGGCGATGCGACCTTCCGCGGCGGCGAGATCATCGTGCTGCTGAGCAGCTCGATCTGGACCGTCTACAGCCTCAAGGCGCAGGCCTGGTTCGACCGCGAAAGCCAGCTCCATCGCGCCTATGTCGCCTCGCTGTCGGCTCTGGGATGGCTGGCCGTGGTGGCCGGCGTGATGATCGCCGTCGGCCGGTCGCGGCAGCCGTTCGGCGTCGACGACGGCTGGGTATGGACCCAGCTGATTGCCACCGCCGTGCTGGCGAGCGGCCTCGGCGGCTACTTCTGGAACGTCGGCGCCAGTCGCCTCGGCGTGCCGATCGCCTCGCTGTGGGTGAACCTCGTGCCGTTTTTCGCCGTATTGTGGGCCATGGCGTATGGCTTCATGCCCAATGCCTATCAGATCGTCGGCGGCTTGGTCGCCTTGAGCGGAGTGGTGTACATGCAGGCACGCAAGCTTCGGACAGCAATCAGAGCATGACCGAGACTCTCACATCCCGCGGCTGCCGCTGGATCGCCGTGCCCGGCGCGGCCGACGCGCGCGGCAGCGTCAATTTCCTGCAGCTCGGCAAGGGGCTCGACTTCCAGCCCAAGCGCCTGTTCTGGCTGCATCACATCGCGCCCAACCAGTGGCGCGGCCGGCACGCCCATCGCGAGACGCACCTGCTGCTCGTCGCCATGCATGGCGGCTGCCGAGTCCATCTCGACGACGGCACGGCCAAGGAAACCGTGGCGCTCACGGATCCGACAAAGGCGCTCTACATGCCTCCGTGGATCTGGCATGAGCTGACCGACTTCGCGCCCGAAGCCGCGATCCTGGTGGCGGCGTCGACCCTGTTCGACGAGGCCGAGTACCTGCGCGACTACGAAACCTTCAAGCGCGAGCTGCCGCAGCGATGATCCCATTCCTCGACCTCAAGGGCGCCTATGCCGAGCTGAAGCCGGAGCTCGACGCTGCCTATCAGCGGGTGATGGAATCGGGCTGGTTCGTGCTGGGCAAGGAGGTCGAGGCCTTCGAGCAGGAATACGCCGCCTTCTGCGGCACGCGCCATTGCGTCGGGCTGGGCAACGGTCTGGAGGCGCTGGAGCTGGTGCTGCGCTGCTGGGACATCGGCCCGGGCGACGAAGTGATCGTGCCCTCCAACACCTACATCGCGACCTGGCTGGCCGTGACCGCGGTGGGCGCCAAGGTCGTGCCGGTCGAGCCGACCCCCAACGGTCCCAACATCGATCCCGACCGCATCGCCGCGGCCATCACCCCGCGTACGCGCGCGATCATGCCCGTCCATCTCTACGGCGAGCCGGCGGACATGGACGCGATCATGACGCTCGCGGCCCGGCACGGGCTGAAGGTGATCGAGGACGTTGCGCAGGCGCAGGGCGCGCGGGTGCGCGGACGTCGTACCGGCGCGCTGGGCGATGCCGGCGCACACAGCTTCTTCCCGACCAAGAACATCGGCGCCTTCGGCGACGGCGGCGCGGTGACGACCGACGACGGGGCGCTGGCCGATCGGCTGCGGGCGCTGCGCAACTACGGCAGCAAGGTCAAGTACGTGAACATCGAGCGCGGCTACAATTCGCGCCTCGACGAGATGCAGGCCGCGTTCCTGCGCGTGAAGCTCAAGAAGCTCGACGAATGGAACGAGCGGCGCCGCGTGCAGGCCGCCCGCTATGACGACCGACTGGCCGGGATCGCCTCGCTCGGCCTGCCGCGCGCGCCGCAATGGGCCGAGCCGGTGTGGCACCTCTATGTCGTGCGCACAAAAAACCGCGCCGAGCTCCAGAAGGCGCTCGACGCGGTCGGTATCGGCTCACTGATCCACTATCCCATTCCGCCGCACCTGCAGCAGGCCTATGCCGATCTGGGCCTGCCGCGCGGATCGTTCCCGTTGGCGGAGACGCTCGCCGAGACGGTGCTCAGCCTGCCCATCGGGCCGCATATGAGCCTCGACTCGATCGACGCCGTGGCCGCCGCCGTGCGGCGCGTCGCCTAGACGCTAGTAGGCGCGGACGTAGCGGCCGCTCGACGGGTAATAGTAGTAGCCGTTCGAGTACTGGCGATCTCCGTAGTACTCGGCGCCCGGCACGGCCACGGCGCGCTCGGTGCTCGGGGCCGGGCCCTGGACGGCGTAGGTCCGCTCCGAGTAGCCGCAGCCCGCGGTCAGGGCTGCAAGAGTGATGGCCGCAAGGCCGTAGACGACGTTTTTCATGGCGTGTTCCTTTGTTCGATGCGGGCCGCAGCCGTTACATCGTGTTCAATTCGCGCGGCGAATGGATGCCGTTGTAGTTCCGGTAGTAGTCGGACCGGCCGTAATACGGCGAGCCGTAGTAGGGCGCCGGCGAGGAGTAATAGACCTGCGGGCTCGAGTAGTAGACCGGTGCCGGCGTGCTCGAATAATAGACGGGGCGGCTCGAGTAGTAGTTCGGGTAGTAGGCGTCCGACGAATAGGCGTAGGTGCGATTGCGATACCCGTAATACGGATCGGCGCAGGCGCCTACGGTTCCGGCCAGCGCAACGGCCGCGATCAGAATGCCGACTTGCCTCATGGTCGCCTCCTGTAGGCTCATTGGGTCAAAGGTGACGAATTAACCTGTTCGCGGCCGTGAGGTTGCGCCCACAATTCTGCCCTAATGCTATAGTCCGACGCGAAATCAGGGGAACCCGCATGAAGCTCGGCCTGTCGATCGGTTACTCCCGGGCGCAACTCGACGTCCCGGTCGAACTCGTGCAGCGCGCCGAGCAGCTCGGCTACGATTCGGTGTGGACGGCCGAGGCCTACGGCTCCGATGCCGTGACGCCGCTCGCCTTCCTCGCCGCCAAGACCGCGCGCATCAAGCTCGGCACCGGCATCATGCAGCTCGCCGCACGGACGCCCGCGAACGCGGCGATGTCGGCGGCGACGGTCGATGCGATGGCGGGCGGCGGCCGCTTCATCGCCGGGCTCGGCGTCTCGGGGCCGCAGATCGTCGAGGGCTGGTACGGCCAGCCGTGGGGCCGGCCTTACTACCGGATGAAGGATTACGTCTCCATCATGCGCAAAATATTTGCGCGCGAGGCGCCGGTGACGCACGAGGGCAAGGAGATTTCGCTGCCCTACACCGGGCCGGGCTCGGCGGGCTTGGCCAAGCCGCTGAAGTCGATCCTGCACATGAACCAGATCCCGATCTATCTCGCGACCGGCAGCCAGACGACGGTCAAGCTCACTGCCGAGATCGCCGACGGCTGGCTGCCGATGGGCTTCGTGCCGGGCGCGATGGAGGAGTACCGGCCGTGGCTGGAGGAGGGCTTCCGCCGTGCCGGCAACGGCAAGGGCTTCCACAACTTCACGATCCAGGCCTCGGTGCATGTCGAGGTCGAGAACGACGTGAAGGCGGCGCTGCAGAAGCTCAAGCCCGAGGTCGCGCTCTATGTCGGCGGCATGGGCCACAAGACCAAGAACTTCCATAACGACATCATGGTCCGCCGCGGCTTCGGCGACGCCGCCAAGCGCATCCAGGAACTCTACCTGGCCAAGCGCAAGGACGAGGCGATCGCCGCCGTGCCCGACGAATGGGTCGACCTCAAGTCACTGGTCGGCCCGGCGGCCCGCATCAAGCAGCGCTACCGGGCGTGGGAGGATTCGGGTGCCGATTCGCTCAGCGTCCGCTCGCGCCAGCCCGAGGCGATCGAGGTGATGGCCGAGGCGGCGCGGCTGAACTAGCCGAGCAGCTCGCGGCAGCCGAGATCGTCGGCGGCGAGGTGGATGCGCTCGAGACTGTTCCACCAGATGTTCGGCGGGATGCCGACGGCCCGCATCCAGATCGGCCGTGTGATCTGCCATAGGACCGAAAGCCGGTAGTCGTCCTCGAGCGCCTGCCGGTCGTAGCCCGATACGCCGCCGGCCAGCAGCTCTTCATGGAAGGCGTCGAGCAGGGGACGCTCGGCCCGCTGACGCATCTCGGGAAACCAGTGCATGGCGATCATGTAGGCGAGGTCATCCGCGCCGACATTAGGCTGCCAGCCGTCCCAGTCGAACAGGCGCGGCGTGTCGCCTCCGTCCTTGGGCAGGAAGCAGTTCCAGACATGGGCATCGCCCTGGATGATCGTCATGTGCCGATGGCTGCGAAAGCGCTGCAGCAGCTTGGGTGCCTGGGCGAACAGCCGCTCGTAGAGCGCGCGCCGGTGGGGCGGTAGCCGCTCGCCGAGCGCATCAGCGAAGACCTCGTATTCCTTGGCCAGCCCAGCCAGCCATCCATCGATCTCGGCATCCGACGGCCAGGTGCCGACATCGATGCCGAGTCGCGGGTGATCCCACCAGGCCGCCTGGAAGCGCGCGCGGCAGCGCACGACGGCCTCGGTCTGCGCCACGGTCGGCGGCAGTGGCCATTGAGTGGCGATGAAGTGCGTGTCGGTGAGGTCTTCGAGCAGGAGATGCCAGGTGCTGCCGTCGGGCGCCGCCTGCGCATCGACGCAGCGCGGCAGCAGGCCCGGCGGCATCGCCGGTGCCACGGTGGTGTAGAACGCGACCTCGCGTCGGCCGCTATCCATCGCAGCGCCCGGGCCGCCGGGCTGGCCGGTCTTGAGATAAAGATGGCGAGGCGCGCCCTCTGCGGCACCTTCGTAGTCGAGCTTCAGGCGATGGAGGTGCGACAGCACCGTGGGAAAGGAATGGACGGACCTGACCGACGTCACATGGCCCCGGGGCAGGAGGTCCGCCATGCGCAACACCGTGGTGAGATGCTTGGGCGCGATGGCTGCCGGCAAGGCGTGCGTTGTCATGCACGGTTAGCCTACACTGCCGCCAACGAGGGAGAAACGAAGCCATGAAGATCGGCGCGGTCATGTTTTTCACGACAGACTCCATGCGACCGGCACCGCTGGCGATGGAGCTGGAGAAGCGCGGCTTCGAATCGCTGTGGGTGCCCGAGCACACGCACATCCCGTCGTCGCGCAAGACGGCCTATCCCGCGGGCGGCGGCCTGATCCGGCCGTACTACGACATCATGGATCCGTTCCTGGTGCTGAACGCGGCGGCGACGGTGACGACCAAGCTCAAGGTCGGCACCGGCATCGCGCTGATCGTGCAGCGCGACCCGATCATCACCGCCAAGGAGGTCGCGACCATCGACCAGCTCTCCAACGGCCGCTTCCTGTTCGGTGTCGGCAACGGCTGGAACCAGGACGAGATCGAGAACCACGGCACCGCCTTCAAGAGCCGCCACAAGCTCGCCCGCGAGCGCATCGAGGCGATGAAGGCGATCTGGGCCAACGAGGAGCCCGAGTATCACGGCGAGTTCGTGAAGTTCGACAAGATGAAGATGTGGCCCAAGCCCTACCAGAAGCCGCATCCGCCGATCATCGTCGGCGGGCGGCTGGAATATGCCGCCAAGCGCGCCTTCCGCTACGGCGACGGCTGGATCCCGCGCGACGACTGGCTGGAGACCGAGGGCATCGAATCGATCCACACCTTCCGCAAGATGGCGGCCGATGCCGGTCGCGACCCCAAGAGCCTGCCGATCAGCATCTTCCGCCATCCCGACAATCTCGATCGGCTGAAGCTCTGCCAGGACCTCGAGATCGACCGGGTGGTCTTCACCCTGCCGGCGGAGAAGGAGGACAAGCTCATGCCGATCCTCGACCGCTGGTCGGAGCTGAAGCGGCAGATGGGCTAGACTTGTCCTGTGATCGCTCTGTGACCACGCAACCTCGTGGCGACGGTTTAAGCCAACGGGCGCGAAGTCGCTGGAAAGCCTGCAACTTCGCGCTTCCTTCCGGCTGACACGAAAGCGTCACTGCCACCCGTTCGGTAGGGGACACACTTTGGTCACGTGTCACGCCCCGATCCAATCCATACGTTCGGTTCGATTACGACGGAGGGATGGGTGAAACTCGCGATCGTCGAAGACGAGGTGATCCTCGCGATGGCGCTGACGCTGATGCTGGAGGACTGGGGTCACCAGGTCGTCGGCACCGCCGACAGCGAGACCAGCGCACTGGCCCTGTTCCAGGCCACGCAGCCCGACGCCGTCGTGATGGATGTCCGGCTGGGTCGCAAGGACAGCGGGCTGCGCGCGGCCAACCTCATCCGTTCGCTGGGTGACGTCCCGATTGTGTTCTGCACGGCTTATGCCGACACCCCCTCGATCCAGGCCGAGGTGCGCGACATCGGCAACGCCCATCTGGTCGGCAAGCCGGTCGACGAGGATCAGTTCGAATACCTGCTGCGCAGCATCGACCTGCGGCGGCACAAAATGGCGACGGATTCGTCGGTCGTGTCGCGGCTCACGCAAGCCCTGCAGCCTGCTTCGAACGATCTCTAGCGAGCCCTGATAACGAAAAAGGGCGGACGTCCAGCGTCCGCCCTTTCCGTATGGCTGTATCGACTAGTCCTTGAGGGTCACGACCGGCGTGCCGACGCTGGCATGCTCGGACACGACGGTGCGGCCGGACGGCGTCTGCCGCTCGACGGTCTCGGTCTTGTAGGTGCAGGCCGCGATCGACAGCGCGGCGACGGCCAGAACGATCAAGCTGCGCATGGAAGTTCTCCTCGTCATTTGGGCGGGGAGAGAACGTGCGCAGCCCGCGACGGTTGCCCGACCGCCGTGGCTATTCGCGGGCCAGTCCCAGGCGCTCACCACGATAGGCGCCGCTCATTACCCGCTCCCACCACAATTTGTTGTGGATGAACCACTGCACGGTCTCGCGCAGGCCCTGCTCGAAGCTGTGGCGCGGCCGCCAGCCGAGCTCGTCGCGTATCTTGGAGGCGTCGATGGCATAGCGGGCGTCATGGCCCGGCCGGTCGGTGACGAACTCGATCAGCCGCTCGTGCGGGCGGTGCGGGCTCGCCGGCATCAGCTCGTCGAGCATCCGGCAGATCGTGCGCACGACGTCGATGTTCTGACGCTCGCTGTCGCCGCCGACATTGTAGGCCTCGCCCGGCCGGCCCTTCTGCAGCACCAGGGTAAGCGCCTCGGCATGGTCCTCGACATGCAGCCAGTCGCGCACGTTCTCGCCCTTGCCGTAGACCGGCAGTCGCTCGCCGCGCAGCGCGCGGATGATGACCAGCGGGATCAGCTTCTCGGGGAAATGGTAGGGCCCGTAGTTGTTGGAGCAGTTGGTGGTCAGCACCGGCAGGCCGTGGGTATGGTGCCAGGCGTGCACCAGATGGTCGGAGGCGGCCTTGCTGGCGGAGTAGGGCGAGTTGGGTGCGTAAGGCGTGCTTTCGGTGAACTTGCCTGCAGGACCCAGCGAGCCGAACACCTCGTCGGTCGAGATGTGCTGGAAGCGGAAGCGCCGGCGGGCCTCGGTGTCGAGCGTGCGCCACCAGGCCAGCGCGGCCTCCAGCATCGTCCAGGTGCCGACGACGTTGGTCTGGATGAAGGGCGCGGCACCGTCGATCGAGCGGTCGACATGGCTCTCGGCGGCAAGGTGCAGCACGGCGTCGGGTTGGACCTCGCGGAAGACCGCATCGATCGCCGGCCGGTCGCAGATATCGACCGCGAAATGGCGGTGGCGGTTGCTGGTGCGCGCCTCGGCCAGCGATTCGAGATTGCCGGCGTAGGTGAGCTTGTCGACGTTGGCGACCGACCAGTCGGTCGTGCGGATCACATGACGCACGACGGCCGAGCCGATGAATCCCGCGCCGCCGCTGATCAGGAGTTTCATGGTGCCGTCATCCCGAGCGTAGCGAGGGATCTTTCCGCGGCTTCAAGGATCCCTCGGCCTTCGGCCTCGGGAGGACAATCAGTGATGCAGAATCTGGCCGAGGAAGGTCTTGGTGCGCTCGTTCTTCGGATGGGCGAAGAACTCCTCGGGCTCGTTCTGCTCGACGATCTCGCCGCGGTCCATGAAGATCACGCGATCGGCCACGGCGCGGGCGAAGCCCATCTCGTGGGTGACGCAGATCATCGTCATGCCCTCGCGCGCCAGCTCGATCATGACGTCGAGCACTTCCTTGACCATCTCGGGGTCGAGCGCCGAGGTCGGCTCGTCGAACAGCATGATCTTGGGCCGCATGCAGAGCGCGCGCGCGATCGCCACGCGCTGCTGCTGGCCGCCCGAGAGCTGGCCGGGATACTTCAGCGCCTGCTCGGGGATGCGCACGCGCGTCAGCAGGTTCATCGCCACTTCCTCGGCATCCTTCTTGGGCATCTTCTTCACCCAGATCGGCGCGAGCGTGAGGTTCTCGAGAATGGTGAGGTGCGGGAACAGGTTGAAGGACTGGAACACCATGCCGACCTCGCGGCGGATGGCCTCGATGTTCTTGACGTCGTTGGAGAGCGTCACGCCGTCGACGACGATGTCGCCCTGCTGATGCTCCTCCAGCCGGTTGATGCAGCGGATCAGCGTCGACTTGCCCGAGCCCGACGGGCCGCACACGACGATCTTCTCGCCGAGCTTGACGTCGAGGTTGATGTCGGAGAGCACGTGGAACTGGCCGTACCACTTGTTCACGCCGCGGAGCGTGATCACGGACGGCGCGTTCGACAGATCCTGCTTGGGTTGAGCTGCGGTGGCCATCAGCGGCGAGTCCCCTTGTTGAGCTCGATCTCGAGGTGCTTGGAGTAGCGCGACATCGAATAGCAGAAGCAGAAGTAGATGAAGGCGGCGAACAGGTAGACCTCGCCCGGGAAGCCCGCCCAGTTGGGGTCGACCAGCGCCTGGTTGGCGGTGTTCAGGAAGTCGAAGATGCCGATGATCAGCACCAGCGAGGTGTCCTTGAAGAAGCCGATGAAGGTGTTGATCAGCGGCGGGATCACCACCCGCAGCGCCTGCGGCAGGATGATCAGCGTGGTCTTCTGGACGTAGTTGAGGCCCATCGCGTCGGCCGCCTCGAACTGGCCCTTGGGCAGCGACTGCAGGCCGCCGCGAATGATCTCGGCGATGTAGGCGCCGGCGAACAGGATCACCGCCACCTGGGCGCGCAGGAACTTGTCGATGGTCATGCCCGAGGGCAGGAACAGCGGCAGCATCACCGAGGCCATGATCAGCAGGCTGATCAGCGGCACGCCGCGGATCAGCTCGATGAAGCCGACGCACAGGCCCTTGATCAGCGGCAGGTTGGAGCGGCGGCCGAGCGCCAGGAGGATGCCGAACGGGAAGGCGAAGACCAGGCCGTAGGTGGCGAGGATGAGCGTCACCGGGATGCCGCCCCACAGGCCGGTCTCGACGTAGCTCAGGGGCGCGATCGCGAGACTCCAGGTCGGAATCACGCCGGTCATGCGGCCGACCAGGCCCAGGGCGCCGATGGCGGCAAGGGCGCGCCAGCCGTTCAGCTCGCCCGGCATGGCGACGGCGCCACGCAGGAACATGCCGAGGCCGCCCGCGGCCAGCGCCACGAACAGGATCAGGCTGAGTGAGATGTGGATCTGGCCGAACATCAGCAGGAAGGTGACGAAGCTGCCGATGCCCCAGATGGCGATCAGGCGCTTGTTCCACATCCGCCGGTCCGAGCTCAGGATCAGCATGGCCAGCATGGCGATGACCGCGAACAGCGGCCGCCAGTGCTGTTCGTAGGGGAACGAGCCGAAGAAGATATAGCGGTACTTCTCGCGGATCAGCGCCCAGCAGGCGCCGTGGCCGCGGCATTCGGCGCCGGTCTTGGCGTCGAAGGTGGCGGTGAGCACCGCCCAGTGCAGGAAGCCGGAGAGGATCCAGCCGATCGCCACGATCAGCACGACCGTGGTGATGCCGTTGCCCCAGCTCGAGAACAGGTTCTTGCGGGCCCAGCCGAGCGGGCCGCTGTCGTCGACCGGGGGCGCGAGCTGGCGGCGTTCGCCGGGGAGGACGTCTGTCATGTCAGCGCTCCCTCAGTGCGATGCGTTTGTTGTACCAGTTCATGAAGGCCGAGATCGACAGGCTGACGCTGAGATACGCCGCCATGATGATCAGGATGTTCTCGATCGCCTGGCCGGTCTGGTTGATGGTGACGTTCACCGAGGCGACCAGGTCGGGATAGCCGATGGCGATCGCCAGCGAGCTGTTCTTGGTGATGTTGAGATACTGGCTGGTCATCGGCGGGACGATGATGCGCAGCGCCTGAGGCAGCAGGACCAGCCGCATCACCTGGCCGCGCGACAGGCCGATCGCCATCGCCGCCTCGCTCTGGCCCTTGTGCAGCGCCAGGATGCCCGAGCGCACGATCTCGGCGACGAACGCCGAGGTGTAGAGCACCAGGCCGACCAGCAGGGCGGTGAACTCCGGCTGGATCACCGTGCCGCCTTCGAAGTTGAAGCCCTTGAGCTCGGGCCAGCTCATGTGGTGCGGCGCGCCGCACACCAGCCAGACCACGATCGGCAGGCCGACGATCAGGCCGAGACCGGCCTTGATGGTCGGGAACGGCAGGCCGGTCGCGTCCTGGCGCTTCTTGGCCCAGCGCGCGACGAAGAAGGTGGCGGCGATGCCGACCAGGAAGGCGATGCCCATCCATCCGTAGGCCGGATCGGCGAGCGGCACCGGGAAATAGAGCCCTCGATTGCTGAGGAAGAAGGAACTGAGGACGTTGATGGCTTGCCGCGGCCCCGGGAAGGCCTCGCTGATCAGCTTGTAGATCAGGAACAGCCACAACAGCAGCGGCACGTTCCGGAACATCTCGACATAGGCTTCGCAGATCTTGGCGAGCAGCCAGTTGGGCGACAGCCGGCCGACGCCGATCAGCGTGCCGAGGATGGTCGCCATGATGATGCCGAGCACCGCTATCTTGAGCGTGTTGAGCATGCCGACGAGGATCGCGCGCGCATAGGTGCTGGCCGGCGAGTACTGGATCATCGTGTCGCCGATCTCGAAGCCCGCCTCGCGCTCGAGATAGTGGAAGCCCGAGGCGATCTTCTGGCGCTGCAGGTTCTCGATGGTGTTGCTCACCAGGAACCAGGCGAGCAGGCCGACCAGCCCGACGACGACGATCTGGAACACCCAGCCGCGGATGACCGGGTCGTTCCACGGCGGGACTTTGGCTTTGGATTGGGAGCCGAGGGTCTCGACTGCCATGCGTTGTTCCCCCTAGAGCTCAGCGAATCGGCGGAGCGTACTGCAGGCCGCCCTGCGTCCAGAGCTTGTTCACGCCCCGGTCGATCTTGAGCGGCGAACCCGGGCCGACATGGCGGTCGAAGCTTTCGCCGTAGTTACCGACCTGCTTGACGATGTTGTAGACCCACTTCTCGTCGACGCCCAGCGCCTTGCCCATGCCCGGGGTGACGCCGAGGATGCGCTTGATGGTGGGGTTGTCGCTCTTCAGCATGTCGTCGACGTTCTTCGAGGTGATGCCGTACTCCTCGGCCTCGATCATCGCATATTGCGTCCAGCGCACGATGTCGGTGAATTGGTGATCGCCATGGCGGACCATCGGCCCCAGCGGCTCCTTGGAGATGATCTCCGGCAGGATGATGAAGTCGTCGGCCGTGAGCGGCGCCGGCACGTTGGCGACGCGGGTCGCCGCGAGGCTCGACACGTCGGTGGTGTAGACGTCGCAGCGGCCGGAGAAGAACGCCGCCCGGATCTCCTCGACTTTCTCGATCACCACCGGCTTGAAGGTCATCTTGTTGGCGCGGAAGTAGTCGGCGAGGTTGAGCTCGGTGGTGGTGCCGGGCGCGACGCAGACCGTTGCGCCGTTCAGTTCCTTGGCGCTCTTCAGGCCGAGCTTCTTGGGGACCATGAAGCCCTGGCCGTCGTAGTAGGTGATGGCCGTGAAATCGAGGCCGAGCGCGGTGTCGCGCTGCAGCGTGATCGTGGTGTTGTTCGACAGCAGGTCGACCTCGCCCGACTGCAGCGCCGTGAAGCGCTGCTGCGAGGTCAGCGGCACGTACTTGACCTTCTCCGGCTCGCCGAAGATCGCCGAGGACACGGCGCGGCAGACATCGACGTCGAGCCCGACCCACTTGCCCTGGCTGTCGGCGACCGCGAAGCCCGCGATGCCGGTCGGCACGCCGCAGATCACCGCGCCGCGCGCCTTGATGGCGTCGAGGACCGGCCCCGCGAAGGCGTTTGCCGAGGCGAGGACGGTGGCGGCGCCGAGGGCGGCCGCGAGGAGGTGCCGCTTCATGGTCAGCGGATCGGCGGGGCGTATTGCAGTCCGCCCTGCGTCCACAGCTTGTTGAGGCCGCGCTCGATCTTGAGCGGCGAGCCCTGGCCGACATTGCGCTCGAAGCTCTCGCCGTAGTTACCGACCTGCTTGATGATGGTGTAGACCCACTTCTCGTCGACCCCGAGCGCCTTGCCCATGCCGGGCGTCACGCCGAGGATGCGCTTCACCGTCGGGTTCTCGCTCTTCAGCATCTCGTCGACGTTCTTGGAGTTGATGCCGTATTCCTCGGCTTCAACCATGGCGTACTGGGTCCAGCGCACGATGTCGGCGAACTGGTTGTCGCCGTGCCGCACCGCCGGCGCCAGCGGCTCCTTGGAGATGATCTCCGGCAGCACGATGAAATCCTCGGGCTTCAGCGGCGGCGGCGGGTTGGCGGCGCGCGTCGCATAGAGGCTCGACGAATCGTTGGTGTAGACGTCGCAGCGGCCGGAGAAAAAGGCGGCGCGGACCTCGTCGACCTTCTCGATCACCACCGGCTTGAAGGTCATCTTCTGGGCGCGGAAGTAGTCGGCGAGGTTGAGCTCGGTGGTGGTGCCGGGAGCGACGCAGACGGTCGCGCCATTCAGCTCCTTGGCGCTCTTCACGCCGAGCTTCTTCGGCACCAGGAAGCCCTGGCCGTCGTAGTAGGTCACCGCCGTGAAATCGAGGCCGAGCGCGGTGTCGCGCGTCAGGGTCGCCGTGGTGTTGTTCGACAGGATGTCGACTTCGCCCGACTGCAGCGCGGTGAAGCGCTGCTGGGAGCTCAGCGGCACGTACTTGACCTTCTCGGCATCGCCGAAGATCGCGGCCGACACGGCGCGGCAGACATCGACGTCGAGGCCGACCCACTTGCCCTGGCTGTCGGCCATCATGAAGCCCGCGGTGCCCTGGCCGACGCCGCAGATCAGGCTGCCGCGCGCCTTGATGGAGTCGAGATCCTTGCCGGCCATCGCGGTCCCGGCCGTCAAAATGGCCGTCAGCCCCACCGCTGCGGCCAGGGTAAACCTGTGCATCCCTACCTCCCGTTTATTTCCTTGCCCGGAGTGTCGCCTCCCAAGGGCTTGCAAGCAACAGGCCAAATCGGCACTGCTGGCGTGCTTTCAGCGGATTGTCTCAACGAATGGGTGGGGCGTATTGCAGGCCGCCCTGCGTCCACAACTTGTTGAGGCCGCGCTCGATCTTGAGCGGGCTGCCCATGCCGACATTGCGCTCGAAGCTCTCGCCGTAGTTACCGACCTGCTTGACGATGCTGTAGACCCACTTCTCGTCGACGCCGAGCGCCTTGCCCATGCCCGGAGTCACCCCGAGGATGCGCTTGATCGTCGGATTTTCGGTCTTGAGCATGTCGTCGACGTTCGCCGAGGTGATGCCGTACTCCTCGGCCTCGACCATGGCATAGAGCGCCCAGCGCACGACGTCGGCGAACTGGTTGTCGCCGTGGCGCACGACCGGGCCGAGCGGCTCCTTGGAGATGATCTCCGGCAGGATCAGGAAATCGTCGAAGGTGCGCGGCGGCGGCACGTTGGCGGCGCGCGTCGCGGCCAGGCTCGAGGCGTCGGTGGTGTAGACGTCACAGCGGCCCGAGAAGAAGGCGGCGCGGATCTCGTCGACCTTCTCGATGACCACCGGCTTGAAGGTCATCTTGTTGGCGCGGAAGTAGTCGGCGAGATTGAGCTCGGTCGTCGTGCCGGGCGCGACACAGATGGTGGCGCCGTTCAGCTCCTTGGCGCTCTTCACGCCGAGCTTCTTCGGCACCAGGAAGCTCTGGCCGTCATAGTAGTAGACGCCGGTGAACTCGAGCCCCAGCGCGGTGTCGCGCGTCAGGGTCCAGGTCGCATTGCCGACCAGCATGTCGACCTCGCCCGACTGCAGCGCGGTGAAGCGCTGTTGCGAGGTGAGCGGCACGTACTTCACCTTCTCGGCGTCGCCGAACAAGGCGGCGGCCACGGCGCGGCAGACATCGACCGACAGACCGCGCCACTTGCCCTGGCTGTCCGGCATCATGTAGCCGGCGGTTCCCGTGCCGGTGCCGCAGACCAGCGCGCCGCGCGCCTTAACCGCGTCGAGCACCGGCCCGGCCTTGGCAACACTCGCCGATCCGGCGATCAGCGCGATCGCGGCCAGCCCGGCCATCATTTGCCCAGTCTTCCCCATGTCAGCCCCCTCTGTTGGCGGCGAAACTGTCATGGCGACAGTCCATATGCAAACCGCCGCCCGAAGGGGCGGCGGCGCATGTTTTCAGTGAGTTGCGATCAGCGGATCGGCGGGGCGTACTGCAGGCCACCCTTGGTCCACAGCGCGTTCAGGCCGCGCTCGATCTTGAGCGGCGAGCCTTGGCCGACATTGCGCTCGAAGCTCTCGCCGTAGTTACCGACCTGCTTGATGATGGTGTAGACCCACTTCTCGTCGACGCCGAGCGCCTTGCCCATGCCGGGCGTCACGCCGAGGATGCGCTTGATGGTGGGGTTCTCGCTCTTCAGCATCTCGTCGACGTTCGCCGAGGTGATGCCGTACTCCTCCGACTCGACCATGGCGTAGAGCGCCCAGCGCACGATGTCGGCGAACTGATTGTCGCCCTGGCGCACCGACGGGCCGAGCGGCTCCTTGGAGATGATCTCCGGCAGGATGATGAAGTCCTCGGGCTTGGCCGGCGGCGGCGTGTTGGCGGCGCGGGTCGAATAGAGGCCCGAAGCGTCGGTCGTGTAGACGTCGCAGCGGCCGGCATAGAACGCCGCGCGGATCTCCTCGACCTTCTCGATGACCACCGGCTTGAAGGTCATCTTGTTGGCGCGGAAGTAGTCGGCGAGGTTGAGCTCGGTGGTGGTGCCGGGCTGCACGCAGACGGTGGCGCCGTTCAACTCCTTGGCGCTCTTCACGCCGAGCTTCTTGGGCACCATGAAGCCCTGGCCGTCGAAGTAGTTGATGCCGGTGAAGTCGAGGCCGAGCGCGGTGTCGCGCTGCAGGGTGTAGGTGGTGTTGCGCGACAGGATGTCGACTTCGCCGGACTGCAGCGCCGTGAAGCGCTGCTGCGCCGTGGTCGGCACGTACTTGACCTTCTCCGAATCGCCGAAGATCGCCGCCGAGACGGCGCGGCAGACGTCGACGTCGAGGCCGGCCCACTTGCCCTTGTCGTCCTGCTGGGCGAAGCCCGCGACGCCGGTGTTGATGCCGCAAACCAGGCTGCCGCGCGCCTTGACGGCGTCGAGATCCTTGCCGGCCCAGGCACTGCCAGAGGCCAGCATCGCGGCCACCGCGGCCGCGGCTGTCAGTGTGATTTTACGCATTACGTTCTCCCATTGATGCCCTGTCCGAACTCCGGGCGCAGAGTCTCGCCTTCCGTGCCGCTTCAGGCAACAGTCGAAATGAAGTGAATCGGTGCCCGGCTCAGTTGTGGCCGGCGAACGGGTTCTGGCTCCACGGCTCGGCGCGGCGGCTGGACCGCTGCGATTCGCTCGCCGTGCGCACATCCTGCTGCCACTTGCGGTAGGCCACCAGCGACTGGCCGCCCAGTACCTCGTGGCCGCTATGGCCCGAGATGTAGGGCTGCGGATCGACGAAGCGGCCGCCGGCGATCACCGAGAAGTGCAGGTGCGGGCCGGTCGAGCGGCCGGTCGAGCCGACATAGCCGATGATGTCGCCCTTCTTGACCCGGCTGCCCACGGCAAGGCTGGTCTCGAAGCGGGACATGTGGGCATACAACGTCTCGAAATTGTCGGCGTGGGTGATCTTCACCGTGCGGCCGTACTGGTAGTACCAGTTCTGGTGATTGATCACGCCGTCGGCCGCCGCGAGGATCGGCTCGCCGACCTTGCCCTCGTAGTCGATGCCGTCGTGGAAACCGCCGCCCGACGAGCGGCCGTAATAGCGGCGGTTGCCGAACGGCGAAGAGATGCGCGAATCGGGCTTGGGATCGTTGAGCATCGTGCCGCCCAGCCGCTTGCCGGTCTCGTCGAACCAGCCCTCCGGCTGGTCGAGCGGCGAGAACCACCAGTAGGACTTCCTGCCCTTGCCCTCGCCGATGCTGGCGTAGAGCAGGCGGGTCGAGCCGTCGGCGGTGCGGCCCTCCAGCATTTCGACCTTGGGCGCGCCGGTCGAGAAGCCGGCGAAGGCGTCGCTCAGCGGCTTGAGGGCGGAGTTGTTGTTGCCGCCCGGCAGGAAGCCGGCGGCCGCCACCTTGGCGCTCACCAGCTTGACCGAGCCGGTGACGATCGTCCGCGGGCCGTCGCCGGGAATGGCCACCGGGCTGGGCGGCGGGGCGTCCTGGCTCTTGCCGGCCGGGTTGGCCGGGGCCGCCTCGGCGGCGGTGCCGCTATTGTGCTGCTTCAGCCACTGCTCGTTGAGCTTGTCGGCCTGGTTGTCGGTGGGCTCCGCAGCCGGCTTGGGCGGCAGCTTGAGGGTGTTCTTGGCGGGTGCCTTGACCTGGGCGAAGGCCGGGACGACAGCGGGCGCGGACAGGAAGCCGAGGGTCGAAACAACGGCGACGGCCACGAAGGCGCAAATCTTCCGCGACCGGTCGGCGCGCTCCGCGCGCGTCGTCGTGTACGCCATCAGCCTCTCCCGCCGTAGTTTTCAACACCTGAGGCTGACCGCGATTTTTCCGACCTCCCGCCGGAATCCGCCGCAATTGCCCCCGTTGCGGCTGATAGTGGACACGAGTTTTTCTCAAGTCCAACGAAAAGTGGCAAAAATGCAACACCTGTGCATGTAGTTGAAAATGCTGGGGAATCCCGATTTGTCAGGCTTAGCGGCGTTTTCGGTCGTGGAAAACCCCACCGGGCAGAGTGTCGCTAGGGGATGAATTTCGCACGGATGGGTACCGGGCGAGCAGGCCGGCGGCTTCCGCCATCTCCTCGACGTCGTTGAACATCGGCACCCCCGTTCGCTCCATGGTGGCGAACCAGTCGGCCTTGCCGGGCAGGGTGCCCATCATCGAATGCATCACCGGCAGGGGAGCCGCGGCGGCCAGCTCGGCCAGCCGGGCGATCACCGGGCTCGCATCGACCATGAACGGCACGACATGGATCATCAGCACCATGTCGTAGGCCTGCGCGGCATGGCTCATTGCCGCCTCGAAGGCGAGGCCAAAGCGGTCCTCGCGGGCGTCGGCCAGCAGGTCGATCGGGTTGGCGACCGAGGCCTCGGGCGGTAGCTGCTGACGCAGCACGTCGGCCATCGGCTGCGGCAGGGCACCGAGCTCCAGCCCCTCGAGCGCCGCCCGGTCGGCGCAGATCACCCCCGGACCGCCGGAGTTGGACAGGATCAGCACCCGCTTGCCGAGGCCCTGCGGGAAGCGGCCGAACGCCTTGGCCGCGATCAGCAGCCGCCGCAAGCTCTCGACCCGCACGATGCCGCAGGAGGCGCAGAAGGCGTCGATCGCGGCATCGTCGTTGGCGATCGCGCCGGTATGCGCGGAGGCTGCACGCCCGCCGACCTCGGTGCGGCCGCCGAACAGGGCGATCACCGGCTTCTTCGCCGCGACCTCGCGCGCGAGCTTGCGGAAGCGCTCGTGATCCTCGATCGATTCGACATAGAGCAAGGCCGCGCCGATCTCCGGCCGCGCGCCCAGCCAGGCGAGATAGTCCTCGACGCCGAGATGCACCGCGTTGCCGACCGACACCACCGAGGTGAGCGGCAGGCCACGGGCGTTGGCCTTGTCGATGAACTCCTCGGCGAGCGCGCCCGACTGCGAGATGAAGGCGAGGCCGTTTGCCCCCGCGCCCGGCGGCAGGTCGCGCAGGAAGGTGGCGGCGAAGCGCCAGGCCGGATCGAGATGCGCGATGCCCGCGCAGTTCGGCCCGGCGACGGTGAGGCCGCGCTCGGCGGCGAGCTTCAGCAGCGCCTCGTTGCGCGCCACGCCGGCAGGGCCCGCTTCGGCGAAGCCGCCGGGCAGGATCAGCAGGTTCCTGATCCCCCTGTCGGCGCATTCGCGGGCAGCCTCGAGGATCGCGTCCGGCCGGATCACGATCACCGCCAGGTCCACCGGCGGATCGATGGCGTCGATGCCGGTCACCGACACGTAACCGAAGATCGTGCCGCCTTTGGGATTGACCGGCACGACCCGTCCGCCGTAACCCGCCCGCTGCAGCATCTGCATGACCGCGCCGCCGGAGGAGGTGGCGCGCTCGCCGGCGCCGACGACGGCGACGCTGCGCGGCGAGAAGAAGGGCGAGAGATCGCGAGGGTTCATGGCCATTTGTTTGCAGCACAAACAATGCGGGAGAACAAGATGACCGATCCGATCGAGCTCCTGATCCAGGGCCGCGCGCACGAGCTGGGACCGGGCTTCGCGGTGCGCCGCGTGCTGCCGAGCGTGAGGCTCCGCATGGTCGGGCCGTTCATCTTCCTCGACCATTTCGGGCCGATGACCATCCCGCCGGGCGGCGACGGCATGGAGGTGAGGCCGCATCCGCATATCGGGCTGGCCACCGTCACCTACCTGTTCGAGGGCGGCAATGTCCATCGCGACAGCCTGGGCTACGAACAGGCGATCCGGCCGGGCGACGTCAACTGGATGACGGCGGGCAGCGGCATTGCCCACAGCGAGCGCACCGAGGCCGAGATGAAACGCACCGGCTTCACCATGCACGGCGTCCAGACCTGGGTGGCGCTGCCGCACAGCCACGAGGAGACGGCGCCGGCCTTCCAGCACGTGGCGAAGGCCGAGCTGCCGGCATGGAGCGAAGATGGCACGGCGCTGCGCCTGATCGTCGGCACCTATGCCGGTCGCAAGGCGCCGACCACGCACTTCTCGCCGATCTTCTACGTCGCGGCCGAGATGCCGGCGGCGGCCCGGATCGCGGTGACGCCGGAGCACGCCGAGCGCGGCGTCTATGTCAGCCACGGCAGCGTGATGATCGGCGATCGTCAGCTCGGCGTCGGCGACCTCGCGGTGCTGGCCGCCGGCGCGACGGTCGACGTGCTGGCCGGCGCCGACGGCGCCAAGCTGATGCTGCTGGGTGGGGCGGCGATGGACGGGCCGCGCCACATCTGGTGGAACTTCGTCTCCTCGTCGAAGGAGCGCATCGAGAAGGCCAAGGCCGACTGGAAGGAGGGCCGGTTCGCCAAGGTGCCGGGCGATCCGGAATTCATCCCGCTGCCCGACCGCTGAGCAGCCGCCCCTCCCGAGTCCCAGAATTTCACCCACCCCCTCCCTGGGACTGTCTGGGACGCCTGGGACTCGTGGGACGGCTGGGATTCGTGGGACGGCGTCAGGACGGGCAGATGTAGCCGGTGCCGCTGGGGTTCTTGAAGCAGCCGACCGCCTGCGGCATGACCTGCTTGGGCAGCCACAGGATGGCGTTGGGCGCGAAGATGGCGAACACGATCGTGGTCAGGAACACGACGTAGATTGGCAGCGCCGCCTTCAGCGCTTGCGAGAATCTCACCCCGACGAATTTCGATGCCATCAGCAGCACCAGCCCGTAGGGCGGCGTGATCAGGCCGAACGCCAGCGTCAGGATCAGCACCACGCCCATGTGCACGGGGTTGATGCTGCCCGCCTCGGTGAGCGCGTTCACCAGCGGCATGAAGATGATGATGGTCGGCACCGGCTCGATGAAGTCGCCGACGATGGTGAACAGCAGCACCAGCAGCAGCATGATCAGGTGCGGATCGTTGCCGGCCAGCCCGGTGATCCAGTCGGAGATCACGATGGCGCCGCGCAGGTAGGCCAGCATCCAGCCGAACGCCGTCGCCGCCGCGATGGTGATCAGCGGCAGCGAGTAGATCAGGCCGGCGTAGCAGAAGTCGCGCGGCAGCTTCCTGATGTGCGCCGGGTTCAGGAGCGGGATCACCACGAAGATGATCCAGCAGACGGCGACCACGCCCGCCTCGGTCGGCGTGAACCAGCCGGTCAGGATGCCGCCCAGCAGGATGACCGGGATCATCAGGGCGAGCGCCGACTGCTTGGTGGCATCGGCGATCTGGCCGAAGCTCGAGCGCGGCCGGCGGATGCCCACGGGCCCGAAGAAGTAGCAGTAGATCATCAGCCCGATGCCGATCATGAAGCCGGGCAGGAAGCCAGCCATGAAGAGGCCGGCGATCGAGACGTTGCCGACCGCGCCATAGACCACGGCCGTGATCGAGGGCGGCACCAGGGCGGCGATGGTCGAGGCCGAGGCGATGATGGCGGCGACGAAGGGCGGGTCGTAGCCCTCCCGTTTCATCGACACGCCGAGCGTGCGGCTCATCACGGCAACGTCGGCGGTGGTCGAGCCCGACATCTCGGAGAAGAACATCGAGAACACGGCGACGACCTGGCTGAGGCCGCCCTTCATGTGGCCGACCAGCGCCAGGGAGAGGTTGATCACCCGCTGCACGACGTTGGCCGAGCTCATCAGCTCGCCGACCAGCAGGAAGAACGGGATGGCGAGCAATGCCTCCGAATCGACGCCGTCGAACATCTTCTGCACGAGCGCGGCGAAGGTGACGTCGGTGAAGGCGGCGCCGATCACGGTGCCGGCGATCAGCGAGAAGGCGACCGGTACGCCCATGTAGCCGAAGCACAGGAACAGGGCCGTCATCAGCAGCAGGACGAGGGTGGCGCTCATAGCGGATTCTCCAGCCGTGCCGCCCTGTCCTCAGGCGTCTCCTCGAAGCCGTGCTTCCAGCCGTTGACCAGCTGCTCGAAGGCGAACAGGGCGACCAGCGCGCCGCTGATCGGGATTGCAGCATAGAGCGAGGCGATCGGCGTCATCGACGGCATGCGGAAGCTGCCGAAGCCGCGCACGAAGTTGATCCAGCCGAACCACACCAGGAACAGGCCAACGCTGATCACGACGACACGGATCGCCGTCTCGATGGCGAGCCGCGCGCGGCCGGTCATCGAATCGCCGACCGCCGCCAGGTAGAGATGGTCGTTGCGCCGCGTGGCGACCGCGGCGCCGATGAAGATGCCGTAGATGAAGAAGGTCGAGGTGACCTCCTGCAGCCACAGCCAGGGCCGGCCGATCTCGCGGGTGACGATGTCGCAGATCACCGACGTGCAGAAGCCGGCCAGGGTGAAGCCGCACAGCACCATCAGCACGGATTCGAGCCAGTCGAGCGATTTCCACTTGAGCTGGCGCTGGCGCTGCAGCACCAGCGCGTTTTCGTTGGCCATGAACTAGGGGGCCATTACTTGATGGCGCTGATCAGCTGCTGGATCTTGGCGGCGTGCGGGCCGAGATCCTTGGCCATCTTCTCCAGATACGGCGCCGCGATCTTGACGAAGCCGGACTTGTCGACGTCGCTCACGACCTTGACGCCCATGCCCTTGAGCTTGGTCGCCGACGTGTTCTCGAGCTCGAGCGCCTTGCCGGGCTCCAGCCTGCCGGCCTCGTCGGCCGCGGCCTGCACCCAGCCCTTCTGCTCGGCCGTCAGGCTCGACCACAGCTTGTCGCTGATCCACAGCAGGTTGTTGTTGGCCTCGTGCTGGGTCATCGACATGACCGGCGCCACCTCGTAGTGCTTGTTGACGAGGAAGACGTTGACGCCGTTCTCGGCGGCGTCGACCGTGCCGGTCTGCAGCGAGGTGTATACGTTGCCGAAAGGCATGTGGACGACCTGCGCGCCGTAGGCGGGGAACATCGTGTCCTCAGTCGGCGTCGCCTGGACGCGGACCTTCATGCCCTTGATGTCCTCGAGCTTCTTGACCTCCTTCTTGCTGTAGATGTTGCGGAAGCCGAAGGTCAGCAGCGCCAGGACATGAGCACCCTGCACGGTCTCGTCGACCATGGTGCGCACCGCCTTCACCACCTCGGGATCGGCCAGCGCCTTCTTGAGATGAGCGTCGTCGCGGAACAGGAAGTGCAGCGACATCACGCCGGCCTGCGGCGTCAGCGTCGCGGCGTTGGCCGAGGCGCTGAAGCAGAAGTCGATATCGCCGGTCTTGACCAGCTGCAGCACCTGCGGCTCCTGGCCGAGCTGGCCGCCGGGGTACTGGTCGATCAGCATCGTGCCCTTGCTCAGCTCCTTGAGCTTGTCGGCGAAGATCGTGCCGCCAATGCCGTAGCCGGTGCTGATCGGCTGGTCGTAGGCGAGCTTGTAGTGCTTGGCTTGTGCAAATGCACCGCCTGTGAAGGCGAGTCCGGCCAGTATCGCGACGCCGGCGGCGATCCGATTGAAACTCATCTTTGCGTCTCCCCCGCAAATCGTTGTTTGCAGAAGGGTCGCATTTCAAAAGTTGTCGGACAACCTTTTCGCTTTCACATGCTCTGCGATCTCGGCCCGCGTCCGATACTATTTCTTCTCGATGTTCCAGAACACCGTGACCGGCGAGATGACGTTGCCGACGACGTTGGTGCGTCGCGCCATCGGTTGCACGAACTGGCCGAGCGGCACTGTGATGCCGAGGTCGAGCACGCGCTTCTGGACCTGCTCGGCGAGCGCGAACAGCTTCTTGGGATCGCTCTCGCGCGCGAACTCCATGCGCAGCTTCTCGATCTCCTCGTCGAGCGGCCAGCCGAACTGGGCGCGGTCGCCGGTCGCCTCGGTGTAGTGGTTCACGATCGGGTCGGAGAGCAGGACGGTCGCCGCGGCGGTCATCGAGATGTTCCAGCCGCCCTTGTCGACCGGGTCCTTCTTGGCGCGGCGCGAGACCTGGGTCTGCCAGTCCATCGACTGCACGTCGACCTTGAAGCCGCCTTTCTCCAGCTGGCTCTTGGCGACCGGCGCCAGGTGCACGTGCGTGTTGATGTCGGTGGTCTGCATCACGACGATCGGCTTGCCGTCGTAGCCTGCCTCCTTGAGGAGCTTCTTCGATTCCTCGAAGTTCGACTGCAGGATGCCGTCGGCGCCGGCGGTCGTCTCGAAGGTCGCGCCGCACCCGAACATGCCGCGGCATTCCTTGAAGTAGCGCGGGTCGCCGATGTTGGCCCTCAGGAAGTCGGGCTGGCTCAGCGCATACTCGGCGGCGCGGCGGATCTTGAGATTGTCGAACGGCGGCTGCTTCCAGTTGAAGCGCAGCACGTAGCTGCTGCCCAGATGGTCGGGCACCTGGATCACGATGTTCTTGTCCTTCTCGAGCACCGGCAGGAGGTCGTGCGCCGGCGTCTCGATCATGTCGATCTCGCCCTGGATCAGCGCATTGACCGCGGTCTGGCCGTCGGGGATCGAGATCCATTCGACGCGGTCGAGCTTGGCGATCTTGGCGCCGGCCAGGCTCGACGGCGGCTCCTTGCGCGGCACGTAGTCGGGATTGCGGACGTAGACGACCTTCTCGCCGGGCTTCCACTCGTCCTTCTTGAAGATGAAGGGGCCCGAGCCGGTGGTGTCGGCGAGCTGCTGGGCGATCGGCAGCTCGGCGACGCGCTTGGGCATCACGAACAGCGGCACCGACGCCGACTTGGCCAGCGTCTTGAGCACCAGGCCGAACGGCTCCTTGAGCACGATCCGGAAGGTGCGCTCGTCGACCGCGGTCATCTCTTTCGTCACCTTGGCGAGCAGGCCGCCCTGCACGTCCTTGTCGGTGAAGCGCTTGATCGAGGGGAGGACGTCGGCGGTGGTGACCGGCGTGCCGTCGTGCCACTTGAGGCCGTCGCGCAGCTTGAAGGTCCAGGTGAGCTTGTCGTCGCTCACCGTCCAGCTCTCGACCATCTGGGGCTGCGGCTCGAGCTTGGCGTCGAGCGCGAACAGCTGGTCGTAGATCAGGTAGCCGTGGTTGCGCACGATGTAGGCGGTGGTCCAGATCGGATCGAGGATCTTGAGATCCGAGTGCATCACCACTTTCAGCGTCTTGGACTGCGCCAGCGCCGGCCCGGCCAGCAACGAAACGCAAAGGGCGAGCAGCAAACGGCGCAACATGAGCGAACTCCCTGTCGATTCATCGTTGCTGCAAGTGAAGGTCGCCGGCCTGTCGCGGTCAAGCCCGCCGCGCTACGGTTTCACCGATGTCCGACGGTATTTCGATCCGATGGTGCGGCACGCCGGCACGCGCTGCGGAACTCGCCGACTTCTTCGCCCGCCATGTCGGGCCCGAGTACATTTCACATGCGGAGCTGCAGGTTGGCCGAGCGCTGTCGCCGACCGAATGGCAGCCCAACCTGCGCGACATCCTGCGCGCCGAGATCGAGCCGCGGTTGCTCGGCGCGCCTGGCCGGGACGGCAAGTCGATCGCGGTGGCCGAGGAGGGCGGCGGGCTGGTGGCTCTTTCCTACGTCACCTTTGCCGCGTCGGTGCCGGTGCCGTTCGCCATCGTCGAGGACATGATCGTGTCGCCGGCCGTGCGCGGTCGCGGCGTCGGCAAGGCGGTGCTCGACTGGATTGCGGCCGAGGCGCGAACACGCGGCATTCGCCGGCTGTTCCTCGAGAGCGGCGTCGACAACGAGCGGGCGCATGCCTTCTTCGAACGCGAAGGCTTCCGCCCGGCCTCGGTCGTGATGATGAAGAGCCTGGGCTAGACGCTGGCCGGCGGCGTCCAGCTCGTCTCCTCGTCGAGCGGGTAGACGGGCCGCGGCAGCTTGCTCCAGGTGAAGTTGGCCAGCACCGGCGAGGTCAGGCCCGGGCAGTCGACCTCGTAGATCTGGTCGGGCTTGAAGAACTCGTCGAAGCCGCCGCGGAAATGGCCGCGGCTCTTGACCACCACGACGCGCGCCTGGGCGATGTCGAGGCCGAAGCTCTCGAACTGCCGCGGATCCATGCATTGGCAGCGATGGGTGATCACCACGATCTGGATGCCGCCCAAGTCGAGCAGCGCCGACGGGCCCATGTCGGCGGCGACGTTGCGCAGCACGCCGCGGCGGCCGACGAACTTGCCGTCGGTGAGCTTCACCACCTTGGTGCCCTCGCAATCGAAGGGCAGGGAGAACTCGTGCGTCTCCTGGGTGTTGAACGAAGCCGTGAAGATCGCGCCCTCGCCCAGGGCGTGCGCCTGGGCGGCGAGGGCTGCGTCGTTGAACACGCCGAAGATCACGCCCTTGGCGCTGGCGCTCTTCAGCGCGCGCAGTAGGTAGGTCGTGTTGCCGCGCGCGCCGCCGCCGGGATTGTCGGCGACGTCGGCCAGGATGATCGGCTTGCGCCGGCGGTCGCGCCCCACCGAGGCGCCGAGCTGCACCGCATCCGACAACGCCATCATGCCGCGCTTGAAGCGCTCCTTCATGCCCCAGGCGCGCTTGGCGATGTCGAGCGACAGGGCCGCGGCAGCCTCGCGCCTGCCGTTGCGCGCGGTGACCACGGCGGTGAGGCCGTTCTTGGGCGAATCGGAATAGGCGAAGCCCGCCATCACCGAGACGTTCATGATGTCGCCGCCGACCCGGGTCTGGCCGTACTTGATCAGGTCGGCATAGGGGCCGCGGGCGGTGAGCAGCGCGATCGGCGGCGAGACGATCGGCACCTTGACCATGGTCACGGCGGTCTCGGCGCCGGCCAGGCACTCGCGAAGATGCTTCGCCGCCTCGACGCCGCGCTCGTAGATGTCGTTGTGCGGGTTCTCGAGGTAGCCTACGAACACCGAGATGTTGTCGGTCATGCGGCGCGACACGTTGGCGTGCAGGTCGAACACCGCGACCACCGGCACGTCGGGGCCCACGACGGTGCGCACCATCTCCAGCAGGTCGCCGTCGGGATCGTCGGTGCCCTCGGCGAGCGCCGCGCCGTGGCAGGAGACGAACACGCCGTCGACCGGCAGCACCGACCTGAGGCCCGCTTCGATCTCGGCGAGGAACTCCTTGAAGAACTGCTCCTCGACCGGGCCGCCGGGCTGGGCTTGCGAGACGCGCAAGGGCACCGGCGTCCACGGGCCGCTCTTGTCCATCTCGGTGAAGAAGCCCGGCAGGTCGGGCAGGGTGATCGAGGCCTGGGCGCGGCCTTCGGTGACGATGCGGTTGCCGCGGATGTCGACGTCGGTCTCGAAATCTTCCCTGGTGCTGACCGGCGAAAAGCGATTGCACTCGATGGCGAATCCCAGCACGGCGATTCGCGGGTTGTCCTTGGACAACGTCTCCTCCTTCAGCGATGGAGCGAGAGGAAAGTCTCCACCAGCCGATTAAACGTAGCGGCCTGCTCGAAGTATGGCGAGTGTCCGGAGTCGGGGATCAGTTGTGCATCGGCGCAGGGCAGCTTCGCCGCGATCGCCGGAGCGAGGAACGCTGGAAAAACAACGTCTTGGCCGCCTGCAATCAGCAGCGTCGGCACGCGAAAATCCTTCAGCTCGGCGAGCGTGCGGATCGCTGTGCGGCGCAGGCCTGTGCGCACTTTTTCCTTGTCGAGCGCGCCCGCCATCTCGTCGACGCTCTTGTAAAGAAGGTGCAACGCGGGCCTACGCTCCGCCGCGCCGAGGCCGACGGCGGGATGGACGCCCTTGGCGAGGCCCGCCGCGACCTTCGTCTCGGCATCCTTCATCCACGCGTCGTACTCAGCGCCGCCCGACGGATCGGCGCCGCGGCGGTCGATCGTGCCTGAGGTCGAGCTCAGCACCAGCGCCTTCACCTTGTTCGAATGGGCGATCGCATATTCGAGCACGGCCCAGCCGCCCATCGACTGGCCGACCAGGCGCACATCGGCGAAGCCGAGATGATCGATCAGCGCGGCGAGGTCGCCCGGATAGTCGGCGGGATCGGGCCCGTCGGCGATCCGGTCCGACGGCGCGAAGCCGCGATGGGCGAAGGCGACGCAGGTGTATTTCGGCGCGAAGTGCGCGACCTGCTGCCACCAGCTCATCTGGTTGCCGCCGAGCCCGTGGGCGAACAGCAGCGCCGGGCCGCTGCCGGTCACTTCGTAGTGGAGATTGCCGAACGGCCGCTTGAGCTTGCCGACGCTGCGCTGCATCGAATCCTCTTCTAGAAGAGGACCAGCCTAGAGCCCGCGACGCCGAGCGGCCAGCGTCCGGCCGCGAACAATCTGAACTTGCTTTCGAACAGCGACGCTTCGCCGGCCAGCCGCGCCACCGCGAGCTGATACACCGCCTGCGCCGCCGCGCCCGCCGCGACATGGATCGAGGCCGGCGCCGCGCCGCCCATGCGCGCGGCCGCGGTCGCCGCCTTGCCGTGCACCAGGTCGCCGGCTTCGGTCGTGAGCTCGGTCAGGGATGTCCACAGCGCACGCTCGGGATATTGCGCTTCGGCGCGCGCCAGCAGCTCCTTGCGCAGGGTTTCCTCGCGGTCCCACCAGGCGAGCGAGTCGGGCGACTTCAGGAATGCCTCGGCTTCGGGCCACGACGCGATGTGTTGGACGTCGCTCGTACCCGCGTAGGCGAGGGCATCGACGCGATCGCCCTCGGTCAGCGACTCGCCCAGCGCGGCGAACCACGAGGCGGCGCGGACCTCGGCATATAGCAGCTTCAGCAAAGCGCTTGGCAGATGGACAGGATCACTCATGTCTTCTCCTCTCCCCCGCTAGGGGGAGAGGTGGGGTGAGGGGGTGACGCACGGCCTTCGATGCCCCCTCACCTAACCTCTCCCCCTGGCGGGGGAGAGGAATATGAGGGAGTCGCGCGCTCCCGGCGCGTCACGCCGCTTGCCGCACCTCGGGCAGGGTGAGGCCGTACTTGGCGGCGACCTCGGTGGCGCGCTTGACGAAGTCGTCGCGCATCTCGTCGTTGGTGCGCTGCTTGATCTTCCACTTGCGGAAGATCTCGTTGTTCTTCGACTTCGAGCCGCCGAAGAACTTCGGCAGGTACGGCCAGTACTCGTTCACCGCCGCCTGCAGCCGCACCTTGCCCTCCGGCGTCTTGACCAGCTCGGCCGAGAAGTCCTCGCCGAACTGGGCGTGGAAGCGCTCCTCGGGCATGGTGGCGCGCGCGAGATTGCGCAGCGGATGGAAGGTGCAGTGGAGCAGGTCCTCGACCTGCAGGATCTCGGCCAGGTCGGCCAGCAGCTTGATGGCGACGAACTCCTCCCAGGTCTTGAGCGGGAACTCGAAGATCGACAGCGGCTTCTTGCCGGCGCCGGGCACCATGCGCTCCTCGGGGATGCCCATCTGGGTGCCGAGCTGCTTGAAGCGCACGTGATGGCCGTACTCCTCCATCGCGACGCGGCAGGTCAGCCACTTGGCGTAGGGCGTCGGCGCATAGGCGATCGCCGGCTCGTCGAATACCTGCGCGCCGTAGAGCTCGTTGACGGCATGGCTGATGACCAGCTTGGCGACGGCGTCGCGATATTCCTCGGGGGCCGACTTCAGCTCCTCGACTGATTTGACGACGATGTCGGTCATGGAGGCTCCTTAGACGAGGGGTTCGGTGTTGAAGGCTTCGAGATCGGTGGTCATGTCGGTGAACTTCGATCCCAGCTTGGCGGTCAGGTCGGCGGCCAGCGCTTCCGGCTTCTCGACCTCGAGCTTGGCGACGGGCCGCGGCTGGCCGAACAGGAAGACCTCGCGGCCGCGCACGCCCAGCAGCTGGCCGGTGACGTCCTTGGCGGCCGGCGTGCAGAGCGCCGTCACCAGGTTGGCGACGTGGTGGGCGCCGATCTTGAGCGCGCGCTCCTTGTAGGTCTTCTGCGCCTCGTTGGCCGGCTGGATGATGTCGGTGACGCGGGTGCGCGCGAACGGCGCCACGGCGTTGACCGTGATCGCGGCGCGCTGGAGGTCCATGGCCGCGACGCGCGTCAGGCCGAACAGGCCGGCCTTGGCGCTGGCATAGGCCGACTGGCCAAGATTGCCGTAGAGGCCGGCCGACGAGACGATGTTGACGATGCGGCCCCAGTCGTAGGTCGCACCGCCGCGGCCCGACTTGCCCTGGTCGCGCATCACCGCCGACGCGGCGTTGATGAGATAGAACGGCGCCGAGAGGTTGTTGTGGATCACCGCGTCCCAGTCGCGCGGGTCGGCGCGGAACACGAAGGCGTCGCGCAGGATGGCGGCGTTGTTCACCACGATGTCGATGCCGCCGAAGTTCTTCACCGCGAGCTCGACGAGATGCCTGGCGATGCCGGGCGAGGCGACCGATTCGGTGAAGGCGATCGCCTTCTTGCCGATCGCTGTTACGACCTCCTGCGCTGGCGCAGGATCGGCGCCGTCCCCGCCGATCGAGGCGCCGACGTCGGCCACGATCACGCTGGCACCCGCGGCGGCCAGCGATTCGGCGATGGCGCGGCCGATGCCGCGACCGGCGCCGGTGACGATGGCTGAACGTCCGTCGAGAAGTCCCGTCATAGTTCCGCTCCCGTTTTCTTGCCTGCTTGGGCCATCTCCGCCGCCGTGTAGAAGGCGTCGGCATGGATGTCGATCCGGCGCATGCCGCGCTGCTCGAACAGCTTGGTTGCCGCCTCGACCATCACCGGCGGGCCGGCGAGGTAGGCCTTGCAGCCGTCGAGCTCGTCGAAGTCTTTTGCGACCGCCTCGTGCACAAGACCCGTCCGATAGGCGCCGTCGCCCGCCTCGCTCAGCACCGGCGTGAAGTGCAGGGTGTCGTGCTTCTGCGCCAGCGCTGCGAGTTGGTCGTGCAGGTAGAGATCGCGCTCGGTGCGGACACCGAAATAGAGGTGGATGTGCTGCGGCAGCTTCTGGGCCAGCGCGCGCTCGACGATCGACTTGATCGGCGCCAGGCCCGAGCCGCCGGCGACGGCGATGATCGGCCCGCGATGGCTCTCGCGCAGGTAGGAGGCGCCGAACGGGCCCTCGACGCGCACGCTGTCGTCGAGCTTCAGAGTCTCGGCGACGTAGGCGCTGACCGTTCCGCCGACCGAACGTCTGACATGGAATTCGAGGATGGGATCACCCGGTACGTTGGCCATCGAATAGTCGCGCGGGGCGCATCCGGCGAAGGTCACCGAGGCGAACTGGCCGGCCGAGAAATCGAACGGGCCGCCGGAGTCGATGGCGAGCCGCACCCGCTTGATGTCGTGCGTGGCGTCGTCGAGGCCGACCACCTTGCAGGTGAGGACACGCCGCGGATGGACGATCAGGTCGTCCTCCTCCAGCCACGCCACCTCGCAGTCCTCCCACGGCACGGCGCGGCAGGCGAGGATCAGGCCGCGCGCTTTCTCCTCGTCCGAGAGGGCGAATTCCGAGTAGCCCTCCATCGTCACCTCGCCGCTCACCAGGTGCGATTTGCAGGCGCCACAATTGCCCGACTGGCAGCCGAACGGATAGTCGACGCCCTGGTCGAGCGCCGCCCACAGGATGGTGGCGCCGGTCGGGACCTCGATGGTCTTGTCGGCTCTGCTGATCCGAACCTTGAAGCTCATGGAGAGATAACGCTCATCCGAATTTGTTTGCTCCCCAAACAATCTCCGTTTACCACTCGATCCATGGCTCGTCCATCGGCCAAACACCTCGACCGCGGCATGCTGCCGTCGCTGCTGGGCTACGTGCTGCGGCGCACCCAGTCGGCGGTTTTCGCCGATTTCGCCGCGACCTTCGCCCAGGCCGGCGAGGCGCTGACGCCGGGTGAGTTCGGTTTGCTGGTGCTGGTCGCACGCAACGCCGGCTTGAGCCAGATGGCGCTGGCGCGCGCGCTCGGCATCGACCGCTCGACCCTGGTGCCGATCCTCAACCGTCTGCAGGCGCGCGGCCTGCTGGTGCGCCGCGATTCGCCGACCGACGGCCGCACCCATGCGCTCGGCCTGACGCCGGCGGGCGAGAAGGCGCTGGCCCGCTTCGCGCGGCTGGTGAAGGCGCACGAGAAGCGCATCGCCTCGGGCCTTTCGGCCGCCGAAACGCGGACTTTGATCGACCTGCTGGAAAAGGTGAGGGCGTCGGCGCGCCCGCTATAGTCCGGCCATGGCTTCCACCCATCCCGATTTCGCCGGCGTCGATGCCGCGGCAATGACCGACGCCGACATGCTGCGGCACTTCAACGACAACCGGGTCGAGCCGACGCGGCTGCTCAACGGCCAGTTCCTCGCCGTCGATTCGGAGCGCGGCACCTGCCGCTGCAGCTTCGAGATCGTGCCGGCCTTCTGCCACAGCCAGGGCCGCATCGCGCAGGGCGGCTTCCTGACCGGCATGATCGACATCGCCATGGCGCATGCTGCGATCGCCAAGGGCCGCCTCGCCCTGGCCGTGCCGACGCTCGAGCTCAAGATCAGCTTCATGGAGGCGGTCGGCCCGGGGACGGTGTTCGCCGAGGGCCGCGTGCTGCGCTGGGGCGGCTCGGTCGGCTTTCTCGAAGGCGATCTGCGCGATGCGACCGGCAAGCTGATCGTCCACGCCACCTGCACGGTGAAGATCGTCAGACCAAAGCGCTGATTTCTAGAAGGAGGTCCAGTCTCCGCTGAGGCTCGCCAACGAAACGGGCCGATCGTGGCGAGGGCCGGGCTTAAACAGGCCGACAACATACAGATCGTTGAGCGCGTCGGTGAAACTGCCAGGGAGCTTGCTGTCGTACCCCCAAGGACGCGAGCAATAGCCGGTCAGAACGGCATCAACGGTTGTCGCGATGATTCTGGCGCTGCGGCGTGATTGATCGGCGGCGAGGGAAGCGATGTCCGATGCTACAGCGAATAGACAAATGGAGCCGAATTTGAGCGAGGCACTCGTGGCTTCGCGCCGTATTGCAAACAGGACGTCTGGCGCCCGGTGTTCCCGCTGGCAGATCGTCCATGACGGCGCCCACATTTCGCAACTGTAGAACTCGGCAGGCAACCCGGAACTGAGCGTGCCTTCCGTGGCGTGAACCCACTTGTCGAAGCCGCGCGCATTCCATCCGATACGGCCAAATCGAATAAACCGTTGGTTTAGAGAGCCCGAGCCTGGCTGGAACTGGTCTGTACGAATCGCTGCCCGGCCGCGAGCCATCTTTAGCAGAGGATCAAGAGCCGCAGAGATTTTGCTCCAGGAGCCCTTGACCCAGGGACTCGACGCCGGACTGCCGAGCACGACATAGACTTCATACGATCGCTCATGGAAGGACATATCACTTCGTGCCCAGGACTGCCGTGGCCCAGTGCTCGGCGATCTGTCGGCGGGTCGCGAACCAGGTGCCGCCTTTCGCCTTCATGTGACCGACGATGCGCTCGAGGGCAGCGATGCGGCCGGGCCGGCCGATCATGCGCAGGTGCAGGCCGATCGACATCATCCGTCCGCCCTCGGCCCACAGCGTGTCGAAGGCATCGGTCGTGTACTCGGCGAAGTCGCGGGCCGTCACGAAGCGATGGAAGCCCTGGTGATAGTGCATGTCGTTGGTGTCGAAGCTGTAGGGGATCACCAGGTGCTTCCTGCCCGAGACTTCGACCGAGAAGGGCAGTTCGTCGGAATAGTCGTCGCTGTCATAGAGGAAGCCGCCTTCCTCGACGAGCAGCCGCCGCGTGTTGGGCGACGGCGTGGAGCGCGTGTGCCAGCCGACCGGCCGATGGCCCGCGATCTTCGTGAGGACCTGCACGGTCCTGGCGATCGCTTCGCGCTCCTCGTCCTCCTTCATGTGGGCGTGCTTCTCCCAGCGCCAGCCGTGGCAGGAGATCTCGTGGCCGCGCGTCACGGCGTCCTGGATCAGCCACGGCGACAGCTCGGCGGCGCGGCCGCAGGTGCTGACGGTCGCCGGCACGCCCAGCCGTTCCAGCGCGTCGGCGATGCGCCACCACGCGACCTTGGTGCCGTATTCGAAATGGGACTCCATGCAGCGGTCGGGCACGCCGACCACTTCGTCGGTGACCTCGTAGGCTTTCTCGTTGAAAAGATCGCCGGCGCTGAGAGACATCTCGGCGCCTTCCTTGAAGTTGATCACGAACGAGACGGCGACCTTTGCGCCGCCCGGCCATTTCGGATCGGGCGGTGTGCGGCCATAGCCCTTCAGGTCACGCATCCCCCTTCACCGATCCTTGTGCCCGATCACATCGGCCAGTGATTGGGCGAGACCTTTCGAGTCCTTCGGCCCCGGCCGGCGGAAGGTGCCGGCCGTCGCCTTGCGCGGATTGAGACGCACCAGCCCCTCGGCCATGGTCACCGCCGCCTGGATGCCGTCGACCAGCGGCACCGGCACGCGCTCGCGGACCTTGTTGGCGAGGCCCGCCAGCGGCGCCCCGGCCAGGATGATCACGTCGGCCCCGTGATCGGCGACGGTCTTGTTGGCGAGATCGACCAGCAGCTGCTCCATCTCGTCGGCCACGGCGTTGATGTCGGTGAACGGGCGATCGAGCATCCGGATGGCGGCGCAGCGGTCCGACAGGCCGTGCCACGCCACGATCTCGGCGAACCACGGCTCGAGCGACTTGGAGAAGCTCACGATGCCGAAGGTGCGGCCGAGGGTGCAGGCGACCAGCATCGCCGCCTCCGCCATGCCGACCACCGGGAAGTCGAACAGCTCGCGTGCTCCGCCCAGTCCGGGATCGCCGAACGCGGCGCAGACGGCGGCGTCCACCGTGCCGCGCTTCTCGGCCAGCATCTCCAGGAACATCGCGCTGCCAATCGCCGCTTCGGCGCGGGTCGCGATGTAGGGCACGCCGCGCGAGGCGGTCATCGGGATCAGCTCGGTGCCCGGACTGGCGACCAGCTTGCCGGAGGCGACGAGGCGATCGGTGATGCCGGTCGAAGTGTTGGGATTGGCGATCAGGATCTTCATGTGGCCACTCTATAATGGCGACCAGCGGAGGTGCAGAATAATGCGTCGTCGTGAGCTTCTCGTTGTCGGAGCGCTGTCCATGACCAGTGCAACAGCCTCGCCTGCCGCCCAGGCCCTCCGGGTGGGCGCGGCCCTGCCGGATCCGCCCTTCGAGTTCACCGGCAAGGAAGGGCCGGCCGGTTTCGACATCGATCTCATGCGGCGCATCGCCACCAAGATCGGTCGCGAGTGGCAGCTCGTTCCGTACCAGGGCGCGGACTTCAACGGCATCTTCGCCGGCCTCGACGACGGCAGCTACGACGTCGTCGCGTCAGGTGCGACCATCACGCCGGGCCGTCAGGCCATCGCCGACTTCTGCGCGCCCTATTGCGTGTCCGGCCAGTCGCTGGTCGTCGACAAGACGCGCCATCCCAAGGTCCGAAGCATCGACGATCTCGGGGGGCTGGTGATCGGCGTGCAGAAAGGCAACACCAGCCAGCCGGTGGCCGACAAGCTGGTCGCTGAGGGCCGCGCCGCCAGGGTGAGGGTCTATGCCTATGACGAGATCGAGAAGGCGCTGGGCGACCTGTCGACCGGTGGCTGCGATGCCTTCATGAAACTGGCGCCCGTCACTCATTGGTTTGTGCGCGACCGGCCCAAGCTCGCGGTCGTGCAGACCGGCATCACCCGCGAGATTCTCGGGGTCTGCGTGCGCAAGGGCAATACGGCGCTGCGCAACGAGATCGACGCGGCGCAAGCGGCGCTGGCGAAGGACGGCACGCTCGCCGCCCTGATCAAGCAGTGGCTGGGCGAGGGCGCGACAGCGCCGCCTTAGAGCCAGATCGCACGCAAATTTGTTTTTCGGGTCGGTTTAAATTTTCCGCAGCCGAAGGCGCTGTTTCCAGGGAAAGCGCGGCCGCGGGCGTCGAGGCTGTCGAATTTCACGCATGCGACGACGCCATTATGGGCAATGGACGGCGATTTGCGGCCTGCAAATCGCAGGCTATTGCCCTGTCCATTGCCCTTAATAGGTGTTCGGCGCGCCCTGATGCAGAGTGGCGCGCATGATGATGCGCCCTGTCACGATCGTTCTCGGAGGAGCCGCGCGCCTGCGGTGCGCGGCCGAAATCAACAGGGGGAGGGTGTCCCGGGGATTCTGGGACTCCGAGCCTGAAATGCCGATGGCATCGGCATCTCAGGCGTCCCAGCCGGGGCACTCTTTGGGACTCCCGGCGTCTCGGGCCGGTGGCCCGGCGCCTCGCTTCGCGAGTCTTCGGTCGGGACGACCGACAGAACTCGCCCCATCACGTTCCAGGCTGGCGGCCGTTCAGCCGGGCGACCTCTTCCTCCAGTTCCTTGATGCGCGCGACCAGCTTGTTCACCGCCGGCGCCATCTCCGCCTCGCTGTAGCGCGCGATGATGTGCTGCTGGCAGTTGACGTCCCAGGCCTCGAGCGTGAACACGATCGCGCGCTGCGGCCGCGCCTTGTAGGCCGGATCGACCAGCCGCTCCATCAGCTCGAGGTCGTTCTCGATCACCCGCGCGCGTCCCCACAACTTCACGCGCTGCTGGGTGGCGAAGTGCAGGATGAAGATGTGCGCCCGGTCGTTCTCCTTGAGATGGCCGAGCGTGATGTACTGGCGGTTGCCGGCGAAGTCGGCGAAGGCCAGCGTGTGGCTGCCGATGGTCTTGAGGAAGCCCGGCGGCCCGCCGCGATGCTGGATATAAGGTTGGCCGTCGGCGCTCGCCGTCGCGAAGAAGAAGGTGTCGATGGCGTCGAGGAACTGGCGGAGATCGTCGGTGATCTCCGTCTTCCACTCGCGGCCCTCGAACATCGATCGCGATCCCAGCCGCTCCTGCTCCGCCTTGACCGCCGGGGAGAACAGGACGTCTTCGGGACCGCTCATCGACTACTCCAGCTTCTTGCCCAGTTGCCCGGCGACTTCCTGGATGAACTGCCAGGCGACGCGGCCGGACCGCGCGCCGCGCGTCACCGACCATTCGACCGCCTGCTTGCGCAGCTCCTCGGCCGACACACCGAGGTCGTAGCGCTTGGCGTAGCCCTCGATCATGGCGAAGAAGGTGTCCTGGTCGGCGTTGTGGAAACCAAGCCACAGCCCGAAGCGATCGGACAGCGAGACTTTCTCTTCCACGGCCTCGGAGGGATTGATGGCGGTCGAGCGCTCGTTCTCGATCATGTCGCGCGGCATCAGGTGACGCCGGTTGGAGGTGGCGTAGAACACCACGTTGTCCGGCCGGCCCTCGATGCCGCCCTCGAGCACCGCCTTGAGCGACTTGTAGGCCGCGTCCTGGCCGTCGAACGAAAGGTCGTCGCAGAACACCACGAAGCGCCGGTCGCTGGCGCGGATCAGGTGGAGCAGGGCGGGCAGCGAGGGGATGTCCTCGCGATGGATCTCGACCAGCGCCAGCGGCCCCGGCGGGCCGCCCATCTCGCGGTTCACGTGGGCATGGACCGCCTTGACGATCGAGCTCTTGCCGGCGCCGCGGGCGCCCCACAGCAAGGCGTTGTTGGCCGGCAGGCGCTTGGCGAAACGACGGGTGTTCTCGAGCAGGGTCTCCTTCTGCCGGTCGATGCCCTGCAGCAGGTCGAGTTCGACCCGGTTGACCTTGGGCACCGCCTCCAGCCGGTGGCCGGCGGCGTGCCAGACATAGGCCTCCGCCCCCTTGATGTCGGCACCGGCCGGGGCCGGCGGCGCCAGGCGGTCGAGCGCCTCGGCGATACGCGAAAGCGTGGCTTTAAGCTCTTGATCCATCGTCATCCAGGGCCCATGTCGGACCCAAAATCCGGGCCGAAAAGGGGGCGACCATATCCCTCCGCCCTTGCGTTGCAAAGCGGCCAAGGGTGGTTATAGTCCGCGCGCTTTTCGGCGGCCGGAAATAAAGACTCGGAGCAGGGACGATGTTCATCTCGGAAGCATGGGCGCAAGGCGCCGGCGGCGGCGGTTCGGACTTCCTCGTCCAGCTGTTCCCGCTGGTCCTCATTTTCATCGTCTTCTACTTCCTGCTGATCCGCCCGCAGCAGGCCAAGGTGAAGCAGCAGCGCGAGATGCTGTCCGGCGTCAAGCGCGGCGACCGCGTCGTCACCGGCGGCGGCATCATCGGCCTGGTCACCAAGGTGATCGGCGACAACGAGCTGCAGGTGGAACTCGCAGAAGGCGTGCGGGTGCGCATCATCAAGGGCACGATCACCGACATCATCACCCGCGGCGAGTCGGTGCGCGGCGGCAAGGAGTCCGAGGAGGACGACAAGCCGCTGCTGCCGACCAAGCCGGCGGCGGAGCCGGCCGAGCGCAAGAGCCTGCTGGGCAGCCTGTTCGGCGGCGGCAAGAAGTAAGCTCGCCGTATCATGCTCAATCTCCCGCGCTGGCAGGTCATCAGCATCATTTCCGTTACCCTGCTGGCGGTCCTGTTCGCGTTGCCCAACGTGCTGCCGAGCAGCCTGCTCGACAAGCTGCCGAGCTGGTACCAGCAGAGCCGCATCAATCTCGGCCTCGACCTGCGCGGCGGCGCGCACTTTCTTCTCGAAGCCGACCTGCGCTCGGTGCTCAACGAGCGCCTGACCAATCTCAGCGATTCGGTGCGCGGCGAGCTGCGCAAGCAGCAGATCGGCTTCAAGGACGTCACCGTTCAGGGCGGCAACGCCGTGCTCGTGGTGCTGCGCGACGAGAGCCAGCGCCAGAAGGCGATCGAGGCCATCCGCAACATCGATGCCTCGCTGCAGGTCGGTGGCCAGGGCGACACCCTTCAGCTCGCCTTCTCCAATGTCGACCTGGTGCGCAAGAAGAAGGAAGTGATCGACCAGTCGATCGAGATCCTGCGCCGCCGCGTCGACGAGACCGGCACCATCGAGCCGACCATCACCCGCCAGGGCGACGACCGCATCCTGCTGCAGGTGCCCGGCATCAAGGACACCACCGACCTCAAGCGCAAGATCAACCAGACGGCCAAGCTGACCTTCCACTTGGTCAACGAGGACGTGGCCATGACCGGGCAGAACATCCCGGCCAACCTGCCGCCCACCACCATGCTGGTGCCGACGCGCGAGGGCATGCAGGCGCTGCGCCAGTCCAATCCCAAGGCCTACGACGAGATCACGACCGCCAACCCGCGGCTCACGTCCGAGCAGGTCTGCCGGCGCTACCAGCCGCCCTGCCTGCCGGTGTTCAAGCGCGTGATCGTCGGCGGCGAGGATCTCGACGACGCCAAGGCGACCTTCGAGCAGCAGCAGGGCGGCCGGCCGATCATCTCCTTCACCTTCAACGGCGCCGGCGGCCGTGCCTTCTGCGCGGCGACCCGCCAGAACATCGGCAAGCGGCTGGCGATCCAGCTCGACAACGAGATCATCAGCGCCCCGGTCGTGCAGAGCGCGATCTGCGGCGGCAGCGGCATCATCACCGGCCAGTTCACCACCCAGCAGACGCAGGAGCAGGCGCTGCTGCTGCGCTCCGGCGCGCTGCCCGCGACGCTGACCATCATCGAGGAGCGCACCGTGGGCGCCGACCTCGGCGCCGACGCGATCCAGGCCGGCACCGTGGCCGCGGTGGTCGGCACGGGGCTGGTCATCCTGTTCATGCTGTTCGTCTACGGCCCGTTGTTCGGCGGCTTCGCCTCGCTCGCCATGCTGGTCAACATGCTGCTGGTGTTCGCCGGCATGTCGATCCTCGGGGCCTCGCTCACCTTGCCGGGCATCGCGGGCCTGGTCTTGACGGTCGGCATGTCGGTCGATTCCAACGTGCTGATCTACGAGCGCGTGCGCGAGGAGCGCGAGAGCGGCCGCTCGGCCTTCTCGGCGCTCGCCACCGGCTATGACCGCGCGCTGACCGCCGTCATCGACTCCAACCTCACGGCGCTGATCGCGGGCGTGCTGCTGTTCGGCATGGGTTCGGGCCCGATCAAGGGCTTCGCGACCTCGCTGACGCTCGGCCTGCTGACCCATCTCTTCACCGCGACGGTGTTCACCCGCATGCTGCTCGCGGTGTGGGTGCGCTGGCGGCGCCCGACGGAGCTGCCGGTCTGACCATGCTCTGGAAACCGCACCACCTCATCCGCAAACGGACAAGCTTCGACTTCCTCGGCAAGCGCAAGATCGCGCTGGTGCTGTCGACGGTCGTCAACCTCGCGGCGCTGATCAGCGTGTTCGTGTTCGGCCTCAACTTCGGCATCGACTTCGAGGGCGGCATCGCCGTCCAGGTCCGCGCCAAGCAGGGCGAGGTCCATCTCGACGACCTGCGCTCGACGCTCGGCAATCTCGGGCTCGGCGAGGTTTCGCTGCAGGAGTTCGGCGACAACCGCACCGCCCTGATCCGCGTGCAGCGCCAGGACGGCGATGCCCGATGCGTTGCCCACGCCGAGAACGTGATGAAGCGCCGGGTCGGCCAGGGCTGGTCGGTGAAGCCGGGCGCGGCCAACACCGGCGACGTCCAGTTCAGCGGGCCGGGTTCGCTCGATGCCACCGGCTGGCGCGACGCGGTGAGCCAGGTCGGCCTGACGCTGCAGGAGCGCCAGCTGCCGCGCGGCACCACCAACACCGCCAAGATCGACATGAGCCTCGAGCAGCGCGCCGAATGGTGCCAGCAGGTGGCGATCAAGCTGGTCGAGGACACGATCAGCGGCCAGTACGAGTTGCGCGGCACCGAATCGGTCGGCCCCAAGGTCGGCGAGGAGCTGATGCACACCGGCATCTGGGCGGTGGTCGCGACGCTGGGGGCGATCGCGGTCTATGTCTGGTTCCGCTTCGAATGGCAGTTCGGCGTCGGCGCGCTGATCGCGCTGATGCACGACGTGCTGTCGACCGTCGGCATCTTCGTGCTGTTCCGTCTCGATTTCAGCCTGACCGCGCTGGCGGCGCTGCTCACCATCGCCGGCTACTCGATCAACGACACCGTCGTGATCTTCGACCGCGTGCGCGAGAACATGCGGCGCTACAAGAAGATGGGCCTGATCGAGCTCCTGAACTTCAGCATCAACGAGACGCTGGCGCGCACCTTCATGACCGCGGGCACGGTGTTCGTGGCGGTGCTGGCGCTGGTGCTGTTCGGCGGCCCGGTGCTCTACAGCTTCTCGATCGCCATGCTGTGGGGCGTCATCGTCGGCACCTATTCCTCGATCTGGATCGCGTCGGCCATCCTGGTCTACACGAACCTGCGCCCCGAGCAGCTGCGCGTCGACAAGGACGACGAGGCGGCCAAGGCGAAGGCGTGAAGCCGCCGGGTTCCGCGCCCCTCGACAAGACCCTGCCGGCGCCCGATCCGGCGCAGGTCCAGGTGATTCGGACCTACGGGCCGGGCCATTTCCTGATCAGCGACCGCGACTGGCGCGAGCCGGTGCTGGTGACGCCGACCGCCACGACGCCGTGGGCCGTGACCCGTGCCGAGGAGCTGTCGCCCGCCAACGTCGCCGCCGCGCGCAGCGGCCCGACGCCGGCCGAGCTGCTCATCGTCGGCTGCGGCCCGCGCGCGGTGTTCGTCCCGCCGCCGCTGCGCGAGCAGCTCAAGGCCGCCGGGCTCGCGCTCGAGGTGGTCGATACCCGGGCGGCCTGCCGCATCTACAACGTCCTGCTGGCCGAGGGGCGGTGGGTGGCGGCGGCGCTGATCCCGCTATAATGCGGCGATGATGCCGATCGAGCTCTATCTCGCCTTCATTGCCGCCACCGTGATCCTGATGGTGATCCCGGGGCCGAACGTGGCGCTGATCGTCGCCAACAGCGTGGCGCACGGCACGCGCTTCGGCCTGCTGACGGTCGCGGCGACCAGCAGCGCGGTCGTGCTGCATCTCGCGCTGACCGTCGTCGGTGCGACGGCGGTCCTGAACTTCCTGGCGGCGAGCTTCGACTGGCTGCGCTGGCTGGGCGTCGCCTACCTGGTCTGGCTCGGCGTCTCGGCGTGGCGCGCGCCGGTGACCGATCTCGCCCGGACGAAGGCGCAAGACCGCTCGGCCCGCGTGATCTTCGCGCGCGGCTTTCTGGTTGGCCTGACGAACCCCAAGACGCTCTTGTTCTACGGCGCGTTCTTCCCGCAGTTCATCACGCCCGGGCCGAATGCCGGCGCGCAGTTGCTGCTGCTCGCGGTGACGTTCCTCGTCGTCGCGATCGTGTGCGACAGCACCTGGGCGATCCTCGCCGGTCGCCTTCGTGCCTTGCTGGTCGCCCATGCGCGGCTGCGCAACCGCATCACCGGCGGCCTGCTGGTCGGCGCGGGCCTCGGTCTCGCAATGGCACGCCGCTCATAGAAAACGGGGCCCCGCAGGGCCCCGTTTCGTCGAAGGGTGCGTTGGATCAGATCGGCATGTTCTGTTGCGCGACCATGCAGTACAGCATGCCGATCGAGAACATGGTGTTGAAGCGGCTGGCGTAGAGGGCGGGCTTGGCGGCGGCCGCCTTCTGCTCGTCGGTCGCCGGCACCAGGCCGAGGATCTTCTGCTGGTTCGGCCAGATGATGAACCAGACGTTGAAGGCCATGATCAGCGCCATCCACATGCCGGTGCCGATCATGATGAAGCCCTTCTGGAACATCAGGGCCTGCAGGACGTAGCCCTGCATCCAGGCGAGCAGCAGACCGGTGATCACCGTCGCGAGCGCGGCGTAGCGGAAGTAGAACAGCACGTTCGGCGCGATGTGCTTGCTGATGGCGCTGCGGTTCTCGACCGGGATGCTCGGCATGGTCGGCACCTGCACGAAGTTCAGGTACCAGAGCAGTCCGATCCACAGCACGCCGCTGATCACGTGCAGCCAGCGCATGGCAAAGGTCGCCCAGGCGTGGTCGATCTTGGTCCACTGGCCGGTCACGGCGCCGATGACGACCATGATGACAATGAGCAGGACGACGCCGGCGCTTACTGTCCGGCCGGGTGATGTGAAGATCGCACCCATGATAGAATCCCCTTATCTTGTTGAAGGGACAACGAATCCCATCAACCTATTGTACTATTTGCAGGCACCGCGTTCAACGGCCGCAGGGACCCTATTCCGCATGGCCCCCTCCTATGGCGCCTCCGAGGCCTCCCATCGCTACGTCCTCGACGAGGTGCGGCAGGCCGATCGCGACCGCTTCCTGGCGGCCCTGTTCGCCCCGGAGCCTGAGCGGCGGGGCCTTTTGGCGCTGCTGGCCTTCGATCATGAGCTGGCTCGCACCCGCAATGTCACCCGCGAGCCGATGCTGGCGCGTATCCGCCTCGAATGGTGGCGCGAGGCGGTCGGCGAGGCGGCGGGCGAGGGAAAGCCCCGCGCCCAGCCGGTCGTTGAATCGCTCAGCGAAACGGTTCGGCGGCATGGGCTGCCGCTGCAGCGGATGATCGACCTGATCGACGCCCGCGAGGAGGAGATCGAGGGCGCGCTCGATGTGCTCCGTGCCGGCCACGCTTTGGCCGACCTGCAGCTTGGCGTGCTGGGCGTGTCCGATGCCGCCACGCGCGACGTGGCCCGGGCCGTCGCGGCGGCCGCGCTGATGGGCGAGGGACCGGAGCGCGCGGCGCTGCTGGCCGAGGCGCGCGCACTGCGACCGCAGACCGATCGGGCGGCCTTGCCGATCCTGCTGCCGGCGCGCCTGCTCGACCGTCGCTGGGCGCCATGGCAGAAGCCGCTGGTGCTGTGGTGGGCCGCGCGGCGCGGACGGTATTGAGCGATGTCGACACGCATCGACAAGTCGTGGGTCGTGCTGGAGAGCATCGAGAATGCCGAGCACGACCGCTGCGTCGACTTGTTCCGGCGGCCCGACGGCAGCTTCGGCTTCGAGGTGTTCCGCCGCGACGTCGAGGACGCCGGCCTCTGGACAGCGGTTGCATACCATTCCGGCGCCGCCTATGGCTCAAGGGAGGCGGCCGTAACGGCAGCCGTTGCCGCGGTGGGTTGGCTGGCGGAGGCGCTCGCGGCGAGAAGGATCTGACGGAGGATCGGCGTGGCCAAGGTCAAGGCGAACGGCATCGAGATCGAATACGAGACCGCCGGCAACAAGAGCGATCCCGCGCTGTTGCTGGTCATGGGCCTGGGCGCGCAGCTCACCATCTGGCCGGAGTCGCTGTTTCAGGGATTGGCGCAGAAAGGCTTCTACGTCATCCGCTTCGACAATCGCGACGTCGGACTCTCCACCGACTTCGGCAAGTGGGGCCCAGCCAACATTCCGGCGGCGCTGCAGTCGGCGATGAAGGGCGAGAAGGTCAGCGCGCCCTATCACCTGAACGACATGGCGGCCGATACGGTCGGCCTGCTCGATGCACTCGGCATCGACAAGGCGCACATGGTCGGCGCCTCGATGGGCGGCATGATCGTGCAGATCGTGGCGGCTAAGTATCCTGAGCGCACGCGGTCGATGGTCTCGATTTACTCGACCTCGGGCCGCCGCGGCCTGCCGCAGGGCAAGCCCGAGGCGCTCGCCATGCTGGGCTCGATACCCGAGAACGACACGCGCGAGGCGCGGGTACTGCACGGCATCAAGCTGCGCCAGACCATCGGCAGCCCGGGCTTTCCCACGCCGGAGCCCGTGATGCGCGCCTTCGTCGAGAAGAATGTCGACCGGCGCTACTATCCCGAAGGCGTCGGCCGGCAATATGTCTCGGTGATCGCTTCGGGCGACCGGGTCGAACTGCTGAAGACCATCAAGGTGCCGACCCTCGTCATGCACGGCGAGGATGATCCCCTCCTGCCGGTCGACGGCGGCCGCGATGTCGCGAAGCTCGTGCCGGGGGCGGAGATCGAGACCATCGCCGGCTGGGGCCACGATTTCCCACCGCAGCTCGTGCCGCGAATCGTCGACCGCATCGCCACCTTCTGCAAAGGCAAGTGACCATGAAGTTCGGCATCTTCTACGAGCACCAGCTCCCGCGGCCGTGGGGCCCGAAGAGCGAATACCAGCTGCTGCAGGACTCGCTGACCCAGATCGAGCTCGCCGACAAGCTCGGCTACGACTACGCCTGGGAGGTCGAGCATCACTTCCTCGAGGAGTACTCGCACTCCTCGGCGCCCGAGGTCTTCCTCGGCGCCGCCAGCCAGCGCACCAAGCGCATCCGGCTCGGTCATGGCGTGGTCCAGCTCACGACCAACCAGCCGCATCGCGTGGCAGAGAAGATCGCCACGCTCGATCTTCTCTCGGGCGGCCGCGTCGATCTCGGCATGGGCGAGGCGGCCGGGCCGGCCGAGTTGCACCCCTTCAACATTCGCGTGCGCGACAAGCGCGAACGCTGGGAGGAGGCGGTCAAGGCGATCGTGCCGATGTTCAGCCGCGAGAGCTGGGAGTTCCACGGCCAGTACTACGATTTCCCGGCGCGCAATGTGATCCCCAAGCCGCTGCAGAAGCCGCATCCGCCGCTGTGGGTCGCCTGCTCGAACATCGCGACCATCGGCAAGGCCGGCGAATGGGGTATGGGCGCGCTCGGCTTCACTTTCGTCACGCCCGAGGCGGCGCGCGCCTGGGTGCACAAGTACTACAACAACCTGCTGAACAACTCGAACAAGCTCACCGACTATCCGAGCAATCCCAACGTCGCGATGGTGTCGGGCTTCATGTGCGCGGCGACCGACGAGGAGGCCGAGGCCAAGGCGGCCGGCTGGACCTTCTTCATCTTCGCGCTGAGCTACTACGGCCGCAAAGGCGTCGATGCGCCGGGCACGTCCGACCTCTGGAAGGAGTACCAGAGCTGGAAGGGCGGGCCGGAGGAGAAGAAGGCGCTGGAGTCGGGCCTGATCGGCTCGCCCGAGACGATCCGCCGGAAGCTGCGCCAGTTCCAGGCGAGCCGCGTCGACCAGGTGATCCTGCTCAACCAGGCCGGCAAGACCAGCCACCAGGACATCTGCGATTCGCTGGAGCTGTTCGCCAAGGAAGTGATGCCCGAGTTCCACGCTGCCGAAGCCGAGCATGCCGAGTGGAAGAGCAAGGTGATGGCGCGCGAGATCGTGCTCGAGGACCTCGACGTCCAGAAGTACGACATCTACAGCCATCAGAACGAGCACATCGTCCGGCTGACGCCGGAGCAGCTCAAGGCCAAGATGGCGGAGAAGGAAAAGGCTAGATCGGCAGGCGATTGAGGATCGGCCGCGGCAGGTGCCGCACGATCAGCATGATCCAGCGCCAGACCCCGGGGGCATAGACCTCGATCTTGCCGCGCCGGATGGCGTCGACCGTGATACGCGCCACCTGCTCGGGCGTCGCCAGCCGCTTGCCGGCCGCCTTCATGTGCGCCGTCATCGGCGAGTCGGTCGGGCCGGGCTTGATCAGCACCACCTTCACGCCGGTGCCGAACAGGCGATGGTCGAGACCCTGGGCGTAGCGCATGAGCAGGGACTTGGCGCCGCCATAGATGTAGTTGGCGCGCCGCGTCACGTCGCCGTTGACCGAGCCGATGATGGCGATCGTGCCTCGCCGCGCCTGGGCGAACGGACCGGCAAAGGCCTCGGCGAACAGCACCGGCGACACGGCGTTGATCTGCAGCAACTGATCGGCAGTGGCGATGTCGACGCTGTCCTGGCCGAGCGGCATCCAGCCGTGGGCGATCAGCACGATATCAACCAGGCCCCCGGCGAGAGTCTCATCGGCGAAAGCCTTGATCGCCGCAGGATCGAAGAACTCCGCCTTCGCCAGAGACACCGACTTGGCGCCGCGCACCTTGAGGTCGGCGGCGATCTTCTCGAGCTTGGCGGCGTCGCGCGCCATCAGCACCAGGTCGGCGCCCTCGACGGCCCACAATCGGCAGCAATGCTCGGCGATGGCCGATGTCGCTCCGATGACGACGATCCTCATGACAGTCCTTTCAGCTTCCCATCAGCCGGCGCGACAGGCCCGAGCTCATGCCCGGATCGCGATGCGCGGCGAAGGCCGGGAGGTTTTCGTAGGTGGCCTCATACAGCGCGCGGGGCATGCGCGCATCCTTGGCCGGATAGAGTCGGCCGCCGGCGGCCTGCACGATCTCATCCAGCCTGGCGAACAGGCCCGGCGCGGCGCGGCTGTTGCGGAAGTCGAGTGCCAGGGTCACGCCTTCGCGCGGGAAGCTCAGCAGGCCAGCCGGCTCGCGATCCCCGAATGTCTTGAGCACGGCGAGGAACGAGCCTTCGCCGGATCGCGCGATGGCGTCCAGCATGTCGCGCGTCGCCTCGAGTGCGCCGGCGCGCGGCACCACGCTCTGGTACTGGAAGAAGCCCTTCGGCCCATACAGCCGGTTCCAGTCGAGAATCGAATCGAGCGGGAACAGGAACGGCTCGTAATGCACGACCTGCACGCCGGTCTTGCGCCGGCCGAGGCCGTAATAGAAGGCGTTGAACGGCTTCAGCGACAGCCCGTTGACCAGCGAGACCGGCGGTGTGATCGGGATACGACGCTCGCGTGCGCGCCACGGCCGGCCGCCGCCGCCGCCCGACGGCCGTGCGCGCATGAACAGGCCGCGCACGCTGCTGCCCGAGGTGCAGTCGATCCACGACACGGTGTGTTCCCACGCCGCTTCCGACTCGTCCGACAGTGCGAAGAAATCGTCGAGGCCCGAGAAGGCTACCGTCTCGGCTTCCAGCCACGGGCCGCCGATCGGGCGCAGTTGCAACTCGGCCTCGGTGATCAGGCCGGTGAGGCCGAGGCCACCGACGGTCGCGGCGAACAGCTCGGGGTTCTGGTCCGGCCCGACGTCGACCGTCTCGCCGGTGGTGCGCACCAACCGCAGCCGGCGCACATGTTCGCCGAAGGTGCCGACCACGTGGTGGTTCTTGCCGTGCACGTCGTTGGCGATCGCGCCACCAACGGTGACGAACTGGGTGCCCGGCACGACGGCCAGGTTCCAGCCGCGCGGGATCATCAGCCGTGAGATGTCGCGCAGCACGACGCCCGCCTCGCAGGTCAGCCGGCCCGTCTCGGGGTCGAAGGCGATCAAGCGATCGAGGCCGGTCGTGTGCCACAGCACGCCGCCGGGATTGAGGCAGGCATCGCCGTAGCTACGCCCCAGGCCGTGGGCGATACCCGGACGTCCGCCGGTGAGGGCGCGGTCGACCGCACTGCGGTCGGTGAGCTCGACTACGTCGTGGGGCTCGGCCCCCAGACGGCCCCAGGACGAAACGGGCTTCATGTTTGCGCCACTATAGACCATCAGAGCGGGCCGCTGCATCTTGCTTGGCGGTGAAGCACGTTCCGGTTCTGATTGCGGGCGGCGGCCCGGTCGGCATGACGCTCGCGCGCACGCTCGCCTCGTTCGGCGTGCGCTGCCTGCTGGTCGAGCGCCAGCCCTCGACCACGCGGCATCCCAAGATGGACATCACCAACGGCCGGTCGATGGAGCTGTTCGGCCGGCTCGGGCTGGTCGACAAGCTGCGCGCGGTAGCGGTGCCGGAGGAGAACAATTTCGACGTCGCCTGGATCACTACGCTGACGGATCGGGAGCTGCACCGCTTCCGCTATCCCAGCGTGGTCGAGAAGCGGGCCGAGATTCGGGCCAGGAACGACGGCACCCAGCCGCGCGAGCCCGCGATGAGGGTCAGCCAGGTCATGATCGAGCCGGTGCTGCAGGATGCCATCCTGGACGACCCGCGGGTCGACGCCCGCTGGGGCGTGGCTTTCGAGGACTTCGTGCAGGACGCGACGGGCGTCACCTGCACGCTGCGTGTCGTTGAAACCGGCGCGACAGAGACAGTGCGCTGCGACTACCTGGCAGGCTGCGACGGCGGCTCGTCGATCGTGCGCGAGAAGCTCGGCATCGGGCTCTCGGGCAAGGCCAACGTGGCGCATCGCTACATGGTGCATTTCCGCTCCGATGCGCGCGACATCCTGCAGGCCTTCGGTATCGCCTGGCATTACCAGAGCGCCATGGGCACGCTCATCGCCCAGGACGATAAGGAGATCTGGACCCTGCAGATGCGCATGCCGACCGACGGCAACACCGATCCCAACCTCGTGCTCGACGCCTGGGTCGGGCGCGGTGACTTCGCACGCAAGATCCTGGTCGCCAATCCGTGGTCCACCAACCTGCTGCTCGCCGACAGCTATGGGAGCGGCCGCGTGTTACTGGCGGGCGATTCGGCGCACCAATACATCCCGACCGGCGGCTACGGCATGAACACCGGCATCGGCGACGCCGTCGACCTCGGCTGGAAGCTGGCTGCCGCAGTGAAGGGCTATGCCGACCCCGGCCTCCTCGCATCCTACGAGCGCGAGCGGCGGCCGGTCGGCTATCGCAACCGGCTGGCGTCCGAGCGCCATACCGACGTGCGCCTGAAAATCGCCGAGCTCTACAAGAACGAGCGCGATCCCGCGGCGCTGGCCCGCGGCATCGCGGCGCTGGGGAATGCCGAAAACGAAAGCTGGGGCATCGAGTTCGGTTACCGCTATGACGGCGTCGAGCCCAACCCGACCGTTTACGAGCCGACCACGGCGCCTGGCGCGCGCCTGCCCAGTGTCTTCCTGCGCGACGGCTCGGCGCTCTACGACCGCCTCGGCCGCTGGTTCACCCTGCTGCGCTTCGGCGATGCCGATCCGTCGTCCCTGATGGACGCCGCGCCGGTGCCGGTCGAGACGGTGATCGTCGACGATCCGGAAGTGGCGCCGATCTACGAGGCGAAGCTGGTGCTGGTGCGGCCCGACACCCACGTCGCCTGGCGCGGCGATCATTGCGATGACGGCGCAGCGGTCTGGCGAAAGGTGCTGGGATGAGAATCGCAGTCATCGGAGGCGGTATCGGTGGGCTGTCGGCAGCGCTGCATCTGTTGAAGGCGGGTCTGGACGTCCATGTCTACGAGCAGTCGCCGCGCATCGGCGAGATCGGCGCCGGCATCCAGATCAGCCCCAATGCCTCGCGGCTGCTGATCCGGCTGGGGCTGAAGCCGGCGATGGACAGGGTAGGCGTGCTGCCGCAGGCCGTGCACCAGAGGCGCTGGGACGACGGCCGCACCTTGCAGCGCGCGCCGGTCGGCCGCGAGGTCGAGGAGACCTTCGGCGCGCCCTACTATCACTTCCATCGCGGCGACCTCGCCGAGCTTCTGGGCGCGGCGGTTCCGCCCGAGCGCGTCCATCTCGCGCACAAGCTCGTGGCCCTCGAGGAGAAAAGCGAGCGCGTCGTCGCGCGTTTCGACAACGGGGCGATGGCCGAGGCCGACCTGCTGGTCGGCGCAGACGGCATCCGCTCTGCCGTCCACTCGCTCACCTTCGGCCAGGAGAAGGCGCGCTTCACCGGCTGCGTCGCCTGGCGCGGGCTGGTGCCGGCCGAGCGCGTGCGCCATCTCGACATCGAGGTCGCCTCGCACAACTGGATGGGGCCGGATGGCCACGTCGTGCACTACTGGGTCGCCGGCGGCCGCTTCATGAACGTGGTTTGCGTCACCGAACACGGCGACTGGACGGAGGAGGGCTGGACGACGCCCGGCCGGGTGGCCGACGTCGCAGCGCGCTACGCCGACTGGCATCCCACGGTGCGCAGCCTGATCGCGGCCTTCCCGGAGACCTTCGTCTGGGCGCTGCACGATCGCACCGCGTTGGCGCACTGGACCAGGGGCCGGATCACCCTGCTGGGCGACGCCTGCCATCCGATGCTGCCCTTCATGGCGCAGGGCGCTGCACAATCGATCGAGGATGGGGCGGCGCTGGCATCGTTGTTGAAGGCAACGCCCGATGACGTGCCGCAGGCGCTGCGCCGCTACGAGGAGATCAGGAAGCCGCGCGCCACGCGTCTCCAGGAGGCGAGCTCGGCCAACCGCACGCGCTTCCACCTGCCCGACGGTCCCGCGCAGCAGGCGCGCGACCAGGCGATGGCCGCGTCAGGCGACCGCTCGATCGCCAATATCGGCTGGCTCTATCTTCACGACGCGGCGGCGGTGTAGGGCCGGCGCACCGGCATCGAGCTGCCGACCGGCATCATCTCGTAGGGCGGCTTCCAGCCCGGCAGCGATGCGAGGCGTTGCCGCCAGCGGTCGAGCGCGGGATACGCCGCGACATCGATGCCCGTCTCCTCGATCGGATAGTAAATGTAGTCGGCCAGCGAGAAGTCGACGATGGTCGGTCGCTCGCCGAGGATGAAGGAACGGTCGGCGAGGTGCCTGTCGACGATCGAAAAGGTCCCGTCGACGCGCGAACGCAGGTAGGCCAGCGTCGAGGGGTGGGCGGGTTCCGGCATCATCGACAGCAGGATGCGATGCTGCGCGTAGTTGCTGGTGAATTTGTGATTGTCGAACAAGAGCCAGCGCATCGTCTCGAACTTGTCCTCGGCGGCGGGAGCGAACTGGCCGTGGGTCTCGGCCAGCCACATCAGGATCGCGCCCGACTGGGTCATCTGCTGCCCGGCCGCCTCGAGCACCGGCACCTCGCCCATCGCATTGGTCGAGGCGCGCCAGGCCGGCTCGCGCGTCTCGCCGCCCGCGAAGTCGACGCCGACCGGCTCCCAATCTATGCCGGCGCAATTGAGGTACAGCGCCACCTTGTAGGAGTTGCCCGAGGCGCCCAGGCAGTGCAGCCGGTAGGTCATCGTTTCGGTTTCCTCTTCGCTGCGACCCGGCGCGCCGCCGCCAGCGCCGCACGTGCCCAGTCGAGCAGCTCGTCGGGCTCATCCATCAGCCGGTCCGGCACGCGCCAGAAGGCCAGATCGATCATCTCGCCCTTCTTGGCGTAGTTGAGCGGCGGGTAGGCCTCGGCTTCCTTGAAGGTCGCGCGGTTCTGGTCATCGACTCGGACGTAAAGCGTATTGTCAGTCACCATGCCGAGCATCACGCCGCCGCAGAACACGCCGGTCTTGCCGAACATGCGCCGCGTGGTGATGCGGCCGAGCGGTGCGAGCTGCTCGCTCAGAAAGTCGACAAAGGGATCGCTTGCGACCATGAGCGATCTTAGCTCTCGATTCCTGTCCGCGTGTGTCAGGATTCCGCGCGTCTCGGCATGAAGGAATGAAGATGATCGAAATCAACGGCATGGCGCATGTGATCCTGACCGTCAGCAACTGGGAGAAGGCGCATGCCTTCTATGGCGGGCTGCTGCCGTTTCTCGGCCTGAAGAAGGTCTATGATGGCAACAACTTCCTCTATCACGTGGGCGGCCGCACCGCGGTCGGTATCCAGCGCTGCGCGCCCGAGCACGAGGGCCTGCGGTTCGAGCAGAACCGCATCGGACTGCATCATCTTTGCCTGCGCGCCCGCAGTCCCGAGGATGTCGACAAGGCGGCCGAGAAGGTGAAGAGCCTCGGCGGCCGAATCGATCGCGGCCCGCTCGAGGGCGACTGGGCGCCCGGCTATTACTTCTTCGTGTTCGAGGATCCCGACGGCATCCGGCTGGAGATCAACTACATCCCCGGCAAGGGCCTGCTGGCGACCGACCCGCCGATCAATCCCAGCAGCGATCCGGACTGGGACCAGAATTCCGGCCCGCCGCGCTTCTAGCGGCGGAACATCTGCCTGGCCTTGCGGCGCTGGTGGCGGACGTAGAAGAACGCCGCGATCACGATCGCCAGGACGGCGAGCCACAGGATCTCGGTCGAGCCGTCCCCGTTGTCGGGCGAGAGGCCGAACAGTCGCTCGATGAAGTCCATCGTTCTCTCCTCTCCAGTCAGGCCACCGTGATGTGGCGCACGCGCGCCTTGGCAAGCGCCTTGTCGAGCTGGGCGATGTCGCCCGCGACCAGCGCCTCGAACCCGGCGACCTCGCTGTCGACCCTGGCCATGACCTCGCGCGAGACCTCGCGGGTCTGCTCGGTCGGCGCGGCGTCGGCGGTGGTGGTCATGGCGATCATGTCGAACAGCGTGTCGTTGAGCCCGGCCGGGTTGCGCAGCACGTCGCGCACCGACTTGCGCTCAGGGTCGACCATCACCTTCTCGATGGCGTCGAGCTTGCCGACGAGGGTGTTCGCGCGGTTGCGCAGGGCGCGCTCCGACTTCTCGGTCCGCTCGGCGACCTCGGCCAGCCGCCGCTTCATGCGGCGCAGCCGGTTGAGCGCCTCCTTGAGCTTGCTGAGCGAGGCCACCAGTTGCTTGTGCAGGGCGAACTGCGCGGCATAGTCCGCCGTCGTGGTCGAGAGCCGCGGGTCCTTGACCACCGTGAACTTGGCCGACTGGATCTTGCCGCCGGTCGCGAGATCGACTCCGTAGCTGCCGGGCACCACGGTGGGGCCCGGCGGATTCTCCGGATCGGGCACCAGCGGCTTGGGCCGCGCCGGCGCCAGGCTGTAGTCGATCTTGCTCGGCCCGGGATAGCGCATGTCCCAGACGAAGCGGTTGAGTCCGGCCCTGGTGCCGGGCTTGCGCGCCGGCGGGGCGTCCTTCTCGGTGCTGGCGAAGCTCGCGATCTTGCGGCCGGCCGAATCGCGGAAGGTGAGGGTGACGCCGTCCTTGGCCTCCTGCGCCAGCCAGTACCAGACGATCGCGCCGTTGGGCGGGTTCTCGCCGACATCGAGATGCTCGCGGACCCGCGTGCCGTCGGGCCGCTCGACCATCACCGTGCTGCCGTCGATGCCGAAGGCGGGGCCGTAGGCGATGCCGGTACGCACGTTGGCGCCGGCGCTCCAGTGCAGCTTGGTGCGGATGGTGGTGCGCGGCGCGAACAGCCGCGTCGCCCTGCGGCCATTGCTGAGGCCGCGCAGCGCCCCGACATCGTCCATGATCCAAAACGAGCGGCCATGCGTCGCCGCCACGAGATCGCTGCCCTTGATCTTCAGATCGTAGACCGGGGTATTGGGCAGGCCGGTCATGCGCTGCCACGTCGCGCCGTCATCCAGGGTGAAGTGGATACCGGTCTCGGTGCCGACGAACAGCAGGCCCTTCGCCACCGGGTCGGCGCGCACCACGCGCGTGATCTCGTCCTTCGGCAGGTTGCCGTTGATCGACGTCCAGCTCCTGCCGCCGTTGGAGCTCCTGAACAGGTACGGCTTGTAGTCGGCGAGCTTGTAGCAGGTGGCGGCGACGTAGATCGTGTCCGGGTCGTGCGCCGAGACTTCGACGCAGCCGACATAGGCGAGCTTCGGCATGCCCCTGGGCGTGACGTCGGTCCAGCGCTTGCCGTCGTCGCGCGTGACATGCACCAGCCCGTCGTCGGTCGAGGCCCAGATCTCGCCCTGCCGATGCGGCGATTCGACGACCGAGGCGCAGGTCGCGTGGACCTCGGCGCCGGCGCTTTCGCGCGTGATCTGGCCACCCGAGGCGCCTTGGCGCGAACGGTCGTTGAGGCTGAGGTCCGGCGAGATGCGTTGCCAGCTCATGCCCTGGTTGCGTGTGCGGAACACGCAGTTGCCGCCGGCATAGAGCGTGCCGGGATCGTGCGGAGAGAACACGATCGGGAAGGTCCAGGCGAAGCGATACTTCAGGTCCTTGGGCGCGATGCCGGTGGACTCCTCCGGCCAGACATTGACGAGCTGGATCTGGCGCGTGCGATGGTCGTAGCGCTGCAGCGCACCGGCGCCGCCGGGGCTCGAGCCGATGGCGCCGACATAGACCACGTTGTGGTCGCGCGGATCGACGGCGATGAAGCCCGATTCGCCGGTGCCGGGATAGCAGCAATCGGCGAGGGTGATGACGCCCCATTCCGACGCGCTCGGTACCGAGATCGAGGTGTTGTCCTGCTGCGTGCCGTAGACGCGGTAGGGATACTGGTCGTCGATGTCGATGCGATAGAACTGCGCTGTCTTCTGATTGTAGATCGTCGACCACGAGCCGCCCGCATTGAACGATACGTGTGCGCCGCCGTCGTTGCCCTCGATCATGCGCGTATTGTCGTTGGGGTCGATCCAGAGATCGTGGTTGTCGCCGTGGCGGGTCGAGACCTCGCTGAAGCTCGTGCCGCCGTCGGTCGACTTCCACATTTGCAGGTTGGTGACGTAGACGGTGTCGGCGTGCTGCGGATCGGCGAAGACGTGGGTGTAGTACCAGGGCCGGTGCATCAGGTCGCGATTGGGCGACACCATGGTCCAGCGCAGGCCGAAATCGTCGGAGCGGTAGAGGCCGGTCTTGTCGCCCTCCGCTTCGATCAGCGCCCAGACACGGCCCTGCTTCGCCGGCGAGATAGACACGCCGATCTTGCCCAGCATGCCCTCGGGCAGGCCGGGCTTCTTCGTGATCTCCTCCCAGGTGTCGCCGCCGTCGGTGCTGCGGAACAGGCCGCTGCCCGGCCCGCCGCTCGATATGTTCCAGAAATTGCGCCTGGCCTCCCAGATCGAGGCGAACAGCAGGCGTGGGTTGGTGCGATCCATGGTGAGGTCGATCGCGCCCGAGACATCGTTGCGGAAGAGGATGCGCTGCCAGCTCTTGCCGCCGTCCCTGGAGCGATAGACGCCACGCTCGCTGTTGGGCCCGAAGATGTCGCCCAGCACCGCGGCATAGACCAGCTCGGGATTGGTCGGGTGGATGCAGAGGCGACCGATGAACTTGCTGTTCTTCAGGCCGACATGGCTCCAGGTGCGGCCCGCGTCCGACGATTTATAGACGCCGTCGCCATATGAAACGTCGAGGCGGATTGCCGTTTCGCCGGTGCCGGCATAGATCACGTTGGGATCGCTGGGCGCCACGGCGATCGAGCCCACTGCCGAGCTGCCCATGAAGCCGTCCGACACGCAGCGCCAGAACACGCCGCCATCCTCGGTCTTCCAGATGCCGCCGGCGCAGGCGCCGAAATAGAACACCATCCGGTTCACCGGATCGCCCGATACCGCAACGACACGGCCGCCGCGCGGCGGGCCTATGCAGCGCCATTTGAGGGCATCGAAGGCGGACCCGTCCGCTGGCGTTGGCTTGCGCGGCATCTCGGAAGTGAACCGTAGGTCGATCGACATCGTAAGGCAAACGGAGTCGGGCTAGAGTCGCCCACACGGTGCATTCCACGCGAGACGACCCATGACCGATGACTACTACGATCTTGGCGCCTATTCCCGTCGCATCACGACCAGGTCGGCAAAGGCGCAGATCTGGTTCGATCGCGGCCTCAACTGGCTCTACGGCTTCAACCACGCCGAGGCCATCAAGTGCTTCAGCGAGGCGCTGAAGCACGATCCCGACTGCCCGATGGCGCACTGGGGCGTCTCCTATGCGGCCGGGCCCAACTACAACCTGCCCTGGGTCCTCTACGACCCGCAGGGCAAGGAGATGGCGCTGGCCGCGTCGTACGACGCCATGAAGGCCGCCAACGCCGTGGCCGACCGCGCGACGCCGGTCGAGCAGGCGCTGATCAGGGCGCTCGCCGTCCGCTATCCGCAGCGCACGCCGATCGAGGACCAGCGCCCGTGGGACAAGGCTTTCACCAACGAGATGCGCCGGGTGTTCGGCCAGTTCCCCGGCGACCTCGATGTCGGCTGCGCGTTCGCTGACGCGATCATGAACGAGACGCCGTGGAAGATGTGGGATCTCGATGCCAGCGGCGCCGCCGAGGGCGCGGGCACCAAGGAGGTGGTCGGCCTGCTCGAAGACCTGTTCAACGATCACCCCGCGGCCTGGGAGCATCCCGGCCTGCTGCACCTCTACGTCCATCTGATGGAGATGTCGCCGTTCCCACAGCGGGCGCTGCGGCACGGCGACAAGCTGCGCGAGCTGGTCCCTGAGTCGGGCCATCTCGTGCACATGCCGACCCACATCGACGTGCTGTGCGGCAACTACCGCGACGTCGTCGTCTATAACCAGAAGGCGGTCGCGGTCGACCGCAAGTACGTGGCGCGCGAGGGCGTCGGCGGCATCTACACGATGTACCGCGCCCACAACCATCACTTCATCATCTACGGCGCGATGTTCCTCGGCCAGTTCGAGCCGGCGATCGCGGCGGCGCAGGAGCTGATCGACACCACGCCGGAGGCGCTGCTGCGCGTGCCGTCGCCGCCGATGGCCGATTTCCTGGAAAGCTACCTCGCGACCAAGCAGCACGTGCTGGTGCGCTTCGGCAAGTGGCGCGAGATCATCGCCCAGGAGCTGCCCAAGGACCGCGACCTCTATTGCGGCACCACGGCGATGACCCTCTACGCCAAGGCCCTCGCCCATTCGGTGCTGGGCGAGATCGCCGAGGCCGAGAAGGCGCGGGCCGCCTTCCTCGAGGCCAAGGCGCGCGTGCCCGACACAAGGCGGCTGCACAACAACACGGTCGTCGACATGCTGGCGATCGCCACCGAGATGCTCGACGGCGAGCTCGAGTACCGCCGCGGCAACTTCGACAAGGCCTTCGCCCATCCTTTCCAGCACATTGGGATCCTAAGCTTAGAATTCCACGTGGACAAGTTGTCGCG